>SESF01016769.1_pt1 | contig 31745 bp, 33 predicted proteins | sample 3171521 | NCBI WGS metagenome assembly SESF01 (sample SAMN10866945, study PRJNA518727) | freshwater metagenome | biome: subpolar coniferous forest; feature: holomictic lake; material: water; isolation source: holomictic Lake 227, 6 m and 8 m depth | place: Canada: near Kenora, Ontario | collected...
TTCCCAGATGGGCTTCAGTTCGGCCCAGGCGGCGGCATCGCCACCGGGCATAAGGGACGGGCCAAAGCGGGCGCCTTCTTCTCCGCCGGAGACGCCGGAGCCGATGAAGCGTAGGCCCTTGGCCTTGAGTTCGCGTTCGCGGCGGATGGTGTCGGTCCAGAGGGCGTTGCCTCCGTCGATGATGATGTCGCCCGGTTCGAAGACCGCGGCGAGCTCGTTGATCACGGCGTCGGTTGGCGCACCGGCCTTGACGAGAATGACGGCCTTACGGGGCTTCTTGAGGGAGGCCGCGAAATCCTTGATGGTCGGGCAGCCAGTCAGCTTACCCGGGGTCTTCGGGTTTTCCTTCACGAACTCGTCGGTCTTGGCGGTCGTGCGGTTGTATACCGAGATCGCGAAGCCGTGATCGGCGATGTTGAGGGCGAGGTTCTGACCCATGACGGCCAGACCGATGAGACCAATGTCGGATTGCATAAGAGGAGCCAATGCGAACCCCCGCGGGCTGGCATGGCAAACAAGAAAAGGGGCAGGTTTCGTTCAAAAGCTCTGGTTTTCGGCACCGCCGGCCGTCTTTCCCCTCGCCTCAATCATGGGGTATCCCATCGTGAGTCGCTGTCATGTCCCAGCTCGTCGGCAAACGCATCACCCTCGGTATCACCGGCTCCATCGCCGCTTACAAGGCTGCGGACCTGACCTCCCAACTGGTCAAATACGGCGCCGAGGTCCAGGTGGTCATGACCAGGGGCGCCACGCAGTTCATCACACCGACGACTTTGCAGGTGCTGTCCCGCCGCCCGGTCGGCATCGATATCTGGGCCGAAGGGACGAATTCCGTGCCAAGCCACATCGAGATCGCCGACACGACGGACCTGCTGCTCGTCGCCCCTTTGACGGCGAACGTGATGGCGGAGTTCGCCCACGGCTTGGCCCCTGATCTCCTGACGAGTATCTATCTTGCTACCCGCGGCCCAGTCCTGCTCTGCCCGGCGATGAACGGCAAGATGTACGAGCACCCGGCCACGCAGGCCAATTTAAAGACGCTGCGCTCGCGCGGTCACGCCATCGTCGAACCAACCGAAGGCATGCTCGCCTGCGGTTACGAAGGTATTGGCAAGCTCGCGCCGGTCGACGAGATCGTCAGTCGCGTGCTTTCGATCTTAGGCTAAGCCCGATGGATTCTCGCGACCTCCGCCAGCGACTTGAGGCTTCGGCGAAGGCGTTGGGCTTCGACGCGTTTGGTGTCGCGCCGGTCGATGTCGATGTCCGCGCCGACTATTTCAAGAAGTGGATCGCCGATGGCATGCACGGCGACATGGCCTGGCTGGCCCGCAATCCGGAACGGCGCACCGATGCGCGCAAAGTTTTGCCCGAAGCTCGCAGCTTTGTCGTTGTCGGGCTGAACTATTATCAGCCGCATCCGCCCGCTGGCTACCGTATCGCGAAATACGCCCTGGGGGCCGATTACCACAATGTGATGATCGCTCGCCTTAGGCTGCTTTGCGAGGAGATGCAGTCGCTCGGCGGCGAGCAGAAGCCGTACGTCGACACCGGTCCGGTGCTCGAGAAGCCCGTCGCCGCGGCCGCTGGTCTCGGCTGGCAGGGCAAGAGCACGATTCTCATCCACCGCGGCGCGGGAACGTGGCTTTTTCTTGGGGTGATTATCACGACGTTGGAACTGGAGGCAGCCACGACGCAGGAGCCGGACCGCTGCGGCTCGTGCACGCGTTGCATCGAGGCCTGCCCCACGGCCGCCATCATTGCGCCTTATAAAATGGATGCGCGCAAGTGTCTCGCGTACCTGACCATCGAGCACAAGGGCGCCATTCCGGTCGAATACCGCGAAGCCCTCGGCGATCGCGTCTTCGGCTGCGATGACTGCCTCGATGTCTGCCCTTGGAACAAGTGGGCCGCCGCTACCCGCGAGGCTCATTTCGCGCCACGGCCGCATCCGCCGCTTCGCGAGACGCTTGCCTGGACCGATGAGCAGTTTCTGACGCATTTCAGGGGGACGCCGGTCGAGCGTCTAGGGCTGCACCGCTGGTGGCGGAACGCGCTGACCGTCCTCGGTAACGTCGGCACGCCGGACGATCTTCCCGCCATAGCGGCTCATCTTAATCATGCCGATCCGATGGTTGCGGAGCATGCGGCCTGGGCGGCCGAACGTCTGCGGGGCGGCTGAACCTACGGGTTGCTTCGGCGGCCAGGGTTGTCCTAATTGGGTGCCGTGACTCTCGCCCAAGCCTATTACGCCCTCGCCGCGGTTTTCCTGCTCGCCGGCTATCTGGTCTTAGCGGATGCGCCGGCGTTGCGCACATTCCGCCGTTCGAACAAGGCCACCGTGGTGCTCACGCTCCTGGCGGTCGCCTGGTTTGGTTGGTGGCTGCAAAATATCCCTGAAGCCGATCTCGCCGGCCTGTCGCGCTTGCCCGTGCTGGTCGTCTTCATCGGCGCCGGCCTCGCCGCCATCCTTTACATGCCCGACTTCCTGGCCGTGCGGTCGCTGGGCGTGCTCATGCTTTTCCTTGCCCGCCACGCGCTGGACGCGGGTTACCGGCAATTGCCGCAAAGCCTGCTCGATGCTTCGGCGAGTTACGGCGTGTTGGTGCTGTTCGGCTTCTGGTGGGCATGTTCGCCGCCGGTCTTTAATCGCCAGTGCGACTGGGTTCTGGCCACCTCCGGCCGCCGCCGCGCCGTCGGCGGATTACTGGCCCTTCTGGGTCTTGCGTGCGCCGGCCAGTCGTTGCGCCTGCCGTGAGTCGCGCCTTGCTCATCGTCGTCTCGGGTCCGGCCGGTAGCGGCAAGACGACTTTGTGCTCCCGTCTGACGGAAGCCTTCCCGCAGGCGATCCGCAGGGTCATCACCTGCACCACGCGTGCACCACGGCCGGGCGAAGTCGACGGGGTCGACTACCATTTTCTAGCCCGCGAAAGTTTCGAACAGCAAATCACCAAGGGGGTCTTCCTTGAGCACGCCGTGGTGCACGGCAATCTTTACGGTCCGCGCTCGGCGGATGTCGCCGCCCACCTCGACGCGGGATTCGACGCATTGTTGAACGTCGACGTCCAGGGCGCCGCGACCATTCGCGCCAAGGGCGAGGCCGATAGTCGTCTGGCCGCCGCCTTGGTGACGGTCTTTATTCGGGTGAGCGACCCGGTCGAACTTCGCCGTCGGCTCACCGGTCGCGGCACCGACCACGCCGACGAGATTGATCGCCGCGTGGCGACGGCCTCATCGGAGCTCCTACATGCGGGCAAATATCAGCATGTGATTGAAAGCGGTACCCGGGAGGCCGATTTCACGACGCTCAAGGGCATCTATCATTCCGAGAAGCGTCAGCACCCATGATGGAGAAGAGTGATATCGCGACCGTCCTCGACGAGATTGCGACCTTCATGGAACTGACGGGAGAGAACCCGTTCAAGATCCGGGCCTATTCCGCCGGTGCGCGCACCCTCGACAACATGACGGAAGACCTCGGCGTGTTGATCGATAGTGGCAAGCTGGCCGACATTCCCGGCCTGGGCGAGGCGTTGGTCGACAAGATCACGACCCTTCGCCGCGACGGCGTGTTGCCCTTCCACCAAAAACTCAAGGCCTCCATTCCCGCCGGCCTCCTGGAGGTTATGCAGATTCCCGGACTCGGGCCGAAGAAGGTCCGCGCCCTCTGGACGCAGCTGGCCGTGGAGGATTTAGCAAAGCTGAAGGAGGTTTGTGAGTCCGGAGCGGTCGCCGAGCTCAAGGGTTTCGGCGCCAAGACCCAGGAAAAAATCCTCGAAGGGATCAAGAACCGCATCGCCTACGGCAAGCGCCACCGGTGGTACGAAGCCGCGGCGATCGCCGAGCCGATTCTCGCCGGCCTGCGTGCGCTGCCGCAGGTCTCGCTCGCCGAATCCGCCGGATCGCTCCGCCGTTCCCGCGAAACAGTCGGCGACCTCGACTTCCTCGTGGCCTCGTCGGAACCGAAGCCGATTATGGATTGGTTTGTCGCCTATCCCGGCGTGAAGGAGGTGACCGCCCATGGAGAGACGAAGTCCAGCGTGCGCTTCGAGAATGGCCTGCAGGCGGACCTTCGCGTCGTGCCCGCGGAGCAGTTCTATTTCGCCCTCCATCACTTCACCGGCTCGAAGGAGCATAACGTCGCCATGCGCCATCGCGCGCTCGGGCGCGGTCTCAGCATGAGCGAGTGGGGCTTCAAGTCGGTCGATGAGAAGATCCCTGCGCCCAGCGCCGCGAACGAAGCAGAGGTTTTCCAGGCGCTCGGGCTGCCTTGGATTCCGCCCGAACTCCGCGAAGGCAACGGTGAGATCGACGCCGCCGAGGCCGGCAAGCTGCCGAAGCTGGTCCAGCTTTCCGACCTGCGCGGCGTATTTCATAATCACACCACGGAGTCCGACGGCGATCATACGCTCGACCAGATGGCCGCCGCCGCCGAAGCCCACGGTTGGGAATATCTCGGCATCTCGGATCACTCGAAGTCCAGCTTCCAGGCCGGCGGTCTCGACGAGGCGCGCCTGCAGAAGCAGATCGAGGACATCGCAAAACTTAATGCCGCGAAGAAATATCGCGTGCGTGTGCTTAGCGGCAGTGAGGTCGATATCCTGAAAGACGGCACGCTTGATTTCACCGACGAGTTGCTCGGCCGGCTGGATTTCGTCGTGGCTTCGGTGCACAATCTTTTCACGCTCGATCGCGAGGCCCAGACGGCGCGCATCATCAAGGCCATCGAAAACGAACACGTCGACATGATTGGGCACCTCACCGGCCGGCTGCTTAATAAGCGCGAGCCGTATGAGGTCGATGTCGCCAAGGTCATCGACGCGGCGGCGGCGAACGAGACCATCATCGAGCTGAACGCGAACCCTTGGCGCCTCGACCTCGACTGGCGTTGGTGGCGTCGCGCCGCCGAGAAGGGCGTGCTGTGCTCGATTAATCCCGATGCGCACCACATCGATCAACTGGCCTTTGCCGCACACGGCGTGCGGATCGCCCGCAAGGGTTGGCTGACTCCGGAGCAGGTGCTCAACACGCGCCCACTGCCCGAAGTGCTCGCCTGGCTCGGGCGCTAAGGTCTCCTTACGGCTCGCCCTCGGCGGGCGGATTGCCCTAAGGTGCCGCATGCTGCATGATAAGCGCCGCCTGCTCCTGATCGCCGGACCCTGCTCGCTCGAATCCGAGGACAACTGCCGCACGGTCGCCAAGGAGCTCAAGGCTCTGGCCGCCCGCCACCCGGAGCTTAATATTATTTTTAAGGGTTCTTACGACAAAGCCAACCGCACTTCCCTTGGGGGCGACCGTGGTCCAGGCATGAAGGCTGGCCTCGATCTCCTCGCAATGGTCAAGAAGGACTACGGGTTCAACGTGCTCACCGATATCCACGGCCCCGAACAGTGCGAAGCCGTTGGCAAGGTCGTCGATGTGTTGCAGATTCCGGCCTTCATGTGCCGCCAGACGGATCTGCTCGTGGCCGCGGCTCAGACAGGCAAGGTCGTCAACGTGAAGAAGGGGCAGTTCCTCTCTCCGTTCGAGATGCGCTTCGTCGTCGATAAGCTCGAAGGCGCCAAGGCGGCTGAAATCTGGCAGACGGATCGCGGGACCACCTTCGGCTACCAGAACCTCGTCGTCGACATGCGCGCGTTCCCAATCATGGCTGGCTTCGGCCATCCGACGATCATGGACGCCACGCATGCGGTGCAATTGCCTGGAGCCGCCGGCGGCGCTTCCGGCGGTCAGCGCGAATATGTGCCGGTGCTCGCCAAGGCGGCGCTCGCCGCTGGCGCCGACGGATTATTCATGGAGACGCATCCGGATCCCAAGAAGGCCATCTCCGACGGGCCATCCCAGGTGCCGCTCGCAGAATTTCCGGCGCTCGTCGAAGCCTGCCTGCGCGTCTGGAAAGCCGTTCGCGCCTAACCGGCCAACTGCGCGATCGCGGCCCGGTCCGGCTTGCCGCTGGCATTCGTCGGCATGACGGGAACGAACACATACCGCCGCGGACGGGCTGCGGGCTCGAGGGCTTCGCACGCCTGGCGCAGCGCGGTTTCCGTTTTCGCTGGTGCGATGACGCAGGCGGTCACGACTTCGCCCCAACGCTCGTCGAACATACCCAGCACCAGGGCTTCCTTGATGAGTCCGGTCGCCAGCAGCGCTTCCTCGACGCGGGAGGGGTCGACTTTTTCACCGCCAGTGATGATGACACGATCCGCTCGGCCAAAGATTTTGACGGAGCCATCCGCTGCGACTTCACCCCGATCGCCGCTCGTCCATGGGCTGCCCATGGGGCCATCGGGCCATAGACCGAGGCCAAGGGCGGCCGTCGCGACCGTGATGACGCCTTCGGGATTCGTCGTAAAGTGCGTACCAGGAAGGGGGGTCCCGCGGACGATTTCGCCCGACAAGATTTTCTCCGGGGGGCAGAGCGCGCAGGCCGCCGCGGTCTCGGTCGAGCCGTAAGTCACGAACACGGGCAGTCGCCGCATTCGAATGCGTTCAAGCAAAGCCGTCGGCATGGCTGAGCCGCCGAGCAGAATCACATCGAACTGCCGCAGCCACGATTCGCCCTCAGGGTGATCGAGCAGGCGCGAGAGCTGAGCGGGCACCAGCGAGATGATCTTGGTGCCATCGGCGGGCAGTGAGACGGAGGGCGGGGCCGTTTCCAGATTGAAGCGTCCATCGATTACTTGATGTTGAGCGCCCGTTGCGCGGGCGCGGATGGCCGGCATCAGTCCGCTGACATGCCACGGCGGCGTGCAGGTCACGCCGTGCAGTTTGGGGCTTAGTCCGCGCGCGACGAGCGCATCGCGCAGACCGAAGGCGGCGGCCTGCAGGGTCTCCCGCGAGTGAATCACGAATTTCACCTTCCCGCCGCTGCCACCGGTGGGAATCATCAGCCGGCCGCGCCAGTTGAGGGGCCAGTCGCAGGTGCCGAGGCCTCGTGGCTCCAAGTCGATTCCTTTCACAATTGTTCCGCGGGGAAGCTGGCGAGCGGCTTCAGCGCGTTCGGCTTCCGCCCAGCGCGGGTTGCCGAGAAACACGGGCAAGCCGGCGTCATGGGCCTGCAGGACTTCCTGGAGGTAGGCCTGTGCGTCCGAATGGAAAATCGCCACGGCGCTCATGCCATTTGCTTCCAGAGTTCCTGCCAGCGAACATTGAGCAACCCGCGTGCGACTGGTCCGGCTTCATGGCGATCACGGCCGTCCATTTCAAAGCGTCCGAGCGTGTCGAAGCCGATGGCGCCGGCGTGCGAATCCTGGGCGGCGAGCCACAGGGCGGCTTGGCGGCCGATGGCGGTTTCAAAAGAAGACGAGTAAATTACCGGACCACTCCGGGCCCGGCGCCAGCGGAGCACTTCATCCCAGTCTCCGGCGAGGCAAGGCTTCACGACGACGGGTCCCGGCCATTCGATGCCTTGCGGCGTCAGGAAAGATTCATCCAGCGCGATTTTCTCCGGCCCGAGCGAAGCGTAGCCGGGGTGGCCTGGTGGCAGAGGTTGCTCCAGGAACTCCACGTTAGGCAAGCTGCGCACCACGGCGGCCCACGCGCGGGCCAGCTCAAGATTGAGGGAGCCGTTGGCGTCGAGGCGGAAGCGAAGCGTCGGCGAACATTGACCGAGTAAGTCCTGCAACTGCTGGCTATCCGTCTCGGCAAGAATCTTGAGTTTGATCGTGTGATAACCTTGAGTCGCCTTTTCGGCGATGCCCTCCGCGGTCGGCGCGGTCAGGAGACCTGCGCAGGGTAACGAGCCAGTGAAAGATTCGATTTCATTCCAATGCTGGCAGGAAGATAGGGCCGCACTCAGGCAAGGCAGGCTGCTCCGCGAGGCCGCGACCGTGGCTTGGAGTCGGGAGAGGCTACCTTGAGCGGAGCGCAGAGCCTCTACGATTTGATCGCAGTTCTCGGTTTGGAAGCCCGGCCAGGGCGCCGCTTCGCCGTAACCGACGCCTTGGGCATCCTCCGTGCGGAGCAGGACGCGATCGACCGCCTCGACCGTGCCATGGCCGGTGGTGATGGCTTGCCGGAACCTTCGGCGCACCCTCAGAAAGTCGATTTTACCACTGTTCATCCCTGCGATGGTCTCCAATTACGGCCAAGTCGCAAAATCAATTTGCCAGCCCAGAGGGGGGTGCCTAACACCCTTTGGGGAAACCGACCACTCATGGCCTCCTCGAAAACCAAGGGCCGCGTTTCCCTAGATGAACGCTTTTACCTCGCCGCCGACGCGTTCTTTCCCGCGAACGCTGGGCTGGGGCTGACTTACGATGACGTCTCCTTGGCCACCCGCTATTCCGAAGTCCTCCCGCGGATGACGCGTCTCGATTCCGCCCTTTCCGACGCCTTGCCCCTTTCTTTGCCGATCGTCTCGTCCGACATGGATACGGTCACCGAACATCGCATGGCTATCGCGATGGCTCTTAATGGGGGCCTAGGTCTCCTGCATTACAATATGTCCGAAGCAGAGCAAGTCGCCGAAGTCCGCCGGGTGAAGAATCATATTCACGGCATGATCGGCGACCCCGCCGTGGTGTCTCCCGAAGACACGATCTCCCAGGTGCTCGCCCGTATCGAGCGCGATGGCCTTGCCTTTAGCACCTTCCCGGTGACCGCTCCCGATGGCACGCTCCTCGGCTTGCTTCCGGGCAGCGCCGTCAAGGAGCGCCACGGCCAGCGCAAGGTCGTCGCGGTCATGATTCCCCGCGACAAGGTCTTTACCGTTGTGGAGAAAGATCTCGGAAAGGATCCGATCGCCACCGCTGACCGCAAATTCTCCGACCATGTCGGCCAGAACAAACTGCTCGTGGTCGATTCGAAAAACCGCCTCCGCGGCTTGTTCACACTGAGCGACATCGAGCGCATCTCGGAAGAATCCCGTGCCCACGTTCGCCCGACCCGCGACAGCGATTTCCGCCTGCGCGTCGGTGTCGCGGTCTCCGTGCCGCGCACGGCCGACGGCGAGATCGACCGCGTCCGCTTCTTGGCGCACGCCGCCGCCCTCGTCGATGAAGGCGCCGATGCGATCGCCATTTCCACGGCGCACGGCCACACGAAGGGCGTCGGCGACGCGCTTCGTCTCCTCCGCAAGGCCCATAAGGAACTCACGCTCATCGCCGGTAACGTCACCAGCGGGGAGGGGGTCGAATTCCTCGCCGCCGCCGGAGCGGACACGGTCAAGATCGGGCAGGGGCCTGGTTCGATCTGCACCACGCGCATCGTCGCGGGCGTCGGAATCCCTCAGTTGACGGCCCTCTATGTCGCCTCCCGCGCCGCCGCCAAGAAAGGCGTCCGCATCCTCGCCGACGGTGGCATCACGAAGAGTGGCGATATCGTCAAAGCGCTCACGCTTGCGGATGCCGTCATCCTCGGCGGCTTATTGGCCGGCAGCCGCGAGGCCCCAGGCAAGTTGATGGAAATTAACGGCAAGACTTATAAAGAATATCGCGGCATGGGTTCGCACGAAGCCATGCGCAAGGGTTCGGCTGCCCGTTACGGCCATTCCTCCAGCGGCAAGTTCAACAAGGTCGCCGCGGAAGGCATCGAAGCTCTTAAGGAGGTCTCGGGCACCGTCGACCAAGTTCTCGGTACACTGGCGGGCGGCGTCCAGAGCGGGCTTGGTTATCTCGGCGCTCAGAATCTCTCCGAACATCGTCAGCGCGCGCGTTACATTCGCGTCACCCCGGCCGGCCAGCGTGAAGCGGCCCCGCATGACGTCATTGAAATCAAAGCCGGCTCTTGATCATCCCCCATGTCTTCTCTTCTTCGCGGAATCCTTCTTTTCATCGGGGGCGCTATCGTTGGTGCCGCCGCAGTCTTTCTGATCGCCCCCGGGTTCACGATTGTCGTTGCCCGGGCGCCTTCGGAGCAGAAGACGATGGTCGCCAGCGCACCGGTACCTGTTTCCGCTCCGGTGGCCGCCGTCGTACCCAAGCCCGCCCCGGTGGTGGTAGCCGAGGTGAAGCCAGCGGCCGAACCTGCTAAAGCAGAGCCCGCCAAGGTGGAGCCGGTGGCTAAGGCAGATACGACCAAGCCGGCGATGGAAGTCGCGAACGGCCTGCCCGCGTTGGATTTCAAGGCAATCTCTGAGCACTTCATTTTCTGGCCGAAATCCGTGACCGTGATAACCCCAACGACCGTGCAGCTGGCCGAAGACGGCAAGAAGACTGGCGAATTCGCCTTGGCGGCCGGTGCGGTGCTCCAGCTCTCCAAAGTGCTCCCGGAAGGGCAGCTCGAGGTCCGGGCCCGTGGGGCGAAGTTTGAAATCAACAGCGCCGCGACGGACTTCGACGGATCCCTGCGCAAGCGCGTCGCCGAACTGCAGGAAAAAGGCTCTTCGTTCGCCGCCCCTTATCTTGCTGGAGCGACGCCTGCAGCCACGGCTCCAGTCGTTGCAACTGCTTCCGCCCCTACGGCGGCCGCGGCGGTTTCTGCGGCAACTCCCGCCGGACCCAAAGGCCCTCTGACGCTTGAAGACAAGGTCAACACACTCTTCGGCCGCAAGTCCGAGCCCAAGGTTGAAGTAAAGACTGAGCCCGCCGCTCCGACGGCCACCCCGGCAGCTGCGATGGCTCCCGCCACCGCCGTTGCGCCCGCCGCCACCGGCGACATGAAAGCCGAGAAATCTCAGGACTTGGATCGCAAGGTGAATCAGCTTTTCAAGAAGGACGCCGCCAAGTGAAGTCCGCCAAGGTTTTCTCCTGGAACGTGAACGGTGTCCGCTCTGCCCTCGGCAAGGGGCTTGCCGACTTCATCGCTACGGCCGACCCCGACGTCCTCTGCCTCCAGGAGACGAAGTGCGAGACCGCCGTCGCCTCGACCCTAGGCCTGGCCTACCCGCATCAGTTTTGGCATGAGGCTGAAAAAAAGGGCTACTCCGGCACGGCGGTGCTTTCGAAGACCGCCCCGCTCAATGTCGCGACGGATTTCCCAGGAGACCATCCGCCCGAGGGGCGGGTGGTTACCGCGGAATTTAAGGGTGTCTTCGTCGTCAGTGCCTACGTGCCAAATTCTCAGCGCGAACTCGAGCGGCTTAATTACCGCCTGCAGTGGGATGCCGATTTCCGTAAATACCTCGCCCGCTTGGCCAAGCAGAAGCCCGTCGTCGTCTGCGGCGATTTGAACGTCGCTCACGCGGAGATCGACCTCGCCAATCCTTCGACCAATCGCCGCAACGCCGGCTTCACGGACGAGGAGCGCGAATCCTTTAGCCAACTCCTTTCGCAGCATGGCTTCACCGACACGTTCCGGGCTCAGCATCCCGAACTGGCGAAGCGGTACAGCTGGTGGAGTTATCGGCCGGGCATCCGCGCTCGGAATATCGGGTGGCGCTTAGATTACTGCCTGACGTCCGACGGCTTGAAGTATTCCCAGCCCGACATCCACGACAAGGTCACCGGCTCCGATCACTGCCCCGTGTCGGTCCAGATTCAGGCCGAACTTTAAGCCGCGGCTGGCTGCTCGCCGGTTAATTGGCGGACCCACGGCACCAGGAAAATAAGCACCACCGTCAGGCCGCCGACCAGCAGGGCCTGCTGCCCGAAGAAGTGCGCGAGCACCTGAGGGTCCTTGCTGTTGAAGTCTCCGGCGACCACGCCCGCCAGCTTGTTGCCGAGTGCGGTGCCAAGGAACCAGACTCCCATCACGAGTCCGGTGAGTTTCGCCGGAGCGAGTTTCGTCATCGCGCTTAGGCCGACGGGGCTGAGACAGAGTTCTCCGAGTGTCTGCAGGAAGTAGACGGCGATCAGCCACCACGGGCTGACTTTGCCTTCGGCCGTGAGTTTTGCCGCGGGCACTAAGAGCGCGAAAGAGAGGCCGAGGAGAGCCAGGCCCCAGACGAATTTCATGGGAATGGATGGCTGGCGGCTCCGTAGGCTGACCCAGAGCCACGCGAACAAGGGCGCGAGCGCGAGGATGAAGAGCGAGTTCACCGACTGAAACCATGACGACGGGAAGGCATAGCCGAATAGCTCGTTGTGCGTGAGGACGTCGGCGAACAGCGTCAGCGTCGAACCGGCTTGCTCAAAGACCGCCCAGAAGAGAATCGCGCAGATGAAGAAGATCAAAATAGCTGCGATCCGGCGACTATCGGGGTCTCGTTTAATGACCCCGAAGTAAATCACGCCGGCGACAGGCAGGGCACAGACGACCAGATTGATCCAGGCGTAGGTGTCGGAGGCAATCATGACTGCCAGCATAACCGCCGTCCCGAGAGCGATGAGCGCGAGCCGACTCCACGGACGCGGTGCGGCATTTTCCGGAGCGTGACCGATGTGCGAGAGGAAGTGTAGCCGGCGCATATAGATCCACATCCCCAACGTCATGCCGACGCCCGCTGCGCCAAATCCCCAATGCCAGCTATGCCGTGGATCCAGCCCCCAGCACCAAAGCTTCCATTTGAAGTATTCATCCTGGGCGAGCCAGCCGACGATGAGCGGCGAGGCGAAGGCCCCCAGATTGATGCCCATGTAGAAGAGTGAGAAGCCGGCGTCGCGGCGCGTGTCGCCATGGGAGTAAAGCCCGCCGACGAGCGTACTGATGCTCGGCTTGAGCAGGCCGGTCCCTAAGGCCACCAAGGCGAGGCCGGCGTAAAAAGAAGGGATGGAGTTGAAGGCCAAGGCGTAGTGCCCCGCGGTGATAATCAGTCCACCGATGAGCACCGCGCGGCGGGCGCCGATGAAATTATCGGCGAGGTAACCCCCAAGGATGCACACCATGTAGCTCGCCATGGTGTAGTTGCCGTAGATTTGAGCGGCGACCTTTTGATCCCAACCGAGACCGCCCAGGGCCAGCGGGGCGATCATGAACAGGAACAGGATGGCCCGCATGCCGTAATAGGAGAAGCGCTCCCACATCTCGGCGTAGAAGAGCATGCTGAGCCCCTTGGGGTGCCCGGCGATGCCGCCATGATCGCGCTCCGTGTGCCGGGCGGGGGATTCGACCCCGGGGGTGATTTCGTGCATCGGTAGGGGGGGTTATAAGCAGTACCGAGGGGGAGGGGGAGTCGGGAATGCAGATTGGCCCCAAGTGGAGGGTCGGCGTTGACAACGTTAAGACGAGGGCTACTTTTGAGACTCATTCTCAACTAGCGTGACCCCGCTATCCCAACTTCTGCCCGGCCAATTCGGGAAGCTGGCCTCGCTCAATCCCGAGCGGGGGGTGGATCAGCGTTTGATGGCCTTGGGACTACTCCCCGGGATGGTGCTGAAGCTGGTTCGCAAGGCCCCTTTAGGTGACCCCTTGGCTATCGAGTTCGGCGGCCAGGTGGTAAGCCTTCGCCTCGCCGAGGCGGAGAACCTGATTGTCGACGTTTCTGCCGATTGTCCCATCCAGCGCCCCCGTCCCTCGTGAGCCAGAGCGATCAAAGCCTCTTGGTCGCACTGGTCGGTAATCCCAACACCGGCAAGTCGACCCTCTTCAACGCCCTCACGGGGCTGCGTCAGCGCGTCGGCAATTACCCCGGCGTCACGGTCGCTCGAAAATCCGGCACGTGCGATTGCGGCAACGGCCAGAAGGTCGAGCTGGTGGATCTGCCGGGCTTGTATTCCTTGGCGGCCGCCTCGCCGGATGAGCAGGTCGTCACCGACGCCCTCGCTGGTAATATTGCCGGCGACCGTCAGCCCGACGCGGTCGTGATGGTGGTCGATGCGACCAACCTCCTCCGCAATCTTTTTCTCGCCTCACAAGTCGCCGAACTCGGCCGCCCGATGGTGATCGTGCTCAATCAGTCTGACGTGGCGGATAAGCAGGGGCTACGTATCGACACGGCCCTGTTATCGCAGCGGCTCGGCGGCGTGCCCGTCGTTCTCGCGTCAGCCTGGAAAGGCGAAGGCGTCGCCGAAGTGCGTCGTGGGATCGCGACGGCGTTGGCTGGCCGGATACAGATGAAGCGCGTAGCTTGGCCGGCGAAGATCGCGGCGGCCCTGACCGACGTCGTCCAAGACGCGCATCGCGATACCGGCAAGGATGTCTCCTCCGCCGAAGCGCAGCGGCTGCTTTTCGACGCGGGGAATGCGCATTCCGACCGCCTAGGATGGAGCCAGCCTCAGCGTGACAAATCGCTTCGGGCCGCGCGCGACAAAGTCCGCACCTCGGGCTACAACCCCATGGCCGCGGAACCCCTCGTGCATTATGCCCATCTGCGCGCGCTACTCGAGGGCGTGCTCCGCGAAGGTTCCGTTCGTGCCGGCCGCTCGGCCGCCGTCGATAAACTTTTGCTCCACCGTTTGGTCGGCCCTGTGCTCTTCACGGTGATTATGCTCGGGCTGTTCGCCTCGGTCTTCTGGCTCGCGAAATTCCCGATGCAGTGGATTCAGTTCGGCGTGGATTGGGTGAAACTCACCGTCGCGCCTTCCATGGATTCGACGCCCATGCTGCAGAGCCTCGTCGCCGACGGCATCATTGGCGGGGTGGGGGCGTTCCTCGCCTTCCTGCCGCAGATTCTCATCCTCTTCTTGTTCGTCGGCATTCTGGAGGACAGCGGCTACATGGCGCGCGCGGCCTTCATCATGGATCGGATGTTCAGCTGGTGCGGGCTGAACGGTAAAAGCTTCGTGCCGATGCTCTCCGGTTTCGCCTGTGCCATTCCCGGTTTGCTTTCGACTCGTACGATTGAGGACCCCAAGGCTCGTCTGGCGACGGCCTTCGTGGTGCCGTTCATGAGCTGCTCGGCGCGCTTTCCCATTTATGCGCTGATGTGCGCGGCCTTCATCGGGCCTATCTATGGTCCCGGCTGGGAATCCGCCGTCATGGTCGGCATGCATTGTGTCGGCCTGCTTTTCGCCGTGCCGACGGCTTTCGTCCTCACGCGGTTCGTGCTCAAGGTGAGGCCGCAGCCTTTCGTGCTCGAGTTGCCGCGCTACCAGATGCCCAAGCCGCGCGACGTCCTCTGGCGGATGTGGCAGAACGCCGCCGAATTCGTTTCCAAGGCGGGCACGGTCATCTTCGCCATCACCATCATCGTCTGGGCGCTTTCATATTTCCCGCGCGATGCGTCCGTCGCCGAGCGCATCAAGGCGGCCAACCCGGCGGCCACTGAAGAAGGGGTGAAGGCCAAGGTGCAGGCCGCCTACGTCGAGCAGTCCTATATGGGCCGCTTTGGCAAAGCCGTGCAGCCGGTCTTCGACCCGCTTGGCTTTGACTGGAAGATCACCGTCGGCGTGCTGGCTAGTTTCCCGGCCCGCGAAGTGATCGTCTCGACGTTGGGTGTGACTTATTCGGTAGGCGAAGGGGCCAAAGCGGATAGCCAACATCTGCGCCACGCGATGCAGGATGCAAAGTGGCAGGAGGGCCCGCGCGCGGGTAAGCCGATCTTCTCGCTCGCCGCCGTGCTTTCGCTGATGGTCTTCTTCGCGCTTTGTTCGCAGTGCGGGCCCACCATCGCCACGCTCGCCCAGGAATCCGGGGGCTGGAAGTGGGCCGCCGCCTCGTTCGTTTACATGACGGCCCTGGCGTGGATTGTCTCCGCCTTGTTATATCAAGTCGTCATCCGCCTCCTGCCGTGAACTACGAAGCCATCATTGTCGGTGCCATCGTGGGCGTAGCCGCCGGCTGGCTGGTGCGCCGGTGGGTGGCCGCCGCGAAGCGCCGTAAGGAAGGTGGCTGCGCCGGTGATTGCGGTTGTTCGGCGAAACTGAAGCCGAAGAAGTAACCGAGACGGGGTTGACCCGTTGATCAGTTGGCCAGTTGGCCAGGACGGTCGCGGCACTCAAGGGTGACCGGAAACCGGGAAGTTAGCTTCGGACATATATCACCAGCTAATCATCCGGTCTCCGGTTTCCCTTTGAGCCCGTGGTCTCTCTGGTCAACTCATCAACGCGTCTTCGCTCACACCGGCTGCTGCTGGCTGAGGCAGTGCAGCGCACCCCCTTCGATGAGCAACAGTCGGCAATCGATGCCGACGACTTTTCTTCCCGGGAAGCAATCGGCGACGATGCCCATCGCGATCTTATCGGAATCCTGACCGTAGAGCGGCACGAGGACGCCGTCGTTCACGATGAGGAAGTTGGCGTGGCTGGGCGGCAGGCTGCGTCCGGCGAGGCGGATGGGCTGCGGCAGGGGTAGCTCAATGATATCGAGGCGATGGCCGCGTGGGCGCATCTCGCGCAGGCGGCGCAGGTTCTCCTGCATCGGGACGTAATTCGGTGAGGCTTTATCGGCCTCACTCACGGCCAGAATCGTCCGCGGGCCGATAAAGCGGGCGAGATTATCGATGTGCCCGTCGGTATCATCGTTGGCCAGGCCTTCCCCGATCCAGAGCAATTCATCGATTGCGAGGCCGTCACGGATCGCCGCATGGAACGCCACGTCATCGCGCCCTTCGGCGCGGTTGGGGTTATTCTGCACGGCTTCCGTGGTGAGTAGCAGGCCGTCGCCAGAGACCTCGATGCCGCCGCCTTCGAGTTCGAAGGGGTAGCTGAACTTTTGCAGGCGGAGCAGCTGGGCGATTTTCGCGGGGACCTGATTGTCGAGTGAGGCTTCGAATTTTCCGCCCCAGCCGTGAAATTCCCAATCGGTGAGCGCGAGTTCTTGGCTGCCGGCGTTCTTCACGAAGATCGGACCGTGGTCGCGGCACCAGACGTCGTCGGTGGCGATGTCGGTCAGCTCAATGACGGAAAAATCGGCCTTGGCGGCCTTGAGTTCACGTTCGGCCTCCGCGCGGAGCTTGCCGGCAGCATTAATTTTTACGGGCTGGAACTTTGAAATCGCGGCGGCGAATTCCGCAAACTTCGCAGGGATGAGGTCGTAATGGCCGGGCCAGAGCGCGGTGTTCGACGGCCATGATAGCCAGGTCGCGGACTGGGGTTCCCATTCCGCGGGCATGCGGAATCCGAGGGAGCGAGGGGTGGCCATGCGAAAGGTCAGTCGCGTAGACGGCGCGTCAGGTCCGAATAGGCGTCGATCCGGCGGTCGCGGAAGAACGGCCAGATACGGCGGAACTCGCGCTGCTTCACGAGATCACAGTCGGCGAGCAGCACTTCTTCTTGGTCGACCGATGCGCGCGCGACGATTTCGCCATACGGATCGGAGACGAAGCTCTGGCCCCAGAACTGGGTGCGCCCTTCGGTCCCGACGCGGTTGGTCGCGGCGACGTAGCAGCCGTTGGCGACGCCGTGGCCGCACTGGACGGTCTCCCACGCATGATGCTGGGCGCGGCCGAGCGCCGCTTTTTCTTCGGGGAGCCAGCCGATCGCAGTCGGGTAGAAAAGAATCTGGGCGCCGCCGAGCGCAGTCAGGCGGGCCGCCTCGGGATACCATTGGTCCCAGCAGATGAGCACGCCGATGTCGCCATGGGCGGTCTTCCAGGTGCGGAAGCCGAGGTCGCCGGGAGTGAAGTAGAATTTCTCCTCGAAGCCGGGGTCCTGCGGGATGTGCATCTTCCGATATTTTCCCAGCACCGTGCCATCGGCGTCGATGACGGCCGCGGTGTTGTGATAGACCTCGCTGCCGCGCGCCTCGAAGAGTGGCGCAATGATCACTACGCCGAGGCGTTTGGCCGCCTTGGCGAGTTCGGTGACTGACGGACCGGTTTCAATGGGCTCCGCCAAGTCAAAGTTCTTTGGGTCCTGGTTAATGCAGAAATACTTCGTCGTGAACATCTCCTGCAGGCCGATGATCTTGGCGCCTTTCGCAGCCGCTTCTTCGATGCGCGGCAGCGTCTTGCGGACATTGGCCGCCGGGGTGTCCTCGGCGGTGAGCTGGATGAGACCGACGCGGACGGAGTCAGCCATGGCGCAGGTCGTCAGTAGACGAGCTTGTTGATCGGATATTCCACGATGCCCTCGGCACCGGAGGCCTTGAGGGTCGGGATGAACTCACGCGCCTGACGCGCATCGATAATCGTCTCCACCGCGATCCACTCCGGGTTGCTCAACGGCGACACGGTCGGATTACGCAAGGCGGGCAAGGCGGTGGCGACCTTTTCGAGTGCGGCCTTCGGAAGATTGAATTTCAGGCCGACCATGTGCTGAGCGGCGAGGGCGCCCTGCAGCATAAGCACGATCTGCTCGATTTTGGCGCGCTTGCCAGGATTGGCCCATGCGGTCTTGTTGGCGACGAGGACGGTGGTGGTCTCCATCAGCTGCGCGACGATGCGGAGCTTGTTGGCCTTGATGGAGGAGCCGGTCTCGGTGATGTCGACGATGGCGTCGGCAAGCTCGGGGACTTTCACTTCGGTGGCGCCCCAGGAGAATTCGACTTCGCACTCGACGCCCTGCGCCTTGAACCAGCGGCGGGTGGTCTCGACGAGTTCCGTGGCCACACGCTTACCGGCGAGGTCTTTCGCGGTTTTGACCGGAGAGGCTTCGGGCACGCACAGCACCCAGCGGGATTTCTGCGCGGAGGCCCGGCTGTAAATCAGCTCACAGACCTGCACGACATCGGCGTTATTTTCCTGGACCCAGTCCTGGCCCGTGAGTCCGCAGTCGAAGAAGCCATGCTCGACGTAGCGCGCGACTTCCTGGGCGCGGATGAAGCGGCCGTCGAGGGCCGGGTCATCAAAAGAGGGGCGGTAGGAACGGCTGCTCTTCGTCACCGGGAACCCGGCGCGGGCGAACAGCTGGAGGGTGGCCTCCTCAAGGCTGCCCTTGGGCAAGCCGAGCATCAATTTCGTGGCTTCCTGACTCATTAGACCCTTGAGGAAGGTCACCGTGCGGGGCTCCGCAAGCATTAAGGGGTTGACCTAGGGGAGGCCTAAAAAGACCCTATTTTAAATAAAAACCATGCAACGCTCCCTGCTTCTCCTCGCCGTCGCCGCTCTGCTTGTCGCTTGCAATGTCCCTTCCCAGTCCGGCACCGCCGAGGCTGGCCCGCGCTTCTCTTGGGAGAAGGCTGGTGCCGCCCCGGTCGTCGACAACACCCGCGCCACCGTGGTGGCCGTGCGCGCAGAATATAGCCTCATTGAACTGGCCCGCTCCGAGAAGGCTGAGCCCAAGGCCCGCCTGCAGCTAACCAAGGGCGGCAAGAACCTGATCGTCGAAGTACTCAAGTCCGATGACAAGACGACCGTCGTGGGCATCGTGACTGGTCAGACCAAGACCCCGGTGCTCCGCGTCGGCGACGAAGTCTCGGTCAGCCCCCTGGCTCAGTAAGCGTCCGGGAGACACACCCGAGACAGAAGGACTCGCTTGCCCGGTGCAGCGGGTCCTTTTTGTGGCTCGGTGCCGTCTTAAAGGCTTAAAAATGGGCTATTTGCCTCCGCCGTTGACCCACTTGCGTGGCATGCCTACTGCTCAAAACCCCTAACCTCGCATGAATCAACCGTCTCCATCCCGCCGACTTGGCAGCGCTCTGCGCAAACTGGTCACGGTTCTTTGCGGGATTGGGCTGTTTCTACTCGTGGTGGCCCTCCTGGGTGTCTGGTCGATTGGTCGATTCGCCCCCAAATTCCTGGACGCCTCGTTGTCCTCAAAGACGGGTGCTCGTCTGGCCGTGGAAACCAACGACACGAACCTCTTTGCCGGAAGGGTCGCGTTCTCCGGCCTCACGATCACCAATCCCTCACGCTGGCAGGAACGGGAGTTTCTCAAGATTCGCCGCATCGGCCTCGAGGTCGACCCTTGGTCCTTTCTGTTCGGTAATACCCAGGTGGTGCGCGAGGCCGAGCTTGATATCGAGCAACTAGTCATTGTCGGCAAGGAGGCCTTCATGGCCGACAATAACGCCAAGGACATCGGCAACGGCCTCAAGGGTCATGATGTACCCGTCTCGGCTCGGCCGTCCGCGCATCTGCCGGCGGAGCCAGCCGCGCCCCGTCAGTCATTTCACATCGATCACCTTCGGGTCCGCGTCAATCGCATCACGGTAATCGCCGGCGACGGCACGCCTGGCCGCCGAGTCATCGTGGACCGTGCCTTCGACTACGTGTTTGAAGCCCGTGGTATCACCGACCGGAATTTCGACGACAAAGTTTCCGGCCCGATGGGACAGCAGGCCTTGCAGAACGTGATCGAGCGCCAGCCCGATCTCGTCATGGACCTCGCCCGCGAGAAGCTCCGCAAATCCGTGACCGAGAAACTCCTCGGCGAAAAATAATCTCTCATGACCGAACCAACCTCTTCCTCCGACCCGAGCCAGCCCGACGCCGCGACCCGAATCGCCGAGCTCGAGGGACAGATCGCGCTCCTTAAGGACTCGGTGCTGCGTACCAACGCCGACCAGCAGAATCAACAGCGCCGTCATCACCGAGAGGGCATCGAACTCCGCAAGTTCGCCACGGCCGGCCTGCTCGAAGACCTGCTCCCCGCGCTCGATTCGTTGAACCTCGGATTGGAGTCCGCCGCGAAGCATACGGACGGACGCGCCGTCGCCGAAGGCTTCCGGATGGCCGTGCATCAGCTCCGCTCAATCCTTTCCTCACAGGGCCTGGCGGAAATCAGCCCGCTTGGTCAGCCTTTTGATCCGGCGCGCCATGAGGCGGTCGGGCAGGAAGCCAGCATTAGCGTGCCCGAAGGTTCCGTCGCCCGTGTCGCCCGTTCCGGCTGGTTGCTTCATGACCGCGTCATCCGACCGGCGGCTGTCTTTGTCTCCTCTGGCCCTGCCAAGTAATTTTTCCGATGGCTGAAGACTATTACTCTCTGTTGGGTGTGGCGAAATCCGCCTCCGCCGACGACCTCAAGAAAGCCTATCGTAAGAAGGCGATGGAGTTCCATCCCGACCGCAACCCCGGCAACAAGGAGGCGGAAGAGAAGTTTAAGAAAGTCTCCCGCGCCTATGAGGTCTTGGGGGACGACGCTAAGCGTAAGCTTTACGATCAGCATGGCGAGGCCGCCTTCGATCAAAGCATGGGCGCTGGCCCCGGTCGCGGTGCTGGCGGCGGCCGTGGTGCCGACCCGCGTGATATTTTCGAACAGATGTTCGGCGGCGGCGGCGGCGGCTTCTCCGATTTCTTTGGCGGCGGCGGTGGTGGCGGCGGAAGCAGTAACGACAACTCCGGCGAAGACCTGCGCGTCGATCTCAAGATCACGCTCGAAGAGGCGGCTGAGGGCGTGGAGCGCAAGATCCCTTATCGTAAACATGTTGCCTGTACGAAGTGCGGCGGCTCCGGCGCCGAAGCTGGGGCGAAGAAAACCCGTTGCGGGACATGCCATGGCCAAGGCCAGGTGATTCGCAGCCAAGGGTTCTTCTCTATGCGTCAGACCTGCCCTGATTGCGGCGGCGAAGGGGTGCGCATTGACAAGCCTTGCCGGCCTTGTTCGGGCGAAGGCCGTATGGTCGGCGAGGCGAGCGTCACGGTGCGCATCCCTCCGGGCGTCGACACCGGCACCAAGCTGCGTTCTTCCGGCAATGGGTCCGCCGGGCGTCGCGGTAATTCCGCCGGCGACCTTTACGTATATATATCCGTCTCGGAGCACGAACTTTTCGAGCGCGACGGTAATGACCTCGCCTGCAGTGTGCCGGTGAAGTTCTCCGTCGCCGCCCTGGGCGGCAAAATCACCGTGCCGAAGCTTAAGGGCAAGACGGTCCTGAGCGTTCCAGCCGGCACCCAAGGTGGCACGGTTTTCCGTCTCCGCGGAGAAGGCATGCCGCCGCTCCGTGGCTCGGCCGTGGGCGATTTATTGGTGCGCGTCGATATCGACGTCCCGAAGAAGATGACCGATGCCGAGAAGAAAGCTTTAAAGACCTATGCCGACGCCTGTGGCGACGAGGCCGCGCCGGTTTCCGAATCATGGCGTTCGAAGTTCAAGAAATTCTTCCCTTAAGCCCCTTGCCCGCGGACCTCGCTTCGGCCTAAAGTCAGCCATGCCTCGCGATTCCGGCCAGACCGCCCGCCTCGTGCGTCGTTTGCGCTGGGATGAGCTCGATGCCGCCTGGCTGCGGAGTTTCGTCGAACTGGCGCGCGCCGAAGATCTCGAGGGCGCCGGCCTCCGACATCGGCCCGTGCGGTGCGGTGATCCTTCTGCGGCTTTGCTGGTCGGCACCGAGCAGGCGCGGGCTCGCATCGTTGCTCGCTGCCCGACGGTCCTCGCCGGCCTGGGCCTGATGGAAATTGTTTTCGCGGCCTATGGCGGGCGCTGCCACGGCAAGCCGCTCGCCTATGACGGCCAGTTCGTGCCCGCGGATACGGCTATCGCAGAAGTCGAAGGGCCTGCGGCGGAACTGCTTTCCGCCGAGCGTATTCTGCTCAACTTCATGCAGCGCCTCTGCGGCGTGGCCACGCGCACGCGGGAGCATGTGCAGGCCCTCGGCTCCTCCCCGACCAAACTCTTGGATACGCGCAAGACGACTCCGGGATTCCGCATGCTGGAGAAATATGCGGTCGGGCAGGGAGGGGGCTATAATCACCGACTCGGCCTTTTCGACCGCATCATGGTGAAGGATAATCACCTCGCCGCCGGCGGCGCCACGGCTTCCCGTCGACTGACCGAACTGGTGGTGCGGGCCCGCGAGAGCCGACCGGATTTATTGGTCGAGGTCGAGGTCGACCGATTGGCGCAGATCAAGCCCGCGCTGACGGCCGGCGCGGATATCATCCTGTTGGACAACTTCTGCTTGGCCGATTTGCGCGAGGCCATCCCGATGCTTCGCGGGGAGGCTTGGTCGGAGGTCAGCGGTGGCGTCAGTCTTGCGACGCTTCCGCACATTGGTGCGCTGGCCCCGGACTTTGTTTCCTGCGGCGGCATCACCCACGCGGCGCCCTGGTGCGACCTCGGACTCGACTGGACCTGAAGCCATGTCCGTCCTTGATAGCAGCATTCTACTCGCATTCCTCGAAGCCGAGGGCGAACCCGTCAGCGGCGATCGGCTGGCGAAAGAACTCGGCGTTTCCCGGGTGGCGATCTGGAGCCGGCTGGAGCGTTTGCGGGCGAGCGGATTTGGCTTCAAGGCCTCGACGCGCAAAGGCTACCAGCTGAAGACTGTCCCGCGGGAGATCAACGCGGCCTTGCTCGATGCGCACCTCCGCCGATTAAAAGTCCGCCCAGAGATAGAATTTCTTACGTCGGTTGACAGCACCAACTCCGAGGCCGAACGCCGACTGGCGGCCGGACAGGAGGCCCCCTTCGGCGTGCTCGCCCGCGTGCAGAGTGCCGGGCGTGGTCGGCTGGGTCGTAAATGGCATAGCGGCCAGGTTGGGAATCTTTACCTCTCCCTCGCGTTCAGGCCGTTTATACCGCACGAGCGGCTGAAGCCGTTCACGTTATGGATGGGCTTGGCCCTCTGCGCGCACATCGAGCTGGCCCATGGTCTCAAGCTCGGATTGAAGTGGCCGAATGACCTGCAGACGCCGGATGGGCGCAAGGTCGCGGGCATGCTCACGGAGGCGAGGCTCGACGTGGATTCGGTGCGCGAATTGGTCTTCGGCATCGGCTTCAATATCATCGGCCAGCCTAAGGATTTTCCGGTGGAAATCCGCACCCTGGCGAGCTCCCTCGAGCAAGCGCTCGGCCACGCGCTCGACATCAATCAGGTTGCGGCGGGAGTCATCGCCGCTTTGCTGCGCGCGTGGGAGCAGTTCGAAGATGGAGTTTGGGCGCGTTCATTCCGAAAACTTTGGCAGCATCATGACGTCTTGGTTGGGAAGTCCGTGCGCGTCGGCCTGCGCGGCGATCCAGTTGCTGGCATCGTGGATGGTATCGACGACGAGGGCTCATTGATTCTGCGGACGGGGGGTGGGCGCCGCAAGGTGGTCTCCTCGGGCGAGGTCACGCTGCGCAAGCATTAGGCAACCAACCTTGCCCTGCACCGGCCGGGTCGTTAAGCCTAGGACGTGGCCCTGCTCTGTTTTGATGTCGGCAATACGCACACCCATTGGGGCGTGGTGGAAGGTCGGCATGTGCTGATGCAGGGAGAGCTGCCTACCCAATGCCTGGATACGCCGGCCTTGCAGGCCCTGCTCGATACGCACGCGAACGCCGGGGTGGCGTTGGCCAGCGTGGTGCCGAAGGTGACGGCGGTCATTCAGCCGGTGCTGCTCAGCAGCGGTCGACCTTTCTATCATCTGCAGCACGACACCGTGCGCGGGCTAGGCTTTGATTATCCTAAGCCGGCGGAAGTCGGCCAGGATCGGCTCGCCGATTGCGTCGGGGCCCAGTTCGTCGCCGGAGCTCCCGCCGTCATTATCGGCATGGGCACTGCGACGACGGTCGATATTCTGACGGATCGCGGCTATGCAGGCGGCATCATTGCCCCGGGGCTGGGCGTTATGACCCAGTATCTCCATGAACGTACGGCTCTACTGCCAGCGCTTGACCCCGCATCGTTGCTGGGAGGTCCCGCCATCGGTAAGTCGACCATCGATGCCATGCGGGCGGGCTGCGCCCTCGGTTTCGCCGGCATGATCGGCGCTTTGCTCGACGGCGTCTGCGCTGAGCTCGTCCGGCAGGGGTCTCCGATGCCTAAGGTGATCGTCACCGGGGGGGCGGCGGTTTACCTGCCTGCGGTATGGCATGATCGGGTGTTGCACGAGCCCCACCTGACCTTGATCGGCTTGGCCGAGGCACATCGCCGTCACTTCGCATGAGTCAGCCTGATCCTAACCGTAAACTCCGCTGGATGGTACCGCTACTCGCCCTGATCGTCATCGGGCAGTCCGGCTTCTTCGTTTTCGCCCTTTTCTCAAAGCACAAGCTACCCCCCGCCTGGCCCATGCTGGCTGGCGACATCGTCTTCTCGCTCCTGGTCCTCTTCGTGCTTTGGCGGACGTTAGGCCGCCGGGGCAAGGATTAGGCCTTCATCAACTTCAGGAGCTCCTTGCGGCGGGCCCGGATCTCGCGGCAGCCGGCCTTGGCCAGCCGGTCGGTCGAAAAGGCTTCCACGGTCAGGCTGGCCACGGCCGTGCCGTAGACCATGGCCTGCTTGAGGGCGGCGAAGTCAGTGGCCCCGACTGAGGCAAGGTAGCCCAACAGGGCTCCCGCGAAACTATCACCGGCGCCGGTGGGGTCGCGCAGTTCCGTCACCGGATAAGCCGGCAGCGCGAAGAGGCCATCTTCGTGGAAAAGCACGGCGCCATGTTCACCTTTCTTGATGATCACCGTCTTGCAGCCGTGTTTGCGTAGTTCGCGGCCCGCGACAATCACGTTGGCCTCCCCGGTGAGTTTGGTGGATTCGGTGTCATTGATCACCAGCAAGTCGGCGCGGCGCATGACCTCGCCGAGTTTTTCGCGCTGGGTCTCGATCCAGATATCGATCGTATCGGCGAGCACGAAGCGAGGCGCGGTGAGTTGATTGAGGACTTCGAGTTGCAGGTCCGGGCGGATGTTGCCGAGCATCACGAAGGGCGAGGCGCGGTGGGCTTCGTTGAGGCGCGGCTTGAAATGTTCGAAGACATTGAGCTGGAGGTCCTCCGTGTCGCGGCGGTTGTAATTCTCGTGATAGCGGCCGCGCCAGAAAAACGTGCGCCCGCTCGCATCGGTGAGCAGGCCGTCGAGGTCGATGCCACGTTTGGCGAGCTTCTTGCGATCGCGATCGCGGAAGTCATGGCCGACGACCCCGACGATGCGCGGGGCGGCGAAGTAGCTTGCAGCGAGGCACGCATAGGAGGCGCTGCCGCCCAGGATGCGCTCACCTTTATCGTGGGGCGTGACGATGCTGTCGTAGGCGACGGAGCCGACGACGAGGACCGGGTCAGGCTCGCGGCCCTTGTTCTTGATACGGGTGGGAGAGGTCATGAGAAAAGTTCGGGGCGGGTGTCGCGCAGGCGATAGAGCGCGAGCAGCGCGAGGGAATGTTGGGCCGGATCGGCGATCGCCGCCGCCAGCGCGGCCTGCGGGTTGAGGCAGAGCACCTGTAGCTCCTCGTGTTCATCTGGAGCCCTGTTTGCAGTGGGGCGGACGCCTTCCAGCAGCACGAAGTGGCAGCGGTTGGATTGGATGGCGGGGTTGGGCGCGCAGGTCGCGAGCAGTCGGGCGCGTCCGCCGGCGAACCCGGTTTCTTCTGCGGTCTCGCGCACCGCCGCGAGCACCGGGTCTTCGCCGGGCTCGACCATGCCGCCGGGCGGCTCGGTGGAAAGTTCGCGCGTGCCGAAACGATATTGTCGTACCATCACAATGCGGCCGTCCTCGGTAATCGGAAGTGCGAGCACCCAGTCCGGACCGCGTAGCACAAAAAAATCACCCGCTCGTTTGTCGAGCGGGTGATTGCAATGTTCCTTGTAGACCCGGAAAACTCGGCAGTCGGCGTGGAGCGCTTCATGCTGGACGGACCAGCGTGCGGGCGCCGACATGCAGGGAGCTTACTTGGTTTTCAGCTTCTGACCGATCTGGAGGCGGTTCGCATTGACGCCAGGATTGAGATCCTGGAGGGCCTTCAGCGAGAGACCGGCCTTCTTGGCGATACCGCCGAGCGTGTCGCCCTTGGCGACAGCGTACTCGCCGGGACCAGCCACACCACCGGTGGCCTTGCCGCCTTTGTCACCAGCAGAGGGAGCCGGTGCCTTCTTGGCGACGGTCTGCAGAGCGGTGATGGCGTCAGTGAAAGACTTGTTGTTCGCTTCGGAAGCGGACTTGAAGGCGGCGAGGTCGGCGTTGATAGCCTGAACGTCGGCGGCGGAAGCCTTGCCGGCGATCGCGGAGCCGAGTTCAGCCGCGGTCTGGGCGGCCTTAGCGGCTTCGTCGTTAGCCTTGGCAGCTTCGCCCTTGGCCTTGATGCCAAGCACGAGGCCGGCGGCGCCGAGTGCGAAACCAAGGATACCCACGATGAGCGGGAGCTTGGATTCGGATGAAGAGGAGGAGATGCTGTCGTTTTCCATAGTAGGAGGAGTTTTGCGGGTTGGAACGGTTTGAGATTACCAGTTTGACACATACGGCAACACCAAATCATGGTGTTCTTCGGGTATCGGGCAGTATCTCAATTGGTAGAGTCCCTGCTTTGGGAGCAGGGTGTTGCAGGTTCAAGTCCTGTCTGCCCGACCACCCGGTCTTGGATTTACGCTAAATTGACAATTTAGGCGTAAGTCAGAACCTGCCCATCCTTGATCACCGTGACGTGATTAGCCCCGTCGGGGCGGGTCGAAGCTTCCGTCCGGCCGATGACCTTGGCAGCTAGACCGAGCTCGTCCGCCAGCTTGAGCGCCACGGCGACATCGTCGGGTTCGAGGAAGATTTCTAGGCGGTGACCCATGTTATAAACCTGATGCATTTCCTTCGCATCGGTGCCGCTGACCCGGGCGATCTCCGCGAAGATCGGCGGGGTGGGGAAGAGCGAATCTTTGATGAAGTGGACTCGGGTGCCGAAGCGGCGGCACTTGGTCTGGCCGCCGCCCGAACAATGAACAATACCCTTAACTCGCTGATTACCTAAGGCTTGCAGAAGCCTTAGCGCATAAGGAGCATAAGTACGGGTCGGCGAGAGCAGGGCTTGGCCGACGGTAAGGGACGATCCCGGCAATGGGTCGTTCATCTTATGAGGGCCGCAATATGCCAGGTCGGCTGGCGTGGCCTTGTCGTAGGTCTCTGGATACTTTTCGGCGTAATATTTAGAAAGCAGTTCGTGACGGGCGCTGGTCAGACCATTCGAGCCGATGCCGCTGTTCTCGCCTTTCTCGTAATGGCAACGGCCGCCAGAAGCGATGCCGACGATAGCCAGGCCGGGCCCGACACGCGCGGCGTCGACGACATCTTTTCGGGCCAGGATAGCCGTCGCGGTCGAATCGACGGTCAGGGTCGGGGTGAGGTCGCCCACGTCGGCGGTTTCACCTCCGCCGGAAGTGATGCCAAAGCCTTGCGCGCGTAGCATGGCGAGCACCTCTTCGGTGCCCTCGATGAGTTCGGCGAGGATGGCCCCCGGAATAGCCTTGGCGTTGCGATTGATCGTGGAGGAGAGAATCACGCCCTTCGTCACGCCGACGCAGAGCAGGTCATCGATGTTCATCACGATACTGTCCTGCGCGATACCACGGAAGACGGAGGCATCGCCGGTCTCTTTCCACCAAAGATAAGCGAGCAGGGCTTTCGTGCCGGAGCCATCGGAATGCGTGACGACGCACTGCTCAGGATTGCCGGTGAGCTGGTCCGCGACGATCTTGCAGAACGCCGAAGGATAAAGCCCGCGGTCGAGGCGGTCCACGGCGGCATGCACCTCGCTCTTTGAGGCGGAGACTCCGCGGGCCGCGTAGCGACCTGAATCGGAGGAGGGCTTGCTTTCGTGCGCCATGGCTCTTGCGTGCTTATCTCCGACCCTGCTATTGGGTCAACGCCCTTCTCCTCGTGCAGCGATTCTTCCTCCACCCAGAAAAGCCGTGGCTCCGTCGCTTGACCGCCGCCGTGGCGGGCCTACTGCTCGGGCTGCTGCTAGTGCTCGCGTGGGGCCTGCTCAACCAGTTTTCGATTCGCCGACTCGCCGCGGACTTACGCCAAGCCTATGATACCCATGATGCGCGCGCGATGGAGCAGCTCTTCTGCTGGTCGGGTGTCGACGACAAGACGCGTGCCCGTGTCCGCCTCGTGATCTTGCAGGAATTCGAGCTGCCAGTGGAGGCCGTGGCGGTGCGCCCGTTGACCTTGCTTGATCGCAACTCCGGACCGGGCCTCCGCCCTAATCTCAAACCCGATGCGACCGTCGAAGTCATCTATGCATCCCCGGATCACCTCTCTTCGGCTTTTCTGGTCGGACGCGACGGGTGGTGGCGACACCGTTTGGTGGTCATGGTGCCCGCCAATTGACGCCGATTCTTGACAGCGGCCCCGCGGCGTCCACTTAATCGTGGCCTATGGCTGACAAGAACGACAAGCGTCCCGAAAGCGCCCCCGGCAAGTTCTACGTGGATTCGCAGTGTATCGACTGCGATCTCTGCCGCGAGACCGCCCCGAAATTCTTCATGCGCCAGGATGACGGCGGCTATTCTTACGTCTTCGCCCAGCCGACCGACCAGGAAGGCATCGATAAGTGCATGGAAGCCCTCGAGGGCTGCCCGGTCGACGCCATCGGTAAGGACGGCGAATAATCGCTGCGTCGATTTTCTCAAAAGCCCCGGACCGCCGGGGCTTTTTGTTTGGTAGCTTCCGGGGCTTCGCCTAAGTTCCACCCATGGGCGTAAAAATCTCCTGCGAATACCTCGGCGACCTCCGCGTGCGCGCCACCCACGGTCCTTCGGGCACCGTGTTGCACACCGACGCGCCGGTGGATAATCATGGCAAGGGCGAAGCGTTCTCCCCGACCGATCTCACCGCGACTTCGCTCGCAGCGTGCATCATGACGATTCTCGGCATCCAAGCTAAAGGGCTCGGATTAGACTTTCGCGGACTACGCATCGACGTCGAGAAGCACATGACGACCGAGGCCCCGCGCCGCATCGCGAAGCTCGAGGCCACGATTCAGATGCCCTCCGGTATCGCGGAGGATTTGCGCGACCGCCTCATCCGCGCCGCCAACGCTTGCCCCGTGAAGCAATCGCTTCACCCCGACGTCGAGATCGCGCTGGTTTGGATTTGGTAGGGATGCGATGACATCGCATCCGTTCGCTAGCGCCCGTAAGAAGTCCATGAACTTAACTAAGACCCGATAGGTGACAGGTGTCGGCCTCCGGGGAATCAGCCCTTCAGGAATCGGCATTTCAGCCCTCGGCAATCAGGATCCTGCGGCCGGCTCCCGATCGCTGAGACCTGAGACCGGAAAAATTCCCCCAACCCCTATCCCTACCCCTTAACTCACCTTTGCACTGCCTCTAATGGGTCTGCCTCGTGCCTCGCCCTTTCCTAACCGCCAACCGCGATCCGCGATCCGCCTCTACCAGTGGCGCTTCTTGTGGCCGATGGTCGCGTAGTACACGAGGTACAGGTAGCAGGGTAGGATGATCCAGTAGGCTGAGCGCTCGCCGTTATGGTCGGCTAGCCAGCCGTAGCCCAACGGAAGGATGGCGTTCCCGCAGAGGCCCATGATCATGACGGATGCGCCGACCTTCGTGAAGCGGCCGAGCCCGTCGAGCGCCAGCGGCCAGACGCCAGCCCAGGTCAGCGAGTTGGCGAAGCCGAGTAGCACCACGAACCAGAGTGAGATATCCGACGTATGCCCGAGGAATCGTACCGAGCCGTGCGCCTTGACGATGAGCACGGCCAACACGATGCCGAGCGTGGTACAGAGGCGCAGCATGGCGAGCTGAGAGACCCAGCGCGGAATCAAGACGATGCCAGCCACATACCCTGAAATCATCGCCGTTAGCACGTACGACGGGAAGACCTTCGCCTCGAGTAAGGGCATGCCCATCGATTGCGCATACGGGATAATGGTGTCGACGGAGATCACCGAGGCGCCGACATGCAGGAAGATACCGACGGCACCAAGGATGAGGTGGGGGAAGTCCAGGATGCTCGTCTTGTCGGCGTTCGCTTCGGCGACCTCATCGGTCTCGTGCTCGGTGTCGATCTCCGGCAATGGAGAGACCCGCACCAAGAAGCCGAGCACGAGTAATGCTGACCCAACGCAGAGGTATGGGGCGACCACGCGGCGGATGAGCTCATCGAGCGCCGCCGCTTTCTCGGCGGGCGCCATCGTCGCGAGCCGTGCGAAAAGGTCCGTGTCAGTGACTTTGAACACGACGGCCGCAAAGATGAACGGCGCGAGGATGCCGGCGCCCTTGTTGCAGATGCCCATGACGCTGATCCGGCGCGCGGCAGTCTCCTTGGAGCCGAGGACGGTGATGTAGGGATTGGCCGCGGTCTGCAGGATCGCGAGGCCGGCTCCGAGCGTGAACAGCCCTCCGAGGAAAATGCCGTAGGTGCGGGTCATGGCCGCCGGAATGAAGAGGAAGGCGCCTGCAGCCATCACCCAGAAGCCGATCATCATGCCCTTCTTGAAGCCGGTACGTTTCAGCAGATGCGCGGCGGGCATCGAGAATACCAGGTAGGAGATATAGAACGCGAACGTGACTAGGTAGGCCTGGAAGTGGTTCAGCTCGCAGCTGATTTTGAAGTAGGGGATGAGGATCGCGTTCACCCAGGATACGAAGCCGAAGATAAAGAAAAGCACCGCGATGATCGCGATCGAGACGCGGGTTTGGCCGGGCGTCAGGTCGCGCGCATGGATGGGGGTGGAATTCATGCGCGGGGTGAAGTCAGCCTGCCGCCTCGCCGACCATGAGCAATAAAAAGACCCCGGCGTTCCGGGGTCTTGGTTTAGGCGAAGAGGGTCCTGGTTAGGCTGAGCAACCGCAGCCTGCGGAGCCGCAGCCGCCCTGCTTCTGCGCGACGGGCTGCTCAGTGGAGCAGCAACCACCGGCCGAAGCGCCTTCTTCAGAAGAGCAGCAACCACCCTCGGAGGCTTCGCCAGAAGAACAGCATCCGCCTTCGGAGCCTTCGCTCGAGCCGCAGCCGCCACCGCCGCAACAACCGCCCGACTGGTGCGGATGACCGTGGGCGAGCTCGGTGAGTTCGGCGGCGCGGACGGCGACGACCTTGATGTCGAAGTGCAGCGTCTTGCCGGCGAGCTCATGGTTGCCGTCGAGCGTCACTTCTTCGCCTTCGATCTGTTTGATCGTGAGGACGCGCATGCCGAGATTTGTTTCGGCGTGAAAGCGCATGCCGAGCTGCGGAGTGTTGGCTCCGAAAGCGTTGAGCGGGACGCGCTGAAGAAGTTTGTCGCTGTATTCGCCGTAGCCGAGCTGCGGGGGCACCGTGACGGACTTGGTGGCGCCGACTTCGAGACCTTCGACGCCCTGCTCGAGTCCGGGAATGATGTTCTGGGCACCATGGAGATACTCCATCGGACCGCGATCGCCCGAGGCGTCGATGACATTACCCTGGTCGTCCTTCAGGGTGTATTCGATGCTGACGACGGTTTCTTTGGCTACGCGCATGGTGTTAAGGACCGTTGAAACTAGGGGGTTCGGGGCC
>SESF01032675.1_pt1 | contig 31682 bp, 26 predicted proteins | sample 3171521 | NCBI WGS metagenome assembly SESF01 (sample SAMN10866945, study PRJNA518727) | freshwater metagenome | biome: subpolar coniferous forest; feature: holomictic lake; material: water; isolation source: holomictic Lake 227, 6 m and 8 m depth | place: Canada: near Kenora, Ontario | collected...
TGATGAACGAAACACTACTCAGTTAAACTGTTTGACTGGAAATTTCTTCTTAGACAAGATAGAATTAAAGGATAGAATAGTTAAATTGAGCAATGAAATAGAGATTGATCGGGACTTAAACAGCGCGATTAATATTTATAATCGATTTATGCACAATCATCTTGCGGCACTGACACCGCCTCTGCCTTTGGCAGACGTGCTTATTAGGAATAATAAGAAAACTGATAGGGGTATCGATTCTAGTGAGGAATTGCTAGAACCCACGACGCTTTAGCGAGTGGAGTATGTCAGTTCATCCGACATAGTAAGATAATCCTTCAATTGAATTATAGGATTACTTATATATTCTAATATTAATGATTTCAATTTAATCATATTAATCTTACTCCAAATTCTCCTGCCAGTTTTTCCACAACATGCCGTGTATATGCTTCGCCAGAATCTGTATATGGCTTGGGATCTAATACCCCATTATGAGATTTTATAATCTCAAATAATTTTACCAGCAGTTCTTTGGAATAACCCTTATTTCTATATTCTAATGCAGTTCCCACATTCCTAAGATAAAATGTATTTGTATTTTTATCCCATGAATACCTAAGATATGAATATTCCGACTTAAGCTCATATGCATAAGTATCCATATCTTCAAGTCCCATTGATTTGTGAGTTATATTTTCGGAAATTGAACTCTTTGATTTTAAATAACGATCAAAAAATGCAACATTTCTCCCCAATAATGGATGAGATTTCCCATTGGCATCTTTATATGTCCTTTTATATTCTTTGCCGGCAGCTTCCCAGTCACTTCTAAATACTGCGGCGGCAAATTTAGGAAATGATTTTAATGTTCCCAAATTAAAGGCATAATCAGTCAGCATCTCTAATTGCTTCTGGCTCAATTTAAATACAGAATTGGTAGGATTTAGATTAGCAAAAAATTGATAATTTGGAGCATTTGTAGAACTCTTTTGAACATATACCGTTGCTTTTTCTATAAATTTATCAACCCAATCACTATGATATTCTATAACAATATCTCTGGCTTTATTAATATCCTTCAATAATAATGCATCTGCCTCGGCATCTGTTATCCCATTTGAAAAATCCTCACCTGTTCTTAATTTATGCCCATATGCTATTGTATCATTACCACCTTCGACAGAATTGTATGGATACCACTTTCCATCTCTAAATCCAGCCTTAATAGAATTCTCGGCATCTTTTATATATTTTATAAAATCACCGGAAAATGCAGGTGCTTGCTGAATTATAGGCGGAGCTTGAATAACAGCTTCAGTCTTTCGTTTCTTTGTCTCAATTAATGACCGTAAATAAATCATATTATATATCAAATTTCTTTTTCTTTATTGATCCCGCTAGATAATGGACTCGGTGAACAATTAATCCTCGCTGTGCCAAAAATTCTTTCGTGCCTTCATGCTCTTCTGATGTCGGTTTGCCCTGCCAATCCAATTGCTGAAGTTCTGGATAGTATCGCCATCGCACATCGGACTCCTTCATATGCGGTGGATGATTCGCCAATTGGTCATCACTATATGCGGGTTGCATATTTGATCCACTTCTGTCAATTGCGCCTAAAATAACACCGTCATCGGCCACCTCTTTCAGACAACTTTTCCTCGGCAACCATTCCATATCTTCCTTAATGTCAGATTGTTTCTTCTTAGTTGCCTGTATTATTCTAGTAATAGTCGATCCTTTATGTTTAATTACATCTGCCAGTCCAAAATGAAGAGGAGATGGCCATTTTCCATAATCAATCCATTCAAAATCGTCATGCTCCCAATTTAATTGTGGCGAAAATTCATGCGGAACAAGAACCAGAAAATTATCATACCGAAAATTCCCATACCGAAATGTATGTATAAGTATCATCCTATACTCTCCATCATATCCAGTTTCTTCTTTTACTTCTCTTGCCACAGCTTCTTTCACATCTTCATTATAATCAAGTTTACCTCCTACAAGATTCCACGTGCGTGCTTCATTAACTTGCCGAGAACGTAAAAATAATAGAAGGCGTCCAGTATCCATCGCAAGAAATAATGCTCCCGCACCAGCATTCCCCCAAAATGGATCACCAGGAAGTTCTTCTCCATTTCCTTCCTTAAAAAATGATTTATAATCAATGCCCATAATATATAAATATAACCTATAATCCATTATGCCTAAACTAAAAATATGGACTCCTGAAAAGTTGGCAATTCGGGCAGAAAAAACAAAGCAAACATGCCTGCTAAAATATGGCGTCGATAATCCATTCAAATCCACCATAATCAAAAATAAAATTAAAAATAAAAAGATTGAATTATATAATAATATAAATTATAATAATAGAGAAAAAGCAAATAACACTTGTTTACAAAAATATGGTGTACAGCATCCTATCCAAAATAAAAATATTCAGTCACAAATAACTATTGCCAGAACCAACTCCTTTGTTCTCAAACTATTTGATGGAACAAGATTAAATAGAATGGTTATTCCACTCTTCAATCCTAATGATTTTACCACCGTACAAGATTTCTACCAATTTGAATGCATATCATGCCACACCATATTCAATTCTAATATCGAAGATGGAAAAATCCCAAAATGCCCTTCCTGCTTTGCTAGAAATAATGTTTCTATGCCCGAAATAGAATTTCTCGATCATTTACATATAATAGATCGACAAAAATATATAAAACCATATAAAGTAGATGGAATTAAAAATAAGAAAATATTTGAATTTCTTGGTGATTATTGGCACGGCAATCCTCAGATATTCCTCTCTGATGGAATGAATTATTCCGCCAAAACCACCTTCGGCGAACTATATATAAAAACAATTAAGAAGTTTGTAGAACTAAAAGCCCAGGGATATGATATTTATTATGTGTGGGAAAATGAATGGAATCGATGGAAACAAAGAAAACAATCATCATTCCCATTAAGAAAATATAAAGAAAATATAATCATCTAAATATGATGGACAATGATAGAATACGATGGCCAGGAAGTGGATCAGTAGTATCTGGAAGTACTCCTTTCGGAGCATACGATAACGATGTTGTATTTCAGGCAGATTGTTATGCTGCTGCACACTGGGCATGTATTCGACTTGGATATCCCATTGTTGATGTAGAACTAATGGATGTTAGTCTTTATGCTGCATTTGAAGAAGCCACCAATGTATATAATGCTAAAATTAATGAACATAATATGGTCAATAATATGTTTACGCTCCAAGGCCAACGTATTAGTTCAATGACCAATCTTCAAAATCGTGCTATAACTGGTACTGGCATAGCATTTATGACTGTACTTGCCCAAGATTATGGAACTCAAACAGGTACCGGCGGAAAAGTAGACTGGAAAAAGACATTCATCACCATTCAACCAAGAATACAAGATTATGATATTCAAGCTTTAATTGGAAATACTGTTGAAAAATGTGCCCATATCACTTTACGACGCCTATTCCATGATAGACCCCCAGCATTCGCTCGTATTTATGACCCATTCTCGATGACAGGAATGAGCTATTCTAACGTACTACAAGAACTTGGATTCGGATCGTATTCTCCCGCAGTCCAATTCCTAATGACTCCTATCTTTGAAGACCTGCTCCGTGGTCAAGCTATCCAATTTAATGATCTGGTCCGTAAATCACAATACTCATTTGAAATTAAAAATAATAAACTTAGACTCTTCCCAATACCTACCTATGGATTTAAACTCTGGCTGGAATATACTAATGATAATGAAGTATTTGAAAATGGATCATTAACCCCAATAGATGAGAAAGTAGCCTCAGACTTCTCCAATGTTCCTTATAAAAACCATACCTATTCAGATATAAATGACCCCGGTAAAATGTGGATAAGAAATTACTTCCTTGCAAATTGTAAAGAAATTCTGGGATGTATACGCCAAAAAATACAAACAATTCCAATTCCTGGCGGAGAGTTAACATTAGATGGCGGAGAATTGAGATCAGAATCCCAACAAGAAAAAACATTGCTATTAGATAGTTTAAAGGAATTATTGGAAGCCTCTGGTAAATTTGCCCAAATGGAAAAAAATGCTCAAATGTCTGATCAATTAATGGATAATTTAAGAAAAGTTCCGTTATTAATTTATATTGGATAACTTTTACCAAAGCAATTAAGTCAATCTCCAAAAGTAGTCAACGGCAATTCAGTCAATCCTGAAGATTTCCATATTTTCCAGTCCATTTCCCATATATATTTTATAATATATCCATTATCCTTGAACAATTGAAATCTATCAAATGTATTATTATACAACTCCCCAAATGTAGTACCAGTTCGTTTATTTATATCAGTTGATTTATATAATTTTGGATTGCCGTGCCAATAGTCACCAAGAAATTCATATATAATATTCGATTTTGGATCATATCCATCCACCTTTTTATTCAAAATTCTAACTTGCCTGGTTTCAGTTGTATTTGGTATTTCTATATAATCCAATAATTTTATTTCATTCTTTGAAATGGTAGATATACAAAATGGGCAACCATAGGTTGATAGGTGATCATTTGGTCGTTGCAAGAAGTAATCATTACATTTCAAACATTTGATTTTGACTTTTGTTTTATTATTCACATATATTACATCTTTATAATCATATCTTGTATCTCCATATAGTCTTGTCGCCTTATTTATGAATTCTTCTGCATTCATTTTAGTACATCCGCCACAAATTGAGCATCCTCGGCCATTCACATGAGAACTTGGAGATTTTATGAATATTCCATGAAACGGGCATTCTATCTTCGTTTTTGTTTTATAATCTATATATTCATCCGGAAAATACTTATATTTAAAATTATGTGTTTTATTTGCTTTATCAATAAACATGGTACAATTCGTTTTTGATATATTATTGCATAGGTTGCATCCATTTCCTGCTAAATGGTCATGTGGAGTTTGGAGATATACATCATGAATAGAGCACACAATATTAATTTTAGTTCTATTATTAATATAATTAACTTTGGAATAATTGTATTTATTTCCGTGGACTGCTATTGCTTTTTGTATAAATTCTTTAGTATTTGAATGAGTTCCGCCGTTGCATTTGTGGCATCCTTGCTGTTGTCGCATATGTGATTCGAGGGATTGGAAAAATGGTCCGTGTAATTTGCATATTATTTCAACGGGCAATGATGAATTTATATAATCAACCTTAGAATAATTATACTTATCCCCATGAATTTCTTTAGATCTTCGTATGAACTCCGCAGTTGTTAATTTCTTCATGGCAATAATTAGGTTTCTATTATATCAGAATATGAATAAATATGCAAGTTATTTTGCCGAGTTAGTCGTTGGGTTCATATTTATACTTATAAACAGGACAATAAAAATATGAAGCATAAACTATTCGAAAATGTAAGTGGAAATCAATTTAAGTTAATAACTGAGAGTATTATTGAGGATAATCCGAAAGCAGTACTTGTGAGGGAAGGTCTTAAGAAAGTATTTTCGGCTGGAGACAAGATATTATCATACAAGAGACTTCAGGGAGTAGGTCTTGGATATATTAAAAGTGTTGAAGAAGCCAGAAAGACTGCTATTACAGAAGCTAGGGGTATAGCAACCACTTGTGGTTATATAGATGATCCATATAATCAGGTATTTATAAAAGAGGCATCTACTGGGGAATGGAATCAAGAATCAAGCCATGATGAACCTGATATGTCCAATCCAGAAGAAAACCGAGAAGTTAAAATTGCTAAAGGCATATTACAATCAGCGGCAACAGTTAGAAAAATGTTACCAAAAAACACACATCCTACTATAGATTCAGAATTACAAACCATAGAACTATATGTAAATGAACTGATCAATATGCATAAGAATAAATAGTTTATGAGTATACCAGGGAGATATTTTTCGCCGCGAGACATGAAGTTTGTTGAGTCTATCAATGCCGAACTTTTTGGAGACATCATACAGACTGAAGTGACTATATTTAAAGCTTGTCCTATAAGTGGAGATATTAATATTTATGGTGAGCAAAAAATAAGTGCGGCAAAGACATATTATCCTGGTATTAATATCGTGGCTATTATTGATAGAGCAGAAATTGCTACTGACACGGATGATTTTGGCCCGGATCGTAAGCAAAACGTCGTATTTAAATTTAGAGAAAAAATGCTTAAACTCGTAAATCTATTCCCATCTCCTGGAGATCTTATACTTTTCAATGCTCGATACCATGAGGCTGATGATGTTGTCCAAGAAAATTTCATGGGCGGAATTCCTGAAAAATCTCTATCAATTATAGTTAATACACACTATATACGGTTATCAAAAGTCGAAATAATAAGCAGGCAAACCTAAATATGTGGAAAGGAGATAATTCAAATCCAGCACCGAATAGTACACAGGAGCCGATAAACAGATCCGAGCAATATATTGGAGAGAATCGGGCACATGAAGTGCGCAGGGATACTGATGATCAGAAGGATTTTACAATTAGTTTATATGACATTGACGAGACTATATTGACACATCTTGAGCAGATGCAGCTTCAGGTAGAAGATGCGGGTAAGCAGATAAAAGTTCCTATTTCTTTTGGTTCTCCTGAGAGATGGACATCATCACAGAGAGACGGATATTTTCGTGATAAGCAGGGGAAGGTAATACTCCCGTTAATGATTCTTAAAAGGACTGATTCTGCCAAGGATGATACGCTTCAATTTTTCAATCGTTATCTTAATGCATCGGTGATAAAGCTATATTCTTCCAAGAATAAATATACTAAATTTAGTGTTCTTACTAATGGTGAGCATAATGCTCCTGTAAACGAAGTATACAATGTTGTTGTTCCGAGCCACATGTTACTGACGTATCATTTTATTATATGGACGGAGTATGTTGAGCAGATGAATAAGCTAGTAGAGGCTATACGTTTTAATACTGGTGATTATTGGGGGAGTAGGAAGGGATTTAGATTTCGTACTAAAGTTGATTCATATAGTCACACGACAGAGATAAAGACGGGTGAAGATCGTATAGTTAAGACTGAATTTGATCTTACTACACATGGATATATTCTTCCGGATACGATGCAGCAACTTGAGCGTCGGCGTAATACATTTCAAAAAATGTTTACTCCGAAGAAGATTATTATGGGAGTGGAAGTTGTGGCTACTGGATACAACATTGCTCAACTTGATAAAAACAGAGAAAAGTGGAGAAATGTAAATTATCCAAATATACAGGCAGATGTACCTATTCTTCCGCCACCGGTAGTTGTTGAATCAACTATTAGAGAAGTACTTTCGGTACCAAGTCCAATTACCGTTGCAAGTGATTTATACATATTTAATGGATATTGGCATGACAATCTTATTTGGAAAGATCATTTGATTTGGACCGACATATTTATATAATAAAATGAGAACTCAAACTTTTGCGAACGGAGAATTGGGATTAGACATTCGGACTAAACTTAACAGTTTAGCAGACTATAGTTCTGCTTACAGTTATAATACTAATGATGTAACCCATTATAGTGGATCATTATATTTCAGTTTAATTGATAGTAATGTTAGTAATACTCCTGGAGTAGATATAGCCAAGTGGGGTTCTCTTTCATTAACAGCAAATACAGCTAGTTATCTTAAACCAGGTGCTAATATTTATCTTGATAATTCTTATATTTTATCTAATACCTCAGCATCGGCTCCTCCACTTGTCCAAGGTCAATTATGGTGGGACAAGATAAATCATACCTACGCCATTGATGCATTGGAAAGCCGACTTCAAATCGGGCAGGAAAACTATATTATAGCAATTGCGGGTGAATATATTCCGAACGGATCACCAGTCTATTTGAATGACGTTTGGCCATACCCAGATAATCTCGGGAAGTTTCTTCCTTTAGCCTATCTTGCTATTGCCGACGGAACTGGACTAAAATCCAACGTAGTCGGGATATCAACACAGACCATTTTGTACCATGCGAAAGGGTTTATCACCACGCAAGGTGTCGTTAATGACACGGATACTGGATTTCTTTCACAAGGAACTGCCATATATCTTTCATCTACTCAATCTGGAAGTTATGTTAGCAATATGCCCCCCAACCCATTTGAAAAAATTATATTGGGGACAAATTTGTACTCTGGAATAACCGACGGAAGAATATTGGTAAATATTACTGCTATCTCACCCAATATATCATCAAGCTATGCATTAACTGCGAGTTATTCCAACACTTCGTCATATTCTATATATGCTTCTACGTCAAGTGTCGCAGAATCTTCGAGTTATACAACAACTGCTTCATTTGCATTTGATACGCCCGCATCTATTAGTTCATCCCATGCAGATCAAGCGGACTCCGCAAGCTATATTGCGGGAGCAATGTTATATGTAGTATCAAGTTCAACAAATCCGTCATATCTTGAACCATATAATATTCCAACCGTTCCTTACAATCCTCCATACAAGGAAGGAAGAATGTTTTATGATAAAGATTATTCTGACTGGGTTTATTATAACGATAAGAACTTCAAACTTCACATTGGCAAAGAAGTATTGTGGAGATGTCACAATTCCTCTCTATTCTCAATAGTAAAGGGAACTCCCGTCTACATGAGTGGATCAGAAAACACAATTGATTGTGATATATGGCCAGCTATTGCCGATGGTACTAACCGCTATTCAGATGTAGTTGGACTTGTTAGATACACTATCCCTTCTGGAGATACTGGATATATTATACAGAACGGTGTCATTCATAATGTAAATATGTATGATTTCAAGATTGGAGATCCAATCTTTTTAGATATTACTCTTGGCGGTTTAACAAATGTTGAGCCATCACAACCATACGAGTCAGTAAGAATTGGTAATTGTCAAGAAGGAGGCATTAACGGTTCTTTAATTATTAGTCCAGTTTTCAAAGTTCCGCCCGTAGTTGCTTATGCTGGCATGACAAGCATTCCATTTATTGATACTTCTCTCAATAACGGAACCGTAATTATATCAACCGGTAGTGTAAATTTATATGCTCAATCAGATGGTAATGGCGGAGTGATTGGATGGCCTCTGGCAGCAACAACTCTTAGCCTAGTCACCGGGTCAACTAACTACATTGTTGCCGAACATAGTGCAAGTAATGCTACCTATACTCTCACCACAAATGCATCCTATGCTAATGGTATTAGTATTGTTCGTGTAGCCCAAATGGATATTTACACGGGATCAGGAGAATGGGATATACACAATTTTCAAATAGGTATTATTGGTCTTGCCCTAGCAAATCGGATTAACAATAAAGATATTCGATTATATGGCTTTCAAAGAGAAACTGGATTAACCCTTTATACTACTGGTTCACTTAAAAACTTTGGTATAACTGAAGGTAATATTTGGTATGGACCAAATTCACACGTAGTTGATCATTTCGATACAACTTTTGATGGACATTATTCATATATATTCCATACCACACAAAGCAATGGAACATCTTCGTGGCATCAACACACTTCCCGTGTATTCTTGGATGGCTACTATGATAGTGCAAGTTATGGATTGATGCCGTGTGCTGAAAATTCTTGGTCAGTAAATTATGTCTATCGTATTATAGGAACTTCGGATGAAGCCGCCATTGTAATGAGTTCTGCTCAATTTGCAACGGAATTAGAAGCTTCTAATAATGCTACTACACCATCGAACTTACCATCAATTATTAAAGATCAATGTTTATTAATCGGTAGATTTATAGTCCAAAGCGGATCAATTTCCGCTCCATTCATAGAATCTGCATTTTCCAATATATTTATTCCCGCTGTTGTAACTAACCACGAAGATCTACTTGGGTTATTAGGTGGCGGGACGGGTGGAGGTCATTACCACTTGGGAGCAGATGATTATATAGGTACAGGTACTGGTTTGACCATGCGTAGCAATAAACCAACATTTACGGGAGCAACTCCTGGACATGTTCCGTATTGGAATCCACAACAACAATTAGTATTAACCAGCAGCGTTATTCATATCGATAATGATCAATATGTCTTGATCAACTCGGGGTCAAGTCCAGATCCAACCAATCCAGAGACATTGCTGGTATTCCAGAAAGATATTAGTTCAGTAAATAGCTTGGGAGTATATTCTAATATAGATGACTTTTCTCAAATTTATAATCAAAATCTATCATCTGGATCAAATGCATCAACAGATATAGTAGCTACCGCTAATATTGGTAATCAATATTCCAATTATATTGGCATAGGTATTAACAGTAATAAATTTAGTTCGGCGGAATATCCTTGGGGAAAGGCATTAGATGGTTATTTACTAATGGATGGTGGTGATTTATTTATTGGAACAGCAACGTCACATTCAATTCAATTCCTCATAAATAATACTGCATCAATAGGATATATTAGTGCGTCCGGAATGTTTATAACTGGATCTTTAATAGGAACGGCTAGCTGGGCCAGTACCGCAAGTCATGCATTAAATGTAATCAATGCATTTCCAAGCATTGGACGCCCAGAAATGTATGGTGCCGTCGGCGATGGTGTTACAGACGATTGGATTGCTATTAAAAATTGTACATTAAGTCATAGTGTTATTGAATTTGATGCCAAAACATATGCGGTAAGAGGACAGTTACCAGTTCCTTCCAATACTACATTTAAGGGAAAAGGAATAGGAAGAACTACATTAAAAATAATGGATAATTCTCCGTATGGTTATTCCGAGCAATTTGGAATGTTTACCAATCAGTTATTACCAGAAAATATAGTTTGGCTTATTGGTTCATCAAGTCTCCAACCTATTGGTACCGAATGTGGTTCCGGAAGTGTTGATGTCTGGACATACGATTCAAGTTTGCCGACAATGGACCCAGGAAATGATAGATGGACCTTCGGCAAAAATTCAGATTGGTTAGAACTTAAAAGTCAATACTGGTATCCTGGATTGTATTGTCAAAGAAAAAATGTTCTTATTTGTGACATGACAATTGATGGCAATTTCGATAATCAAGCTAAGCACAGTAGTTTTAATTGGGAAGGTTGGGCAAAAGATGCAAATGGCAGTGGTAGTGGTTATGGATATTATCTTCCTCAATATGCAAATAAAGTAAGAAGCACTATTGATTTAATTAATTTGAGCGGAGAAAATATAATTATTGATCATGTTGAATTCAGAGGATTTGGTGCGGGTGTAGCTTACGGATCACTATCATCAAGTATTAATGTTCCTGACATTGGCAGTGCATATTATGAAAATTTTGTTACATTAATAGGAATTGGGGCTGGTTTACATTATGATTTAACGGCCGGAATTGAAAACTGTCCTTACGTCAGTAGTTTTAGGGACGCTACTACTTTTCCGTGGCCAGTAACCGCACAGACCACGTTCAAGCCGAGCAAAATGTTAAACTGTATTGCGACAAATCCGGGTAACCCAGATTATCAAAATACTGCTTGCAATCAAAGTGTATTTTGCGTAAGCCCAGCTATTGGGGTTATAGATATAGATGGGGTGTCAGTTATTGACTCGACCGTGGATTTATTATCAAGTGTAGAAAACTGTAGCATTGTAAATTTATATACAAGATGTCCATCAACAGCTAGTATATGGAATGGCTCAATTTTATCATTCTACGTGAGTTCAAGTTACACTTATGAAAATTTAACAGGTTCATCGGATGGAACTATTCCTGGCAATGGATATTTAACTGGTTCCATAGGACAGTGGGCTATAACACAACTTCGAGAAGGCGGATCCGGTGGAAAAATGAAGAAGATTGATGACGGTACCCCATACGGTAGATGGGAGTTAAAAACTGGATTGTTTGAATACACATCTTATTTTGGTGGCGGATCTGTAACAAAGAACAATTATGTTTGCGGCATTGATGGATTTTTAGGACAAGACACATGGCAGTATAGTCGAATCATAGAAGGAAATACAGTTATTGATGTTGCAAATTGTATAAATGTATATTCGGGTACTCCTAATTCTACGGCAGATAAATATCTTATTAAGAATAATTATATCCAGGTATTAGATAGAAATCTATCAGATGATTTACATGGTAATCAGGGTGTATTAAGTGGAATAATGGTTGGTTCAAATCAAGATACGAATATCCTTCGCAAACATAAAAGCGGAGAAATTGTAATACAAAATAATACGATTAGAATTCCCGCCGCATCCAGTAGATATTGGCAGGAATATTTTCCAAGTATAGATAAAATGGTCGGAATAAATGCACCTTGGGAATTACAACACTTCTCCGGATCTATAAGTGGAAGTATTATAGGTCACAATATCGCGAATATATCAATTGTAACGGCATCTCTATCAACACTTACAAATGGATATATTACCGCATCCTTTACATCTTCGACTGAACATAAATTGACAGACGCAAATACTGTTGATATAACTGGTTCTATATCACCATATTTGTATTTAAATACATCTCCCATATACTATGGATCACCCGGAGTATCAATACTTGAAGTTCCTACTTCAACAACATTTAAATGTATAATATCTGCCAGTATTTCTGATATATGTGGAGTTACTATTTCTGGCAGTGATGTATCCAGCATGTTAATCTATAATGCATATTTTTCTGGATCCCATAGCAAATCATTTTCTCAATTCTCAGGAGAAGCTTATTCGAGTTCCCATGCAGTTGGCTCTGCATTTTTTGATAGTGTTTATAATAGATTCCAGATGGCATTTAGATATGATAATTATGAACAATATAAAAACAGTAATACCCAACGATGCAATGGTATTGTTTTTAGATCAATTTCAACTTATACATCTGCATCACATTTAACTATTGAAGGGAATACTCTTATAAATTTCAATAGTTCAAAATGTAAGGGATTTAATTATAATTATAATTATACAGAGAATCAGGATGCTTATGCAAATTGGTTTAATAATGTCCCGATTATTTTTTATACTGATAGTGATATATACAATACATCATCGGCGCATCAATTCGATTTAGTTAAATATACGGATTTAATAAGCTCATATTGTATTGAGAATAATTATGATGATGCCGGAACTCCGTCTCCTTTAGCATTATTACTTCCCGCATCACTCCATAATAATAGATCTGGATTTTATAACATTCCAAATTATAGTAAGAATAATTTAGTATTGGAAAGAAACTCGATTATTACTCCGGGCATTGATATTAGTAAAAATATTCTTTCAAATCCTGCAATTGCGGCTGTTGGATCAGTTTGGCATAATAATTCAAACAACGGTATAAATGGTCTTGTATCATTTAATAATTATTCCGCATCACTTATACAGTATTCATCTAGTTTTACAAATCAACTTCAGCCAAATAAAACATATATTTTTAGTTATATGTTTAGTCAAGAAGGTAATTCGTCACCAGTTGTTTTCTCTCCAGTATTGACAGACACCAAAGTCAAAATTGGAGATGTATCATTATTTACATGGAATAATACAGTTCACAATACAGGCGGAGATCATAGAATATATTTTACAACTACTGGTGATCTATCCAGTCCGACTGGCAATTTTTCAATAGAATTCAGTCAAAGTAGTGGAACTTCAGTTGGTCAATTTTCGAAAATTTCAATGTTTGAATATTATCCAACGGCATCTATAAATTTTAATGTAAAAAATCATATAATAAATTTGGATGATAATCTGTACATTTTAGATTTTAATAATATAGGAAGTTATATTACCGGATCATATATTGATATTAATAATACCATTGGGGAGAATATAACTGCCAGAAATGAAGAAGTTAATATACGAACTGTACAAACAGTTCCAAATTCATATTACAATATAACATGGCCAAGCAATATTACTTGGTTAAAAGATCCAAGCATAACAATTTCATCCAGTATAGTAAATTATAAAATTAGATCTGATAAAGGACAGCTTTATGGAACATATGATGTTGAAATATGGTCAACTTATGGAAACGATATATATTTTAATGCTGGAAATGTTGGTATTGGGACTAATAATTCAATAAACGCATTAGATATAGTTGGAAATATTTCTTGTAGTGTAATAACTGCATCATTATTATATGGCACTGCATCTTGGGCAAATAAAGCAATAAGTGCTTCATATGCTATTTCAGCATCTTACCTTATGGATTATGCCCCGACAATATCAGCATCTTGGGCATCCAGTTCAATCAGTTCCAGTTACACTCTCACCGCAAGTTATGCACTTGGAGTGCCTGCTATAAAAAGCGGCGTTGTAACTACTTTCTATGGAAATCCAAGAACCGCATCCGTTGTTTTTAGTGTTCCATTTGGTGGAAATTATAGTATAACAATAACTGGGAAAGAAGCGAGAATATGGACTGTTCAAGACGAAACTACCGAGAGTTTTACGATCAATTCTAATAGTGATATTGAACCCCTCCAATATGTATATTGGCAAGCAATAGGTCTTGGAGAATTCTATTCTACAGATAAACTTCCTTCATAATATATGTCAAATCAAATACTTCAAATTAATTCAGCAAGTTTCCAAGATGTAGTAGTATCTGCATCATTGAAGGCAGGACCAGGTATTATTGTTGATTTCACCGCTGCCGCAGAAGTTACAGGAACATTTAGTGGACGCGGTGATTCTCTTATAAATGTTTCTGCATCATACATCATGCCCACCGCAAATACCACCGCACCAAAGGTATATGCCGGAATGACTTCGTACCCAATCATCACTGATAATATTGCTTCATCCGAAATATATGTTGAAGCAGGAACTGTTAATTTGTATAATAATTCTTATGGAGAGGGTCTTGTTACTCAATATCCCATAACTGAAGCCACGTTTTCACTAGTATCTGGTTCTAGTGCTTCAGTTATCTACGCTATATCAAATGGAATAACTGCTTCTTATATCATTACAGATAATGATAATATTACCAATGGAACATCGATAGTTAAAGTGGCAACCGTTTATCGTGCCGATTATGATGCTCATGTAATGCAATTAAATAGAAATGGATTGGCGCTTGCCAATAAACTTCAAAATCGCCTTATTGACACCGAAAAATTTGCCAGAGTAGATGGATTTACACTCTCAGAAACAGGATCTGGACATTTTATAGTCTCCGCTGGCTCAGTATGGTATGGTGCAACAAAATTATCAGCAAATAAATTCGACTCAAGAGATTCCCAATCTCTTGTGCTTTCAACCGGTTATGATGAAGTCCACTTCGCCCAACATTCCGCCAGTCAATGGGTCATTCCAATTGTAACTAATGGAACATATAATAATCAATACTATGACGATGGAAATAATTTGGTTGCTATGTCACCATTATCATATTCCGCAAATTATTTTTATCGAATTCTCGGGGAAAATTCTATAGACGATGAGGTATTTTATATAGCCAGTAGTCATCAATATCCAGATCTGGCAGGAGCTGTCGCCGATGTAGTTCCATCTAATATACCACCGGTTTTAAATGAAGTTTCTATATTGGTTGGCCGTATTGTTTTCCAACAGGGATCATATGCATCACCACTCGTAGAATCTGCCTTCACGACTAACTTTGGACAGACACTGACAACTCAACATAATAGCTTGATCGGATTGCAAGGCGGAATAGGTGGAGAATATTACCACATTACTAATGTTGATTATATTGGCAATGGAACAGGTACAATAGTTAGAACAGATAATGCCATTATAACTAATGCTCACATTTCGGGTTCATTGAGAGGAACATCAAGCTGGGCAAATAATGCGATAACTTCATCTAACTCAAATACAGCATCTATAGCATTGACCGCATCTTGGGCACCAATCCCTATAAGTGCAAGTTGGGCTTCATCTAGCATTTCTTCATCATTTTCCACTACAGCATCTATAACTAATGCTATATCATTCATACCAATTACTACAATAAGTGCATCATGGGTCTCTGCGTCAGTTAAAATTACTACAGCAGATACCGCCAGTTATATTAATGGAAACAATGTTATAGGAATTGTCACATCTTCTAGTTTAACATCTACTATATTTATACCTACTACTGAATCTAATGCAACATACTATGTAGCAATCGTACCGAATTCTGGTAGTCAACAGATTTTTATAGATGATACCGCAGATAATTCATCTATCACATTTAATCCAGCAACTGATATTCTTACTGTTCCATACATCAGTTGTTCTCAAATAACAGGATCTCATTATGGAACATCATCATATGCATTAACCGCAAGTTATGTTCGTAATACAGTGATCGCAGCAATATCTGGATCGAATTTCACCCACACCGGAGACCAAATTGCAGTGACAGCAACACCGCTATCATTCACTATGCAAGCGGGAGAGACATGGGTATGTAACGCATATCTTAGTACTCAGTCCAGTAACAACCGTGGAATGGTTTATGCAATATCATCTTCTGCTGGTACTATGGGAGATGTTGAAGGATGGGTCATGACAGAATTGACTTCTATTACTACTCTATCACGACAGAGATTAACCGCCGTAAATACAAAGATGGCAACATCAGTACATACTCAGGCAAATACACCTGGACCAGATCAAATACAATTCTGTATAGTTAATCCATCAGTAACAACTACAATTTCTATTGCGGTCGCAGTTTCAAATAATGGTGATACAGTTACAGTAATTCAGGGATCATATATTGTTGCCAAAAAAGTAGAACAAGCCGGATAATATTAGAAATCAAATATTCTCTTATGATGAGGTTGACGAATGAATTCTTTCATTTCTGGAGCATTTAATGCAGATTGAAAACATTCTTTCCAAGATTTAGTAATCTTATTACCAACCTTGTTTAATTGAATATCATTATGTAGTTTAGTCGCTAATGTTTTCCACTTTGAAGCAGCCTTTGCTCTATGCTTTATTTTATCTTCTCCCCGGTTCTCATGATAATGAACCTCGAACATTAAACGAGTATTATCATCAAAAATAGCTATAATATGATTGTGACCTTCATAAAGTCGATACCCCTTCGTAATATGATGATAATCTTCCATTATATTCTCAGTGTATCCAGAGTGTACTCCCGACTGATAATTATGTAATGTCTGTGGCATTTTCTTTTCTAATACTGCTAAAGGAATATTACTAAATCGCCTCCCCGATGCCTGAACCGTTACATTTACCCTCGGCCCCGAATAATTATCATCCCCAACTTCCTTATCACTATCATCTGCATCATTGTCATCCTCCATAATTTCCCATATTCCTCTAACAATAATTCCTAAATCGTCTGGCTTCAAATTCCATGTTTGAATTTCAATTTCACCTCTGGAAGTCTTCATAATCTTCCATCGCCAATATCTCATCGCATAATCTCTGGCATCTCGATTACTTCCATATGCAATGTAAACTGCATCTTTGGCTTGTTCCGGAGTACTATATACCTTATCTTCAAGTAATTTTGCAATAATAATTTCTCTTGGCCCATCATCCCATGCTTCTAATTCATCTCCAGAAAGACGCCCATCATCTACTAATGATTCTTTTATATTCTCTTCGTATTCCCCCAATTCTCCGGTCTCATCTTTTTCAATGCCAAAATGACTCAATATTTCATGTGATAAATTTTGAATAACTACTCCTTCATGGTTGGAATCTCCAATATCACCATCAGCAAACACAGTCCCTCCCGTTTCATCGATCCACCATTCCCCTCGCTGGTGCGACTCTTGCATTATATCAATTGTTTCTTTTACTATATGCTCAATTAAATCTCTGATATTATTCCTCATACCTATAAATATTACAATTTGTTCCAGTAATTAACTATTTTAGATAACATCTTATTTTTCAATTTCGGAGATTTATTGAATATATCCCTTATATATCTCTTCCAAACTTTTGATGATTTTAACGCATTTGATAATGAAATATTTTTATCTTTTAGTTTCAATTGTTTTAATTCATTATTAATCTGAGCAATATATGCATGGACTTCATTCGAATTGATATGATAGTTGTACCACATTTTTTCATCTCTATTATCAAATGCATCTCGTTTAAATGATAGTTGATGAATGTCCTGTATTTTTTTAATTATATGCACCGTCTCATGATGAGCTAATGATTCAATATTATCTTTATTAAGTAATATTTGATTCACAGAGAATTGAGAATTAACAACCAAATAGACTTCTATTGGGGTTGAATTATCACCAACTGCGGCCCCTTCAATTGGAATATTACGTTTAGTATTTTTAATGGCTAATAATACATCAAACAACAATTTGGATTGAACTTCTTCTTGTGATATTAAAATAGGAAAATTAACTCCTTTGTTAATTGCCAACTCCAATTCTTCATCAGGAACCTCATATAATGGAATAGATTTACTTTTGATAGAGTCTAACAATAATAGCCATCCATCATATATTTTTTTTGAAATTTGAGAATGTAGTTCATGATCAGTATATCCAGAATTTGCCTCACATAAATATAATGTTGGCAACAGCAATAATTCTTTTAGCTTAATCATAATAATTAACAATAAATTTGGGATTCTTCCTTACAAATTGCTCTATTCGTCCATATAACTTTGATTTGGTTTCTGTCAATGTTCCCGATCTACTATCTGAATAACTATTATCTGGTAATGGAGCCGCAATCGGTTGAGTAGTACTAGTTGAAGGAATTGATGGTCTATATTTAGATACTACTTTATTTGGATCATAGGAAGGACGATCCGGATTATCTTCTGTCTCGGGAGCAGTAGGATCTATATTCGTCTTCAAATATTCTCCCAAAGCAAGTAAATGCTTACATAATCCAGGATTTTCTCCTGGATTCATCTTAATCGGCGGACTATTTATACATCTATTCAAACTGTTAGGCCCAATCGTAGATGCATCCTGCTTAGCATTAGCATAAGCATATCGATATCTATAATCAAAACACTCACAGTCAACCATACAATCAATATCACTCGCACTTTCTTGTCCCGATATATTTTCTTTGAAAAATTTAATATTTCCCTTCCAACGATATCCCGTAGTCGATGGATATGACTTATAACTAAATATCCATGTTTCAGTCTGATCTATAGAATCTACATCCATTGGCTTTGAAATTACTCTTACATCATCGGATCTTTCAATACGAGCAGGATCACTCGCATTAAATAAATCCCTAAAAGACATTCTCTCAGTCAATAACGTCTTTAACATTCCATAAAAAGATATCTTCTTGCTTTCTAAATTGAGTATCTGATCAGGACTAAATCTGCTCCCATCAATACCCATCTTTATAATCAATGGTATATCCTTAATATCTTTGCCAGATACTATTTTATTTTCATATATCTTATATCCTTTAGTAGCTATATCATATATCCATCCTCTTTGCTTATATGTCATTGATCTCCAATTTTTAGTAAGAGTATCGAATTCTATAGTGTCTGTCGCGGAATGAATAACAATTCTGGCCCATCCTCGCTTATATAATGTATCTACTACCCTCACACCAATATCCAAATACTCATTACTATCTCTATCAGTAGGTAACGGAATATTCAAATATCTGCTGGCCCACTCTTCATGAGTACCATGATTGTAATGACAAATACCACCAGTATCAAGCCATCCATTAAAATCTCCGCTTATAAGTCTTCCCATATATTTTTCAACCTTTTGGATTTTCTATAACAAACCGATATCTTAATCCTTCAGATCCAGCACTAAAATACTTGTTAATATCATCTAAAGAATTTAGCGGAATCTTCTCGGTCTCATCTTTCAAAACATATGTCTGGTATCCACTATCCATTGCTTGTTTTAATAATTTATTCCAATATCTTTCTCCTAAAAAACTATGAGTTCCATCCGATATAAGTCCATCAAACTTCTTTAGATAATAGTCAAATAACATCCGTCTACACAAACTAATATGCAGTGGATCTTGCCATACCTTTCGTTCAACCATAAAATTGTCTTTAATAATATAATTAAAATATGCTACGGTAAAATCTTTATCTATAATAACATCAAATATTTGATTTTGTATGACAAATTGATAAATGTTATATTTATCATATTTATTAATCGGATTTGCTTTTTCTTTAATAATTTTAGTGTACGCAAAATTATTGTCGTGTTGCTCCAACTGTTCAATATCCATCGAAGATATTCTCAAAGGAGATTCAAATATCTTTCTTGCCTCTTCTATCGTACTAAGTATGGATTTTAATTTAATCATATCAATGCCAGATATAAATATGACTCACAATGACTATGCATGAGTAAAGTTTTTATACCATCGATCCCATTCATCCGCCGCTATTTCCGATACTTTTTGTACGATTTGTTTCTTATTGCACTCGTATAGCCCCGCAGAAGAAAAAGAGTTCAACTCTAATAACCAAAAATCATTCTCGGCATCTTGACAAATATCTATACAAAAAACAGAATCAGGATAGTATCCAACCTCCAATAACTCTTTACATAATGCCATAGCTCCTTCAGGAACTGATGATATTTTTGTAATTTGATCCTGAAACCTATAGGTAGAATGTGCAATGACTTCTTTGTTCCTACTAACAACAAATCTACCTTCCCATAATATTTTTTTAGGACTACTAACAATTACTAAATCATGTCCTATAATCTGATTATCTATAACAAAACGGTCAAAATCAAGTAGATCCAATAATTGAGCCTGAAATGGTTTCTGCCCACTATCAGGTCTTATGAAAATTAAAGCTTCTTTGCCAAAAATACCATAGTATAACCATTTGTTTCGCCGAAGTTCATTAAGAGATAAAATAATATACCTATCATTAAATAGATATTTCCCAAAATACGTCATATACTTTGAACATAAATAATTATCTTGATTGCAATAAGATACAGGAAAACAATGTCTCAGTCTTGATTGAACCAACTCAGTCATCTTTATAGACCCACAAAATATCACGGGCAACTCACCATCATACTCATCTATATCCGCAAAAGCAAAATTGTTGGTTATTTCATGAAAAGAATGCCCTTCCTCTTTAATGGCTTTCACAATATCAGTATAACTGGACTCATGTGTAAAATTTTCAACTATCCATTGAACTTTAATCATAATTTAACTCCTATCTGTTTAATAACTAATTTTATATATAAACACTTGACTGATATCTGTCAATCTAACATTTGTAATCGGATCCATAAATATTCTTTCAAACTTTAATGCTGTCTCCTTTTCTGCTCTTTTAATTAAAGCAGAATAAAGCTTCTTCCTATTGTCCTCCACGGCCTCATATTTAATATACCTCGGCATCTTGTTTTCTATATATTTTATAACTACATTGTAAATTGCATTGAAAATAAATATAGAACTTCCTGTCTTCGTCAATCCAAACTTGGCCTGATCTAAATCAGAATAAAAATCATCAACAGAACTATTCTTCTTTGACTTCAATTTCTCAATCGCTGTCAAATTCCTAAAAGATATATCCAAAATAGTATCCTCCCCAACTATATCTAATCCAAATTGAATTATATACTTTATCCCACTTACCACAAATTGATATGTCTGTACCTTAGTAGTAATATCTCTTACCTGTGATAAATGATCAATTTCTCGGTTGATGCCTATCTCACTCAATATCTCCCCTATTAATAAATTGTTCTTTTTATTCATAACTTTATCTAACATAGCAAAATCCACTCCCATATAATTTTCCAATAAATGCTACTTTTCTTGTATTCGAACTAATATTACACGTTTTATCATATATCCCAACCTGAGTAGAAAAAAATTGATTAATTTTCATCGATGCCCCATCTATATTTTTATATTGGCTAATATTAACTTCCATATTTGATGGAGCATCAATCAACTCTTCAATTGTTAAACAAATACTATTTTTAACAATATTCCCCGTTACTGAAGATATATTTAAATTATCAATCGAATTCCATAATATATTGTCAAAAGAATAATCTTTAACAGAGGCATTTACTTTAGTAGAATATGCTGTATTATTTGTCTTCGGAAAACAAAAATATACTTCATAACTATTCTTGATAACTAATTCATTGCAATATTTGTTCTTCCGAAAAAACCACATCGTAAATCCATTCGCTCTTATATCACCACGCTTCCGATCAATAATATCCGCCAGCCCTTCCTGAGCATGTGAACCAATTATAGTTATTATCTTATCACTGGTCATATATTTATAGAAAAATTCATTTGGGTTCTTACCGAATTCAATGATTATAACTTTATAATATATTCCATTTTTTTACTTATTTTCCTATTGGAATGACTCTTATTTGATTTTATATAAAATTCCACATTGTTCCAACCTAATCTATTACATAATTTCGATGGAGCAATAATATAACAATTCGTCCCTTTATATTTTTCTATTGCCGCTATAAATGTCCTTTTCCACTCATTAAATGAGTTATATTCTATATTATTGCTGTATATTTCAACATTATAATGCGGAATACTTGTAAATATTAAATCAAATTTATAATTGTCGGGATTATTAAAATCTTCAAATTTACAATTATATATTTCAACCTTACCCCATTTAGCATTTTCTTTTAATTGTAATAGTTCATTATATGTCTCTATATTAGGTTCACACCCAATATATGTTCCGCCGGGATATTTGCTCTTAAATCCTAATAATCTTCCACCAAATCCGCAACAAGGATCTAATATTACTGGGGATTTGTTATAATCTCCTAATATAGTTGAATATATTACAGCGGCAATAAAGGGATTGAAGAACGATATTGTTATTCTTCTAGCACTTAATCCCCTTACCAATTGATGTAAGCTAAAATCATATATTTCACCACGATTATTACATCCAATCCTATAATCTATAACCTCCTGCATTATCTTATCATCTAACCATGCTTCTACAGGACTCGGATTGCCATTGAATTTACTCTTCCAATATGATTTAAAATAATGCTTCAAATAATTATTCCCAATAGTGGATATATCATTTGAAAATTCTTTCGCTTCTTTATTATATATCTTGTTAATATCCATTGTTGATAATTTTGTGACAACATCCTCTATGTTCTCCTCTAAATCCGGATACGGAAACTCTGGAACAAAAGTACGAATAAATTTTTTCAATAACCAATTGTAAGATCTAAGATATTCCACTCCTTTAATATTCAAATATGTCTTAAAATATTCCTTATTTATAATAACTTGTTTATATTTTAATTCTGGATCAAAAATTCCGACTGAATTTTTTAAATACTCAATCGCTAATTCTTTGGTCATGGAATAATTTTTAAATTTATCAATATCAAATTCTCGTATCCTATATAAATTTCGTAATCCACGTCTATTACCATCCGATATAACATTTGGCAATAGATGAAAATTTAACTCTTTTAATTCTTGTGGATGCCAATATTCTCCATCTACTTCAACTAGCATGTCATATTCACACAAATAGAAATCTACCGACGCATACCGCGTTCCCAAATTAACCGTGTATGGATGTTCATACTTAATCTGTAATGTGTCCAATATTGCTTTGAATTCTAACTCTGGCTTGGTATCTATCTTTTTAAATGTTTGTGTATTAATTCTATCTATAGCACTCAGTGACATTTTTGTTTTTGTTTCTGCCGTGTGATGCTTTCCATACATTGCATTTCCTTCTCCAACCGAACCGTGACCAGCAATATAATCTACTTTATATGGGTGATAATTTAGTAATCTAACTTTTCGTTGGCATCCGCATTCACACAGCGGGTGTATTTCTTTAAAAATATATTTGAAAACATAATCCTTTTTCTTTAAATTGTGTGTATTTTTTATATGATATCCAAGTAAATTGTGAGAGGCAACGGTTGCGTTGCATATGATACATACTTTTCTGTCCTCTTCTTTAATAGTTTTTAATCTAGTGATATATTCTAACTGTCTTAACTTAGATGGTCTATATTCGCCAAATTGTTCGGTATAATCATCTACGTTCATATTATGGCTGTCTCTTAAATGAGTAAACATTCCAACTGATGGTGTTGGCGTATTACATAATTGGCATGTCAATTGTTTAATATTACGAATCGATTTTTCTCTCTTTGGTTGGCGAAATTCACCATACTTTAATGCATACTCATTCGAAGTTAATTTGTGCATGTGCTTTATATGCCCCGAAAATGAATATAATGAAAATTCATTGCCACATATATCACATACTTTACTCTTCGGTTTATTAATTACAATTCTTCTTTTATCATTCATATTGATAATATACCAGATATGCTAGAAAGAGTCAATCTCAAGTTAGCGGTCCATATTAATAACTATACTGGATATGCTAAAAAGAATCAAAATTAAAAATATTTGTGAGCAGATATGCCAAGAAGACATATATCTCAATTTGCATATCTACAAACAAAAAAGGCGTTGGATTGCTCCAACGCCTCGTATTATAGGGTGTTTTTACACCGTATTAGTATCGCTTACATACACCAACCCAAAGAACTCGCTGCGGACGATCTTCTTTGCGTAGCGTGTCATCACCCCGCGCCGAGGTGTAAAATTCACTGGGTCATAGACCAGTGGAGTTTGGATGAGAGGAATATAGGGAGCATAAACTGCGCCTGTCTCCAAAAAGTTATTTCCACGGAAGCCCATGAGGATGAGATTTTCCTGCATATAAGGATTCTTATACACTTGGAAACGACTTGCGAAGGAGCCAACTCTGCTCACGCCCATTGCGAATTTAGCACTATCTCCGTCGGTATTGACTACAAAGCCGGGGATAGATTCGAGGATAGTGGCAACATCTGGTCCAACGACCATGAAATTAGCACCACCACGGAGAGTTAGCTGATGAATCTTATTGGATACCTTTTGGATTTTATTACCAAGGGTTTGGTACCAAGTTGCTTTGGTGTAATATCCACCTGCGCCTGCTGTGGTCACATCTTGAACTGCGTATGAATTGGTGCCAGTTTTGATGATTTCACGATTAAGGCGTGCGCTCCAGCGTTCTTTATTAATATTCGGGGCATTAACAATTAACATATCAAGGATTTCGAGATCGATTTCCATAGACACATATTCGGACAACAGAGCAGTTAATTCTGCTTCAGCGTCAACGCTATGATAGGCATTTAAGTCCTGAGCTAATTCGGGAGTCCAAACAGCTTTCAACTTACGAGTTTTTGCTACAATCGGCTCAGAACGAAGTTCCAAGTTAACTTCAGGAATACCAATGTCTTTGTTAAGACCAGTATCGGTTCCATCAGTTGAGATACCAAGCTTATCTTCAAAGTCGCCGCGAGAAGTATCTTTCGGCTGCATACTCAAATTAATGAGTACTGACGAAGTATTATTTGCGGTGGCTTGACCAGGAGACGAACCGCTTACAACGAACACGGCTTCAGTTCCGCTGAAACGAGTGAATCCAGGATAATAGGTAATAATTCCAGAACCACTTACACTGAATGAACGAACCGCGTTAAAATCAGGATATGATCCAGAAGCAGCAACAACGTCAGTGCTCAATGTAGAAGTTGTTACTGTCCACAATGAACCTGCGGCGAGTGAGCTAGAAATAGCTGAATTGAGAGGATCGTTTGAATTACCAGTATCAAAGTTGATATCAGCAATTGAGGCAGAGTACCATTTCGCATTATCCCATGCGGTCTGGTCATTGATGGTATAGGCATAGCGGCCAGGGCCATAGAGACCACCTACTGGAGCATTGGTAGAACCAAGTTTCCAGGGATAGTCAGCATTGGTTGCGCTGCTACTGATACCACCGAACAGAGACGAATAGTTAGTGGTACTATCTTTAGTGAAGACACTAGAGTTACTGCCATATTTGAAGTCCAGGTAGAATACGAGTCCCGAGGGGAGATTCATTGGTTGGACCGAGACGAACTCTTTGGCCGCGATTTCGGCGAACACACGACGAACGAGGGGGAGAGCTACACCTGCCCATTGCTCGGAGTTACCCTGAGTACCGGTTACAGATGATTCTTCGATAAGTTGTTTTGCTTGATTTTCGAGCAAAACAGACATATTTGATTTTTCGGCATCATTTTTCAATCCTTCAAGCAACCCTGTTTTTTCCCATTTGGACATAAGTCCTCTGGTTTCCTGCATGAGTCTGGCTTGGGGATTTAATGCATTTGTTAATAGTTCTTTTACATTATCCATATATTATTTTTATTTATTCTAAGTTTATCTCGCAAAGTTACTTACTCTTAATTCCGGCGAGTTTCTGGAATTTAGATACCATAGCTGATTTCGATTCAGAGATAATCTCTTTACCGGGCTTGGTAGATCCGACTGGCTTACTAGCGAGACCTTCGGTGATACTTTGGATCGAGGAATTGGTCGTGGTGACTCTTTTTCTTTGATCTACTCCACCGAAATTTAATGATTCTGCGAGGTTTGCATATGTCAGTTTTACTTCACGAACATTTTTTGAGAGATCAAACATTTCAACAATTCGCATTTTGTGCTCATTATTCATATTGTATTCTTTAAACAGCTTGTTCGTATATAGCAATTTAGCATTCAATAAGTTAATCTCATTAAGTTGTCCTTTTACATACTTGATAGTAAGGGTTGCTTCATCAAGTTGTTTTTTAAGGTATTGGTTTTCTTTCAACATGCCGCCAGGGGTAGAAAGGTCTGTATCTGTAGCATGTTCTCCTTGATTAGGGCGAGCAGCTTTCAATAATGGACCAGATGTTCCACCTTTGGAAGGAGTAGAAAGATTGGTTGAGGTGGCATTTTTGCCTTCATTTGGACGTTTTGCCTTCGTGGCATCTTCCGGTCCAATTTTAGTACCATCTGGTGATGGAACACCATGTTGTTTTAATCCACCAGATTCAATTTTTGAGGATGATTTTGCACCAGCAGCAGGTTGTTTATTACTAGCTCCACCTGCTTTATTTCCACCGATTCCAGAAGAAGCGAGTTTTCTATCTTCATCGAGTTTCTTGCTCTCGTCTTCCTCTTCGTTACATCCTTCGTCCTCTTCTTTATCAATTTCTTGCTTGAGACTTTCAAGAAGCTCATCAAGGTTAATATTTTCATCTTCTTCCGTAGAAGCTTGGGGGGCATCAGACGGCGGAGGCGGAGGTGCGCCTGCACCCATTTCTCCACCTATCGGCGGAGCACCCATCGGAGTAGCGGGCGGAACACCACCCATTGATTGTGGGGGGATACATCCTGCACCAGGAACTGACGGTGCGACTAATGGGGGAATTGGAGCGACATCGCCACCCATTGGGGGGACTTCTGCGCCGGGAGATTCTGCACCTGGAACTGGTGATCCTGCGGGAGGAAGACTTGGATCAGTAGGCGGTTTATCAGCAACTTCTCCTTCAAGTTCTTTAATTAATTCATCTATTTCATCGATAGAAGCATTTTCTTCTGGATTCATAGGTAATCCTTCTTCTTCTGTAGATGGAGGTACGGATTCCGTAGCAGCATCTTCTCGTAATCGTTGATCAAATAATTTGCTATAATTCTCTGAGAATGCTTCCTCAAGAGCTACTTTAGCATTGGCCAGTGCAGTTTGTCGTACTGCTTTGGCATCGGCAATTGCTTCTTTGAATAATTGAGAGTCCATAATTTTATATTTCTATATGTGAAGTTATTAGTGTCATTGGGAATAGAATTTACTATTCGCCAATACAAACCTCAATCGAGATTAGTAAAGGTTTCGCAACAAAAGATTGCTGCATTTGAATATAAATATATTGATATTATTATAAACTTAACATAATTCACAATTTTTACTATAGTTATTGATATGCAATGGCAGATGCTAAATATGACATATGGTAAAAAAATGTAAAAATTGTAATATTGAATTTACAACTTCTCGTTCGACGAAGCAGCATTGTTCTTACAAATGTTTTCGGGAATATAGAATTCGGCCTGATGTTATGGAGGAAACATTATTACGACGGGAACAATTTAATATGAAAAAGTATGGTGTTGATAATCCATCTAAATCCATACGAATAAAAGAAAAGACTAAGCAAACATGCTTGAAGAAATATGGGGTTATATCACCTACATTAGTTCCATCAATACATGAAAAACAGATACAAACCAATTTAAAGAGATATGGTGTAAGAAATCCACAACAGAATAAAGATATACAAGAAAAGCAGAAAAATACTTTATATAAGAATTATGGTGTTATTATTCCATTAAGAAATGAATTGATACAGGAAAAATCCAGGCAAACATGTATTAGGTTATATGGAGTTGATAATGCCGCGAAATCAAATATAACAAAAGAAAAGACTAAGCAAACATGCTTGGAGAAATATGGAAGTATATCACCCACTAACAATGCAAAAATACAACAGAAACAAATACAAACATGTATTACTAAATATGGTGTAAAATATTGTCAACAAAATGAAGAAATTAAGCAAAAAACATCTATAAAGCATAAAAAGACATTTTACCGCCGATTATTATTTTCTGATAGATTAAAAAACAAGGTAACTCCTCTATTTAGCGAAGAAGAATATATTATTACAAAGCATGGAGATGATTTGAATTTTAAGTGTAATAAGTGTAATTTTGAATTTTACGATGATTTATTAAGTGGAAATATTCCGCGATGTATTATTTGTTATCCAATAAAAAGTTCTATTATAGAACAAGAGATTGTTGATTTTGTAAGGTCAATATTGCCAGATATTACAATTTACAATAGAGACAGAACAATATTAAATGGATTGGAATTAGATATATATATACCATCTAAAAAGATTGCTATAGAAGTAAATGGAAATTATTGGCATTCTGAGATTGGCGGAAAAAAATATCAGAATTATCATTTAAATAAGACTAATAAGTGTAATTTAGAGAATATAAATCTTATTCATATATTTGAGGATGAGTGGATAGAAAAGTCAAATATTGTAAAAAGTCGATTACGACATATATTAAAATCGTCTAACAACAATACTTCTATATATGCCAGAAGATGTAAAATACAAGAACTATCATCAATGGAATGTAATGCATTTTTGGAAACGTATCATATACAAGGAGGAGACAATGCACCATATAGGATTGGGGCATATTATAACAATGAATTGGTATCTGTAATGACATTTGGGCATTTACGATTAGCATTAGGAAATAAGAAAAAAGACGATACACATTTTGAATTATATAGATTTTGTGTGGGAGATATAAATGTTGTTGGAATAGCTGGCAAATTATTATCTTATTTTATAAATAAGTATATGCCGACGAAAATAATATCATATGCTGATAAACGATGGAGCAGGGGAGATTTATATGAAAAAATAGGATTTAAGAAGGTATCAGATGGATCGCCTAATTATTGGTATATTGATAAGAAGTATCTTCATAGAATACATAGATTTAATTTTAGAAAATCAGAACTTCATGGAAAAGTCAAAACATTTGATCCTATGTTATCCGAATGGGGAAATATGCAGAATAATGGATATGATAGAATATGGGATTGTGGGAGCTTAAAATACGAGTGGAATAGATAAATATTCTATATTTATAAATGATATTATGTCATTAAAATCAAATCAAGACAAAATTGCCAAGCTCAAACATTTCACGAAAATGAAAGAGTCATTGAGTTTAGAAGGAAAGAGAAAACTTCTCAAAGCATTGAAGTTAATAAAAGAATGTGGTGGCACAGGAAATATGGGCGGCAACACTGATATTATTAATGCTGATAATTTAATTGGTGAAAATGAATATACTGCCAGAGCCAAACCCAAGAAAGAGTCAATAGCCACTACATATATTACAACTGGAAATTTCAAAGGGTATGCAGATCAACGACGAGGTACTGAAATACTTCCGAAAGAATCAGACGTAATTAACAGTGGAATTGTAAAATATGCTTCTATAACCCCAGATAAGTTTTCTATAGAATATAAAAATTCCGATGGACTTGAAAATAATACTGATACGATTATTAAAAAAGTACCAGAAGGAAGGGAATTCTGTTGGATGGCGTTTCAAAAAATTAAAAGAGCCGAGGATAAAGGAGAACCAACGGAGGCTCCTAAAAATAAAGAAGAAGCAGACGGAGAAGAACCATCCTTACCATTAAAAGAACGGATAACTGAATCGGCAATGGATGATAAACTGGATGCATTACAAGCAGGGTTAGATATTGTTGGATTTGATCCAGAAGTTATTGGTGTAGCGGCGGATAGTACTAATGCTCTTATATCTCTTTTACGAGCATATAAAGATAAATGTCCAGAAGAACGAAAAAAACATCTTTTAAATGCCGCCATAAGCGCGGTGTCAGCCATTCCATTTGCTGATATTGTTAAGTTTTTCAAATTAAAAAGAATGGCCAGTAAAGTTGGTAAGACAATAAAAAAAGAAGCGGCAACTCCAAAATCTTATTCTATACAAGAAGCTATTCCAACTACACCACAATCTCAATCTAAACCGCAACCTAAAGCTAGTCCGTCAATTCCGTCAAAAGCTCCTGCAACAACGCCAACGGTTCCAATTAAACCAGAACAACCAGAAGAAGTTACCGTGGAAGATACTATACGAGTTACTAAAAGTCGTACATTTAATAATGAAATCGAGGGTGCAGAGGTTTTGGCAGATTTTATACCGGCCTTACTTCAATTATAATTTATGATCAAACTTACTGAATTATTACATTCAATCAATACTGAAAACAAAGATGGACTAGTACCAATAGATGATTGGAAATTGCCACATATAGAACATCTTATAGATATGGGATTTGAAATCATGGATGACCATCATATAAACACTCCCAAAGATCCTAAAATATCTGTATATAAGAAAAAAGGGTTGGATGAAGCAAATGGTAAGAAAACAGAATATTTCTTTGTGGAAGAACCAAAACGAGGAATACGGAAATTTGGAACGTTCGATGAAGTTATCATCTATTTTGACCACTACGAACAACCAGAACTTAAAAACCTACAATAAGAACAATCTAAGACATATTTATAACCATATATGAGAACTTTAAAAACAACGTCATTATCGTTAAAACGAATTATAGAAAATGCGGACAAAATTTCTAGTAAATTTGCTGGGCAAGAACCGAAAAAGCTTACTCCCGAGCAGAAAAATGAATTAATAGAAATGGCATCCAAGTTTGAATCGTATGGCAAAGCCATTCAAGATGAACAAGCAATTATGGAATCCGCAAAAGGACTTTCTAAACTATGTGAACTGGCCAAAACGTATGCTCTCACCGAATGTGAAGATGTTTTCCAGGAACATATTGTAAGACGAGATATGGATGAACTCCAAAAACGTGTTACGGAATACGGAAAGGTAGCACAGGCATGTTATGGTCATCTACAAGAATTAAAAGTGATATTTGATAATATTCATCATACTTTCTCTCGTTATTATGACTCGGAACAACCTTCTGGAAAACAACCTTTACAGAATGAAGAATCCAACTTATTCTGAACGGTTAATTCTTTTAGAAAAAAGCGGGAATGATATTTTATTGAAAAATATACTTTCCGAGGCATCTGTTAAGGATTATTGGAATCGTGTCAAGGCAGCGGCAAAATCTGCAAAAGGAAATATTTCGGCAAAAAGTGCTGTAAAGTATCTGATAAATAGTTAAAT
>SESF01023921.1_pt1 | contig 31625 bp, 22 predicted proteins | sample 3171521 | NCBI WGS metagenome assembly SESF01 (sample SAMN10866945, study PRJNA518727) | freshwater metagenome | biome: subpolar coniferous forest; feature: holomictic lake; material: water; isolation source: holomictic Lake 227, 6 m and 8 m depth | place: Canada: near Kenora, Ontario | collected...
TTTGAGAGCGCACCGTTGGCAAGCCCGCCGGCGGCCCCTGCGCCGACGGCAGCCGTTCCGCCGAAGCCCGTGGCGGCTACCGCTCCCCGGCCGGCCGCGCCTGCCCAACCGCCCCCGCCTCCCGCCCCTCCGGCCCCGAACCCTTTGGCCCATCTGCCGCTCCCCTTCAAGGGTGTAGATTACGCTGCCAAAGGCTACCATGCTGACGCAACTGTCTCGCCCGACTTGGTCGTTGCCGTTGCCGAGGTGCTCGACAAAGAGGGCCTGTCTTTGGACACAATTACCGGCGTGGACTGGATGGCTGAGGGTCAGATGGAGGTTGTTTACGATTACTTCCACCCCGCCAAAGCCTTGCGTGTCGTCGTCCGCACCCGCATTCCGCGCGACAACCCGGAGATCGCCTCGATTCACAAGGTGTTCCCCGGCGCCAACTGGCATGAGCGTGAGACCCACGACTTCTTCGGCATCCGTTTTCTCGGGCATCCCAACCTGACGCCCTTCCTGCTGCCGGAAGATGCCGATTTCCACCCGCTCCGGAAGGATTTCGCCCCGTGATTGCCAAGGACGCCATACTTTCCAACGGTGGGGCCAACGAGACCTTCGTGCTCAACCTGGGCCCGCAACATCCCGCCACCCACGGCGTGCTGCGCGTCAAGATGACGATGGACGGCGAATACATCGTCCGCGCCGAACCGGTCTGCGGCTACATTCACCGGATGCAGGAGAAGATGGGCGAGAACCGCACCTATGCGCAGTTCCTGCCCAACACCAGCCGCATTGATTACCTCTCGGCGATGACCTACACCCACGGTTTCGTGGGGGCAGTGGAACGCGCCTTGAAATTGCAGGTCCCGCCGCGCGCTGAGTATATCCGGGTCATCACCTCGGAAATGAACCGCATCTCCAGCCACCTGGTCTGGTGGGGCGCGTTCCTGCTCGACCTCGGCGGCTTCACCCCGCTGCTGTATGCCTTCGATGATCGCGAGAAGATTCTCGACCTGCTCGAAAGCATCACCGGGTCCCGGCTGACCTATAGCTACTTCCGCATCGGCGGGGTTTATAACGACGTGGACGACCAGTTCCTCAAAGGCACGCGCGAGTTCGTCGCCCAGATGCGCCCCCGGCTGAAGATGTATCGTGCGTTGGTGACCGATAACATCATCCTGCGCAAGCGCCTGATTGACATCGGCCCCATCAGCAAAGAGATGTGCCGCAAATACGGCGCCACCGGCCCGGTCATCCGCGGTTCCGGCGTTCCCTACGACGTGCGCCGGGTCGAGCCGTATTCCGTCTATTCCGAATTCGACTTCGTGATTCCCACCCGTGAGGAAACCGATTCCATGGCGCGTTACCTGGTGCGCATGGAAGAGATGGCGCAGAGCTTGCGGATCATCGAGCAGGCTCTCGACAAGCTGCCCGCCGGCCCGGTCATGGCTGAGAAGGTGCCGCGCGTTCTGAAACTGCCCGCCGGCGATTACTGTTACGCGACCGAAGCCGCGCGCGGCCGATTCGCCGTGCGGATCGTGAGTGACGGCAAGGAAATCCCTTACCGGGTCAAGTTGCGCACGCCTTCGCTGTCCAATCTCAGCCTGTTCGAGGAAGCCAGCGCGGGCATGCTGCTCCCCGACGCCCTCGCGCTTATGGGCAGCCTGGATCTGGTTATCCCTGATATTGATCGTTGAGCATGTTCCAGTCGCTAAACCATCTCATTTCCGCTTGGTGGCCCGAGCCGCTACGGCTGATCCTTTTCCTGGTGGGCATCCTTTCGTTCGTCGGCCTGAACGCCGCTTACCTGGTCTGGGTCGAGCGTAAAGGCGCCGCTCGCTTCCAGCGCCGCCCGGGTCCGAACGAAGTCGGCTGGGCCGGTCTGCTCCAACCCATCGCCGACGCCGCCAAGCTCATGTCCAAGCAGCTCATTCTGCCCGCCGGCGTGGACGCTACTTTATTCCGGGTCGCCCCGCTGCTGATGATGTCCCCGGTTCTGATGAGCCTGGCGGTCATCCCCTGGGGCCGAAACCTGGCCGCGTGCAACCTCAACGTTGGGCTCCTGATGATCTTTGCCTTCGGCTCGATCAACGTCATGGCCATCATGCTCGGCGGCTGGTCCTCCCGGAACAAATACGCGATCATCTCCGCCGCCCGGGTCGTCTCGCAGAACGTGGCTTACGAAATCCCCATGCTGCTGGTTGTTATCACGATGATCATGGTCACCGGCACGATGAACCTGAGCGAGATCGTCATCCAGCAGTCCGGCGCTTTCTGGCACTGGAATTTCTTCCGAGTGTGGGTGAATCCCCTCATGCCCGTCACTTTCCTCATCTTCTTCACCTGCATGCTGGCGGAGACCAACCGCGCTCCCTTCGACATGGCGGAAGCCGAGAGCGAACTGGTCGCAGGCGCCTACACTGAATACTCCGGGATGGGTTTTGGCGTGTTCTTCATGGCGGAGTACGCGAACATCCTGCTCGGCTGCGCCCTGGCCACCGTCCTCTTCCTGGGCGGCTGGCAGAGCCCCATCGGCAATCTCCTGGGCGACTCGCAGAGCATCTTCGGCGTCCTGTTCGGGGTGTTCTGGTTCTTTGTGAAGATGTATTTCCTCGTGTTCACTGTGGTCTGGATTCGTTGGACGTTCCCGCGCACCCAGTTCTACGGCCTGCTCAACCTTTCCTGGAAGATCCTTATTCCGGTCTCGCTGGTCACGCTCATCCTTTCCAGTGCCATGATCAAGCTGTTCCACCAATGAAGAATTCACTTAAAGAAATTGCCACCGGCTTCAATAGCCTGCTCACGGGCATGCGCATCACCCTCGGCCAGTTCTTCAAGACGAATGTCACCGTGCAGTATCCGCATGAGTCGCTGAAGATGCCGGAACGTTTCCGGGGCCACATCGAGCTGGTCCGTGATCCGGAAACGGGCAAAGCCCTCTGTTTCGCCTGCAAACTGTGCGAGCGCGCCTGCCCCAGCGACTGCATCACGGTCGATGGCGCCAAGCTGGACGGCGCCAAGAAGAAGTCGGTTACCCAATACAAGCTCGACTTCACCAAGTGCAGCCTCTGCGGCTCCTGCGTCGAAGCCTGCCGCGACGGCGCCATTCGCTATTCCCACGCTTACAACCTGGCCAGCACGAACAAAGAGGACTACATCATGGACCTCTTCAAGCGCCTCGAAGACGAGCGCCTCGCCGCCATAGCCCGTGGCGAGATAATCCCCACTCCCGTGCCGGCCGTAGCGCAGGCGTCCCCGCCTGCGAGTACAGCGGGCGTCTCGCCCGCGGTTCCCCCCGCTGCCGGACCAACCCCGAAACCCCTTCAGCCTGAGGCTCCCAAATCCGCCGAAACCCAGGCAGCCCCGCCGGCTGTCCCCAAGTAACTCGTTTAACTCTTGTAACCCATTTAACTGAGCATGGACCAGTTCCCCGCCTCCCAGATGATCGTCGGCGCAATCTTCCTGATCTGCGTCGTTACGACTATTGTGGGCGCGCTCATCGCCGCCCTGACGGCGCGCATCATCCGGAGCGTGTGCGGTCTGGCCATCTGCTGCATCGGCCTGGCGGGCCTGTATTATTTCCTAAACAGTCCCTTCCTGGCCCTGATGGAAATCCTCATCTACGTCGGCGCCGTCTGTGTCACCATCGTGTTTGCGGTGATGCTTGCTGAACCCGACGAGCCCGTTCGCGACGGGAATTTCGGCTCCACGCTCGTGTGGGGCGGCCTGGCGGTGCTGGTCAGCGCGGCGATCTTCTGGGGCCTCTGGCGCCTGGGCGCGCACCAGGACTGGACCGCTCCGGCCACGCGCGTCACCGACGGCTCTGTCAAAGCGATCGGCTATTCTCTGCTCACCACCTACAGCATGGCCTTCGAGCTGATCTCGCTGGCGCTGCTCGTGGCCATCGTCGGTGCCCTGGCTATCGCCCGCACCGGTAGATCCAAATCATGAATCCCGTACCCCTAAACGAAAGACCGGAAATCTATTTCACGATTGCCGCTTTGCTGCTGGCCATCGGCATCTTTGGATTGCTGCGGCGCCGCACGCTCATTGGCATGCTCATTTCCGGCGAGCTGATCTTCTCGGCTGCTTCGCTCAATCTCATGACGTTCAATCGCTTCAAGGCTCCTGACCCGACCGTGGGCCAGATCTTCGTGCTGTTCATCATGGCGCTGGCGGCGGCCGAAATTGCCATCGCCCTCAGCATCATCATCGCGGTCTATCGCAACTATCGCTCCGTCAAAACCCGTGAGCTGTCTGAATTGAACGGATAGGCCAATGGAACCCGTTCACGACATCAGGCTCCTCCTGGCGATCCTGGCCCCACTGATTGGCGCCGGCCTCGTCATGGCCACCGGCAAGCGGCCCAATGTGCGCGAAACCGTCTCGTTCTTCGCCGCCGCAACGTTATTCATCATCACGGCTTCGATGATCCGGGACGTGCTTGGCGGGAAGCATCTCTATTTCTGCGTGTTCCACCTGCTGCCGGGGCTGAGCGTCGCGCTGCGGGCCGACGCGCTGTCCATGGTCTTCGCCGTCTCCGCCTCGTTCCTGTGGATGATCACAGTCTTCTATTCGGCGGGATACATGCGGGGCCTCAACGAGCACGAGCAGACGCGCTTCAACACCTGCTTTGCCCTGGCCCTGTTCGGCGCCATCGGCTGCGCCTTCTCCGATAACCTGCTGACCCTCTATCTGTTCTACGAGATTGTCAGCATCTGCACCTATCCGCTCGTGGCCCATCACCAGGACGAGGAAAGCTACGAGGGCGGCAAGAAGTATCTGACCTACCTCACTGCCACCGCCAAGGGCCTTATCCTGCCGGCCATGGTCGTAATCTACGTTCTCACCGGGAACCTGGACTTCGCCAACAACATCCAGACCGGCATCCTTCCGCCGGATGTGAATCGCTGGGTGACGACGGCACTCTACGCCTGCTGCATTCTCGGCTTCGCTAAGAACGGCGTGATGCCCTTCCACAACTGGCTCCCCAGCGCCATGGTCGCGCCCACGCCCGTCAGCGCGCTGCTACACGCCGTCGCGGTCGTCAAGGTCGGTGTGTTCTCGACCGTCCGCGTCATGCTCTACGTCTTCGGCGTGGATACGATGCATGCGCTGAACCTCGGGCTCCCCACCGCTTACTTCGTCTCCATAACCATTGTCGTCGCCTCCATTATCGCGCTTAGCAAAGACAACCTGAAGGCTCGGCTGGCTTATTCCACGGTCAGCCAGCTCTCCTACATCATTCTCGGTGTGGCCCTCCTGACGCCGGCGGGCATCGAAGGTGGCTTGGTGCACATCGCCAACCATGCCTTTTCGAAGATCACGCTGTTCTTCTGCGCGGGCGCCATTTATGTCGCCACCCACAAGAAGAACATCTCGGAGATGAACGGCCTGGGACGCGTAATGCCCTTCACGTTCGGAGCGTTCGCTCTCGCCTCGCTGAGCATGATCGGTGCACCGCCCGTGGCCGGGTTTGTGAGCAAATGGTATCTGCTAAACGGCGCCTTCGACGCCGGATCGGTGGGGATCATTGTGGTGCTCCTGGTCAGCACGCTGCTCAACACGGCCTACTTCGCCCCGGTCGTCTATAAAGCCTTCTTCGGCCAACCCTCCAGGGAAGATGCCGAGTATCACCACGGCGAGGCTCACCCGGCGATGGTGATTCCTCTCGTGATCACCGCCGCCATCTCCGTCGTTATCGGCCTTTACCCGAACTTCTTCATGAGCTTTGTCCGCGCTGTCCTGTAATGAAACTTACCAAGTTCATCGAGTTCCTGCGTGACCGCCTGAAGACGGTGATAATGATCTGCTACGCTGTCCTGGCACTGGTCGTCGTGCTGGACGCCATCCCCGCAGTGGTGGATAAGGAACACGCCCACACCGCCGCGGAACATTGGGTTGGCTTTTGGTCGGTATTCGGCTTTGCCGCCTGCGTGGTCATCATCCTTGTTTCCAAATGGTTTGGCCACCTGGGCATCATGACCCGCGAGGATTACTACGAGGATGGACCGGCCTCCGCGCTGGAGCCGCAATTGCATACTGCCGGAGCGCGCCCGTCCTCGGGCGCAGCAACTTCCGCAAGCAGCAAGGTGTCGGATCATTCCAGCGCGCATGGCAGGTCGAAGCCTGCTGCGCCCGGGGACGGGCGCACTCCGAAGGGAGGCCACCATGACTAACTTCTGGCTCCATCCTTCGCTCATCCTGATCCTCGGCGCATTGGTGCTGCCCTTGGTGCCTGCGCGCCTGAAACGGGCCTACCTGTTGTTGATTCCGATTCTGCTCTTCGCCCGCATCCTGACGATGGCCCGCGGCGAATTCGGCACGGTGCATTTCCTCGATTGGACGCTCGTCTTTGGCCGCGTCGATGCCCTCAGCTCCGTCTTCGGTTACATCATGAGCCTGATGTGCATCATCGGTACGCTTTACGGGCTGCACGTAAAGGACGACGCCCAGCATATCGCCGCGTGGTTCTATGTCGCCGGGTCCATCGGCTGCATTTACGCGGGTGACTTCCTTACTTTGTTTCTGTTCTGGGAAATCATGGCCTTTTCCTCGGTGTTCCTGATCTGGTTCCGCCGACGCAAGGAATCGCTGAGCGCGGGCTACCGCTATCTGCTGGTGCATATCGCTGGCGGTGTGGTCCTGCTTGCCGGTATCGTGCTTCACTGCAATGCCCCGGGCCATGACTGGTCGTTCAACCTCATGGACGTCGCGCACCCGACCCCGGCCATGTATCTCATCATGATCGGGTTTATCCTGAACGCCGCGGTGCCGCCGCTGCACGCCTGGCTGCCCGACGCCTACGGCGAGGCCACCTTTAACGGCTCAGTGTTCATGTGCGCCTTTACCACGAAGACCGCAGTGTATGCCCTTTGCCGCGGGCTCGCGGGGATGGAAATCCTCGTCCCGCTCGGTGTCATCATGGCCCTCTACGGTGTCGTGTATGCGGTGCTGGAGAACGACTGCCGCCGCCTGCTGGCCTACCACATCATCAGCCAGGTCGGCTACATGGTGGCGGGCGCGGGCCTGGGAACCCAAATGGCCATCAATGGCGCTTGTGCCCACGCGTTCGCCCACATCCTTTACAAGGGCCTCCTGTTCATGGGCTGCGGCGCCGTGCTGCACATGACCGGCCAAAGCAAATTCACCGAGCTGGGCGGGCTCTGGAAGAAGATGCCGTGGACGTTTGTCTTCACCCTTATCGGTGGACTATCCATCTCCGCCTTCCCGCTCTTCAGCGGGTTCGTCAGCAAGTCCATGATCGTTCAGGCCGGTTTTGAGGAGCACAAGCTGTGGGTCGGCTTCCTGCTCATGCTTGCCTCCGCGGGCACGTTCCTCCATACCGGCCTCAAGGTGCCATATTTCATCTGGTTCGGGAAGAACAAGCCCAAGCAGGAAACCTGGGACCGCGCGGCTGAGCCGCCGTGGAATATGAACGTGGCCATGATCATTGCTTCCGCGCTCTGCATCTTCATCGGCTGCTATACGCCTTATCTCTATAAGATGCTGCCCTACCCGGAGGTGGCCGGTGAATATCATCCTTACACCGCCTATCACGTATTCGAGACGCTGCAGATTCTGCTCTTCACCGGGTTGGGCTTCTTCCTGTTGCTCAAGAAGCTGGTGCCGGAGCCGACCATCAGCCTGGACATGGACTGGTTCTACCGCAAAGGCGGACGCGCCTTTCTCTGGCTGGCCCGTAAACCGATTCAGGCGGCCGACACCTTCGTTGGCGAGCTTTATCGCGTCGCCGGGCTGGTGCCGCTGATGGTGAGCGCCCGCGTGGCCGGCCTGTTTGATAACGAGGTGATCGATGGCGTTGTGGATGGCTTTGCCGAAAGCATCCGCGGTATCGGGCGACGGCTCCGCTTTGCCCAGCGCGGCCAGATGCAGCAGAGCCTGGCGTTCGCCTTCGCCGTGGCCGCCATCCTCATCATCGCTTTCCTATTGTATACCAACGCCCTCGCACGATGACCGCTCCCAGCCCAACCGAAAGCTCTCACTTGCTGAGCGTGCTGATCTTCAGCCCGCTGGCCGCCGCCGCGGTCGCGGCGTTCATCCGCAGTGAGCGCCTGCTGCGCTTGTGGACCCTCGCCTTCACCTCGGCGATCGCCCTTTTCTCGCTGCAGCTCTGGGCGCGCTTTGACACGAAGACGGCGGATTTCCAATTCGTTGAGGTCAGCCGCTGGATTCCTACTCTGGGGATCAAATACTCTCTCGGCATCGACGGGATCAGCCTGTTGCTGGTGCTGCTGACGACCTTCATCATGCCGCTATGCGTGCTGTGCTCCTGGCGCTACATCCAGACCCGCGTCAAGGAGTTCATGATCTGCCTGCTGATCATGCAGACCGCCATGACCGGCGTGTTCTGCGCCCTGGATTTCGTTCTCTTCTTCGTCTTCTGGGAAGCCATGCTCATCCCGATGGCCCTGCTCATCGGTGTGTGGGGCGGCCCGCGCAAGATCTACGCCGCTCTCAAGTTCTTCATCTACACGATGTCGGGTTCCGTCTTCCTGCTAGTGGCCATTATCGCGCTGCGGCTTAAGGTTGGCAGCTTCAGCATCCCCGACATGATGGGGCACGACTATTCGCCCACCTTCCAAATCTGGGTCTTCCTTGCCTTCTTTATCTCGTTTGCCATCAAGGTGCCGATGTTCCCCTTCCACACCTGGCTGCCCGCTGCCCACGTGGAAGCGCCCACCGCGGGCAGCGTCCTGCTGGCCAGCGTCCTGCTGAAGATGGGCACCTATGGTTTCCTGCGCTTCTCGCTGCCGATCACACCTTATGCGACCCAGGTGTTTACGCCCTATGTCCTCTGGCTTTCCGTCGCCGCCATTCTATACGGCGGCCTCACTGCCCTGGCGCAGACTGATCTCAAGAAACTTGTCGCTTATTCCAGCGTTGCCCACATGGGCTTCGCCACGCTGGGCATTTTCGCCCTCAACCAGTTCGGCATCCAGGGCGCTGTGCTGGTGATGATCAACCACGGCGTCACCACGGGAGCGTTGTTTATCATCGTCGGCATCATCTACGAGCGGCTCCACACGCGGGACCTCGCGCAGACCGCAGGCATGGGCAAAACGATGCCCATCTTTGCCTTGTTCGCCGGGGTGTTCGCGCTGTCCTCACTGGCATTTCCCGGCACGAACAGCTTTATCGGGGAGTTCGCCGTCCTTAGCGGCGGGTTCAAGTTCGCCAAAGATAACCCAGATCACCCCACCTTCATCGCCGCGATGATCTGCATCATCCCCGGCGTAGTGCTCGCCGCCGCCTACATGCTCCGCATGTTGCAGAGGGTCGCCTACGGTGGCACGAATAACCCCGACCATTCCCACGTCCTGGACCTGGGGCTGCGGGAGATTCTCACCCTCACGCCGTTGCTGGTGTTGGTCTTCTATATCGGCCTGCATCCCGAACCCTTTACCCGTGTGCTCGACGCCAGCGTGAAACACCTGCTTGAGCAGACGCAGCAATCTCACCCGCTTAGTACCTATGCCACGCTGCCCTGAAATCCGAACCGCGAACCCCGAAGCCCGAATGCCCATGAGCTGTGCTGCCGTCCTCCGCGCTCTTCGGCCCTCGGATTTCGGCCTTCCTTCGGACTTCGGACTTCGGACTTCGGATTTCGCGCCGTCCGCACGCCCTCATTTCTCATGACCTCCTCTCCCCTCATGGCCTTTCTCCCCGAACTGGTGCTGCTGGTCGGCGCGCTGGTGGTCTTCGTGATCACCCTGGGTGAATCGCGTGTGCGGCAGGTCCGCGCTGCCGCGTTAATAACCTCTTTGGCCACCATCGTCGCCTGCCTGGTCTGCCTGGGGCAGGACGCGACCCTCTTCAGCGGTGCCTACCGCGTGGACCAGTTTTCCCAGGTGCTTAAGCTGGTCTTTGCGTGTGGGTTCACGCTCATCCTCCTCCTGAGCGGCAACCTCGAGGATATCCGCGAAGACATTAAGCCCGAATACTTCCTCTTCCTTACGTTGAGCGTGACCGGGCTCGTAATGCTCGTGAGCTGCGTGGACATCATCACCCTCGTCATCGCCCTCGAAGTCTCGGCGTTTCCGCTCTACTTCCTGGTGGCCATGCGCCGGGAGCGCGAGGGACAGAAGAGCCAGATGGAGTCCGCGATCAAGTACATCATGTTCGGCGTCGCCGCTAATGGCGTGATGTTCTTTGGCATGAGCTACCTCTTCGGCCTGACCGGGACGACCTCCCTGACCGAGTTGCTCCCCCGGCTCCAGCCATTAGTCCATTCGCCGATGGCGATTGCCGGCCTCGCCCTGACTTTCTGCGGCCTCTACTACAAGCTGGCGGTCTTCCCCTTCCACTTCTGGACCCCCGACGTCTATCAGGGCGCTTCCAACGAAACCGCGGGCCTCATCGCCTCTCTGCCGAAGGTGGGCGCGGTAGCCGTGCTGATCCGCTTCGTTTCATTGGCTACGCCGGATAACCACACCGTCGCCTTCATGCTGGCCATCCTCGCGACCTGCTCCATGTTCTACGGCAATCTCATTGCCCTGATGCAGAAGGACTTTAAGCGCCTCTTAGGGTTTTCCGGCATCGCCCACGCCGGCTATGCCCTGATCGGGTTCGTCGCCCTCGACCAGTTTGGCTACACCGCCGCCCTCTACTACATCATCGGCTACCTCCTGATGGTGCTGGCCTGCTTCGTGGTGATCTGCAAGGTCTCGCGCGACGGCACCAACGTTTCCATCGATGAACTCGCCGGGCTCCATAAGCGCTCGCCGCTGCTCGCCCTGACGCTGGTTGTCGGCGTGTTCGCGCTGGCGGGCATCCCTCCGTTCGTCGGGTTTATGGGCAAGCTCAGTCTGCTGTCCGCCGCGCTGAACAAAGGCCACATCGTCCTGGTCATCATCGCCGTCATCAACGCCGCCATTGCCGTTTACTACTACCTCTGTGTCGTCCGCGAAGCCGTGTTCCGCGACCCCGGCGAGCGGCCCCCCATCCATCTCGACTGGGCCACGCGCGCTCTTTGCGTCCTGCTGATCGGCGGTATCCTCGCCCTCGGCGTCGCCCCCGCCCGCGTCCTGAGCACGCTCTCCTCCTCGATCGCCCATCTGAACGAGCCCGGCCCCACTGCTGCGGTCGCAATCAGCGTTCGTTGATCCCGCAAGGCTTGGCCGCTGGGATCGTCCGGCAGGGTCATCGACTAGCCTATCTTTAAGTGCCGCGGTAGGGTAAATACCCTGCATGTGGCTGGGGACCTTCCGGCTTGACACCAGAACTGCTTACCCGCAAAGGAGTGGCAACTGAAACGTGCGGCGCTATGAATACTTTCTTCCAAAAGCCCTCGCTCGCCTGGTTACTGACGCCGGTGCTGCTCTGCGCCATCGCCGGGCCGGCCCATGCCCAAGACAAGGTGCCGGCCCGCCCGGCTCGTGCGCCTCTGCACTTCGCTGACTACGACTCCGAGCCACGCCTCGCAGACGGTCATGTGGACGGCGACACCCTCCTGTCCCGGCTGAAGGAGTTGCACGTGACCACTTATTACTGGTTGGTTTGGCATGCGCGAACCGATTGGGATGATCTGAAGCTGTTCCTGCCCAAAGCGGCCCAGGCGAATCTCCAGGTCTGGGTCTATCTGGTCCCGCCTTCCGAGAGCCCTCCCAAGGAGGGGGACCGGTATTCCGAGCCGTTTCGGCTGGACTACGGGCGCTGGGCGGAGGGAATCGCGCGCCTCTCGCTCCAGCACACCAACCTGACCGGCTGGGTGATTGATGACTTCTACGCCAACCATGCGGTCTTTACGCCTGCCGCGGTCCGTGACATGCAAAAGCGGGCTAAAGGCATCAATCCTCGGCTTGTCTTCCTGCCGCTGATGTACTTCGGGGAAATCCGACGCCCCTTTGTGGAGGACTACCGTGAGGTCATTGATGGCGTCGTGGTGGCCTACCCGCAAGGCCGTGACAACATTGATCAGGCCTGGGCCATGCTGAATGACGACGCCTCAGTTATTCCAGGCGAACTGAGTTACCCTTGGGGCACCCCATCGCAGCCGGGCGACTTCGTCCGCGCCAGTCAATCGGCGAAGGTCCTGCCAGAAGGAGCCCAACGGCTGCGTTTCCGCGAGCGGGCGGACTTCACGGGGACCACCTCCTGCTATCATTTCAAGCAACTGCTGGTGAACGATGCCGTCGTCTGGGAAGCGGATGTCGCCGGCGGCAGCAACGCCTGGCGCGAGGTCACGGTTGATGTGACCGCCGCCGCCCGGGGCCGGACCAATCTCACCATTGCGTTCTGCCTGCTCGACAAGAAAGGCGTCAGCAATTTCGGCGTCCGGTGGCAGGTGAAGGATTTGCAGGCGGAAGGGCTGGGGCTCGCCGCGCTCGATCAGCCGAAGCAATGGCGGGTCTCGCAGCGTGGGGCCTTCGAGGCCGGGTTTGGGGACCAACTCAAGCCGCCCGCGCATCGCTTCCACGTGCCGTTCATCGTCATGACGGCCGGACAGGCATCGGAGTTCAAGTTGCGCCACGGCGACCCGGCCAGCCCCGAGCGTATCGCCGCGTGGCTCAAGTTTTGTCTCCAAGCCTGGCAGGAGGGAAAGTGCGACGGCGTCGTTACCTATTGCCTGGAGAAGCAGCCAGGCAGCCGAACCTTCGACCTCGCGCGCGACTTGTTCGGCCAATACCGTCCGGCACGCTAGCGCAGTTACACGGTTACATGGTTACACAGGTTACATGAGTGGCGCGGGCGGCTGGCCATAGCAACCATGGAACCATGCAACCATGTATCCATGTGGTGACTAAAGTCGCCCCCCTCGATGGTCAGGCCCGGCTGCTCCATGTCGAGACGTGGGGACGTTGAAGGGAGCGCAGCCTTCAGGTGCCAGAGGAACCAGGTGCCGGCACGGGCTCTGTGCCGATCACCTTCTCATCATTGGTCGCGATGACCCGTTGCCCCGGGGGCACGATCAGGAAGTCCGCTTCAGCCCACTCACCCTCGATCAGCTTGTTGAATAAACTCAGGTCACCCGGGAGTTCGTCGTAGTCCCAGCCGCGCTCCTTGCAGATCTTCTGCACCTCCTCGCGCAGCTTGAGATGCTCGACGAAGCCGAAGGTGATAAAGGTCCCGTGTGAGTAAGAGGCGGTCCAACGGCTCATCTCTTCCAGAAGATACTTGGCCTGGTCTTCCCCGTATTTCGTCACCCACTGTTCATAGGTCGCCCGAAGGCTGGAATTGGCGCCGGTCGGCATCCAGGCGCCGCTCTGGATGGGTGCGGCGATGCCCCGGCGTTTGGCGCACTCCAGCCAGCCCGACGTGTAGTAGTAGGTGCCCGGCTTCGCGTTGAAGCACTCCTGGTAGCGCTCTTTCGACCCGAGGAAAAAGGTGATGCAGTCGTGCGCACGCGGGATGACCAACTGCGTATGCGCCGTGATCAACCCCGTCAGGATGGTGCTGCACAGGCCGTAGCCGAGCAGGATCGCGTCGTATTTCCCAGCCGGCACCGCATCGATGCGCTTCTGGATCTCCGCGCGGCCGGTAGCCGGGATATCGTGATAACCTTGATTGAGAAACTCCGTGTCGATGAGGTTCCGCGACGTCGCGGCAGCATAGCAGATTTCGCGAAACGCAATCTCGCAGGCAATGACTTTGTAGAACATATCAGTTACAAAGGTTACACCAGTTACATCAGTTGCAAACGGACCATCACGCGCGCTCGGGTCCCATGTAACTCATGTAACCCTTGTAACCTATGTAACTTATTTCTCTCTCCTCGTTCGTCAATTCTTGTGCGCCGTCCACTGAATGGCCTGCCTGAGGATCTGCACGTAAGCGGGGTTCTCGTAGGCGAAATGATCGTGGCCGCATTGCATATAGACCACTCGCGCACCCTCATACGTTTTAGCCCAGGCGATGACTTTATTGCTCAGCGGCTCTTCTGTGGTCAGCAGCGGATGAACCTCCTCCGCCACGTCGAAGAACTTGTAGGTTTCATCATGGATATCGAAGTCCTTGACCCCACGCGTCACCGGATGCTGCGTATCCGCTACGTGGATCTTGAAGTCCACGCCATGCTTGTAAGCCGAGCGGAGCTTGGCGACGCCGTTGATGTTGGTTGCCGCGAGGTAGTAACGCGCGCCGATGATGGCGTTGTATTCCGGCCACGCCTGGTAATCGGCAATGGCGTGATGCAGCACCACCAGGCCTTTGCCTTCCTTCAGTCGGGCCACGAAATTCGCTTTGGCCTCATCCGCAATGCCCTGGTGCATGTCATAGCACACCAAAACGTCCCACTGCTTCGCGGCCTCGATGCTGAGCAATGCGTGCACGTTTGGATGCTCCACCGCCTGGTAGCTGATGTCCGGGTTGTCCTTGAACAACTTGAAGAAGGGCTCCTTTTCAAAGTCATGGCCGCCCGTCACCACCAGCACGCGGATTTTGCCTTTTGCCGGCTGATCCGCGTCGGCCGCAGGCGCCAGCGATGCGAACAGGATAACGGGGAGAACCAGGGCGACGAACCAGACACGTATATTCTGCATGGCCTGCTTTGTAGCAGGAACCGAACGGGGTTTCAAAAGGAATTTGGGCGGTCAGGTGGCGTCTTATCTGGGTCCATCTGCGTCCATCTGTGGTTGTCCAGAATGTCTCGCGCTCAGCGCGCCGTCGGCGCACCCGGCTCCCGCGCCCATTTCAACCCTGGCCGGCGGCCCTCGTTCAGGGCCTTCCAGAATTCAACCTTCGCGGCTTCGTACATGCCGAAGATCCCGCGCGGATCACGGTCGCGATCCACGGTGATCCAGTAGTCCGGCGGCCCCGGCTTGCGCGCCTTGAGGAAGCGCGGGCCTTCGTCGCGAATAACCTTCGTCACGGGCCGGTCGGTGCCGTCGGGATTGATCATGCCGAAATCGCTATTCTCCCATAACCTGAACCCGCCGGCATACCACCAGAAGAACACCCCGTCAGCCCCCGACTCGATCATCATGCGGTAGAAGTCCGCGTAGTAGCGGGCCTCGAACGCGAGCTTGTTCGGGTCAGGCGCCATGTGGTTCATGTCCCATGCGTTATAGCCCATTTCCGCCCAGACCAGCGGCTTGCGGGCATCGCACAAGCGCGCGTAAGCGGCGGTGAAATCGCCCGCCCGGACCCGTTCCCAATCGCCGATACGGCCATACGCTTCGGGCTCCCAGATGTCCACGGCACCGGCCAGTCCGTAGAAATCGTAGGGCAGGGCGGCGTCCCAGTTATAGAGCGGGTCGCCAGTGCACAACATGCGGAAGCTGACGGCATGATGCGGGTCAACCGATTTCACGAGCTGCCGGGCGCCCGAATACTTCTCGCGGAGGAGGTCGTCGAGGAAGAGTCGGTAATCGGCGACGAGCCTACGCCAGTCGCCGTCGCTCGTGAGCTGGGTCATCGGCGGCACGCTGATGGAAGGCGAATTGGTCTCCTTGCGCGGCGCGGTCACACCCCAGACCTTCTCCGCCGCCGGCACGCTGCCATAGCGTTTGGCCACCCACTGGTTCCAAGGCCCGGCATAAGCCTGCTCCTGTTCCGCATAACTGCCGTGGCTTGGCTCCCAGGCCAGGTCGTAGGCGTAAACCGCGTCGTTCTGCGCCAGTTTGTAATACTCGATTAGTTCCTTCATCTGCTGCCACTGAAAGTCCATCGGCGTGCCGGGCCGCAGGGATTGATTGACGTGCAAACCAAGCGCCTCGCAGCGGCGCAGCAGGTCGAGCAGGTGCTGCGCCCCGAGCGACTCATGATGAATGAACACGCTCACGGCGTTCAGGTTCATGGCTTTGACGCGCCGCAAATCCCGCTCGATCACCTCGGGATCATACGCCCCGCGTCCCAGCCAGTGTTCAAAGTAGTGGCCATTGGCCAGCCCGATGCCGCTGGAGGGCATGTAGTTCACGCCATGTGCCTTCCACGGCTTGCCCCGCCACCAGAACCCGCCGTCACGCGCCTCGATGTATTGCGCCTTCGCTTTCGGCTCCCAGACGCCCAGTTCATGCCGCAGGCCGTCAACCACTGCCCCGCCCAGCGTCAAACTCGCCGAGACACCGACTTCGCCGGCATTCCGCGAAAGCCCAGCTTGTTCGACGGCCTTCGCCTCGCCTGGCGCAAGCGAAACCTCGCTGTCGAGCACTGCCCTGCGCGCGACGCCTTTGGCATCCAGGAACTTCACCGAAACATGCAGGTTGCTGACCGCTTCCCGCCCGAAGTTCACCACCCGAGCCCCCGCCTTAAACTGCTGCCCTGCGAAGACAGTGAAGAACTCGCTGCCGCCCTCGCTGAGAAACACGCCCTGCTTCATGCGCGACAGCGTCTGCCGCAGACAATTGGTCACTACGGCCTGCCGATAGAAGCCTGCCTCCGCCGGCGTCAACACGGCCCACACGCTTCCGCGAAACGGCGCCTCCACATTCACCACCAGCGCCCCCAGCGCGCCCCGGTAGTCCCGGTTGGCCGCATCATAAGCCCCCAGCAGCGGCTCCCACCGATACGGCCGCCCCTGCTCGAACCCCACGCCCCGCGCCCGAGGATTCAGGCCCACGTAAGCCAGCGCCTCACGCGTGCCGCCATTCTCTCTCATTCCCTCCCATCCCTCCCATGCCACCTTCTGGTGGTCAGCCCTCACCACCACTGGCGTCGTGATCGGGAAGCACTGGTAGCTCGGCGAGACACTTTCCAGCGCGGGGATTGGTGGCCCTTCTGGTGGCCCCTCGTCGCCGAACGGATTCGGTGCGCTGCCTAGACCGTCGAACCAATACTCATGCTTGTCCCCTTCCAGCGCCGTGTGCGACCAGGCCAGGCCGACGGCGCAGCTCACTGCCCGGGCCGGTTCGAAGTGGCCGCGCTTCTCGCCCGGTGCCGGCACCGGCCACGGTTTGAACCGGTCCGGCAGCAGCGCGTAGTCCTTCCACTCGGGGGTCAAGTCCACCGTCGCAATCCAGCGCGAGTTGTCATCTTCCCTCCATTCCAGGGAAAGCTGGCGCGTAAGTGGCCCCCCTTTGGCGCGGAAACACGTTAGCGTATGATTCGTCGGGAATGGGTGCTCGAAAGCAGGTGACAGAAAAGTATCCCATCCAAACAGCCGACCGACCTTCACGTGCAGTGTCTTGCCGCGATCCGCGGCGGCCAGCTCATACTCAGCCTGTGCCTCCGGACCCGCCGCCGAGCGCGTCCAGCGCTTGAGGTCCACTTGGTCGAAGTCCTCGATGGTGTGTTGCGCCCGTTGAGCGGCGATTGCCTCCTCGTAAGTCTGCCGCGACATCCATTGGCCCTTAACCTGAAACAGCGGCGATTGCCACGCGGGCAGTCCCAGCGCCAGCAAATCCCCGCCCTCCTGCAAGTAGCCCTGGATGGCCGGCGCCGCCGCCATCGGCAACGAACGCGCTCCCGGCAGCACGAGCAAATCGTAACGTTTCGCCGTCAGTGGCGTCTGATTCGTCAAGACCGTCGCGTCGATGAATTCAGCGGTGTAGCCCGCGGCCTGCACCTGCCCGCTGATCTCACGCGCCAGCACCTGATCGAACCCCGGCAGCGAGTCCGAGAAAACGGCTGCTCGCGGCGGCTCCGCTCCTGCCCCGGCCAGGGTGTGGGCCGGTTGAGCGACCATGAGCAGCGTTCCAAGGGCCAGGCAGCCCAATTGGTACTGGAACAGTTCAAGCCTGTTGGGGTGTGTGATTTGCATAAGTGTCAAAGTAGAGGATGGTCATGCCCCCCGCACTCGACCTGATTGCGCGCGGCCGATGACCCGGGCAGCAACACGACCCGGGCAAAACCATCAACGCGGGGGTGCCGCAGGAGCCATGCGTAGGTTCCAAAGCAGGGCTGAGGATCGTAGCGACGTATCACGGAAATAACACTGGAGTACAAGCGGAATACAAGCGGAATACAAGCGAAATACGAGCGGAACACAAGCGAGCAACGCGCCATCTCCTCGCTACCTCCTCCGATGGCCCACGCTGGCAACGCGCCCTCGTGCGGCGCCCCCGCCCCCATGCTTTCCCAAGAACTTAGTGCCCTCTTCGGAAGTGCCGACGGGTTTCCCGGGTTGTGGGCATTCCTCTAGCGGAGACGAAACCGCGCCTTCGTGCAGGCTGCCTTATGCGAGATATTATGAAAAAGATCGCTTGACAACTCCGCGTCGCCCTTGTTAATTAAGAGGCAGGTTGCTGATGCCTATGAAACGTTCTCCAGAGCTTCTTCTGTCCTGCGGGCGGGTGGTCTTTGCCGTGGCACTCGCCGCCCTCACTCTCACCTCCGCGCGCGCGGTCACTTTCCCCGACCCCAGGCTGGAAAGCGCTGTGCGGGACGAATTGCCCAAACCCTCCGGTGAGATCACCGCCGACGATATGCTGGAGCTGACCGTCCTCCATGCCGCGGGGCGCGGTATCGAGGATACCAGCGGCCTGGAGACCTCCCTAAACCTCCAGACCCTGTATTTCGAAGGCAATCCGGTCACCAATTATTCCGGCGTGGCGGGGCTGCCGAACCTCGCCTTGCTGGAATGGCCGAGCGGCCAGATTGCCGACACGACCTTCCTGGCGGGCCTCCATGCGCTGACCAACCTGAACCTCAACCGCAACCCGGTCACCAATTACGCCAGCCTCAGTGGCTTGACCAACCTGGTTCGGCTGGACTTCAACGGCTCCGGCATGAGCAACCTGAGCTTCGTATCGGCCCTGACGAAGCTCCAGACGCTGTCCGTTTACGACAATCAGATACAAGACATTTCCTCTCTCAGCGGGTTGTCGGAGTTGCAGACGGTGCAACTCGACTGGAACGCTGTGACCAATCTGGACGTCCTGTCCGGGATGACCAACCTGGTCAACCTGAGCCTGGCGGGTAATGGCGTTACAAACCTGGACTTCATCGCGCCGCTCCAGCGGCTGCAGAGCCTCGGCCTCTACGTCAACCTTGTCCAGGACATCTCCCCCCTCACCGGGCGGACCAACCTGCTCTCGTTAGGCCTGGGGTGGAACGGCGTGACCAATCCGGCGGTGATCAGCACCTTGACCGGGCTGCAGAACCTGGCTGTGGACGGCAACCAACTCACCAATGTTGTTTTCCTGGCCGGTTTGACCAACCTGACTTCGTTGAGCCTGGCTTACACCTGGCTGGCAGACATGTCTCCGCTTACAAATCTGACGCGGCTCAATGACATGAACGTCGGCGAAAACTCCCTCACCAACCTGCCCGACCTCTCCAGCCTTACCCACCTGAAGACCTTTATGATGGCCGGCAACCAGATCACCGACCTTTCGCCTCTAACCAATCTCATCGCCATGCTGGAACTGCACGCCCAGCGGAATCTCTTCTCGAGTGTCGCGCCCGTATCCGGATGCCCGTGGCTGGAACGATTGCTTCTCAGCGGTAACACCTTGACAAATCTAGCCGAACTCGTGGTATTGACCAATTTACATTATCTCCAGCTCCGCGAGATGCAGCTCACGAATCTGGACTTCGTTGTGCCCCTGACGGCCTTGGACGATCTGGATGTCGGCGATAATTTGGTGGTGAACCTTTCGCCGCTGACCAACCTCCCCTATTTGCATTTTCTTTCGGCCGAACGAAACCGGCTCGTGCGAATTGATCCGCTGTTGGACTGTCCGTCCTTTTGGTACATGAATCTGCGGGAGAATTATCTCGACACCAATACCACTTCTGCTGCGTGGAACGTCATCACGAACCTCTTGGGGCGCGGCGTTACGGTGGATTACGAACCGCAGAACCCGCCACCTGTTCCGATTGAGTTCCTGTCGCAACCCGCCAATCGTTCCGCGTTTGTCGGCAACAACGTCCTCTTCAGCGTCAGCGTCACGGGCGGCACCCCCGGCCCGAGTTACCGCTGGCAAAAGGACAGCGTTGACCTTGTGGACAACACCCGGATCACGGGCACGGAAACCGACACACTCCAAATCACCGACGTTAACCCCGGCGATGCCGGTCTCTACCGCGTCCGCGTCTGGGACGGTTGGATCGCCACCAACAGTCTCACCGCCGAGCTGAAAGTCATCACCAACGTCGTCTTTGCCGATCCCAACCTCGAACAAGCGGTGCGCGACGCGCTAGCCATCCCGACCGACCCGCTCACCCCTGCCGATCTCGTGGGCCTTTACTCGCTGACTGCCTCTTACCGCGGGATCACCAACCTGGCGGGCATTGAAGCGTTAGCTGATCTGGTCGGGTTGGACCTCTCCGGCAATCCCGCTATCGCCAGCTTCCAACCGCTGACCTACCTTGCGCCCCTCAATGCACTCTGGGTCAATGCGTGCGGACTGGACAGCCTCGACTGGGTCTCAAGCTTGCCCTACCTCAACGAGTTGCGGTTTGGAGACAATTTCATCGAGGATCTGTCGCCGCTGCGCGGGATGATCAGGCTGGTGAACGTCTATGCGGATGAGAATCGTCTGACGGTGATTGACCCTCTTCTCGACCTGACCCAGTTGCAGTATGTCAACGTCACTCGCAACCACCTGGACACCAATAGCGCCTCAGCCGCGTGGGCTGTCATCACCAACCTGGAGGCCCTCGACGTCTTGGTGGATTATGACCCTCAATACGCCGCCCCCGTGCTGCCCGAGATAGTCTCCCAACCCGTCAACGTGGCCGCCTACGTGGGCGATAATATCCACTTTACCGTGATCGCCTCCGGCAACGGCTCCGGTCTCAACTACCAATGGCAGAGGAATGGCGTTAACCTGCTCAACGACCCCCATATCTCGGGAACCGATGGCGACACCCTTTACATTGATGCCGTGACGGCTGCCGATGCAGGCACTTACCGGGTCCGCGTGTGGGACGATCTCGGCGTCACTAACAGTCGTTTGGCTACGTTGCGTGTCATCAACTCAGTCGCCTTCGTTGACCCACATCTGGAGCAGGCCGTGCGCGACAGCCTCGGCATCCCCTCGGCTCCAATCACTCTCGAGGACATGAGAAGTCTGACAGTGCTCATCGCGCACCAACTCGGCATCACGAACCTCACTGGCCTCGAAGCCGCGGCCAACCTTCAATATCTCAACCTGGGTGCCAATCCAGGCATTACCGACTTTACCATGCTCGCCGAGCTGCCGAGTTTGAGCCAGATCTTTCTCGACGAGTGCGTAGTCCCTGATCTGTCCTTTGTCTCCACACTACCATCGCTGTGGGAGTTTGCCGCGACGGGTGGGCAGGTAGGCGACCTGTCACCGCTGGCAGCATGCCCGCTGCTGGAAATCCTCAACCTGGGTGGCAACCCGGCTCTCACAAATCTCGTCGTTCTGAACACGCTGACGAATCTCCAGAGCCTGTCTTTGGATTCGTCCGGCATCTCCAATATTTCATTTGTGGAGTTCATGTCCGTCTTGAGGTTTCTGAACCTGTGGGGCAACGTGGTGCAAGATCTGGGTCCGCTAACCAATTGCCCGAATCTGGATCAGCTCGAGGGAGGTTACAACCTCATCACCAACGCCGCCGTGCTCGCAGCCTGCACCAACCTCGGGGGGCTGAGCCTGCCCGGAAACCAGTTCGATGACCTCAGCTTTGTCGCCGACCTGTGGAAGCTCGGTTTCCTGAACGTGGAGGGCAATCCAATCCACGACCTCTCTCCGGTGGCCGGCCTGACTAACCTCTACTGGCTGGCTGCGGGCTGGACGGGGGTGACGAACTTGTCGCCCGTCGCCGCCCTTACCAGGCTCGACACCCTCTTCGTCTGGAACCTTGGCATCTCCAACCTCGATTACCTCGCTCCGCTTACCAACCTCATTCACTTCGGTGCAGGCCAGAACGGGATCACCAACCTGCCGCCGTATTCTCATCTCTCCAAACTCACCTACCTAAACCTGGACGGCAACCCGCTGGTCAGCATGAGCCTGGTCACCGGGCTGACGAACCTGTGGGAACTTTATCTCAACCGGTGCGGCATCGTTGACGTGGCAATCCTCACGGGACGCACCAACTTGCACAATCTTGCCTTGGGCCAGAACCGCATCTACGACATCAGCCCCCTGGCCGGGCTGCGGTTTCTGGAGTCTGTGAATCTCTCCGACAACAACCTCCAAAGCCTCGCCCCGCTGTCCGCTCTCACAAACTTGAATTTCGTGGACGTTCGTATGAACTTTCTGGACATCAGCACAGGCTCGCCGGCCATGATTGTTATCGGGACGCTTGAAGGCCGCGACGCCACGGTGGACTATGATCCGCAGAAGCTCGCGCCCACCCCCATCCAGCTCTCCGCACCCACCTGGTTGGCCGGCAACCAATTCCGGTTTACGGTCACCAGCGCTCCGGGCAGCGCGCTGGAGGTGCTGTCCTCCGCCAGTTTCTCGGGTTGGGAGCACCTCAGCTACCTGACCAACATCACAGGCACCGTATCGTTCACCAACTCACCCGCCACTGGCACACGCAAGTTCTACCGCGTGCGGCTGCAGTAGGCAGGCGCCTTGGGCTACCGCATACTTGGCCAGGATGAATATGAGTAGAATCTCTCTCCGACGGCGGAGCTTCCTGAAAGGCGTCGGCACAGCGGCCGCCGGCCTTCTTCTGGACGGGGCGGGTCCCGGCACATTGCACGGCCTCTGCGCAGAAGCTGGATCAGCCCGGCCATGCCCTTCCGTTGATACCCACATTCATGTCTATGATCCCGCTCGCCCACAAGGCGTGCCGTGGCCACCGAAGAACTTGGATGTGCTCTACTCCACGCACATGCCGGCGCGATTCGTCACGCTGACGGAGCGTCTGGGAGTGGTCGGGGCCGTGGTGGTCGAGGCCAGCCCCTGGGTCGAAGACAATCAATGGGTGCTGGATGTCGCCAAAGACAATCCCATCATTGTGGGCTTCATCGGAAACCTGGAGGTGGGTCAACCGCAGTTTGCTTCGCAACTCAAGCGCTTTGCGGCAAACCCACTCTTCCGCGGTCTGCGCCTGCGGGATGTCACCATCCCCAAAGGCCCAGGCGAAGCCGCTTTTGTGGCTGACATGAAACGGCTGGCAGATCGTCAGCTCACCTTGGATGTGGTGGGCGACACGCCGATCCTGGCAGATGTCCTTCGCATCAAGAAGATGGCGCCGGACCTGCGAGTGGTCATTGACCATCTGCCGTTCCACGCATGGGACAAGGATGGAGCGGCGGCAATGCGCGACGCGCTCAAGGAGGTGGCTCAGTTACCCAGGGTCTATATCAAAGTCTCCGATGTCCCGCGCCAGGTCGGCGGGCGCCTCGTGGAAGACCCTGAGTTCTACCGTCCCGGCCTGGACGTGCTCTGGAGCCTCTTTGGCCCCGACCGTGCCATCTACGGCAGCAACTGGCCGGTCAGCGATCTCGTGGCCCCGTATGCCAGCATGTATAAGATTGTCGCGGGTTACTTCGCCGGGAAGGGCGAAGCGGACGCGCAGAAGTTCTTTTGGAAGAACTCGCTCGCGGCATATTCGTGGGTGCCGCGAGGCAAGGCAGCCAGCCTGCTCCAGAAGTAAGCCTACGCCCCCTGCCTTCGCTTTAGGGAAGTGATCTACGGCTTCACCGCCAGGCCGGCGGCGGCAGCCAAGTGGCGTTGCTTCTCGTCAAAGGACAGGAATTCTTTGGCCGCAAAATGGAGCGCCGTGGCCACGTGGAGGATGTCGAAGCTGCGGGAGCCCTCTTTTGAGGTAGAACCCGTAGAGGAAGCTGGTGTCCGGGTAAGCTCTCACGAAAGGTCGCCGCGGCTGGCCGCCAATCCTTCCGCCACGTCGGCCGAGTCGTAGCAGGTCCGGCCGAAGGTCTGGTCCAGCCGGGTCATGATGTCGGGCATCTTGAAGCGGCGCGACTTTTTCGGCGGGGCCGGGAGCAGATGGGCGAAGGCCTTCCCGGCTCGGGTAATCTCCACCGGCTGGCCCTGCTCAATCCAGGCGGCAATGCGGGGAAACCGATTGCGCAAATCCCTCACAGTCGCTGTCTTCATCGTGAGACAAATATGTCTCACGCAGGCAAAGCGGTCAAGCGGCGGGTTTTCGATAATCCGATTGCATAGTTTGGCTAAATATGCTCCGCTGAATGGCAGTCAATCGCATAACTGGTCACGGTCTGCCCGCATAAGGGCCGGCTTGGCAAACGCTACTTTAACTATGAAAAACACAATACATACCGTTCTCCTCGCAACCGTCATGGCTCTCGGGCCACTTACCCTCCCTGCGGCTGACGCCGATAACGGCTTCCAGCCCCTGTTCAACGGCAAAGACACGACCGGCTGGAAGCTCCGCCGCGCGGGAGCCCACAGCTCCTGGAGCGTGCTCCCGGGCGGCATCCTCAAGAACACCGTCGAGAGCGGCCAGCATGGGGTTGATCTCGTGACCGAGAAGAAGTTCTGGAACTTCACCGTCCGCTACGAGTACATGACCCCGGAAGGCTCCAACAGCGGCTTCTATCTGCGCGGCCGGTATGAAATCCAGATCCTGGGCGACGCCAAAGATGGCAAAGCCAGCAACTCCTGCAACGGCTCGCTTTACAGCTTCAGGGCCCCGGACCAGTTCGTCACCAAGCCCGGCGGCGAATGGCAGACCGTCGAGGCCACCATCATTGGCGACCGAATCACCGTCACCCTCAATGGCGTGAAGGTCCACGACAACGTGAAGTGTGACCGGGCCACCGGCGGGGAACTAGATCGCCAGTTCAGCGAGCCCGGCCCGATCTTCCTGCAAGGCGACCACGGCACGGTGAGCTTCCGCAATATCCTCCTCAAGGAACTGCCGAAGGAGTAAATCAGCTAGAATTTAAGATTCCACTCGTCCAGCGCGTATTTCTCGCGGGCGAGCTGGGTGATCTTGTCCCACGGGATGGGGTCAAGCACGCCAGCAGTGTCCCAGGCTTTGGCCAGGGCACTCTTAATCGTGTCGGGCGGGACGTTAAGGTTGATCAGGAAATCGGCGTGGGAACGGTTGACCCGATAATCGGGCTGCTGCGAGGGCAGGGGCAGGGCCTTCTCCACAAGACTCATGTCCAGGTGCAGCAGGAACGAGCCGTGGAAGAGCAGGAACTGCCGGCGTCGGCGCTGGGCGTTGCCGGCAAACTTGAGTCCGCCAATAGCGAGGTCGGTTTGACCCTGCCATTCGACCGGGGCGCAGGCTAGCGCGGCCAGCGCGTCACGGTGGCGTTCGAGGATGAATTTGTTGGTGGCGGGGATGCTCTGGCACGGGCGGGAATCATCGGTGCGCAAGATCAGTGAGTAATTAAGCACGCCGGGCCCCAGGAGCACCGTGCCGCCCCCGGTGCAGCGCCGTAGCACGGGGATACCATATTGCCGGCAGAACGCCAGATTGACCTCGGTGCTGGATTTGTTGGCGTAGCCGAGGACCACGAAGTATTGCGGCAGCGCCCAGAGACGCAGCAGTTCGTCGCTGCCGCCGGCTTCGCAGAGATCCAGCAGCACCTCGTCGCAGGCCAGGTTTTCCTCGGGTGTTCCCAGGGTTAGGTCGCAGAGCTTCATGTGCTATACTATTTCGCTGACATTTAACCGGTTGTCCGGTCTAATGCGGCGCGTTGTGAGGCGTTTGACGCGCGGCCTGTGAGAGTTTAAGTAATTAGCTTCCGAGATACAAAGTGAAAGTGCCTAAGAAAGAACAGAAGTGCGCATCTTAGATTTTACGGAGCGCGGACATTTTTGTCCGCCGGTGCGCTTGCGGGTTGACCATCACGCAAAGGCGGACAAGAATGTCCGCGCTCCAGTCGCCCGTGCCAACAACGTTGGAAGAATCTAAGATGCGCACAGAACAGAATTACTTGCCAGCCGATCTGCCTGTGCTCCCGGAGCCGGAGCAGACGGAGGAAGAGAAGTGGCTGCAGTCGCTGGAAACCGTGCTCGAGTACGCGCTGAAGGACAAAGGGCCCCAGAAGACGGCCCGCTTCCTGGACGGCCTGAGCGAGCGGCTGCGCGCACGTGGCGTCGAGGTGCCGCGCGTGGTCAGCACGCCCTACATCAACACCATTCCGGTCGCTGAACAGGCGCCGTTCCCGGGGGACTGGGAGATGGAGCGGCAGATCAAGAGCTACGTCCGCTGGAACGCGATGGCGATGGTCGTCAACGCCAACCGCGAACATAGCGGCCTGGGCGGTCATATCTCGACCTACGCTTCGTCGGCGACGTTGTGCGAGGTCGGCTTCAATCACTTCTTCCGGGGGCGGACAGACAATTTCATTGGTGATATGGTGTTCTTCCAGGGGCACTCAACGCCGGGCATCTACGCGCGGGCCTTCCTGGAGGGGCGCCTGGAGGAGCGGGACCTGCAGCACTTCCGCCAGGAACTGGCCGAGGGCGGCGGCTTGTCCTCTTACCCTCATCCGTACCTGATGCCGGACTTCTGGCAGTTCCCCACCGTATCCATGGGGCTGGGGCCACTGCTGTCAATCTATCAGGCCCGGTTCAACCGCTATCTGCACGCGCGCGGTTTCATCAACGGCGAAGAGCCGAAGGTGTGGGCGTTCATCGGCGACGGCGAATCGGACGAGCCGGAGACGCTGGGATCGCTGACACTAGCTTCGCGGGAGAATCTCGACAATCTGGTCTGGGTGGTGAACTGCAACCTGCAGCGGCTCGATGGCCCGGTGCGCGGCAACGGCAAGATTATCCAGGAGCTGGAAGCGGCGTTCCAGGGCGCCGGCTGGAATGTCATCAAGGTGATCTGGGGCTCGGATTGGGACAAGCTGCTGGCGGCCGACAAGACCGGCCTGCTGCTCAAACGAATGGAAGAGGCCGTGGACGGCGATTACCAGAAGTATTCGGTCGAGCCGGGCAGCTACACTCGGCGGCATTTCTTCGGCAAGTATCCCGAGCTGCTCGAACTGGTGAACCATCTGACCGACGAGCAGATCCACAAGCTGCTGCGCGGCGGTCACGACTCGCGCAAGGTCTATGCGGCCTACAAAGCCGCGATGGAGCACAAAGGCCAGCCGACCGTGATCCTGGCCAAGACGATCAAAGGCTACGGGCTGGGTGAAGCGGGGGAAGGCCGCAACATCACGCATCAGCAGAAAAAGCTGAATGAAAAGGAGCTGCGCGAGTTCCGGGCGCGGTTCCGCATCCCGGTGAGCGATGAGGAAATCGCGCAGACGCCGTTCTTCCGCCCGGCGCCGGATAGCCGCGAGACGCAGTATTTGTTAGGCTTGCGCCAGAAGCTCGGCGGGTTCCTGCCGCAACGTATCGTGCAGGCCAAGCCGCTGGAGGTGCCGAAGCTGGAGACGTTCGGAGATTTGCTGAAAGGGGCAGGGCGCTCCGAGCTGTCCACGACCATGGGCTTCGTGCGGTTGCTGGGGCTGCTCATCCGCAACAAGAGCATCGGCCGCCAGATCGTGCCGATTATACCGGACGAGGCGCGCACGTTCGGCCTGGACGCGTTGTTCCGCGAGGTCGGCATTTATTCGTCCAAGGGCCAGCTTTACGAGCCGGTGGATAGCAAGTCGCTGCTCTACTATAACGAAACGAAAGACGGGCAGATTCTCGAAGAGGGAATCACCGAAGCCGGTTCGATGGCCTCCTTTGTGGCCGCGGGCACTTCCTACGCCACGCACGGCCACTACATGGTGCCCTTCTACGTGTATTACTCGATGTTCGGCTTCCAGCGCATCGGGGATCTGATGTGGCTGGCGGGCGATATTCGGGCCAAAGGCTTCCTGCTCGGCGCGACCTCTGGCCGCACCACGCTTAACGGCGAGGGACTGCAACATCAGGACGGGCACAGCCTGATCCTGTCGAGCACCATCCCAACGCTGGTGACCTACGACCCCGCGTTCACGTATGAGTTGGCGGTCATTATCGCCGACGGCTTGCGCCGCATGTATGTCGAAGGCGAAGACATCTTCTATTACCTGACGCTCTACAACGAGAACTACGAGATGCCGCCCATGCCCGAAGGCGTGACGGAAGGGATTCTCAAAGGGCTCTACAAGTTCAAAGCCGGTCCGGAGAAGAAAACGCTGAAGGCGCATATCTTCGGCAGCGGGCCGATCATCCGCGAGGCACTGCGCGCGCAGCAAATCCTGGCGGAACAATACGGCGTCTCGGCTGATGTCTGGAGCGCTACCAGTTACAAACTAATGCGCAACGACGCGCTGCGCGCGAAGCGCTGGAACATGCTGCATCCGCTTGACCCGCCGAAGAAGTCATACGTCGAGACGGTTCTGGCCGGTGAGCAGGGCGTCTTCGTCGCAGTCTCCGACAACTTGAAGATCGTGCCCGACCAGATTGCGCCTTGGGTCCCCGGCGGTTTGACGACCCTCGGCACTGACGGTTTTGGCCGCAGCGACACGCGCCAGCGGCTGCGCCGCTTCTTCGAAGTGGACGCTGAATCGACCGTCATCGCTACCCTCCATGCGCTGGCTGAAAAAGGCCAGTTGGATAAGAGCGTGATTGGCAGGGCAATCAAAGACCTGGGCGTGGACCCGGAGAAAGCCTATCCGGAGCTTGTTTAGGGCCAAGGCCGGATGCCATTAGAATCTGCACTGCTTCATCCCGAAGGGATGCTTGACAATAGCCCAGCGTTTCGGGGCTGGGACCTTGACCTGCGAGCGCCGAGTCCCGAAGGGGCGGCGGATGAATGCGGTCTCCGCCGTCCCTTCGGCACACGGGCAGAACCGCGCTTCTCAACACTCATGAACCTAGGTTCTTACCCTGCTTATCCGGTTGCTTGCCAAAATTGAAAAGCCTTGAAATGAAGATGAACGCAGAGACGCAGAGGAACGCGGAGAAACGCAGAGAGAATGAAGCCTCTGCGGTTCTCTGCGAATCTCTGCGCCTCTGCGTTTCACCCCTTTTGTCAAGCATCCGGATAAGCAAGGTTCATACCGCAGGTGCCCGCCCCCCTCGGCGATTGGCGATTGGCTATCGGCTATCTTCGACCGCGGCGGGATTCTGCTGGCACTTCGGCGGTTTTGCGGCAGATTGCAGTGCATCTTAACCTATGGATTTGAAACTTCCTCATCTTGGTGAAGGCGCGGACTCGGGCACGGTCGTAAACCTCTTTGTCAAAGAGGGCGATACGGTCACCAAAGACCAGCCCATCCTTGAGTTGGAGAACGAGAAGGCGGTGGCGACTATTCCCTCGACTGCCGCCGGCACGGTCACGCAAATCTTCGTGAAGGCCGGCGACAAGATCAAAGTCGGCCAGCGGATTCTATCGCTTGGCGAAAGCGGTGCGGGGCCCGCCGTGCCAACTGCCAACCCTGAGCCAGATCCGGCGAGCAGTCGCGAGCGGATCATCCAGACCCCATCGCCGGAACAGGTTCCCGTTGCCTTGGAGGATGAGTTTCCGGAAGCAGTCTCCGAGTCGAAGTCAGGCACGGCTCCTGCCGCTGCCCCATCGATCCGGAAGCTGGCGCGCGACCTGGGCATTGACCTGGCTCGGGTGCGGGGCAGCGCTCGTGGCGGCAGGATCATGATGGAGGATGTCCGCGCTTATATCCAGAAGCTGCAACGGCTCGCGGCCGGCCCCCGGGCAGCCGCAATTGCCGGCGCTCCTGCCCCCAAGCCCCCGCCGGAGCAAATTGACTTCGCGAAATGGGGCCCGATCTCCAAGACGCCGCTCTCCCCCCTCCGCAAGGTTATCGCCCACCGGATGGCGGAAAGCTGGAGTTCCACTCCTCGCGTTACCCAGTTTGACGAGGCTGACATTACGGCCCTGATGGCGTTGCGGAAGAAATACGCCGCTGCCTACGAGCAAAAGGGCGCACGGCTCACTTTGACCTCGTTCGCATTGAAGGTGGTCGTCGATACTCTCAAGCAGCATCCCATCTTCAATGCCAGTCTGGATGAGGTGGCGCAGGCGATAATCTTGAAGCAATACTACCACATCGGCATGGCGGTTGACACGGAAGCGGGCTTGATCGTGCCGGTGATTCGCGACGTGGATAAAAAGAACCTGATCGAGCTGTCCCGTGAGCTGGAAGAACTGGCCGGGAAAGCGCGCGAGCGCAAAGTGTCGGTCGAAGAGCTGAAGGGCGGGACTTTCACTATCTCGAACCAGGGCGGCATCGGCAGCGGGCAGTTTACGCCGATCGTGAATAAGCCGGAGGTGGCCATCCTCGGCCTGGGTCGCGGGGCGATGAAGGCCGTGGTCCGGGACAACCAGATCGAGCCGCGATTGATGTTGCCGATGGGCCTTTCCTACGACCACCGGGTGATCGACGGCGGTGCCGCCGCCCGTTTCATGGTGGATCTCGTGCAGGGCTTTGAGAACTTCAGCGAAGTAGATGTGAAGATTTGAGCGTCTCCCCTCGTTTATGGACCCAGTCAAAACTGAAATCGTAGTCGTGGGCGCCGGGCCGGGTGGCTATGCCGCGGCCTTTTACGCGGCGGACCTCGGCAAGAAAGTCATCCTTGTTGAGCGCGACCAGCGCCTGGGGGGTGTCTGCCTGAACCAGGGTTGTATCCCCTCCAAGGCGCTGCTGCACGCGGCCCATACCATCATCTCCGCGCGCGAGTCCGAGCACCGCGGTATCCTGTTCGCCGCGCCGAGCATTGACGTGGCGAAACTGCGGAGCTGGAAGGAATCCATTTTGACCCGGCTGGCCGGCGGCATCGCACAACTGGCCAAGATGCGCGGCGTCCAGGTCATGCACGGACGCGGCTACTTCGAAGACTCGCGCACGTTGCGCGTCGAGACCGAGCAAGGCCAGCAGTTCATCAAATACGACCACGCTATCATCGCCATTGGCTCCAAAGCCGCCATGCCGCGTGATTTCGACCTGGGAAACCCCCGCGTGATGACTTCGACCGAAGCCCTCGAAGTGGAGGACATCCCGGAGAACCTGCTCGTGATCGGCGGCGGATACATCGGCATGGAACTGGGGACGGTTTACGCCACCTTCGGCAGCAAGGTCGTCTTGATCGAGGCGCTTGACAGTATTCTCGCAGGAGCCGATCCCGATCTCGCCCGGCCCGTCGTGGCCTACGCGAAGAAGGCCTTTAAGGAAGTCCGCCTCAAGACCCGCGTGGAAAAGATGGCCACCAGCGGCAAGCAGATCAAAGTCCAGTCCGAGACTGACGGCGTAAAGAAGGAGGAGCTTTACGACCGCGTTCTGGTTGCCGTGGGCCGTGCGCCGAACGCCGAGGATCTCGGCTTGGAAAACACCAAGGTTTCCTTCGACGACAAGGGATTCATCCACGTCAACGAGAAGCAGCAGACGACCGACCCGGCGATCTACGCGATTGGCGACATTGCCGGCGGGGTCTTGCTCGCCCACAAAGCGACCAAGGAAGGGCGGATTGCCGTGGAAGTGATGGCCGGCGAGGAAAGTGCTTTTGTGGACGTCATTGTCCCGGCGGTCGTCTTCACCGACCCCGAGGTCGCCTGGTGCGGCTTGACCGAGGCCGAAGCCAAGGCCAAAGGCATCGCCGTGCAGGTGAGCAAGTTCCCCTGGGCGGCTTCCGGTCGCGCGTTGACCTTCGACCGTCCCGAAGGCATGACCAAGCTGATCATTGAACCGGATACCGAGCGCATTCTGGGCGTCGGCATCGTAGGGCAGGGGGCCGGCGAACTAATTGCTGAGGGCGTCCTCGCCGTGGAGATGGGGGCGACCGCGAAGGATCTGGCCCTGACCGTCCACGCGCACCCCACGCTTTCCGAGACCCTGATGGAGGCCGCCGAGGCCTTCTACGGCCACGCCACACATACGCTGGTGCGCCAGAAGGCTTACGAGCACAAGCAGTTATCATTATCGCCCTGAC
>SESF01032444.1_pt1 | contig 31594 bp, 23 predicted proteins | sample 3171521 | NCBI WGS metagenome assembly SESF01 (sample SAMN10866945, study PRJNA518727) | freshwater metagenome | biome: subpolar coniferous forest; feature: holomictic lake; material: water; isolation source: holomictic Lake 227, 6 m and 8 m depth | place: Canada: near Kenora, Ontario | collected...
GGACCTCCTATTGGACTTTAGCCAGGCGAGAAACCGTGTCAGGCGACACGGCCAGGATCGTGGCGACCTGGGCAGCGCCTAGGCATTTACCGTCCTCGGAGTGCTGTGTGGATGGGCTCTGGAGTAACATTTCCAGAGTCCGATAACGAGATTCCCGCCGAAGGCATAAAAAATGTGAATAAAGTTACTTTTCTCCAAGGAGGCATCGGAATTGTTGGGAACCCCAACCACTCGGAAAAACCGGATCCCATCGTCGGATCTGATAAAAGGGCACCCCCACACCGAGTTTCACGATCATTATGTGTGCGGAAAATTCTTCCTATAAACCATTGACCCGCTGCACACATCAGGAATATGCTCCCATCCAGTTCAGCAAAAACCCGGCAAGCAATTACGCCGACCGGGTTTAATGTCCGAAGTCGCTACGAGAGCGAGATTCAGCTGCAAACTCTTCTCTAACTCGTGGCGGCCTTCGGATCAAGCAATGTTTCAGGCGCTGCTGGGCCGCCTTGGAGTTAGAAGAGACAAGACAATGGCAGATACAGTCCAAATCAAGTGCATCAACAAATCCGACCACTTCAACGCGCATGAGCGCATCAAAACCGTCGGAGGTACCAATCCTGACGGGAATCGGTGGAAACTGACCCAGGAAGCAGCCATCGCCGATATTGAAGCCGGGAAATACAGCTTCTACGTCAGCGTCAACGGCGAGAGCGTGTGGGTCGTGGTGGCCACGAGTCGCTACGGCAATAAATACCTCAAGACGGAACCCGATGGTGAGCAGCCGAATAATCTGCTCAGCCTGCCTGAGTGCCCCTAAAATAACTGAAATGCCGCACCTGAGTTCCATATCGGAAATTCGGATGGGGGCGACCCTGCGGGGTCGGGACGCAACACGTCCCGACCCCAAAGGGTCCTATCGATTCGTACGGATTGGTGATATCTCCCAAGATGGGAGGTTCGATAATACGGACTTCCTTCGGATCGAACCCAACGAACCCGTCAGCGCCGAGCTGTGCTTGCGCCCCGGGGATGTTCTGTTCCCGAACCGCGGGACGCGAACCACGGCCATCGCCTATCGGTTCGATGAACCTCGCACCATCGTGGGCTCCCAGTTCTTCATCGTGCGCGCAGACACAACACTCCTCTTGCCGGAATTTTTAGCTTGGTTTCTGCGAACCGACGAATCCTGCCGTCATTTTGAATCCCGCCGCAAAGGAAGCCACGTCCAGACCGTCCAGCGTCAAGACTTGGCGGAGTTGGAAATCCCGCTCCCTCCCGTTGAAACCCAGCGCAAGATCGTTCAGGCGGCCGATCTGGCGGCCGTTGAACGTCAGCTTACCGAGCGGCTACTCGATCTGAGGCGTCAGCTCATCGGCGGAAAGCTCTTGAAGGCAGCAACGAATTCACCCCAACCCAAAAAATCTCGCTCATGAAGAAGATCAACCAATCTGAAATTAACGACGTGGCCTGGCGGGCCTGTGACACCTTCCGGGGGGTCGTCGATCCCTCAGACTATAAGAACTACATCCTGGTGATGCTGTTCTGGAAATATGTCTCCGATGTGTGGCGGGACCACCGGGACCGTTACCTTAAAGAGTTCAAAGGAGACGAGAACCGCGTCCAGCGCCGACTCTCCCGCGAGCGCTTTCAACTTCCCTCCGGGTGCGATTTCGACAGCCTTTACGCTCAGCGCGACAAGCCCGACATCGGCGAGCGCATGAATGTTGTCTTGGAGAAAATCGAGGAGGCCAACAAAGCCAAACTCGAAGGCGTTTTCCGGGAGGTGGACTTCAACTCGGAAAACAAGCTCGGCCAGACCAAGGAGCGCAACAACCGCCTCAAACACCTCCTCCAGGATTTCAACGACCCGCGCCTCGATCTGCGGCCTTCCATCGTCGGGGATGAGGACGTGATCGGGAACGTCTATGAATACCTTTTGGAGCGGTTCGCGTCCGATGCTGGGAAAAAAGCCGGTGAGTTCTACACCCCCGGTCAGGTTTCCACCCTATTGGCGCGCCTGCTCGCTCCCAAAAAGGGCAGCACCATTTGTGATCCCGCCTGTGGTTCCGGCTCGCTCTTGATCAAGGTGGGGCGCCAGGCTGACGACCGCGACTTCGCCCTCTTCGGTCAGGAAAGCAACGGCACCACCCACGCCCTGTGCCGCATGAACATGTTCCTTCACGGCATGGACAACTTCAACATACAGTGGGGCGATACTCTCGGCAATCCACGCTTGGTGGAAGGGGACCATCTGACGAAATTTGACATCGTCGTGGCCAATCCGCCATTTTCTCTTGAAAAGTGGGGTTACGAGGGTGCGGAAGCCGACTCCTTCCGTCGGTTCCACCGGGGCATTCCCCCCAAGGGCAAGGGCGATTACGCCTTCATTTCTCACATGATCGAAACCGCGCGCGAGGACACCGGGAAAGTCGGCGTCGTGGTTCCGCACGGCGTCCTCTTCCGCGGCGGGGCCGAGGGGAAGATCCGGCGCAAGCTCATTGAGGAAAACCTGCTGGAAGCCGTCATCGGCCTGCCGGCGAACCTTTTTTTCGGCACCGGCATTCCCGCCGCCATCCTACTTTTCAACAAGGGCAAGACTCACGGCGACGTCCTCTTCATCGATGCCTCGCGCGATTTCAAGGAAGCGAAAAACCAGAAAGTCCTCACCGACGAGCACGTCGAGAAGATCGTTGCCGCGCACCGCACCTTCCGGACAGTGGACAAATACGCCTACCGCGCCACCCCGCAGGAGATCGCCGATAACGACTTCAACCTCAACATTCCCCGGTACGTGGACACCTTCGAGGAAGAGGCCGAGATTGATCTCGACGCAGTGAAGGTCGAGATCTCCCGCCTCGAATCCGAACTCGCCACAGTCCGGGTGAAAATGCAGGGTTACTTAAAGGAACTTGGCCTGTAAACTTCACGTCATCGCGCTATGAACACCGATTTTACCGCTCTCACCGCCCTCCGGGATGAATGGCAGGCGCTTCAGCCGCTTTCGGCGGAAAATGAGGCCCGCCTGTGGAAAAAGCTGCGCCTCGAGTGGAACTACCATTCCAACCATATCGAGGGAAACACCCTGACCTATGGCGAGACGGAACTCCTGCTCCTCCACGACCGTACCACCGGGAATCATAGCCACCGCGAGTATTTGGAGATGAAGGCGCACGATGTCGGAGTCGAGCATGTGCGCACCTTGGCCGCAGACAAAGAACGCCTCCTTACTGAGAGTGACATTCGTGATCTGAACAAGATCATCCTCAAGGAATCCTTCTGGAAGCCCGCCGAAACCGCAGAGGGCCTGGCGACGCGCAAGGAGATCATTCCCGGCCAGTATAAGACCACGCCGAACAACGTCCGCCTGCCGAACGGCGAAATCTTTTTCTTCGCCTCCGTAGAGGACACGCCGCCTCGCATGGGCGCCCTTGCCGCCTGGCTGCGGCAGGAGTTGGAGTCCCCCACGCTGCATCCCGTCGCCTTCGCCGCAAAGCTGCATCACGACTTCGTGCTCATTCATCCCTTCGACGATGGCAATGGCCGCGTCGCCCGCCTGCTGGTGAACTACGTCCTCATGCGCAGCGGCTACTTGCCCCTTGTTGTTCGCTCCGAGGACAAGGCCAACTACCTCACCGCCCTACACCTCGCCGATGCCGGAGATCTGTCAGCTCTTGTCGCCTACTTTTTTCAGCTCACCGAATGGTCGCTCAAGCTTGGAATCAAGGCGGCAAAGGGCGACCGCATTGAGGAACCGAGCGATGTGGAGAAGGAAGTGCAGCTTTTTGTGCGCGAACAGCAAGCCCGGGCCCAAGGGAAGAACCCGGTGACCAGAGAAGTGTTGGACCAGCTTTTTGAGTTCTCGTTAAAGCCTTTCCTTGAGAAAGCGGAGGCGAAGCTGCAGCAATTGGTGCCGCTGTTTCAAAAGCTCGAAGTGAGGACATACGTGGGGAGAGATGGCGCTACGACATCCACCAGGATTTCATTCTCTGAACTCCACCAACTCGGGCCAGGGGTTAGCGTCGTGATCTCGTTCATATTCTACGGTTATCAGGGGGATGCCGTTGCTCCGTTCAATTTCGAGACGATAATCGAAATCCATTTTTCTGCCGACCACTACACGGTGGTTCAGAATCAAGAGGTGATAGCCACCCGCTCCTATGACAAAGTGATCCTGGCAGAAGAAGCGGAACGATTGACGGCTCAGATCCTCGCAACCGCGTTCGCTCGGATCAAAGCACTCAGCGGCATCAAAGAATGAAGACCGAGATCAAGAAGCTGACGAGGCCAGGGGAGCGGAAGGGGGCCAAGTGATGAAGGTAGTAGGTCATTGGCGCCTGTCGGCACTGGAAGATGTGGCAGAAATCCAAACCGGTCTTTCGAAGAGTGCAAGTCGTCAAGGCGCGTCCATCCGAATGCCATACCTTCGGGTGGCTAACGTCCAGGATGGGCACTTTGACCTTACAGAAATCAAAGAAATAAATGTTCCGTCAGAAGCCGTTGAACGTTTTCGCGTCCGCGTAGGTGACGTTCTTTTGACCGAGGGCGGGGACTTCGACAAACTCGGGAGGGGAGCCGTCTGGAATGGACAGATTCCCGATTGCGTCCATCAAAACCACATCTTTGTTGTACGTCCAAATCCCGAAGTTTTGGATACACGCTTTTTTGCTTATCAAACGCAAGGGCCGCGAGGGAGAGCTTACTTCCAATCTTGCTCGAAACAGTCAACAAACCTCGCAAGCATAAACTCATCGCAGCTTCGCCAATTCCCTGTCGCACTACCTCCACTCCCCGAGCAGCAAAAGATTGTCGATATTCTCTCGGCTTGGGACGAAGCGCTGGAAAAACTGGATGCGCTCATTGCAGCCAAGGAACGGGTTGGAAAGGTGTTCGCTCAAGAATTTTTCGGAATGCGACATCAGGGAAAATGGCGCTACTGCAAAACCACTGAAGTATTCAGAAGTCGCACCGAAAGAAATGGCACCGGGGCACCAATCCTGTCCGTAACACAAGATCAAGGGATCGTGCGGAGGGATACGCTCGAACGTCGTATCCATGCTGATGAGATTAACAACGGAACATATAAACTCGTCTATCCTGGTGATTACGTTATTAGCCTACGGTCGTTCCAGGGAGGGCTGGAGTATTCACAAATATTTGGGGCTGTCAGCCCCGCATATCACGTGATTACGCCTCGTTTTAAAATCAATGGAGACTTTTATCGTCATTACTTTAAATCTTATGAGTTCATAGGGCGACTCGCCGTTGCAATTATTGGAATTCGGGATGGTAAGCAAATCAGCTTTGATGATTTCGCTTTTATGCAGCTTCCTATTCCCTCGCTTGAGGATCAGGACAGTATTGGAAAAATTCTTAATATCTGCGAAGCCGAACTCCGCATCCTCCGCACCCAACGTTCCGCCCTCGACCGTCAGAAACGCGGGCTGATGCAACGGCTCTTAACCGGGAAAGTGCGAGTTAAAACTCCGTAACTGTTAACGCCCATGCAACTCATCGAACCACCTTACGCCCTCCAGAAAATGGGCGAGCACGAATGGCGTTTCGCGACGTCGGCGGAAATAGATGAGGTGACGGACCGCTTTGACTTGCTCATGGACGATTACGCCGGAACGCGAAAGTTCACCTCGTCACTTCGCAAACTTTTAAACGATCACCCCGACCACATTGACGCCCTGCACCATTACGTCCTTTGCAAACTGGAGGAAGGCAAACCGCTGGACGCCTACGCCTTCGCGCACACGGCGGTGGCGTTGGGAAGGGCGGCGTTCCCGCCCGAGTTCACCCCAGGCAAGGACCGTCTGCCCGGGGGGTGGGTCGAGAACCGCCCTTTCCTGCGCGCCATGCATGGGCTGATGCTCGCGCAAGATGCCCTATTCAAGCGCACCGAGGCAATTCAAACGGCCCGCGAATTGCTGGCCTATGACCGGGAAGATCGCTTGGGCACCCGGCTCGTCCTTCCCGAATATCTCCTAAAGGAAGGCAGGGACATTGAAGCGGCAGCGCTTTTTGCCGAGCCTGACTTCAAAGACACTTTTAATGTTGCTCACTACCTGGAGGCATTGGCGTTCCTGCGGCTGGGCAGGGAAGAAGAGGGCAAAAAGGTGCTGTTACGCTGCCTCAAACACAGTCCTCATGTGGCCCGATTCATCCTGGAACCCCACGCCCCTTGTCCCGATGAAGGCCAGTCATTTGGTGGAATCGTGTGCGGCAGCCCGTACGAGGGTTGGTATTACGGCACCAGCTACGCATGGCTGTGGAATACGCCCAAAACAGCCAAAGAACTTCTCCAAAAACTCGCGGCTCCCATCGCGGCAGCGGGCTGGCCTCGCTCATTTTAAAAAACCATGGAACCGAGTGCGCCCCTATTTCAGGAAGCCCATATCAGCCAGATTCCTGCGCTGCAGCTTCTCCAGCAGCTTGGGTTCTCTTACCTGAGCCCGGAGGAATGTGCCGTTGAGCGGAATGGAAAAATTGGGAACGTCCTTCTGGAACGAATTCTTGCCGCCCAACTCAAACGGTTGAACCGCATCCGGTTCAAGGGCCGGGAAACAGCCTTCACGGACGAGAACATCGCCAAGGCGATCGAAGCGCTGCGGGAAGTTCCCTTCGACGGACTGGTGCGGACCAGCGAGAAAGTTTACGATCTCCTCACTTTGGGCAAGAGCCTGGACCAGTCGATTGACGGCGAGACCAAGGGCTTCACTCTGCGCTTCATCGATTGGGAGAACCCGCGCAATAACAGCTTCCACGTCACGGCGGAGTTTGAGGTGGAGCGCACCGGCAGCCACGAGAAGCGGAGGCCGGACATCGTTTGCTTCGTCAATGGCATCCCTTTTGTGGTGATCGAGTGCAAGCGCCCGGAGGAGAAGCACTCCCTGGAACAGGCCATCAATCAAAACGTCCGCAACTGGCAGGCAGACGAGATCCCCCGGCTTTTCGTTTACAGCCAGATCGCGATGGCCTTGAACAAAAATGAGGGCAACTATGCCACCACCGGAACTCCCATCAAGTTCTGGGGCAAATGGCGGGAAATGCGGGACGTCACGGCGGAACTGCGCTCCCTGATCAATACCCAGGCGCGGCTGGAGGATCACGAGAAGCTTTTCAAAGGGGTGTTCGCCTACGCGAAAGTGGAGTTCGAGCAGAAGGCACTTATGAAACGCGAACCGACCGAGCAGGATCGCCTGCTCTGGTCCCTTTGCCGCCCGGAGCGACTCATTGAGATCGTCCGCCAATTCGTGCTGTACGATGAGGGTGGCGCCGTGAAGAAGATCGCCCGGTACCAGCAATACTTCGCCATCCGAAAGACGCTGGAGCGGGTGAATCAGCGGGATGCCCAGGGCAAACGCAAAGGAGGGGTGATTTGGCAGACCCAAGGGTCTGGAAAATCCTTGGCCATGGTGCTCCTCGGCAAGGCGCTGGCGCTGGACAGCCAGATCAGCAATCCGCGCATTGTCATCGTGACGGACCGGATCGATCTGGATGAACAGATTACGAAGACCTTTCATCAGTGCGGCAAAGAGCCCCAGCAGGCAAAAACCGGGCAGCATCTTCAGGAACTGCTTGCGGACGATCGGGTGGCAGTGATCACCACGGTGCTCCACAAGTTCAGTGCCGCAGCCAACGCCAGCAATGCTTTCAAGAACCCAAGCCATGACCTCTTTGTATTGGTGGACGAGGGTCACCGCAGTCAATACGGCGACGCCAACATCCGGATGATGAAGGCGCTGCCGAATGCCTGTTTCATCAGCTTCACCGGCACGCCGCTGATGAAGAAGGAAAAGAACACCGCCCGGAAGTTTGGGGGATTCATCGAACCGGCCTATACGATCCGCGATGCGGTGAATGACAAAGCGGTGGTCCCGCTCCTCTATGAAGGGCGGCATGTGCTGCAAGACGTAAACAAAAAGGCCGTGGACACCATGTTCGAGGTCATGTGCGCCGGACTGACCCCGGAGCAGAAGGCCGACCTCAAACGGAAATTCGCTTCCCGCGATGAGTTGAATCGCCTGGAAAGCCGCCTGTACCTGATTGCCTGGGACATCTCCCAGCACTTTTCCAACACCTGGAAAGGGTCCGGGTTCAAAGGGCAGATTACGGCTCCGGGCAAGAAGGAGGCGCTGATTTTGAAGCGCTTTCTGGATCAGTTCGGGAAGGTTTCGAGCGAAGTGGTGATCTCAGGCCCCAGCGAAATCGAAAACCCAGAAGATCATCAACAGGCCGAGAAGGACGAGAGCGTAGAGCTTTTCTGGAAGGCGATGATGGCCAAGTATGGCAGCGAAAAGGAATACAACCGGCAGATCATCAACGCGTTCAAGAAAGGCGACGATCCGGAGATTGTCATTGTGGTGGACAAGCTGCTCACCGGGTTCGACGCGCCCCGCAATGTCGTTCTCTACATCGCCCGGAGCTTGAAGGAGCACACTTTGCTCCAAGCAATCGCCCGCGTGAACCGCCTGCACCCCGGCAAGGACTACGGCTTCATCATCGACTATTACGGAGTCGTGACGGAGTTGCACGACGCCTTGGAGTTGTATAGCGCGTTGGAGGGAAAGTTTGATCAGGAAGACCTCAAAGGCACGCTCACGGATGTGGCGGAAGAGTTAAAGCAACTCCCCGGGATGCACGATGCGCTTTGGGATCTGTTCAAGACGGTGCCCAATAAAAAGGACGAAGAAGCATTCGAGTTGGCCCTGGAAGACGTTGAAAAGCGGGACGAGTTCTACACCAAACTCTCGAAGTTCTGCCGCATATTGAAAATAGCCCTGGCCAGCATCCACTGGGTCAATGCAATCCCGGAGCCAACCGCCGCCCGCTACAAGAAAGATGCGGTGTTCTTTCAGAAGCTGCGCGCTGCCGTGAAGATCCGGTATGCGGAGGAAATCGACTACCGGGATTACGAAGCGCAGATCCAGAAGATGCTGCAAACTTACGTCCAGGCGGATGAAGTGATCCAAGTGGTGGAGCCGGTGAACATTTTCGAGCGCCAAGCGTTTGAGAAGGAGGTCGAAAAGGCCCGGTCGCCAAGGGCGAAAGCGGACATCATCGCCAACCGCACCAAGAAGACCATTACCGAGAAGATGGACGAGGATCCGTTCTTTTACCGGAAGTTCTCCGTGTTGCTGGAACAGACCATCGCCGATTACAAGCAACAGCGCATAACAGAGGCGCAGTATCTGGCCAAGGTGACGGAGTATATGGAGGCTGTGCGCCGTGGCCGGGGAGATGACGCTCCCGCGCGCCTCGAACGGCGCGATCTTTCACGCGCCTTCTACGGTGCGTTGAAAGAGCAACTCGGAGATACGGTGAGGGCCGTAACAGGTGGCCAAAGTCCGGTTGTTGGGGAGGAAGTCCCTGATTACGGCCAGACTCATTCCAAGGAGTCTGTGGAAGAAATCTGGGCGGATGCCGCTTGCACCATTGAGGACATCATCCGCGCACATGCCGTCGTCCGGTGGAGGGAGAACACCGACGCTCAAAACAGGATGCGCAACGACATTGACGATTTCCTCTTTCGCCTCCAAGCCGAGAAGGGCATCGAACTGACGCTTTCGCAGATGGACGCGATCATCGAGTCGGCCCTGAAAATCGCGCGAAATCGGACGAACGATGTCTAAGTCGGAAACGCTTGCGACCGTGGTCGGCTCAGTTCAACTGAGGCGCACGCAACGGACGACCCTCTCGATCAGCGTCCATCCAAACGGATCGGTCGAAGTGGTTGCCCCGGCTAGAGCGCCAGTAGCGGATATTCAAGCCAAGATCACTAAACGGGCGGCGTGGATTCGCCGGCAAAAACGCGCCTTTGCCGGCATGAACGCCATCCGGCCACCGCGTCGCCACTGCGGTGGGTCCACCCACCGTTACCTCGGGCGCCAATACCGACTCAAGGTGAACACAGGCAGTCCGTGCCAAGTTAAGTTAATTGGCGGCTATTTCCAAGTGACCGCTCGGACGCGAAGCGAAGGTGAGGTCAAGCAACTGATGGACGATTGGATGAGGACCAGAGCCGTCGAACAGTTTTCTCGGCGCGTGGAGCTATGGCGCGAGTGGTGCAAGCGTGAAAAACTGCCGATGCCGCGAGTCCTCCTACGATCAATGCCGAAAAGATGGGGCAGCGCCCATAAGGATGGGCTGATCTTTCTGAATCCCGAATTGGTGCGAGCCCCATCCATTTGCATAGACTACGTGATCGCTCACGAGTTGTGCCACCTGAAACATCCCAACCACGGGCCGCAGTTCTATGATCTCCTTGATGAGCTGTTCCCCCGTTGGCGTGAGATAAAAGCCCGCCTGGAAAGCGCCGAGCTTTAAGCCGAGACAATAAGGCAACGGACCACCTGTTTCAGGTGATCAAGCCACAAATTTTGAGAGGGTCGCGCAGGGGAACATCCAGTGGGGTTCCATGTTAATCACGCGTCTGCCGTTGGATGCTCTCAATACCCTGGCGATTGGCATCTTCGGCTCGCAGCCAACATGAGGTGCTTGAATCGCTGTCAGCGAGGGTTGGGCACGTAGGCCCCGCCAATGATGATCGCGCCCAACATCTCCTCGCCATCGTGCCACATCTGCTTAACGTGATAATATGCAATCTGAGTGGTCTTGTACAGGGTAGTCCAGCGGCCGTTCGCGGGTTTGCGCTGCACAACAGCGGTCCCGTCATCACGAAGAGCGATGCGAAATGAGATGCCTTCGAGTGTGTCGCGGGCGGTTAGGGTTTCGATGATGGAGTTTTTCATGCGGGGGTTATGTAATTGGCGGGTTTCAGACGATTCCCTAAAAGTTTCGTTTTCCCATTCTATCAGCCTTTCTTCGTCCCCTTCCGGTTTTTTTTAACGTTCGGCGGAAATTCGGAGGCCCCCCGGTCATCATCACGGAACCGTCGTCCATCGGTTGCGGGGGACGACATCCTGGCCATGGTCTCTCGTAAGGTCCAGTTGACAAGCATCGCATCAGGGCAGACTACGCCACTTTTGTTTCCAACCGCGGCACGAGGCGGAACTGCGGCCGAATCTCAAAAAAGCGGGGGCCGTCCGCCGGGTCGACCAGCCGGCGGTAGTGTTCGAAAAGCATCTGGTCGCCGGTATGCCCAAGTTGCGCGGCGACGTAGGTTGAATCCTCGGTTTGGGCATAGAGGTAAGAGCCGAATGAATGGCGGCACCCGTTTTTGGGCCAGTGCTCCCACCCTAAAAGTGCTTTAAGCTGCTTGCGCCGGGCCCAGTAATTCGGAGGTGCGATTCGCCCATGCAATCCGGCATACGGGCTCAGCCATTCCGTCAGATTGTCCATCGCTTTGATGTTCCGGGTTTTGCGAGTTTTCGAGGAGCGGCCGCGGACGGTCACAAAACCGCCCAGCTTGACGTCGGCCCAGTCCTGCAACCGGGCTTCACATGTGCGCTCGCCCGTGAAAAATTGGAGCGCAAAGGTGGCTGTGAGTTCAAGTTCCGGATGCGCCTCGCACATCGCCATAACCTCGATGGCCTGCTCAATCGTGAAAACCTCGGGTTCGCTCTCATCCAGCGTGATTTCTTCCATCTTTTTGAGGGGGTTCTCCGCGCAATAGTTGTATTTGACGCAGTGGTTGATGACGATGCTGACGTCCCGGACATAGCCGCGCTTTGTAATTGGCTCCCATTCCATGGCGTCAAGCCAGTCGCTAAATTCCTTCAAAGTCAGATCGTTGACCAGCATATCGCCGAAATCTTGATTGAACACCCCCAGCGACCAGCCAAGCCCCTTGATGTAACTCTGCTTTTTGTTAGAACGCCGCTTGGCTTCTAGCACCTCGGCCGTCGCTTCCTTGAACGTCCTTTTTCCGCCCGCCGGGCAGGCGTGCTTGATGTAGTAGTCGGTGGCCTTGGTCAGGCTCGCATTGACTTCCCGAAGTCGGCGGGTCGCACTCTTGGGCCTCGGTTCGCAGCTTCTGGGGGATGCGGACCGCTTCAAGCCCCCTCAATTTCTTCTGCTTCCGAATCTCCTTGGCGTATTCAAGGGCCTCGTCTTCGGTCTTGCGGTACTCCCTGACGGGCTTGCCGCCGACCTTCCCCTGGTAGATTTCCCAATGGTAGATCCCGTTGGAGTTTTTCCGCTCATGGACGGAGACGCCGTAGGGGTCTCGTTTGCTGGTCTTATTCATCGTTGGTTCTTAGTGCGGTAAAGCACCAGTAAAACCAACGGATACAGGTGTACTAACGAGACTTAGGATCTGGTACCGTAAGGTATAGGGGTTCAAATCCCCTCCCCGGCATTTTTTATAGCGGCCCAAAATCGGGCCTACATCAAAGTTTAAGTTTTTTACCTGTCGGCCCGGGAGAGGCGCCGTGCTCATTCCTCCTGACACGTCAGAGCATTCGGACTAGGCCTCGTGGTTTCTGCGCTGCTTGCGCCCCGGTCTATGCGCGCGAGGACACGTATTTGGAATAACGCCCGCGGAGGTTGACGCCGGCAGGTTAACCAGCAAACTATCCACCTACTTTGAAACCTACTCATACCCTCGGACAAACCCGCACCCCGGATGGCTCTCTGTTCTCGCTTCAGGAGCACGATGGCGAGTTCTTCCTGAAGCTCAATGGGCGTCAACTCATGAGCACCACCTCCACGACCTCGGAGCTGTTGTTGGCAGAGTTGCCCTGCAAAAAGCTGGGCAACCGACCGAACGCCTGCGTGCTCATCGGCGGACTCGGCCTGGGGTACAGCCTCCGGCGGGTACTCGAACTGGTCGGGCCAAGCGCCAAGGTGGAAGTCGCGGAGTTGCTCCCGCAGGTCGTCGCCTGGAACCGGGAGTTCCTCGGCGCGGTGAACGGAGCCTTGCTCGACGATCCGCGCGTCAAGATGATCGTCGGGGACGTGTTCGATGTCCTCCGTCGGGCCAAGAATGCCTGTTACGATGCCATTCTGCTCGATGTCGATAATGGTCCAACCTCTTTCGTCCAGGCGAAAAACTCGCGCCTATACGATCGCCGCGGCTTTGGACTCATCTCGCGAACGCTCAAACCGGATGGCAAAGTGGCTTTCTGGTCCGCCTGCGAGGAACCCGGATTTCTCCAAAGCCTCTCGTACGCCGGATTCAAAGCGGAGGCTTTCTCAGCGCAAGCCAACAAACACGCCAAGCGCGACGCCCATGTAATCTACATGGCCGAGCGCCAACTCGCGATCGATCCAGGCCAGCGGCGGTGAGGCATTGGCATTTTATTCTGACGGGATTAACATTTGGAGTGACTGGAAACCTTGTGCATCGGGGCGCTTCGTAAGGCGCTGGAGGACTAGCACCAAGCCGCCTTAAAGCCATCTGTGCGCTCCTCGCTCACCTGATCCGCTGCATGAAGCGCCTCTACCCGCTTCCTGGAGGCCTGCGATCACGCGAACGCCGGGATGCCGAGACCGAGCTGCTCGATCTCGCGCCTTATCCTGAGAAGGTTTGCGGTTTTTTTGCCGCGAAACTGTTGCGTTTTTGTCGCAGATTTTGGGCCGAATGCCCGCCAACGCTGATAAACAAAAGTGCTCGGGGGGGGACTTGAACCCCCATGCCTTACGGCATACGCCCCTCAAACGTACGTGTCTGCCATTTCACCACCCGAGCTTTTTGCGTTGGGGCGGTAATTACTACCACGCGAACTCATTGGTGCAAGCGTGTTTTTCACAACTTGTGAAATTTCTGACTCTGGTTGAAAATACGCCCGATGCCTTTGCCCGAAAACTCCCCCGCCCCTCCCCGCACCGGCAACTCAGAATCAGTCCCGGAACCGCCCCCCTTTCCCGTCTGGACAAAGCGCTGGCTGAAGATCGATTTTCACCTGCACGCCAGTGAAGACCCGAAGGATGAACTCGACCATTCCTCAATCGAGTTGCTTTATCGCGCCCATGCGCTGGGCTTCGACGCGCTGGCGATCACGCTCCATGACCATGTGCTGGCGACCCCGGAGGTGTTCGCAACGGCGCGCGAGCTTGGGATTCTGCTGATTCCCGCCGCCGAAATGCGACTCGAAGGAGCCGATGTGGTGATCGTGAACATCACCGAAGAGGAAACCAGGCAATTGAAGTGCCTGGACGATCTCGCGGAACTGCGGCGACGGCGCGGCGGATCGGTTCTGATCTTTCCTCCCCACCCGTTCTTCGTCATGGGCGGATCGATCGGTCGTCGGATCTTCCAATACATGGAGTGCTTTGACGCGATTGAATTTTCGCATTTCTACACCCGCTGGTTTAATCTCAACCGCCCCGCGCTCCGGGCGGCAAAGGCCCACGGAAAACCGCTCATCGCCGCCTCGGACACGCACTTGCTCGATTTTTTCGGCACGCATTACACGCTGGTGGAGGCGCCTCAGGAACCGGGACCGGAGGCGATTTTCGAAGCGATCCGCGCCGGGCGCACTCAAAATGTGAGCGAGCCGTTATGCGCCAGCCGATTGATCCGCCAGCTTTGGTGGATTTTCGTGGCGCACAAGATCAAGCTGATCCGGGCGAAACGGGGCGGACGTGCTGCCCTTTAGCCGCCCCGCTCAGCCGCATGCGCTTCAACTTAAGCTCCGGGATGGGGAGATTCAAAAGTTGACGCGCATGCGCTCAACCGGAGCGGCGTTGCAAGAAAGGAGCGTGGGCGAGCCGTTTTTCAGCGCCAACGGCGCGGCTCCATACCAGCCTTGGGCGGAGGCTTTGCGCAGCCCCAGGGTTAGTTGCCTCCGCAACTAGGGCTGAAAGCCCGCCCCATCTCCCGGAATGGGACGGGCCTTCAGCCCTTGAGATTTATTAGCACCAAGACCTAGGCTTGGCCTAAGCTGATATGGGGCCGCGCCGTTGGCGCTAAGGAAATCATGAAATCGGTCTCGATATCTTCCAGCCCCATACCCCGACATGGCTACAGGGCAGTTTTTCTGTTGGCAACTCAGGGAATCCACGGCTACCTTCGCAGGCTTTCATGAATACTCGCCACTTGCTCCTCTTGCTCCTGTTCTGTGGGGTTACGACTGGGCACGCCCAATACGGCAGCTTCGGTAAAATTCCGATAGAGATCACGCAGGAGGGGGAGACACGATGGGAGAACGGCGTTGCGATCGCGGAAAAGAACGTGGTGATCCATTACGGAACCACCTCGATTTACGCCGATTACGCCCAGTATAACCCGGAAACCCGGGATGTGCTGGCGCTCGGAAACGTTCGGATTTACCGCGACAACTATCTTTTTGCGGGGGATCGCGCGGTTTACAACTTGGAAACCAAGGTGCTGCGAACCGCGAACTTCCGAGGGGAAAGTTATCCGTTCGTATTCCAGTCGGAAACGGCCAACTCGCTGGAGGGAACCGCGCTTCAGATCGATAACGGCGTGGTGACCACAAGCGATTCGTCCAAGCCGGACTACTACGTGAAAGCGGGTACCACCCGCATTTACCCCAACGACCACGTTGTTTTCTCCAATGCAACGGTTTATGTGGGGAAAACTCCGGTGTTTTGGTTTCCGTGGTTGTATCAGAGTCTCAAGCACGATTCGGGGTTCAGCATCATGCCGGGATACGGGAAAGGCTGGGGCGCCTATTTATTGTCCCAGTACGGGATTCCCGTCACGGACACCCTGCACGGGCTGGTTCGCCTGGATTTGCGTTCCACGCGCGGAGCGGCTGCGGGATTCGATCTGCGCGGAACTTACGGAGCCGATGACCTGAGCTGGGCGCATTTCACGAGTTACTTCGCCAACGACCAGAACCCGAACACCAACACCACCGCGACTGCCCGCGGGCCAGTGGACCCGAGTCGCTACCGGGTCACTCTCCACAGCCAGACGTTTTTCACCCCGGACATTTACCTGAGCACCGACATCAACAAGCTCAGCGATGAATGGATGCTCCACGACTTCTTTCCGAGTGAATACCGCCTCAATCGCAACCCGGACAACATCGTGGCGCTGACCGACCGATCCGAAAACTACACGATCACGGGGCTGGCGCGGATCGGGCTTAACGACTTCATGGACACCACCGAGCGGCTGCCTGAGGTCGCGCTCGACGTAAAACGCCAGCCGCTCTTTGGCTCACAGATTTTCTACGAGGGACAAACGAGCGCGGCCGATCTCAAGCGCAACTTCGCTTCGCTGGACATCTCGACTCCGGAGGGGTTGGCAGAGTTTAAGAAAACTCACGGCGATTGGAAAAACTACGTTCTCAACGACGGCAACGGCTCTCCGAAATTCGTGGATTTTCAGGCGATCCGGCTGGATACGTTTCACCAGTTGGTGGCGCCGCAAACGCTCGGCGGGTGGCTTAATGTCATTCCGCGGGTCGGCGTCCGCGCCACCTACTATTCAAAAGGTGCCACGGAGATTGACAACAGCCTGATCTTCCCTCCGCGAACAAACCCAAATTTGGATTTGACGAGCATGGGGCGCGAACTCGTCCAACGGGAAAACGGCGGCTCTGTATTCCGGCCCGTTTTCAATGCGGGAGTGGATACCTCGTTTAAGATTTCCCGCGAGTGGGAGGACGTTCAATCGCGCTCCTGGGGACTCGATGGGCTGCGCCATGTGATCCAGCCGTACGCGGATTTTTCGTTTGTCCGCACCAACAAAGACCCGGGAGACATTCTGCAATTTGATCGAATCAACCCGTCCACCCAGCTTCCGCCCATTGACTTTCCACAATTCACGACCATCGACACCCTTCCGGACTGGTCGATCCTGCGGCTGGGCATGCGGAACCGACTTGAAACGCGCCGCGACGACAAAAACTTCACATGGCTTGAACTCGACTCGTTCTTCGACACGAATATCGAGAACCCCAACTTCCCCGTGGAAGGTTGGAATACCAACACTTTTTCCAATATTTACAATCGGCTGCTCTGGTCACCCCTGACCTGGGCTTCCTTCCAGGTGGACTCCCAGTTGCCGTTGTTGAACACCGGCTTCACCGAAGTAAACACTGGCGTCAACTTCATGCCCAATGAAGATTTCCGCTTCAGCGTGAGCCATCGTTACCTTGAGGGAAATCCTTATTTCAACAACAGCAGCAACATTCGAGTCTCGGCCTTTTATCGGATCAACGACAACTGGGGAGTCGGCGTCTCCGAGCAGTACGAATTGACCGACAGCACGCTGGAACGACAAGATTACGAAATTTATCGCGATCTTTCGAGTTGGGTCGCCTCTCTCGGCTTCATGGTCCGGGAAAGTTATAATACGAGCACCAAACAGCGCGTTACCGATACAGGCGTTGTGCTCACTTTTTCATTGAAGGACCTCCCGTCCTTCGGACTCCCTCTCCACTTCGACCCAACGAGCGTCATGAATGACGCAAGCGGAAGCGGAAACACAACCAAACCCTAAAAACACCTACACTTAATGGATCTCTGTATCATCGGTTCCGGATATGTCGGCCTTGTCAGCGGCGCTTGCTTTGCCGAAGTCGGGCATAATGTTATTTGCGTCGATAACGACCAGCGCAAAGTCGATGCGCTGCAAGCCGGGAAAATTCCCATTTATGAACCGGGACTTGAAGACCTCGTTCATCGAAACGTGATCGCCCGCCGCCTGCGGTTCACCAACAGTATTGAAGAGGGGGTTGATCACTCGCAGGTCATTTTTATCGCCGTCCCGACCCCGCCCCAGCCGGACGGAAGCGTCGATCTGAGCTTCATTGAAAAAGTCGCCCGCGAGATCGCGGCCGTTCTCAAGAAAGACGAATACCGCATCGTCGTGGACAAGAGCACCGTCCCGGTGAAAACCGGCGAGAAGGTCACGGACACGATCAAGCGCTACAACCCAAACGCCGACTTCGACGTGGTGAGCAATCCGGAGTTCCTGCGCGAAGGGTGCGCCGTGCCCGACCTCATGAAGCCCGACCGAATCGTGATCGGCGGCAACAGCGATCGCGCCCTGGCGCTGATGAAGAAGGTGTATGAACCTTTTAATGCGCCGATTCTCGTCACCGACATCAACTCGGCCGAATTGATCAAGCACGCGGCCAATTCGTTCCTGGCGCTCAAGATTTCGTACATCAACGCCGTCTCCGCCATCTGTGAAGCCAGCGGCGCCGACGTGGAAAAAGTTGCCGACGGCATCGGGATGGACCGGCGCATCGGACGCAACTTCCTCAACGCCGGCCTTGGCTATGGCGGATCGTGTTTTCCGAAGGACATCGCGGCATTTATCGCAATCAGTGACGAACTGGGCGTGCCGTTCACGCTGCTTAAAGAAGTGCAGCGCATCAACGCGGACCAGAAGGAGCGCTTCATCAAACGCATTCGCGAATCGCTTTGGGTTCTGCGTGAAAAGCGGATTGCCGTCTGGGGCCTCACTTTCAAGCCCGACACGGATGACGTCCGCAACTCGGTGCCGATCGACTTGGTCAACGAACTCGTCAAAGAAGGCGCGATCGTTACCGCTTACGACCCCAAGGGCGTCGAAAAAGCCAAAGAATACAATCTCTGCCCCGGAGTGAAACTGGTCGATTCGCCTTTGGAGGCAGTTGAAGACGCCGAGGCGCTCATCCTCGCCACCGAGTGGACGGAATTCGCCAGTGTCGATCTCCAGGAGGTCAAACGCCGGATGCATACCGCGCTCGTCTTCGACGGTCGCAACTTCTTCGACCCGGTGACAATGTCCGACCTCGGGTTCACCTATCGCGCCGTTGGCCGGCCGATCCTCACGCCAAAGTGCTAAGCCTAAAACGGCGACGGGAGGGGATGAGCTGCCGTAAGATACTGGCACTGTCGGCCAGTAGATTGCGGCAGAACGCCCCGATCCATTGCCATTTTTAGGCTGAGGGGACTCAGGTAATCTTAAGCGCCGCTGTCAGGGATCTGGCAGCGGCGTTTTCTTTTGGCCGGCGCCCCCCGTGTTATAGCTGTTGTCAAAAATCGTTTCCGGATAACAGAATGGGCCGTTCAAACGAGCGGCGTAGTAGAAGCGGCATCCTTGCCGCTTCGAGGCTGCGGGTGGAAGCGGCTAGAAGCACGCTTCTACTACGGAGCCGGAAATTTATTCTGGCAGACGCTCTACCGCGCCGCAACCAACCCTCCATCGGTAAACTTTAAAATCATGGCTTCCAAATGCTGGAGGTTGATTGGTTTCGTGACATGCGCATCGAAACCTGCTTGCAGGCAGTTGGCGATATCGCTTTCCATGCCGAAGCCCGAGACGACGATGGCCGGCGTTCGATTCCCCTTGCGATAATGACGGATCACGTCGAGCCCGCTCCCATCCGGCAGCCCCAGGTCGCACAGCAACAGCTCGAATTCCTCTTGGGCAATCCTCGTGAACGCCTCCGCGACGGAATGAGCCAAATGCAGTTCGTGCCCCCGCAATTCCAGCAACCGTTTCATGGCGAGCGCCGTATCGAGATGGTCTTCCACCAAAAGAATTTTGAGTTTCCTGCTTTGGACCGACTTGCCGTTGGAACCGGTCTTCACCGGTTTCGCACTCTGCAAAATCGGCTCGGATGAGGGAAAGTTGAGCTTGAAAGTCGAGCCTTTATCTACTCCGCCACTGGTCGCGGAGATGCTTCCGCCCATCGTCTCCAGCAAAGCCTTCGAAATCGACAGGCCCAAGCCGAGCCCGCCACGGTTCCTCGCCCTCTTGCCTTGCTCGAATGGATGAAACAGCCGCGATAAGGTTTCTTCAGACATCCCGATTCCTGTATCGGCCACCACGACTTGCAGGTTGCCATCAGGCCCGTCCTCGGTGGAAATGCGAATTTCTCCACCTTTCCCGGTGAATTTTCTGGCATTCTTGACAACATTCCAAACCACCTGCTGGAAGCGGGCGGGATCTGCATAGACGTATGGCCGCGACGCCTTCAGGTTGAGTGAAATGCGAAGTTCATCGGTGCGGACCGGCTCCTCGAACATCCCGACCACCAGTTCGATCAATTCATGGACATTGGTGAATTCGGGCTGGAGCGAAAGCATTCCCTTTGAGATGCGCGTCAGGTCGAGCAGGTCGTCGATGAGCCGACATTCCAGTTCCACGTTTCGGCGCATCATCTGGACATCGGGCACCAGGACATCCGGCATTTCGCAAGTAAGCCCCCAGACGTTCAGCGTTGCGAGAACGGGCGTGAGGGGCGTCCTCAGCTCATGGGAGAGCATCGCCAGGAAGTGGTCTTTGGTTTGATTCGCGGCTTCCGCCGCTTCTTTGGCCTTCCTGAGTTCGTTCGCGGCTTTTTTGTAGGTGGAAAAATCCCGAAACACGAGTACAACGCCCAAAATGTCGCCTTTGGATGTGCGAATGGGGGCGCCACTGTCGTCGATCGGCACCTCCGAGCCGTCCTTGCGAATAAGGATTGTATGATTAGCCAGACCAATAATCACCCCGTTTTCCAATACCTTTTCCACCGGGCTTGCGATCGGCTCCCGGGTCAATTCATGAACGATTCTGAAAACTTGGGCGGCAGGGAGGGATAGCGCATCGGCGAACTTCCAGCCGGTTAGAGCTTCCGCCGTGGCATTCATGAAGGTGATGCGCCCCTCGGTATCTGTGACAATGACGCAATCCCCTATGCTGGCGAGAGTGACCCGCAACGTCTCCCCTTTGTGAGTGGCCGTCTCGCGCTGGCGTTCGGCCTCGGCTCGGGCATTGGCATGATCGCCGATCTCCCGCGTGACAAGGCGGAAAGCCCACGCTAAAAACAATAGGTTCATCAGCCCGGTAAAGACGAAGGTGATGGTCCTTATGGAAGTGGCTCGGTTGGCCGACTCGACCGCCTCGTTGTGCAGAGCAACCTGCCGACTCTTTAACGCGCCAGTGAGGACACGGATTTTATCCATGACACCCTTTCCTGTGCCTGTTTTCACCATCGAGAGGGCGGCCTTTACGTCTCCGCTTCGGCGCACTTCGATGGTTTGCTGCAGTTCAGCCAGTTTCTCCTCGGTGAGAGGACGGATCAAAGCGACTGTCTGTTTCTGGCTTTCCGGGATGGGGGCAGCTTCGAGCTTGCCAAGCTGCTTTGGAAGTTGAGAAATGCCAGCATGATAGGGCAGAAGGTATTTCTCGTCTCCCGTCAACAAATACCCTCGCTGCCCGGTTTCCGCCTCCCTGAGGTTTAAGAGCAGATTATCAATCGTCCTGATCGCCTCGGTTTCCGCGGCGATCTTATCGCGCGCACGCAAGACGGTTTGGCCATTCTTATAAGTGAGTGCCGTGGAGCCGACGATCACTGCGGCAACAATGACAAAAACGCGGGATGGATTGAGGAAAGTTCTCATGAAGCGAATGTCTTTGCGTCTCGTGGTTGAGACCGGGCCAAAACGATTCGATGGATTATAACGCCTATCCAAGGCTTCGCAAATGCGGGGTCGCCCCGATCACGGCAGAGGGCGGGCTCTATGCAGGCTCGACACGGACGGACACGGACGGGGAGAAGGGCGCTTCGATCATTACCAAGCCGAACGGCTCCCCCATTGGATCGGAAAGAGCAGAGCGTTCTTGGCCGGGTGATTCGCCTGACCCCTTTTCCACGGATTGGCCCGTTGGCAAAATGCAATTGACCACCGGTCACCTGGCATCACGACGGCAGGCCCGTCCTGGCGCCGTTGGTCCGGTGGATCGATTTCGAGGTGGCGTAAGCTTTGGAAAAGGAAGCCCAGGGAGCAGCATTCAAAGAGTTGCCCCTTTCCTTGTTCCCCTTCAAAGTCGATTCGAATTGGTCTGGCCATGAGCGCATTCCATTATTAATAAGTGATCTATGAAATCGAACCGTTTGAGTCCATCCTCATCCAAGGGCTTCAATTTATTGAGACCTTTATTTATCCGGTTTAGTGCCGTCAGTTGCCTGCTCATGGCGGCCCCGTGCTTTGTTGCGGAAGCAGTTACGGCCCCACTTCGAGTGGCGTGCGTGGGAGACAGCATAACCGAAGGCTCAGGCGTCACCTATCGCGAATGGGAGGCTTATCCCTCGCAACTCCAACGCATGCTCGGCAACGAGGCCTACAAGGTCGGCAATTTTGGAGTCGGCGGTTCAACCCTGCTCAACTCAGGGGATAAGCCTTATCAAAAGCAGTCTTCTTTTCAGCAGGCGCTCAATTTCAAACCCGACATTGTCGTGATTCAACTCGGCACCAACGACACCAAGCCTCAGAATTGGGCTCACAAAGATCAATTCGCCCCCGATTACAAAGATCTGGTCGCTAAATTCCAGGCCCTTACCCCCGCGCCTCGGATCTTCCTTAATTTACCGCCCTCAATCCCCAATCCCGGCAATTATGGCATCAACGAACGCGCCCTGCTGGAAGAAATCCCCCTCATTAAAACCGTGGCTGGCGAGACCCAGGCCAGTGTCATCGACGTCCACGGGGCATTCCTGAACCACGACGATCTTTTTCCAGATCGAGTTCATCCAAACACAGCCGGGGCTACCGTGTTGGCAAAGGCTGTTTTTGCAGGAATCACCCACCACGAATTTGTCGGAGAAGTCCCTTCCCAAATCACCTCCCAACGAGGCATGAACCAGCAAATCGACTTCTTTATTAACGGACGCACAGCCACCCTTATTTGTCCGAAAACGCCGGCCCCAGGGCGGCCTTGGATCTGGCGCACCGAGTTCCTTGGTGCTTTTCCATCCGTGGACGATGCGTTGCTCGCCAAAGGCTGGCACATCGCCTATATCAATGTTCAAAACCTCTACGGCGCTCCCACCGCTCTGGATGCGATGGACGGTTTCCACTCCTACCTGATCGATCACCAAAAACTGGCCGCAAAACCAGTGCTGGAAGGATTCAGCCGGGGAGGGCTCTTTGCCTTCAACTGGGCAGCGCGCAATCCCTCCAAAGTCGCAGCGCTCTACGTCGATGCCCCGGTCTGCGATTTCAAAAGCTGGCCGGGCGGCAAGGGGAAAGGCAAAGGGTCGCCCGACGACTGGAAAGGATGCCTGAAAGCCTACAAATTCACCGAGGAGCAGGCGCTCGCTTACCCGCTCAATCCGGTCGATAACCTGGCCCCGATCGCCGCCGCAAAAATTCCCATCATCGCCGTGGCTGGCGATGCCGACGATACCGTGCCAATCGAGGAAAACATAAAGATCGTGGAAGCGCGTTACCTCAAACTTGGGGGCGAAATAAAGGTGATCATCAAGCCGGGGTGCGCTCACCATCCCCACAGTCTCACCGATCCGACCCCGGTGGTTGATTTTCTTTTAGCTCATCATTAACCGAGGCTGGCGAGCGGGCCAGCATGGTCATAGGGCTACAGCGCCACTTTCCGGTAAAGGCGCTCGTAGGCATCCACCATGAACTGAAAATGGAACCGCGCCCGGGCATGTTCGCGCACGCGGCGGCGGTCGAGCGCCAGTAGTTCGGGAATCAAGCCCGGCAGATCCTCAAAACGATCCGCCGTAAAGCCGGTCACCCCTTGATCCACGACTTCAGCCACGGCCCCCAGGCGGATGGCGAGCACGGGCGTCCCGCACGCCATCGCTTCGATCATTACCAAGCCGAACGGCTCCCCCCATTGGATCGGAAAGAGCAGAGCGGCCGCGTCGCGCAGCAGAGCGTTCTTGGCCGGGTGATTCACCGGGCCGATGTAGCAGACATTCTTGCCGTCCACCTTGGGCAGGATTTTCTCCTCGAAATACGCCCTTTCGGTCGCGCTCTGGGGTTCGCCGGCAAGAATCAGAGGCATTCCGGCGCTTCGGGCCAACTCGATGGCCCCGAGCGGGTTCTTGAGATCGGACATGCGGCCGAGAAAGGCGAAGTATCGGCCGGGCTCAAAAGAAGGGGTGAAGGCGTCGAAGTCGCATCCGTTATAAATGACCTCCGGCGCGGGGCGGATGGTTTCAACCTGGGAGCGGCTGACGCCTACCACCGGAACCTCGGGATAGCGAGCCGCGACCCAATGGTCATCCACGACCACCGACGTGTGGAGCGTGAACACCGAAGGCGTGGGCGAGGTGATGGCAAAAGGAATGGAAGCCGCACCGGTATGAAAATGGAGCACATCGAAGTCGCCGGCCTCGCGAATGGCTTCGGCGACCCCCGCGTTGATGTAGTATTCGCCGGCGAAAGCGCGTCCGTCGGACATGAGCGCCAGCAAATGCTCCTCGCAGACAGGATGCAGCCGCGCCTGGGTCGTGCAATCTCCCGACGCGAACAGGGTGACTTGATGCCCCCGGGCCACAAGTTCTTCCACCAGCAAGTTGACTGTGAGTTCGATTCCGCCGTAACTGTCGGGCGGAATTTTTGCCCACAATGGCGCGATTTGTGCAATTCTTAGATGTTTGGCAGCCATAGCCGTGCAATAATCGTATCTCGTGTTCTGGCCGATCCTATAAAATTTACACCCCGATGAAAAATCTTAGCTGGCTTTCGTTCCCGATGTTGCTCACAGCCTCCGCGCTGGCGCAACCGGTGAACGCTCCCACTCCCCTCCCCTCGCTCGACGCGGGCGCGCTTTCCTCTCCGGTCCAGAATGTCCGCGCCACGACCGCCAAGCTTGAGCTTCCCCCACCCGCTCCGGCAGAGGCCACTCCGGCTGAAAATGTTCCGGCTGCGACCGGCGCGCCGGAGTCCGAGATGAAGATCGCACGGGCTATCCCCGTGGAGGAACGCGACCTCGCCACCCGCCTCCAGATCTTTTTGGACCAGCAGTGCTTTGGGCCGGGGAAGATCGACGGGCGCGCTAAAGAGTTCACGTTGAAAGCGTTGGGCCGCTACCAGAAATCCCACGGGCTCCCCGTCACCTCCGCCTTGGAAGATGCGGAAAAGCTCCCGCTCGATTCGGTTTACCCGGTCTATACTTCTTACACGATCCAAGCGGACGATCTTAACCGCGTCGGCGAGTCGCCGCGCAAGCCGGAACAGCAGGCCAAGCTCAAAAAAATGCCGTATCCGGATCTCCTGACCTTTTTAGAAGAACGCTTCCACAGCGACCCGGACTTCCTGCGCAAGATCAACAAGGGGAAGGATCTCGAGAAATTGCAGGTCGGCGACGAGGTGCGCGTGCCGAATGTGGAGCCTTTCAAAATCGAGAGTGTGCGGGAGGTCGGCAAGGTTCCGGTGGTCGCGAAATACAAGACCCGCAAAATTCATGTGGATACCAGAGAGAAGATGCTCGACCTGACGGAAGGCGACGCGCTGATCGCTTCATTCCCGATCACGCCGGGCTCGGAAAAGCTGCCGGCGCCGTCCGGCACCTGGCGGATTCTCGGAATCGCCACGCTCCCCTGGTTCCGGCACGACGAAGGGGTGCTCAATCACGGGGTGCGCACGTCGAATTTCTTTAACATCCCCGCCGGCCCGACCAATCCCGTTGGCGTGGCCTGGATCGGCCTGAATCGACCGGGGATCGGCATCCACGGGACCAACCAACCGCTCACCATCGGGCGGGCGGGAAGCCACGGTTGCATCCGGCTTGCGAACTGGGACGCCATCCGCCTCGTGGGGCAAATCACGGAGGGAATGACGGTCGTCATCGACGACGGAATTCCCAAACCACGCCTGGAAGCGAAACTTTCTTCAACCCAACCGTTGACAGCGCCCTCCGACAAAGCTAACAAGAACGCCCCGCAAATTCCTGGCCGGGATACGAAATATGCCAACCACTGAAGTTATTCTCACCGAAAAGATCGCGTCCCTGGGCGCTGAAGCCGACGTTGTCAAAGTCAAGCGCGGGTATGCTCGCAACTTTTTGATCCCGAGCGGCCAAGCGCTCGAAGTCACGCCTTCCACACTCCGCCGCCTCAACCAGCTCAAAGCCAAGCGTGCCGAACGCGAAGCTCGCGAACTGAACGAAAACGAAGAACTCGCGCGCCGCATCAACAAGCTGAAGCTTGTGATCGTGCTCGAAACCGGTGAATCCGGCAAAGCCTTCGGATCGGTCACCGCGAAAGACCTGGCTGACCGCCTCAAGACCGAGCTTGGCGTCGAAGTCGATCGCCATCGCATCGAACTCGAGCGCCCGATCAAGGACACCGGCGCCCACGAAATTTCCATCAAGCTCCAGGCTGAAGTGACCGCCACGCTCAACGTGCTCGTCAAGGCTTCGACCGAAGAGAAGGCCGAAGGCGCTGCACCGGCGGAAGCCGAAGCGACTGGCTTCAAAGCCAAGCCCAAGGCCAAGCACTCCAAGTAAGCGATGCCCGAAGAGGCCGTCAAAAAAACATCGGCCAAAGCGAAAACCGCTAAACCAGAGCGCTCGGACTTCCGGGATAAGGCGACTTATTCACCGGATGTCCACAGGTTACTCCCACAGAGCCAGGACGCCGAACTCGGCGTCCTTGGCTCTGTTCTTCTTTCCCCGAAAGAAGTCATGGGGGAGTGCATCGAAAAGAAGATCACCCCGGAGCATTTCCATGTTCCCGCGCACGCCACGATCTACGAGGTGCTGCGGGAGCTATACGACGAGAACAAGCCGATCGACTTCATCCTGCTGACGCAACTGCTGCGCGATCGCCAGTTGCTCGACAAGGTGGGCGGCGCCGCGTTCGTCACCAGCCTCTTTACGTTTGTCCCGACGTCGGCCAATGCGGCCTACTACATCGAGATTCTCAAGGAGAAGCACACGCTTCGCCAGGTGATCATCATCTGCAACGAATGTGCGGCGCGCTCCTACGAGGAGCAGGAGAGCGTCGATGGGTTCATTGACTCGGTGGAACAGAAAGTGTTCGCCCTCACCCAGTCCCGGGTGGAAGACGGCACGTTCCGAATCAAGGACAGCGTCATGGAGGCGATCCAGTCGATCGAGAAACTCTATGAGCGCAAGGGCGAGATCAGCGGCATTCCCACAGGTTTTGCCGACTTCGACAAGATGACCGACGGGTTGCACCCGGCGGAAATGATAGTCATCGCCGCGCGCCCCTCCATGGGCAAGACCGCGCTGGCCATGAACATCGCGGAAAACGTGGCGCTCAATTCCAACCTGGCGGTCGCCGTTTTCTCCCTGGAAATGAGCAGCCAGCAACTCGTCCAGCGGTTGCTCTGTTCCCGCGCCAGGGTGAACCTGGGCCGCGTGCGCGACGGCTTTATGGCCGAACGCGATTTCCATAATCTCACCGAGGCCGGTTCAAAACTCTCGGAGAGCAAGATTTTCATCGATGACACCCCGGGCCTGAACATCCTAGAGTTGCGAGCCAAGTCGCGCCGGCTCAAGTCGCAGCACAACATCCAGTTGATCGTCATCGACTATCTCCAGTTGCTAAAATCGCCCACCAAGCGCGCCCAGGACAATCGGCAGCTTGAAATTGCCGAAATTTCCAACGGCGTCAAAGCGCTCGCCAAGGAGCTCAAGCTTCCGATCATCGTGCTCGCGCAGTTGAATCGTAATCCGGAAAGCCGCTCTGGCGAAAGCAAAGGGCGACCGCGCCTGAGCGACTTGCGTGAATCGGGTTCGATCGAGCAGGACGCGGATTTGGTCGGCCTCCTGGTGCGCGAGGAATACTACGCCGAGAGCGACGAAGAGAAGCAGGAGAGCGAAGGCAAAGCCACGCTGATTATCGCCAAGCAGCGTAACGGCCCCGTGGGCGACGTGCCGCTCACGTTTATAAAAGAGTTTACCCGGTTTGAGGACCGGGCGCGGACGCCGGAGGCGGAAGGGTAAGAGGAATGGGAGATATGGGAAGCATGGGAGGTATGGGAAATCCCATAATTCCCATGCTTCCCATACCTCCCATTCTTTGAAGCCTACTCCAGCGTATGCACAAACAGCCCTGAGCGAAGCTTTGGCTCAAACCAGGTGCTCTTCGGGGGCATGATCTGGTCGGCATCCGCGATGTCCATGAGTTGCTCGACGGTCGTCGGGAACATGGAGAACGCCACCACTCCCCTCCCCTCGTCAACGCGCTGCACGAGTTCGCCGGTGCCGCGAATGCCGCCGATGAAGTCGATTTGGTGACTGGTCCGTGGATCGTCGATCCCGAGGATCGGCGCCAGCAAACGATCCTGGAGCACCGTGACATCGAGTCGCTCGATCGGGTTGGCGTTGGGCTGCGGAGCCCACGTCAGGCCATACCACGCGCCCCCGATATACATCCTGATCTGCCCGGGCTGAGTTGGCGTTGCGTAGGCGTTTTCGCTGATCGTAAATCCGGCGGCACGCACGGCATCCAGGAACTCTTCCGGGGTCCGGCCATTCAGGTCATGCACGCAGCGGTTGTAGGGCAGAATCCGGAGTTGGCTGGCCGGGAACAGAACGCAGAGGAACCAGTTATACGGCTCATCCCCGGTATGGTTCGGGTTTTTCTCGCGCCGCTCCTTGCCGACGCGCACGGCGCTCGCCGTGCGGTGATGTCCGTCGGCCACGTAGGCCACCGGCACTTGCGCGAACGCGTCCACAAAGAACTGCCCGAGCTTGGTGCCCGGCACCCGCCAGACCGTGTGCCCGATGCCGTCCGGAGCCACGAAATCGTAGAGCGGCGCGCCTTTCAAAACTTCCGCCACGAGCGCATCAAGATCCGCCGTGTCGCGATAAGTCAGGAACACCGGGCCGGTATCGGCGCTGATGGTGTCGATGAGCCGCGTGCGATCATCCTCTTTGTCCCGGCGGGTTTTCTCATGCTTCTTAATGATGTCCCGCTCGTAATCCTCGATGTGACACGTCAGCGCGATCCCCGTCTGGGTGTGATTTCCCATCCGCTGCTGGTAGAGATAAATGCACGGCTCGGGTTCCCGGACGAGCACCTCGTGTTGTTGAAACGTTTGAAAGGTTTCGCGCGCCTTTTCATAGACCATCGCCGAATACGGGTCCGTTCCGGCGGGCAAATCGATCTCCGCGCGGTCCACATGCATCAAGCTGTAAGGATTGTCTTGGGTGAGGGCGGCAGCTTCCTTGGCATCGACCACGTCGTAGGGGACGCACGCCACAAGGTGAACAAGATCATCGGCAGGCCGGAGCCCCTGGAAAGGTTTTACACGCAGCATAAGGATGGGAAGAAAACCCGTCCGGGATGGAATTTCGAGGAAAATCGATGGAATCGCGTAAGCCAGGAGCGATTGGCTTACATCAGTCCCATAGGTCCCATCAGTCCCATCTGTCCCATTCCGGTCTCTGAATACGAACTGCCCCTCTCCGACGGATTAAACTTGCCCGCGCTACGCTTGAAGAAGCAATTAAGGGTCTATAGTGAAGTTTCAAAACCCCAACTCCCGAATACGATCATGGATTGCGTTGGCAGTCTTCTCCGTCCTGGGGACTGCGGCGGGCCTCTACATGAACCGCCATGGGGTCAACGTGGAACCCGATTCGTCGGTTTACATGACGTCCGGCATCCTGTTTGCGCACGGCGAGGGCCTCTCGATGCCCAATTCGATTGGGGCACCGCAGCCGATGGCCTGGTTCCCACCCGTCACGCCGTGGATGGTTTCATTCTGTGAATGGACCGGACAGGACATCTTCAAGTCCTTCGGCATTTTCAACGCGGTTTCCTGGGGATTGCTCATCGGCTGGGTCGGATGGCTCGCGAAACGCAGCGCGGGCGGCCTTCTCATTCCGGGTATTCTGGGGGCTGCCGCGATTTTGACTAGTGGTGACCTCTGCAATGTTCACAGCTATCTTTATTCAGAACCGCCGTTCTTTTTGTGTTTGATGGGCGCGCTCTCGGCCCTTGCGTTTTGGTGGGAGCAGCCCCGCTTGCGATGGGTGGCAGTGGCGGGACTTTGCATCGGCTTGGGGGTGCTCACCCGCTATGTGGGCTTGACGCTGATCGCCACGGGCGGATTGGTCCTTCTGGCTCATCCGGGACGGGATTGGCGGCGGATTCGTGCGTTGATCTTGTTTGGCGTGCTGAGCGTTGGACCGATCCTGGGGTGGCATTTCTGGATAACCAGGGCCAGGGGCTCTGCGGCATCGGAACGCACTCTCGCCTGGCATCCCATCACCCAAGCGCAAATCAATGAGGGCATCGAAACCATTGCGTCGTTTGTCGTGCCGGTGGATTTTGCGAATTCCGTTTGGGCGCCGCGAATCGTCTTCTTGTTAATGGCGGGACTCGCCGCCGCGTTGATTCGCATTTGGCTTGGACGCCCCGACGGAAGGACGCGCCGCGAAAAATTGGGTGCGACGCCCCCTTTGATTGGGATCAGCGCCTGCTTCATTGCGATCTATCTGGCGTTCCTCGTCCTCTCCATCTCCATCGCCGACGCCTGCACCCCCTTGGATGGCCGAATCCTCTCGATCATCGTGCCTCCCGGTGTCCTCGTCGTAACATATCTGGTATCTGTTTCGTTATATCAACCGGGCGAGAAATGGACTCGCCGAGGAACCGCCTGCGCCACTGCCGGGCTGCTCGCAATCCTGGGCTATTCCACATTGAATGAAAACGTATGCCGGGAGCACCTTTACTGGACCCCGGGCCAGGACTCCGAAGTGCATGACGCGCTTCGTTCCGTTCCTTCCCGCGATATCGTGTTCTCCAACGCACCGTGCGACCTGTTTATGGCCACCCGCCGCAAGACGGAGGCGCTCCCTCTCTTACCGCCCGAATACGGGCAGAACGGTAGCGAGGAAGAGGATTTCCGGAAGCGATTTGCGTTTATGGAAAAGACCCTGGCTCCTCACGGCGGCTGGGTGGTTTACTGGGAGGCCCTCGCCAACGATCCCGCGATAACCATGGAAGCACTCCGGGCCGCGCTGCCGGTCATTGAGACAAAGACCTTCGGAGACGGAACCTTGCTCCACATCGCCCCGTTCAGTGGCAAAAAAAAGCCCTGACTCGCCCGCCTGCCGTGCTAAACTGGCGCATCGCAAACAGTCATGAAACGCATCGAATACACCGCCGCCGCCATTCGTCTGCTCGGTCTTTATCTTCTTTTCGTGACGCTGGCCGAATCGATGTCTTTGGGGACCTCCTTCGCGACCAATGTGATCGCCTCTTCGTTTCGAGCGCCCACGCTCCACATCCTTGGCTTTAACTCCGGGCTCGATGCGGGCCTGGCGTTCGTATTGAGTTTTCTGCTCCGGTTAAGCGTGGGAGTGTGGCTTGTGCTTTGGGCTAAACGCTTCGCAGGCTGGTTCTGGACCGGCATTTCATTTGTCCCGATGTCGCGCGGGTTTTCCCATGGCGAAATCACCAACCGGCATAACGATCCCTACGAAACTGAAACGGACGACTCGAACAGTTGGTAACATCGAACATCCTTTTATGAGAAATCGCGCCGCTTCCCTGATCGTTATTTCATTGTTTGGTTACGCCGCCCTGTCCGGCATCGTCCGCGCAGAGGACACCACCCCGGCCCCGGAACTCGCTCTTCCTTCTTCGACTCCAAATGCTTCAGGCCTCGCGGTTGTTCAAGCCGACAAACTGCTTCCATTCCTGCCAAAGCCGCCCGAAGGGTGGACTGCGGAAATCGCGCAGGGTGCGACGACCGAGATCGAAGACCTCAAGCTGACCACCACCCAGAGGGATTATCACAAGGGCGGCGAAGATAACGCGCCATCCGCCTCGGTGAGCATCATCGATTTCGCGGGCAGCCAGAGTTATAAGGAAGCAACCACCGCCGTCTGGAAAGTTTCCAGCGAAACCGATGAAGGCTACGACAAGCCGGTCGAAATCGATGGCATCGCCGGCTACGAACATTTCGACAAAGCGGCCAAGGGGAGTTCCCTCTCCCTCATCGTCGCCAAGCGCTACTTCGTCCAGGTTGAACTGGCCAATGAAGATCCCAAGCAACT
>SESF01032417.1_pt1 | contig 31572 bp, 26 predicted proteins | sample 3171521 | NCBI WGS metagenome assembly SESF01 (sample SAMN10866945, study PRJNA518727) | freshwater metagenome | biome: subpolar coniferous forest; feature: holomictic lake; material: water; isolation source: holomictic Lake 227, 6 m and 8 m depth | place: Canada: near Kenora, Ontario | collected...
TTTAACTGGCTGGCCAGCTTCACCAACCTTTCGCCCGGGGACGCCATGAACTCGGCCATGAGCGTGCTGGACATGCCGGGCTCGTCCATGGGCACCTGGGGGCAGTTCGAGACCATCTTCAAGGGCGGAGAGTATACCAAGGCCGACGCCGTGCTGTCGCAGGACTCCAAGTACAAGGACGCCACCTACCTGGTGACCTTCCTCGATAACCACGACAAGCCGCGCTTCAACGGGCCGGGCTGGGACGGCAGCTCCGCCGCTACCGAGCAGTATTTCGACGCGCTGAACTTCTATTTCACCGCGCGCGGCATTCCGTGCATTTATTACGGCACCGAGGTGCAGATGGTGGGCGGCAACGACCCCGACAACCGGAAAATGCTGGGGCCGGACGGCATCCGGGCGGCGAAGTCGGACCCGGTGTACCTGCACCTGAAAAAGCTCAACGCCGTGCGGCGCTCCAGCCCCGCCCTGCAGAAGGGCGTGCAGACGCGGCTGTACGCGGCCCGCGACCAGTACGCTTTCAAGCGCGAATATAACGGGCAGGCCGTGTATGTGGCGCTTAACAAGGACCGCAACGGCGCGGCCGTTTCGCTGGGGCTGCCGGCGGGGTCTTATACAGATCTGTTCACCGGCGAGACTTTTAACGTTTCGGGCAAGCGGTTCGCCGTAAATATCCCCGCGCACGGAGCGCGGGCGCTCACGCGCAGCGCCGTACAGGGCAGGCCGTGGGAAATGAAGGAAGCCGGCAGCTACAACCGCCCGCCGGTAAAAACGGCGGTCGAGAAGTCCGCGGTAGATATGCGCGGCGTTGAGTCCGAAATAGCGAAGCTGCTGGGCCTGTAAACAGCTGCAGTTAAATAAGACGGCCGCGCTTTACTTGCGCCACACGCCGTCGGCCCAGGTCACGAACTCGTCCCACTGCGAGGCCTGCGAAAGGGAGAGCTCGGGGTATTTGGTCTCGTAGATATCGTTCACCGCCGCGGGCAGCTCCTTCATTTTCATCGTCATGTTTATAGCTATGCCGCCCACTTTGGTATAGTCGTAGCCGTTCTCGGCGTCCGCGTTCAGGCCCACGCTGCGCATCACCAGCTTCGTTTTTATGAAGTCCATCAGCGCCGAAGCGGCCTGCTTGGTCTCCTGCGCTGCCGCGTTCGCGCCCACTACGGCCGCGAAGTCGTAAAGGTCCACGTAAGGGGCTATCAGTTTTTTCTTGTCCTTCTCGGGGGCCAGGCTCGAGAACCGTACGGCCGACTCTATTGCCTTCTTCACGGCTTCGGCCTCGTTGTTGGCCATGGCGGCGTTGGCGAAAGCGCTCAGGTAGGGCGGCAGGTCATTGAGCGCCTGCGGGCGCACCGTGGAAAGGGTGGCGCCTACGCTGCCCAGCGGCAGGTTCAGCGGGCCGATGATGTGCATGCCGTCGGCCATGAACCGGCGGTACCAGCTCACCATGAAATCGCTGAGCTGTTCGCTGGTGAAGGCCGGGTCGGCGTTCATGAAGTTCAGCAGCTTCTCGTAGTCGAAGCCCTGCGCCAGCATGGTTTCTTCGGAGCCCAGTATAAGGCCGGTATAGTCCTTGACCTCGTAGCCGATCTCGGCCATCTGCATCAGGCAGGCGTTCATGGCGAACACGTCGACATAGCCCGAAGTTTTCAGGATCTCGCCCAGCTGTTTCGTGCGCACGTAGTTCTTGGTCTCGTCGTCGAACAGGATGCCTTTCTGTTCGGCGCCGGTGCCGGCGGTCTGCAGCTTCTGGCTGGGGTCTATCCAGCCCAGGCCGTGGTTCCAGAGCACCAGCATGTAATGTTTGGCGGGGAATTCCGTCTTCGCCCATTTTACGAACTCTATCACGCGCTTATAGTCGCCCATGTCGGCGGCGGGATACTCGCCGTAAACCGTTTCGCCCGAATTCAGGAAGCCGCTTTTCTGGATCAGCAGGCGGCGTGAGCCTTTGCCTTTTATGCCGTGTTCTACCACCACGTTGACCGCGCCGGTGGTGCCCACTTTTTTCATTTCGGCGATGTCCTGGACCGCGAATTTGCCGGTAAGGCCCAGCAGCTGACTGTCGCTCAGGTTGTTCTTGGCGTTCATGAACACCATCACGGTCCATTCTTTGGTCGTTTTTGCCTGGGGTTTAGGCGGGTTTGTGAAATCGAAAAGCCCTTTGTCTGCGCCCGCGGAGTTTATATCGGCGGCGCGCACGGCGTTCAGGCTGAAATCCTGGGCCTTCAGGGCGGAGCTGCCGAGAAGAACGAAAGAGACGGCCAGCGAGGCCAGTTTCAAAGGTTTATTCATCGTATTTCCTTATCGCGATAGCGTAACCATCCAGTATATAGTTTAAATCTGAAATAGTATCCGTTAATAGAGACTAAAGTCCCGCAAAGATCCGCTTTAAGGCCTATTCCGGGCATGGGCCCCCGCCAGGCCGCCGCTTTATAAAGGCGAAGTAAATTATTTTGATACAATATTACCTGAACAACCCGCGCTATTGGAGGCGTCATGTCGAAAGCCCCGGAATTTTCGTACACCCCTGAACAGGTCAGGGCCCTTTCTGAAAACCTGATCAAGGACCTGGAAGAGAAGCTCGGGGTCCTGGCGAACATTCCCGGCCCCCAGCGCAATTTCCGCAATACCATGCTGGCCTTCGAGAACGCCGTCACCGGCTTCGGCGAGGCCGTGCAGGTCCAGATCTTCCTCGCTTACGTTTCCGGCGACGCCGAACTGCGCAAGGCCGCGCAGGAGCTGGAGCTGAAGATCAGCCAGTACTCGGTCGACCTGTTCACGCGCGAGGACGTTTTCAGGGCGCTCACCGAGTATTCCGATAAGGGCGAGAAGCTGGACCCCGTGGATGCGCGCCTGCTGGAAAAAACGCTGCTGGATTTCAGGCACAACGGCCTGGGCCTCGAGCCGCGCGCCCGCAACCGGGTGAAGAAACTCAAGAAAGAGTTGATAGGCCTGGAGCTTAAATTCTCGCAGAACCTGCGCGAGGTAGGTGACGCGCTGGAAGTGTCGGAAGACGAACTGAAAGGCCTGCCCGAAGATTTCAAGGCGCGCCTGCGGCGCAGCGAAGCCGGGAAATACCTGGTGACCATGGACTACCCGGATTATATGCCGTTCATGGACAACGCCGATAGCGGCGACGCCCGCCGGCGGCTGGAGATGATGTACAACCGGCGCTGCGTGCCGGGCAACATTGAGCTGATGGAGGCCGCCATACAACTGCGGCGCAAGATCTCCAAACTTCTGGGCTACCCCACTTTTGCCGACTACGTGCTGGCCGACCGCATGGCCGCCAACAGCGGGAACGTGTCCGCTTTCCTCGAGCGCACCCGCGTGAAGCTGGTGAAAAAAGGCAGGAAGGAACTGCGCGAGCTGGGCAGGCTGAAGGGCGGGGAAGACCGGACCATCAGTTCTTGGGACTGGCGCTATTACGTCAACCTCCTGAAAAAAAGGAAATACTCCATAGACCACGAAAAAATAAAGGAATATTTCCCGCTGGAGACCGTGGTTAAAGGCATGTTCGAGGTTTTCGGGGGTGTGTTCGGCGCGAGCTTCGTGCCGGCCCCGCTGCCGGTCTGGCACAGCGACGTGCGCGCCTACGAAGTGAAGAACCCGGACGGCTCGCTGGCGGCTTATTTCTATTTCGACCTGTTCCCCCGCGAGGGCAAGTACAAGCACGCCGCCTGTTTCGGGCTGCGCGGCGGCCGGGAGCTCGAGGGCGGCGCCTATGAGCTGCCGGCGGCCGCTATCGTGGGCAATTTCCCGGCGCCTTCCGGGGAGAACCCGGCGCTGCTTAAGTTCGCCGACGTGGTCACGCTGTTCCACGAGTTCGGGCACGTTACGCATAATATCTTCACCCGGTCCAAATACGGCAAGTTCTCCGGCACCAGCGTGTCGCGGGATTTCGTGGAGGTGCCCTCCAAGATGCTGGAGAACTGGGCCTACGACCCCGCAGTGCTGCGGCGCATTTCCGGGCATTATAAGAACCCCGGAGAGAAGCTGCCGGAGGCGCTGATAAAGAAGATCATAGAGGCCAAGAACATGGATTCCGGGCTGGGCTACCTGCGCCAGGTGTTCCTGAGCGCGGTGGACATGCGCTACCATACCGCCCGCGGCAAAGTGGACACCACGGGGCTTTATGGGAAGCTGCGGAAAAAGATCTCCCTTATCCCGCTGAGCCCGGAGAATTATCCGCAGGCCAATTTCGGGCACCTGATGGGCGGCTACGAGGCCGGCTATTACAGCTACCTGTGGTCGGAGGTGATAGCCGCGGACCTCTTCGGCGCGTTCGAGGCCGCCGGGGTGATGAACCCGGAGGTGGGGGCGAAATACAGGGAGCTTATCCTGGCCCCGGGCCGCAGCTTCGAAGAAGCCGGGCAGGTGCGGAAATTCCTGGGCCGGCCGGCCGCGGAAGACGCGTTCCTGAAAAGCATAGGAGCAGCGTGAAAGCCAGACTTTCCATTATCGCGGGGCTCCTGGTAGGCGCCGGGCTCTTTTACCTGGCGTTCAGGAACATCGATCTCAGCGCGCTGCTGGAGATCTGCCGCGGCGCGAATTCCCTGTATCTTGTCCCGCTCTTCTTTACCGTAGTGGCGGAGCTTTTTTTAAGGGGCGTGAAGTGGAAGCTGCTGCTCGATCCCGCGCGGCCGGTGCGCGCCTGGGACGCCTTCCGCCTTGAGGCCGCGGGCCTGGCGCTGAACAATATCCTGCCGCTGCGCCTGGGCGAGATAGTGCGCGGCACCTCCGGGGCGAAGCTTTTCGAGATCCCCGTAATGACGGTCTTCGCCACCATCCTGGTGGAGCGGGCCCTGGATACGATAGTGCTGCTGATCCTGGCGTTCGCGGCGGCCTCGCTGGGCGGTCTTACCGGGGGCTTCCTGGACCGCTGGACGTATCTGTGGCCGGTGATCGCGGCGCTGGCGGCCGCGGTGTTCGGCCTCGTGTTCGTGGACGAGATAATTTCCCACCAGTTCTTCACCGGGTTTTTCGAAAGGTTCCCACGGGTTAAAAAAGTGCTCGGCCACCTGGCGCTGGGCGTGCGGGCCTTTCATTCTTTCAGAGGCGCCGCCGCGCTGTTCGCCGTCGCGGCCGCGCAGTGGCTGCTGGACGCGCTGACTTTCTTCTGGATGGCGAAAGCGTTCTCGATAGGCCACGTGATCGGCGCGGCTAAAAGCGTTATCCTGATCTTTACCGCCGCGGTCGCCTGCTCGGTGCCCGGCATGCCCGGCTTTTTCGGCAATTTCGAGGCCACCATCGCCAGGGTCGTAACGGCCTGGGGCGTGCCGAAGGAGACCAGCCTCGCCTTTGCGGCCTACGGACATGTGGCCGGGTACGTCATCGTAACCACCATCGGCCTGGTGTTCGCTTATCAGATGGGGCATTCGCTGGGCCGGATCTGGACCCAGTTCAGCGGCGAAAAAAAATAGGCCGGGCGGCGGGTTCTTCAGGGAATGAGCTATGGGCGGCAAAATAAACTCAGTGCTGATGATAAGCCAGACTTTTTACCCGGTGCTGGGAGGCGCCGAGAAGCAGGCTTTCGAGCTTTCCAAAGCGCTGGTGAAAAAGGGCGTGAAGGTTTCCGTGATAACGCGCCGCCCGCCGGAGCTGCCGGCGCGGGAAACGCTGGAGGGCGTGAAGATAACGCGGTTCTGCGTTTTCGGTTCCGGCGCGCTGGATTCCCTGGTTTTCCTGCTGAAGGTTTTTTTCTATATGCTGGCGCACCGCGCGGACTACGACGCCGCGCACGTGCACCTGGCGTCCTCGCCCGGCGTGGCCGCTGTGCTGGCCGGCCGGCTGACCGGGAAAAAAGTGGTGATCAAGCTCGGCCGCGGCCGCGGTCTCGACGAACTCACCCTTTCGCGGAGAACTTTTCTCGGCCGGCTGAAGCTTAAATTCTTCTGTCTCTCCGGGCCGGAAGTGCTGGTGCTCAGCCGCGAGGCTTATGAGTGGCTGAAGAGCAGCCCCGAGTTCCGGGGCCTGAAGCCGCGCCTGTTCCGCAACGGCGTGGACACCGGGCGCTATACGCCGCCGCTGTACCACGAGAAGATAGCCGCCAAGGCCGCGGTGGGGCTGGAGAACGAAACGGTGTTCCTGGCCGTCGGGCGCCTGGTGCCGGAAAAAAGGCTGCGGGAATTCGTGGAGCTGTGGGCGGAGCTGCTGGCCGAGGCCCCGGCTGCGCGCAAGGTCCGCCTGGTGATAGTTGGCAAAGGCCCGGAAGAGAATAATTTAAAGGACGCCGTGGCCAAGCTCGGCGTGGGCGCCAGCGTCACGCTGGCCGGCCCCAAGGACGACCTGCTGCCCTATTACCGGGCGGCGGACGTGTTCGTGCTGCCGTCGCTCACCGAGGGCATGTCCAATTCCATGCTGGAAGCCATGGCGACCGGCGTGGCCATCATGGCCAGCCGCGTGGACGGCGCCAAAGACGCGGTGGCCGACGGCGAGAGCGGCGTTCTGTTCGACCCGCTGAACCCGGCCGAGATAAAGCAATGCCTGCGCCGGTTCCTGGCCGACCGCGGCCTGGCGCTGCGGATGGGCGAGAAGGCCAGGGCGGCCGCGGTGGAGCGGTATTCCATGGCCCGCGTGGCCGACGAAATTATGAAGATCTACGAGGGGCAGGACTGAACTATGTGCGGCATCTGCGGCATCTATAACTACGGCTCGACGCAGCCCGTCACGCGGGAGGCGCTGAAGGCCGTCAACGACCTGCTCATCCACCGCGGCCCCGACGCCGAGGGCTTCTACACCGCGGGCAGCGTCGGCCTGGCCATGCGGCGGCTGTCCATCATCGACCTGTCCACCGGCAGCCAGCCTATTACGAACGAGGACGGCTCTGCCTGGATCGTTTTCAACGGCGAGATCTATAATTTCCAGGAGCTGCGCGCCGGCCTGCAGGCGAAAGGCCACGTCTTTAAAACGAAGTCGGACACCGAAACGATCCTCCATCTTTACGAGGAGAAGGGAACGGAGTTCCCGAAATATCTCCGCGGCATGTTCGCCGTGGCCATCTGGGACGTGAACCGGAAACGGCTGGTGCTGGCCCGTGACCGCATCGGCAAGAAGCCGCTGTTCTACGCGGTTACCCCGCATTGCCTGGCCTTCGCCTCGGAACTGCGCGCGCTGCTGGCCGCCCCCGGCCTGCCCCGGGAAATAAATCCCGCGGCCATCGACGCCTATCTTACGCTGCAGTATATCCCCAGCCCCATGAGCGTGTTCAAAGGGATAAACAAACTCGAGCCGGCCTCGGTGCTGGTCTTCGAGAACGGCGCCGCGCGCTGCGAAAAATACTGGGACCTGCCGGTTGGCGAGCCGAAGCTTTCAGGCGCGAGCGTAGGCGAGCTGAAAGAGCGGCTTTGCGCGGAGCTGTCGGAGGCGGTGAAGATACGCCTGGTGTCCGAGGTGCCGCTGGGCGCTTTTCTGTCCGGCGGCATAGATTCCTCCATTGTGACGGCGCTGATGGCGCGGCAGTCCGACGCGCCCGTAAAGACCTTTTCCATCGGGTTCAAGGAAGAGAAGTTCTCCGAGCTGGGCTACGCGCGGCAGGTGGCGCGGATGTACGGCACCAAGCACACCGAATTCACCGTGGAAGCGAACATGGCGGACATGCTGGAGACGCTGGCCCGCAATTACGGCGAGCCTTACGCCGACCCCAGCGCGCTGCCGTCGTATTTCGTGTCGCGCGAGACGCGCCGGCACGTTACGGTGGCGCTCAACGGCGACGGCGGGGACGAGGCTTTCGGCGGCTACCTGCGCTACACGGCCATGAAGGCCGAGCGGCTTATCTCGGGCGCGCCGGCCTGGCTGAAGAAGGCGGGACTGCGGAGCATCCGCGGCTTTCCTAAGACCGCGCCGTTCGATTTTTTCTGGCGGCTGGAGAAGTTCCTGCGGATGTCGCTTAAAGAGAACATCGAGGGCCGCTATCTTTCGGCCATGTCCTTCTTCAACCCGGAGGAGGCCTCCGGGCTTTACAGCGCGAAATTCACCGCCCTGCTCGGCGCCGACAGGAATTACGCGCAGCGCTACCTTTCCGGTTTTTTCGCGCGCACCGCCGGCGACGACCTGCTCAACCGGCTGGTCTACACGGACATGCGGTCCTACCTGCCGGAATGCCTGATGACGAAGATGGATATAGCCTCCATGGCCAATTCGCTGGAGGCGCGGTCCCCGTTCCTGGACCAGAAGGTGCTGGAGTTCGGCTTCCGGCTGCCGGGCAGCGTGAAGCTCAGGGGGCTGGGCGGCACCAAGTGGCTGCTGAAAGAGACCTTCCGGGACATGCTGCCGCCCGACATCTATAAGCGCGGCAAAATGGGCTTCGGCGTGCCGCTGGGGCCCTGGTTCCGCGGCGAACTGAAGGAGTACTGGGCGGGGACCTGTCTTTCGGAGAAGGCGCTGGGCCGCGGTTATTTCAGGAAGGAAGAGCTGCTGCGCCTCTGGGACGAGCACCAGGGCGGCATGCGCGATCACGGCTACAAGCTCTGGGCGCTGATGATGCTGGAGCTGTGGCACAGGCAGTTCGCGGACGATTTTAAAGTAGGCTAGCCGCCGGGCAAAAGCTAAATGAAGATAGTCCTGATCAATCCCGACATCCCGTGGAACGCGGGTAATATAGGGCGCACCTGCGTGGCCACCGGCACGGAGCTGGCGTTCGTAGGCAAAATGGGTTTCGAACTGAGCGCCAAGGAGATACGCCGCTCCGGCCTGGATTACTGGCAGTTCCTGAAATATTCGGTGTACGCCGATCTCGAGGCTTTCCTTAAAACTTTGCCGGAAAACCCCTCGCTGCTGTTCTTCTCCACGAAGGGGGGGACGAATTACTGGCAGGCCCCGTACCGGGAGGATTCCTGCCTGGTGTTCGGGGCCGAGACCGCCGGCTTTCCGGACTGGATGTACGAGAAATACGCGGACCGGCTTTACAGGATACCGATGTGGTCCGACCGCGTCCGCTCGATAAATCTTTCCACGGCCGCCGGCATAGCTCTCTATGAGGGGCTGAGGCGGACCGGCAAGCCGGAATAGCCGTTTTGCCGGGCGGCAGCCCGTCGGTATTGTGATATAATATTATTAAATAATGCGCTTTTGCCCGTTTTGATCCTTTTTTTACCGTATCTATGCCGGAAAAAAACCGCTGGAATAAAAAAATAGTCGAAATTGCCGGGTTGGCCGGGCGGTTGGAAAAACTGAAAGCCTCCGGCAAAAAGATCGTGCTGTGCCACGGCTGTTTCGACCTGATGCATCCGGGCCATATCAGGCATTTTCAGGCCGCTAAGGACCTGGGCGATATCCTTGTGGTAACGGTGACGCCGGATAAATACGTGAACAAAGGGCCGGGCAGGCCGGTTTTCGAGGCCGAGCTTCGGGCTGCCAGCGTTGCGGCGCTGGAATGCGTGGATTTCGTGGCGATAAACGAATGGCCGTATCCCGTAGAGACCATACAGCTCCTCAGGCCCGACATTTACGTGAAAGGCCAGGAGTACGAGAACAACGAAAAAAAGATGCAAGAACTTGAAAAGGACCTGGCCGCCCTGAAGTCGGTCGGCGGAAAAATGGCGTTCACCCACGAACGGGTATATTCGTCCACCGCGCTTCTTAACGAGTACTATAAAAAACCATGAAATTCCTGCAAAAAGTAAAAACCCTGAACGAATTGACCGCGATAACCGGGTCGCTGAAGAAAGCCGGCAAAAAGACGGTGTTAAGCTACGGCGTATTCGATATCATCCACCCCGGCATTATCCGGCATCTCCGGCTGGCCAGGAGCCAGGGGGACGCGCTGATAGTCTGCGTGATAAAGAACGAGGACGTGCGGCGCGGCCCGGACCGGCCGGTTTTCGACGAGGCGCTGCGCCTTGAGAACGCGGCCTCCCTGGAATTCGTGGATTATGTCTGCCTCGTTAGCGATAAGCAGCCGTTCGAATGCGTCAGAAAAATAAAGCCGGATATTTTTGTGAAGGGCGAAAGCCTTGAGAAGCGCGACAAGGGAACGGTGAAAAAACTGGCCAGCGAGGAGAGCGCCCTGAAGGCCGCCGGCTGCAAAGTGTTCCTGACGGAGAACGTCGGCAGCTCCACGAATATTATCAACCAGTTCCTGGACCTGTACCCCGAGGCGACGAAGAAGTACCTGAAAAAAATAAAGGAAAAGTACGGGGCGGGTTATATTATAGAGCAGCTTCAATCCCTGAAAGACATGAAGGTCCTGGTCATCGGGGACGGGATAATAGACGAATATCATTACTGCGAAGCCATGGGCCGGTCCTCGAAGGAACCGCTGGTGGTGGAAAGGTTCCTGAACAAAGAGGCGTTCGCCGGCGGCGCTTTCGCGGCCGCCAACCATATCGCCGGCCTTTGCGGCGAGGTCTCCCTGGTATCAGTGCTGGGAGACAGGGACTCGCGGAAGGAATTCATCGCCAGGCATCTCGGGGCCAATGTCAGGCCGGAATTTTTCACCCGGGCTGAATCGGAGACCATAGTCAAAAAAAGATTCATCGAAAAATACAGCGCCAAAAAACTCTTCGAGATCTGCTACATGGACAAGGGGTATATCTCCAAAAAAGAGGAAGCGGGCATCCTGAAATTCCTCGCTTCCAGGGTCCACAAATACGATATGGTCCTCGCCCTTGATTTCGGCCACGGGCTGTTCACGGAGAAGATCATAGACCTCCTGGGGAAAAAGGCTAGGTTCCTGGCGGTGAACGCGCAGACGAACAGCGCCAATTCCGGGTTCAACATGATCACTAAATACGGAAAAACGGATTTCGGCTGCCTGACCGAAACGGAGGCCAGGCTCGCCTGCCACGACGAATACGGCGGGATGGAGGACGTAATGGTCAGGCTGGCCCGGCAGATAAGGGCCGGCAGCATGATCATGACCAGGGGCAACAGGGGCTCGATGGCCTACGCCTCCGGCCGGGCCCCGGGGTTCGAATATGCTCCCGCGCTCTCTTCGCGGGTGGTGGACCGGGTGGGGGCCGGCGACGCGTTCTTTTCTTTCGCCGCCCCGTGCGCGGCGAAGCATATGCCGCTGGACCTGGTTTCTTTCATCGGCAACGCCGCCGGAGCTCTCGCCGTACAGATAGTGTGCAACAGGGAGCCGGTGGACGTGAGCAGGCTGCTCGGGTTCATACGTTCCCTGCTGGTTTAGGAGAATAAAAAATGGGATCTTACGTCGACAAATACTACGGCGAAATAAAGCGGCTGATAGATTCGGTGGAAGTGACGGGGAAAAAATACGGGAAGCAGGATTTCCATGAAGGGATCCGCCAGGCGGCCGGCTTTGTCAGGAAGTGCACCTCTTCCGGCGGCAAGCTGATCTTTATCGGCAACGGCGCGAGCGCCGCCATTTCAAGCCACCTGGCCACCGATTACTGGAAGAACGGCGGGATGCGGGCCATGGCGTTCAACGACGCCGCCCTGCTCACCTGCGTTTCCAACGATATCGGCTATAAATACGTTTTTGAAAAATCGGTGGAGATGTTCGCGGACAAAAAGGATATCCTGGTCGCGATCAGCAGCTCCGGAAAATCCGAGAACGTCCTCAGGGGAGTCGGGGCCGCGCGGAAAAAGGGCTGCGGCGTGATCACCCTTTCCGGGTTCAAGCCCGGCAATCCGTTAAGGCGCCTGGGGGACCTGAATTTTTACGTTCCCTCCGGGCAGTACGGCCACGTGGAGATCCTGCATCATTCCATCTGCCATTGCGCGCTGGAATACATCCTGGAGGGCGCGAAAAAATGAAAGAACATGCGAACGTCCTGGTAACCGGCGGCGCGGGTTTCATCGGGGGTCACCTGGTGGAAAGGCTGCTGGCTGAAGGGCGCCATGTGACGGTCATAGATAATTTTGCGACCGGCCGCCCGGAGAACCTGGCCGCGGTAAAGAACAACAAACGGCTGACCGTGCGCACGGCTGACGTGGCTGATTTTCACGCGATAAAGCCGTACTTCAAGGGCATAGACTGCGTTTTTCACCTGGCCGCCCTTGCGGACATCGTCCCTTCCATACAGCGGCCGCTGGATTATCACCGTGCTAACGTGGACGGGACCATCTCGGTGCTGGAAGCGGCGCGGCAAGCCGGGGTCCAGAAATTCCTTTACACGGCGTCATCCTCCTGCTACGGACTGCCCGACGTGACGCCCACCCCGGAAACGGCCCCGATAAGGCCCATGTATCCCTACGCGCTCACGAAATATCTCGGAGAGCAGTACGCGCTGGGCTGGAACAAGATCTATAAAATGGCGGTGACTTCGCTGCGTCTTTTTAACGTCTACGGTCCCCGGGCCAGGACCACCGGGACCTACGGCGCCGTGTTCGGCGTGTTCCTCGCGCAGAAGCTCGCGGGCCGGCCGTACACCGTGGTCGGCGACGGGGCGCAGACCAGGGACTTTACTTTTGTCACGGACGTGGCGGACGCGTTCGTGCGCGCCTCAGGATCGGAGATCAGCGGAGAGGTGTTTAACGTCGGATCAGGCGGAACGTACAGCGTGAACCGCCTGGTGGAGCTGCTGGGCGGGCCGGTGCTGCATATTGAAAAACGTCCGGGCGAGCCTGATTGCACCTTTGCCGACGTGAAAAAGATCCATAAAAAACTGGGCTGGAAGGCGAAAATGAAATTTGCCGATGGCGTGAAGGTCATGCTGGAGAATATCCAGATGTGGAAGAACGCCCCGGTCTGGGACAAAAAATCCATTTCGCGCGAGACTGCGGACTGGTTCAAATATCTGGGGGACAAATGAATAACCTGAAAAAGATCCTTGTTACCGGCGGAGCCGGCTACGTGGGCAGCGTCCTTATCCCCAAGCTGATAGCCAAAGGCTACGAGGTTACCGTGGTGGACTTGTATATTTACGGGGACGACGTCCTCTCCGCGGTCAAGGGCGGCCCGCTGCTGAAAGAAGTGAAGGGGGATATCCGCGACAGGGCGCTGATGGACGGCGCGCTGAAAGGCATGGACGCGGTCATACATCTCGCGTGCATCTCCAACGACCCCAGTTACGACCTGAACCCCGACCTGGGCCGGTCCATAAATTACGACGCGTTCCTGCTGCTTGTCGAGTTAGCGAAGAAGCACAAGGTCAAAAGGTTCATTTACGCCTCCAGCTCCAGCGTTTACGGCGTAAAAGCCGCGCCGAACGTCACAGAAGACCTGCCGCTTGAACCATTGACGGACTATTCTAAGTTCAAGGCGGAATGCGAAAAAGTGCTTTTGAAAGAGATCACGGATGATTTTATCGGCTGTGTGCTGAGGCCCGCTACCGTGTGCGGCTATTCTCCCAGGCTGCGGCTGGACCTTTCCGTGAACATTCTGACCAACCACGCGATCAACAAGGGAAAGATCACCGTCTTCGGCGGGGAGCAGCTGCGGCCAAACATCCATATTGAGGACATGACCGACCTGTACGTCAGGATGCTGGAATATCCCGACGCGAAAATACAGGGGAAGACCTTCAACGCCGGTTACGAGAACTATACTATCAACGCGATCGCCGGAATGGTGAAAAAAGTGGTCGGGGACGTGCCCGTCACCGTGGTGCCGACGGACGACAACCGGTCCTATCATATCTCCTCGGCGAAGATACTCGCCGAGCTCGGTTTCGCGCCCGCGCATACCATCGAGGGCGCGGTGCGCGACCTGAAAAAGGCCTTTGACGCGGGGAAGGTCAAGGACCCCCTGAACAACAGCCTTTACTATAACATCAAAAGAATGACGGAACTGGGGCTGAAATGACCGATAATGAGCGCCTGAACCTGTACGCACGCACGCTGCGGGTACGGAAGATAGAGGAGGCCATCGCCGACCTGTATCCCGGTCAGGAAATGCGCTGCCCCGTGCACCTGAGCATAGGCCAGGAAGTGACCGCGGTCGCGGTGTGCTCCCATCTTAAAAAGTCCGATTATGTTTTCAGCAATCACCGCTGCCACGGACATTATCTCGCCAAAGGCGGGGACCTGAAGCGGATGCTGGCGGAGATCTACGGCAAGGCCGCGGGCTGTACCGGCGGCTTCGGCGGCTCGATGCACCTGGTCGACGAAGCGGCCGGGTTCATGGGCGCGGTCCCGATAGTGGCCGGCACGATCCCGATAGCCGTGGGCGCCGCGTTCAAGTTCAAGATGAGAAAAGAGAAACGGGTGTCGGTGGCTTTTTTCGGCGACGCGGCCGTGGAGGAGGGCGTGTTCCACGAAGCCGCCAATTTCGCCGCGCTGCATAAGCTTCCCGTTCTGTTCGTCTGCGAGAACAACCTTTACGCCGTCTATACGCCGCTGAGGGAGCGGCAGCCCGAACAGCAGATCTGCGGCCTGGCCCGGGCCCACGGAATACCGAGCTCGCAGCTGCATGAGAACGACCTGTTCGACCTTAGCGGGAAGCTGCGCGGCGCGGTTGATCATGTCCGGTCCGGCAAGGGGCCCGCGTTCGTAGAAATTTTCACGTACCGCTGGCGCGAGCACTGCGGCCCTGGCTACGACAATAATATCGGCTACAGGACCTGCGAAGAATTCGAGAGCTGGAAAAGCCGCGACCCGCTGGAGCGGACTGCCGCGATATTGCGCAAAGCGGGGGTGCTTGACGCTGAAACTGAACAGCGCCTGGAGAAAAAAATAGCGGCGGAGATAGGGGAAGCGGTGAAATTCTCCAAAGCCGCGCCTTTCCCCACCAGGAAAGATTACGACAAAAGGGCTTATGCGTAACAGCGACAGAAAAATAAAATATTCGCAGGCCGTGAACGAGGCGGTCAGCCAGTGCATGGAGCGTGACCCCGCCGTTTTTATCATCGGCGAGGGCGTGCCGGACCCCAAAGGGATATTCGGCACTACGCTGGGGCTTAAAGAGAAGTTCGGCTCCGCCCGGGTCATGGATATGCCAGTGTCCGAGAACGGCGTGACCGGGATAATGATAGGCGCGGCCCTGGCCGGCATGCGGCCGGTGATGACCCATCAGCGGATGGATTTCATGCTGTACGCTATGGACCAGCTCCTGAACAACGCCGCGAAATGGAAGTACATGTTCGGCGGCCGCTCCGTCCCGCTGGTCATCCGGACTATAATCGGCCGCGGTTGGGGCCAGGGCGCGCAGCATTCTCAGAATTTTCAGGCGCTCTTCGCCCATATCCCGGGGCTGAAGGTCGTGATGCCGGCCACCGCGTACGACGCGAAGGGGCTGCTGGTCTCGAGCATCGAGGACGACGGGCCCGTGATCTTTATCGAGCACAGGTGGCTGCACGACACGGTGGACTATGTCCCGAAGGAAATTTACAGGGTCCCGCTCGGCAAATGCGGCAGGCCCAGGAACGGGGACGCTCTTACGATAATAAGCCACTCGTACATGACCCTTGAGGCGCTTAAAGCCGCCGGCATTTTGGAAAAAGAGGGTATCTTCGCCGACCTCATCGACCTGCGCACGGTAAAGCCGCTGGACCTTGCCTCCATCTTCAGGTCGGTTAAAAGAACCGGGAGGCTGCTGGTGCTGGACGACGACTGGAAAACGGGCGGCGTGGCGGCGGAAATAATCGCCTCGGTGGCCGAGAACGGCCGCCTGAAGCTGAAAAAACCGCCGGCGAGGATAACGCTGCCCGATGTCCCGACGCCCACCAGCCCGGCGCTCTCTAAATTCTATTATCCCGGGACGAAAGAGATAATTTCGAAAGCGGCGGAGCTGCTTGGCCTTACTAACGGCAAAAAGCTGAAGCTGCTTTCACGTATCCCCGCCAACATCCTGCAGGATGTTCCGGACAGGTCTTTTACCGGCCCCTTCTGACGGGCTCCGAGGCAAAAAAATGGACGCGAAACTGAAAGTTATGGTTATCGGCAGCAATTCTTTTTCCGGCAGCGATTTCGTGGACCTGCTGCTGGAGGGGAAAAAGTATTCGGTGCTGGGCGTAAGCCGGTCCCCGGAGAAGAGCGCTTTGTTCCTGCCGTATAAGCGCCACGTCTCGCCTGATTTCGAGTTCAAACAGATCGACCTCAACAGGGACATGGCCGCGCTGAAGGGATTGCTGGCCGCCTTCAGGCCGGACTATGTGGTGAATTTCGCGGCGCAGAGCGAAGTGGCGCCCAGCTGGGGTGACCCGGCCCAGTGGTTCCGGACCAACGCCGTGGCATTAACGGAGCTGGCCGATTTCCTGAAGGACTGCAAGTTCCTGAAAACTTACGTCCACATCTCTTCTCCCGAGGTCTATGGCGCCTGTGTCGGCACGGTGAAAGAGGATGCGCCGCTCAACCCGAGCACGCCTTACGCGGCCTCGAAAGCGGCCGGGGACCTGTCGCTGTTCACATTTGTAAAGAATTTCAATTTTCCGCTGGTGATGATCCGGTCGACTAACGTCTACGGCGCGCATCAGCAGTTGTTCAAGATAATACCGCGGTCCGTCATTTACGCCAAGTCCGGCAGGACCATCGAGCTGCACGGCGGCGGGGAAGCGGTAAAATCTTTTATACACATACGCGATATCTCAAAAGGGGAGCTGGCCGCGATGGAGAAGGGGCGGCACGGGGAGCTCTATCACCTGTCTCCCGACCAGGGGATAGCCGTCAAGGACGTCGTCCGGATCATTTGCGAGGGGATGAACGTTGATTTCGGCAAAGCCGCCAAAGTGGCGGCCGAAAGGCTGGGGCAGGATAAAGCGTACGTGATAGATTCGTCCAAGGCGAGGAAGGAATTCGGCTGGAAGCCGGAGCTCTCGATGAAAGAGGGCCTTGCCGGCGTGGTAAGCTGGATAGAAAAAAACTGGGCAGCGATAGAAAAAGAGCCGTTGGAATATATCCATAAGGATTGATCGATGCGGAAAGCCGGGAGCTATAAGGCCGTACTTTTTGACTTCGACGGCGTTCTCGCCAGGACGGCGGAGGATAATTGCCGGGCCTGGGAAAAGGTCCTCTCAAAGCACGGCGTGCCTTTCGACAGGGATGAGTATCTGCTGCTTGAAGGAATGACCACGAAAGGTATCGCCGGAAAGCTGCTGGAGCGGCGCCCCGGACTGGCCGGACTGGCCGGCGCGGTGGCGGCGCTGAAGGACGAATACTACGGCGCGGACAACCGGTTCGCCATGTACGAGGGAGTAGGCCGCGTCCTGGGCTTTTTGAGAGCTAAAAAAATATTACTGGGAGTCGTCTCCGGCGCCGGCCGCCGGCGGCTGGAGTGTTCCGCGGGGAGCGACTTCCTGGCCGGCTTCGACGCGGTGGTGACCGGGGACGACGTGTCCAGCTGCAAGCCCGACCCCGAACCGTATCTGAAGGCAGCGAAAAAATTGGCTTTGAGCGTTTCGGATTGCCTGGTAGTTGAAAACGCTCCTTTAGGCATAGAAGCCGCCGCCAGGGCGGGGATGGATTGCGTGGCGGTCTGCTCGACGCTCGCGCGCAGCCGTCTCGGCGGGGCGGACAGGGTGATAGACCGGCTCGAAGAACTATTGACGGTCCTGCGATGATGGAAAACAAAAAGCAAGCCCGCGCGAACGCGGCTTTCGGCGTTCTGGCGAAAAAACTGCTTCCTTCCGAGGCCGATGCCCGGACTTTGTCCGGGCTGGCCGTCGATCCCGCGCAGCAGGCTGACGATTTTTTCGATTATTCCAAGGCCGTGGTAAGGAAGCCCTGGGGCTACGAGTATCTGATCTACCAGAACAGCTCCGTAGCCGTCTGGGTTCTTCATATAAAAAAAGGGCACGCGACTTCGATCCACTGCCATCCCGGCAAAAAAGCCGCCCATATAATCCTGTCCGGCGAAGCCGTCTGTTCTACTTTGGAAGGGCAGACAAAAAGGTCCGCAGGGGAAGGCATAGTCTTCGGCAGGGGCGTTTTCCACCGCACGAGGGCCGTCTCGCCCGGCGGCGCCTTCATGATGGAGATCGAAACTCCGGTAAACAAGCGGGACCTCGTCCGGTTCAAGGATGAATACGGCCGCGAAAAACTCGGGTATGAGGGCAGCGAACACCTGTCGTTCAACCTCAACAACTACAACTATATCTCGCTTATAGACCAATCCGCGTATTATAACGTCAAGAGAAAATTCGGGAATTGCAGTTTCGAGCTGGTCAGGCTTTCCGGTACGAACGAGCTCCGGGCTTTGCTCTCCTCGTCAAAATGGGACATTATCGGGGTCCTGAAAGGGCGGATCTTCGACCGGCGCCGTAAAGTCATGTCCGGCGCCGGGGATACTTTCGACAGGGAGCACGTCTCGCGGTCCGGAGCGTTGACTGCCTCCGGCAAGCTCGAGGTCATGGTGATCAAAAAGCTGGATACGATGACCCGGCTTTCCGATTTTATCGTTTCGCATCTGAAGCGCCGCGGCATAAAGGATTTTTTCTTCGTGCCGGAAACTTCCAGCGCGCATCTTATCGACGCCATCGGGAGAGACACCGAGATCCGCGGGGTTTCCCTGAGGACCGACCGCGCCGTTACCCTGGCGGCCGAGGCGTATTCGAAATTGACGAACAGGCCGTGCGCCGCCATCCTGTCGTCGGGCGCTTCCGGGACCAGCGCTTTGACCGGCGTCGCCGACGCCTGGGTCGATTCCGTTCCGTTCCTGGTCATTTCCGGGCAGTCGCGCTTCAGCGAGCTGGGCAGGGTCGGCGGCAGCGCCATCCGGCAGCTGGCGAACAAGGAACTGGATATAGTCGGCCTCGTTAAGCCCGTAACGAAATATTCCGCCGCGGTGCAGGACCCCGCGGCTATCAAGAGGGAGCTGGACCACGCGATCTCGTTCTCTACGTCGGGAAGATGCGGTCCGGTCTGGCTGGATATCCCGATAGATGTCCTGGGAGCGAACATAGACGAATCGAAACTTGCCGCTTTTTCCGCGAAAGAAGGGCCCGCGGCTAAAAAGGACAGGATGCTGGCGGCGAAAACCGCGGCCGTGCTTAAATTGCTGAAAAGCAGCCGCAGACCCGTTATGCTCGCGGGGCACGGGGTCCGGGCCGCCGGCGCGCAAGCGGGCTTTATCAAGCTCGCGAAAGCGCTTTCGATCCCGGTGCTCACCAGCCGCCGGGCCATCGACCTGATCCCGGAGGATTTTCCCCTTTATTTCGGCAGGCCGGGCACGTACGGCCAGCGGGCGGCCAATTTTATCGTCCAGAACGCCGATTTCGTGCTGTGTGTCGGCTCCAGGCTGTCGCTGCCGCTGATAGGCAGGAATTACCGGGCTTTTGCCCGCGCGGCAAAAAAAGCGGTCGTGGATATCGACCCGCAGGAATTGGAAAAGGCCACCGTTACTGCGGATATCGCGATAAACGCGGGCGCGGACGAGTTTATCGGGCAAATGCTCTCGCAGCTGCCCGGGGCGGCAGATTTCAGGAGAGACAGCTGGATCAAGCGCTGCAGGCTCTGGCGTTCCAGGTTCCTTCCGGGGCGTGAAGCCGGGCGCGCGAAGTCGCGCGGAGTCGACCCGTATTATTTCGTGGACGTCTTGTCCCGGTTGCTGGCCAGGAACGATATCATAGTGGCGGACGGCGGCCCGAGCCTGGACTACGTGATGCAATGCTTCAGGCTTAAGGCCGGCCAGCGGGTGGTGTCGTCCCCGGGGCTGGAATACCAGGGCTTCGCGCTTCCTGCCGCGATAGGCGCCTGCCTGGCGGACAACAGAAATAAGATAATATGTTTATGCGGCAAAAAGGGCCTGGAGCTGAACGTTTCCGAGATCCAGGTGATAATCAAGAACAAGCTTCCGATCAAGGTCTTCGTTTTCAACAATAAGGGATACAGCAGCGTAAAACAGGTCCAGGCCGCGTACTTCGGCGGCAGATACGTGGGGGACGACGGCGAAAGCGCTGCCGATTCGCTGAATGTCAGGAAACTCGGCGATGCCTGCGGGTTCAGGACGGAAGTGATATCCAGGAGGCGGGACGTCGGTAAAAAGATAAAAGCGGTCCTGGCGTCCGGCGCCCCGGTGCTTTGCGAGATAACCCTTCCCGTCAATTCCGAAATAATCCCGAGACTGGCGTTCACGGTAAAGCCGGACGGGCGGTGGGTGTCGAAGCCGCTGGAGGATATGTATCCCCTGTTGAGCAGGAAGCGTCTCAGGGAGAACATGATAGTCGGCGTTTTGGACGAGGATTGACCGTCTTCACCGGTCCGTTCCGGATAACCCAGAGAATCGGGAGAGGCCATGAGATCAGCCGTTATCATTATCGGTCCGGGGTTCGAAGATTCAGAGCACGTTTATCCTTTTTACCGTTTGCAGGAGGCCGGCTTCACGGTAGATGTCGCGACCTCGAATGATAAGGCGGTCACCGGCAAACATGGGCTGCCCGTTTCTCCCACGATAAGCCTCAAGGACCTGGATCCCGCTTCCTGCGATCTCGCGGTCATCCCGGGCGGCTACGAGGGGCCGGACCGCGTCAGGCAGGTTAAAGAGGTGCTTTCGTTCGTTAAAGCCATGAATGAAAGCAAAAAGGCGCTCGCGAGCATCTGCCACGGGCCCTGGGTCTTTGTTTCTGCCGGCATCTTGAAAGGCAGGCGGGCGACGAGCTACAAAGGCTGCAAGGACGATCTGGTAAACGCCGGCGCGCAATACGTGGACGCGCCCGTGGTTGTGGACGGGAATATCGTTACCGCGCAGCATTACAGGGATAATCCCGTCTGGATGAAAGAGACGCTGAAGCTGTTCGGGCGGCTTTAATGTTTTCAGGGCTCACGGAACAACGATGAAAGATGTGAAAAGCGGCATGATCAGGGATTTCTTTAAAGAGGTCTTTTCCGCCGTTAAATGCCCGGAGAGCCTTTCCGTTCCCGTTATCGACGGCCTGCTGGAGACCTCTCTGCGGGGAGTCGATTCCCACGGCATACGGCTTATGCCTCACTACGTCGAAGCCGCGCTGGCGGGGCGCATCAATCTGTCGCCCAGGATGAGCTGCGGCGAGACTTCTCCGACGACCGCCGTGCTGGACGCCGATAACACCTTCGGCATCGCGGCGGCGGCCAGGGCCATGGAGAAATCCATCGAGCTGGCCGGCCGGCAGGGCATGGGCTGCACGGTCGTGAAAAACTCCACCCATTTCGGCGCCGCGGCCATTTACGCGCATCAGGCGGCAAGGGCGGATATGATCGGGCTGTGTTTTACCAGCGTGGACGCTCTCGTGTTCCCGTTCGGCGCCAAAAGGACGTTTCTGGGCACGAATCCCTTTTGCTTCGCCGCACCCTGCGAAGGGGAAGCCCCTTTTTGCCTCGATATGGCTACGAGCGCGATATCCTGGAACAAGCTGAGGCAGTACAAAGAGAAAGGGCTGCCGCTCGAGCCCGGCTGGGCGGCGGATAAAGAGGGGAAAGCGTGTACGGATGTTGAAAAAGCGGCCGGGCTGCTGCCGGCGGGGGGCTACAAGGGTTACGGGCTCGGCCTCGTGATAGAGATACTCTGCGCGCTGCTGGCCGGCATGCCGTACGGGGAACATATTCCCAAAATGTACCCGCTGAACGGCGAAAAAAGACAGCTCGGGCATTTCCTCATGGCGCTAGATGTGTCCCGGTTCGTGGAAGTCCCGGTTTTCAAAAACAGGGTCCGGACGCTTTGCGACGAGCTTCGGTCTCTGCCCGCGGCCGGGGGGTTCGACAGGGTGATGGTCGCGGGAGACCCCGAGAAAGCGGCGTACGCCGGAAGGACCGCCGGCGGCATCCCCGTGAGCGGCGAGGAAGTTAAAAATTTCAGACGGATAGCGGAGAAGCTGGGCGTTGACGAGAAAAAATACCGGCCGATCTTCGGAGCGTGATACCGTGGCGCAAAAAAAGAAAAAAACGGTCTTTATCAGTTCGATAACCAGCGACATAGGGCTGGCCCTCGCCAAGAGATATTCGGCGGACGGCTATATCGTGGCCGGGACCTACCGCTCCAGGAAGCTGCTCCCGGAGCTGGCCGGCCTGTCGGACTGCCACCTCTTCAGCTGCGACCTTTCGAAGAAGAGGACCATTCTGTCGTCGATAAGGCGGTTCGCCTCCCTGGGCCTGAAGTGGGAGACGTTCATCTCCTGCGCCTCCTGGCCGCCGCCGCTTACCGGCTTTTTCGGCGGCGATTTCGATGAGTGGAGCGCGTCCGTCCACGTCAACGCCATAGAACAGCTGCGGGTGCTGCACGCTGTCTATCCTTTCCGGGACAGGAAAGCGGCCGCGAACGTAGTTTTCTTCGCCGGGCCGGGCACGAACAACGCGGTGAAGAACTTCTCCGCTCTGACTTTGTCGAAACTGATGCTGATAAAGGCCTGCGAGCTGCTGGACGCCGAGAACGGGGACCTCAACGCGTTCATCGTGGGCCCGGGCTGGACCAGGACTAAGACGCACGACATTATTCTTTCCGACCCGAACGTCTCTCCGGAAAAATACCGGGAGACGATGGATTTCCTGAAGACGCAGGAGGGCACCAGCATGGAGGACATATACAGATGTGTCCGCCGGCTGAGCCTGTCGGGGCGCAAAGTTTCCGGCGGCAGGAATTTTTCGATAGTGCACGACGCCTGGCGCTCGGACGAGTTGTTCGAAGAGCTGGCAAAAGATCCGGACATGTATAAGCTGCGGCGCTATCGCAACGAATGGAAAGGGAGCGGCCAAAAAAATGAGCAGAGATAAAAAAGTTTACCATGAGGGCAGCGATTTTCAATTCAAGCACAGGGAAATACCGCTCGGAGCGCCCAGCTCCTACAGCCTGACCCACGATCCGAAGCACCTGGCGTTCGTGCTGGCGCGCTATAATTTCTGCGCGAAAATGCTGGAAGGTAAAAAAAGGATCATGGAGGTCGGCAGCGGGGACGGGCTCGGCCTGCCGGTCATCGCGAAGACCGCGGAGCGGGTTTACTGCGTGGATTGGGACGCGCGTCACGTGAAAAGCATAAAGCGCAGGCTGCTTAAATGGTTCCCCAACGTCACCGCGCTCAACCTCGACCTGAACAAAGTCTCCCCCGGCATCAAGGTGGACGCCGCTTTTTTGATCGACGTCCTCGAGCACGTAGATCCCAAAAAAGAGCAGGCCTTCGTGGAAAACATCGTCGGCTGCCTGCCGCACGACGGCGTCCTGATCGTGGGCACTCCGAACGTCACCGCATCCAAGTACGCGAGCCCGTGCAGTCAGGTGCAGCATATCAACATGAAAAGCATGGAGAGCCTGCGCGCCCTGATGGAGCGCTACTTCGAGAACGTGTTCATGTTCGGCATGAACGACGCGGTCCTTCATACGGGATACGCGCCCATGTGCCATTTTATTTTCTCGGTGGCCTCGGGAGTAAAGGGCGTAAAATGAAGCTTACAGACTACGTGGCGGATTTTCTGGGCAAACAGGGAGTTAAGCACGTCTTCGGGCTTACCGGCGGGGCGGCCGTTCACCTTTTCGATTCGGTTTCCGCGAACAGGAAAATGGGCGCGGTATTCCTGCACCATGAGCAGGCCGCCGCGCTGGCCGCCGAGGGCTGCGCGCGGGTAACTGACGGCCTGGGCGTGGCGATGGTCACTACGGGGCCCGGGGGGACGAACGCCGTCACCGGGCTGTGCGCGGCGTGGCTGGACTCCGTTCCCTGCCTGTATATTTCCGGGCAGGCCCGGCTTGCCCACACCTCGCGGGGAAAAGGCATCAGGCAGCTCGGAACGCAGGAGCTGGATATCGTTACCCTCGTCGGGCCCCTTACCAAGTACGCGGCCATGGTGGAGGACCCGAAAACCATAAGGTATCATCTGGAGAAAGCGGTCTATATCGCCACGCACGGGCGGCCCGGGCCGGTCTGGCTGGACCTGCCGCTGGATCTCCAGTGGGCGTCCGTGGACGCTGACGCGCTGCCCGGGTTCGATCCTTCCGAGCTGGGGCCCGGCCTTTCCGCGAAGCCCGCCGCGGCGGAGGTGAAGCGCGCCCTGGAGCTGCTGGCCGGGGCGGAGCGGCCGGTAGTTCTGGCCGGCTACGGCGTGAGGCTGTCCCACGCGCAAGCCGAGTTTAAAAGGCTGATAGAAGAACTGAAGATCCCGTTCCTCACCACCTGGGACGCGCTGGACCTTATGCCGACCGACGGCGAGCTGTGCCTGGGCCGGCCTGGGACGTTCGGGCAGCGCGGGGCGAACCTGGCGATACAAAATTGCGACCTGCTGCTCTGCCTCGGGTCTCATCTCGCCATCCCCGTGACCGGTACCAACCTGGACGCTTTTGCCCGCGGGGCGAAGATCATAATGGTGGACATCGACAGGAAAGAGCTGGACTTTAAAGCGGGCAAGGTCTCTCTCGCCGTACAATGCGACGCCGGGGAATTCCTGCGGGAAATGCTGGGCGCGGCCGGAAAGCGCAAGCGGAAGGATATCGGCCCCTGGCTGGAACGCTGCTCGAAATACAAAGCCTATAACGCGGTCTCTCCGAAAGGCGGCGCGCGCGGGAAATTCGTGGACCCCTACGTGTTCATCGACACGCTGTCCGGAGAGCTGGCTAAGGACGACGTCGTGGTGGTGGACGGCGGCGGCACCGTCAATCAGCTAGCGGCCCAGGCGTTCAGGGCGAAAGATGGACAGCGCTACATTATCTCGGCCGGCCTCTGCGCGATGGGGACCGGGCTGCCCGAAGCGGTCGGCGCGTCTTTCGCGCGCGGCGGCCGGCGCGTCATCTGCCTCTGCGGCGACGGGAGCATGCAGTTCAACGTGCAGGAGCTGCAGACGGTGGCGCACCATAAGCTCCCGGTTAAAATATTCATCCTCAACAACGGCGGCTATCTTTCCATCCGCAATACCCAGGACGGCTTCTTCGACGGCAATTATATCGGCTCGTCCGCGGCCGGGGGGATGAGCCTTCCGGACTTCAAGAAAGTGGCCCGGGCCTACGGCGTCAAAGCCGTCCGTTTCGGCGCTGACGAGAACCTGGCGGGCAGGATCCGGGAAGTCCTGGACGCTCCCGGCCCCGTCGTGTGCGAGCTCATGGTCCGGCGCGATCAGGAGATAGCGCCCAGGATGGGCTTCCGCAGGAACCCGGACGGCACCTCTTCCCCGATGCCGCTCGAAGATATGGTCCCGTTCCTGGACCGGAAAGAATTCGCGGAGAACATGCTGGTGGAACCGCTTTCAGTATCTAAATGGTAGGAGGACTTATGATGGAAGAGATCAACTTGCTGGACACGCATCCGAAAACGGTAAGGGATTACGATAAGCGCGGTGCGGAGAAAACACCCGAGATCGTAAAGCTCGCGAAACAGTTCGGAAAAGACTTCTTCGACGGAGACCGCAAGTGCGGCTACGGCGGCTACCGGTACGACGGCCGCTGGAAATCCGTGGTCGGGCGCATGCGGGAGCGGTACAAGCTGGCCGACAACGCCGCGATCCTGGACATAGGCTGCGGCAAAGGCTTCATGCTCAATGATTTCAAAGAGCTTCTTCCCGGCGCGACGGTGGCGGGGATAGACGTCAGCGAATACGCCATCGGGAACGCGATGCCTTCCGTGAAGCCTTTCCTCAAGATAGCCAGCGCCGAGACGCTCCCTTACCCGGACAAGAGCTTCGACCTGGTCATCTCCATCAATTCCATACACAACCTTCCGCTGGAGCGGCTTAAGACCGCGCTGCGGGAGATAAACCGCGTCTGCCGCGGCAACAGTTACATTACCATCGACGCCTGGCGCAACGAGACCGAGCGCGAGAACCTGTTCAAATGGGTGCTCACCGCCGAGACGATGATGCACACCGACGACTGGAAGAAACTGTTCGCTGAGACGGGCTATAAGGGCGACTACTGGTGGTTCATAGCGGATTGAGCGCGGGCGGAACAAAAGTGAGGCTATCGTGAAAACAAAAGCGGCTATTCTTGTAGAGCAGAAAAAACCCCTGGTAATAGACGAAATAGAGGTTCCGGCCCTGCGCTACGGGCAGGTGCTGGTGAAAATATTCTACAGCGGCATCTGCGGCTCGCAGCTGGGGGAGATAGCCGGCGCCAAGGGGCCGGATAAATTCCTGCCGCACCTGCTGGGGCATGAAGCGAGCGGGGTCGTGCTCGAAACCGGAGAAGGCGTGTCCCAGGTGCGCAAGGACGATATGGTCGTTCTTCACTGGATGAAAGGGAAGGGGATAGATTCCCCGGCTCCGACGTACCGGTGGAGCCGGCACGGCGTGGTGAACGCAGGCTGGGTGACCACTTTTAACGAGCTCGCGGTAGTGTCGGAGAACCGGGTGACCAGGATCCCGGCGGCCGCCGATATGGAGACCGCGGCCCTTTTCGGCTGCGCGCTCACCACCGGCCTCGGAGCGATAAACAACAACGCGAAGGTGAAGATCGGGGAATCCGTGGCCGTCTGCGGCGCCGGCGGTACGGGCTTGAGCGCCATCCTCGGGGCGGCGCTGGTGTCGGCCTACCCGATAATAGCGATAGACGTCTCGGACGCCAAGCTCGGAGCGGCCCTGAAGCTGGGCGCTACGCACGCCGTAAATTCGCAAATGCAGGATATGAAAGAAGAGATCTTCCGGATCGCCGGGAAAGGCGGGGCCGACGTGGTAGTGGAAACTACCGGGAACGTCAGGGTGATCGAGCAGGCCTACGAGGCCACTTCCGCGAGGGGGAAGACCATACTGCTGGGAGTGCCCCGGGGCGGTGAGAAGATAAGCATCTATTCGCTGCCGCTGCATTTCAGCAAGGTGCTGACCGGCACGCACGGGGGTGAGTCGGACCCCTCCAGCGACATTCCCAGGTACCTGAGGCTTTTTGAAGCCAGGAAGACGGACCTGAAGGGCATGATCGCGGAAAGGGTCTCCCTCGACGAGATAAATCCCGCGCTGGAAAGGCTGCGGAAATGCGAGATCACCGGCCGCTGCGTGATCAAGATGGGCGCGTAGCCGGGCAAAAGCTATATGAAACGATCGAGTTTCTCCGTGATAATGTCTAACTACAATCACGGGCATTTTCTGCCTACGTCCATCTGCTCGCTGCTGAAACAGACCCGGCAGCCCGACGAGATAATAATAGTGGACGACGGGTCCACGGACAACAGCGTCGAGATCCTGGAGCGGTTCGCCAAAGAGAATCCCGTCATCAGGCTGATACGCAACGAAAAGAACATCGGGACCGTGCCTTCGGGCGAGAACGCGCTCAGGCAGACCAGCGGGGACTACGTTTTCCTGGCGGCGGCCGACGACTCGTGGATGCCGGAGCTCTTCGAAAAGTCCATGGCCCTGATCGAGAAATATCCCATGGCGGCGTTCTGCTGCTCGGATTCCCGGACCGTCTTTGCGCATTCCGGCAAGGGCGTTCCGAGCAAAAGAAGGCTGAGCGCCGAGGCCGGATACCTTTCGCCCGAAGAGCTGATCCGGATCATGCGGCGCAAGATAGTCTATCTTTCCGGTTTCGGCGCGATCATTAAAAAGAGCGCCTTGAACGAAACGGGACTTCTGCCGGAACTGCGCTGGAGCAGCGACCGCATCTGTTCCCAAACGCTCGCGCTGCGCTACGGGATCTGCTACATCCCCGAGGTCCTGTCCGTGCAGCTGCTGCGCCGGGAATCATACGGCGCGGCAGGCCTGAAAAACTGGAAGCTGCACAAGGACGTCATCGCACGGGCGCTGGACCTGTTGCGGACGCAGGGCTACCGAGATGTCCTGCCGAAGTTCAAAGAGTCCTGCTGCCTGGCCAGCTTCAATTTTCCGCTGCTCAGGGTTATCGCGGCGAATAAACAATATCGCGACTACCTGTCGTTCAGGCTGGTCTGGCTCGTGCTGGCTGGCGAGGTGAGGGAGGCCGTTGCGGCGCGCGTCCCCGACTTTATGAAAAAAATATACTGGGCAGTGAAGGAGCGTTTCGGTTCCGGGCTTTGAAAGCCGCGGGCGGCCGCGGCTCATTCCAGCCAGGAATCCCCGTATCTCCGCAGCCAGAGCAGCTGCAGGACATAGGTAAGAATGAAGGCTCCCGCCGCTCCTATGATCCTGAAGCGGGGGATCAGCAGGAGACACGCGGTAAAATTGAACAAGCCGGCGCCCCACACCAGGAACATGCCTATTCTCAGGGCTCTCACCCCGCCGGCGGCCAGTATCTGCATCAGCGAGCTCTGGACCAGCAGGAGGGTGCTGCATAAAGCGAAGAAGAGCATCATCCACGCGTCCATGCCGTACTGCCGCTTCCCCATCAGCGAAAGCACGGCCGCTTCCGCGGCCATGAAAAATAATACCGCGAAGGGCGCGAGGCGCGTCCAGCCTTTAGCGGCCAGCTTCCACAGCCGCCGCCGGTCGTTGCTGGCCGAAGCCTTCGGGAAGAGGACGGTGTTGATGGCGTAGCCCAGGTAGCCGGCTATGCCGATAGTGGCGGTGTAATAGGCGGCGTATATGCCCACTTCCCGCGGCAGCAAAAAGGCGTTAAGGATCAGGCTCTGCACGTTGAAAAGAAAGAACGAAGCCAGGCCGCCGCCGAAGGAATAGGCCCCGTACGCAGACATACTTAAGAACTGCTCTTTGTTCAGCAGCGAGAGATGAGTGGCGCGGCCTATCCTGAGCAGCCAGAACAGCGCCAGGCAGCCGAAAGCCGCGATATAGGCGTAGGCCATGGCGTCGTATACCCTGCCTAAATAGCTTACGCCCAGGAAAAAACCGGCGGCCAGCAGCGCGCTGAAGATCATTTCGCTCAGCCCTCTCCCGGAGAAACTGCCCGAGGCCTGCTGCATGCTGGAAGCCAGGAGGAAACTGCTCGTGGCGATGGCGTAGGCCAGCGCCAGGAAAAGCATTTTCTCGCCGATGCCGAAAAAAGAGCTGAGCGGCGTCCTGAAGAGCAGCGTAACTGCGCTCATTAGAAGGACCAGGCCGAGGAACAGCGCCCCCGCCGTACTGAACACCCTGTCCCGGTCCTCTTTTACCACCCCGTATTTGATCACCGAATTGCCGAGGCCGGCGAGAAGGAAAGGGGAGATGACGGCTCCCGTGGAAACCAATACGTTGATCTTCCCGTATTCCAGGGGACCGAGCATCCTGCCCGCGCCTATGTTTACGAGAGAAGATATGACCTTGGCCACCGCGAAACTTATTCCTATCCAGCTCAGGTGGCGGATGAATTTCTTTGCCCCCTCGCCGGGACGCTCGCCCGCTATGCGCCTGTAGATGTAATGCAGAAAGTCCTCTCCGCAGTCCGTGGCGGGCGCGGCGGCGCTCAGCGCCGCGTCCGAAACCAGCAGGTCCGAGAAGAGCGGCGATCTCAGGTGCTCCAGTATCTCGTGCCCGTTAACTTCCTGCCTGAGCGCCAGGCGGCCGTCCGTCTCCTGCAGCGCGATAAAGGCTTCCCCGGCACTGTATTTCGCGTTGTTCTGTGAAATAAAAAGCCAGCCGTTATTTGCCAGGTTTTTCGCCAGGTTCGCCACGGCGGTCTTCATCTGGGGCACGGAAAAGCCGATATTGCTCAGCACGTTGGCGCATTTGATTATGTTCGCCTTTCGCGGCAGGGAACCGGAAAAAATATCGAACGCGACCAGTTCGGCCGCCTTGAATCTTTCCTCGAGCAGGGGGTTGAGGATCCTTATCACGCCCGCGTCCTCCGGTATGGGGCCGGCGGCTATCCCCGCGCATATGTAGAACCCGGGCAGTTTGACGGCCAGCGCGCCGTTCTCGTTGTCGTAAAAGAACCGCGCGAAGCCGCGGTCGAGGTAGCGGAAACTGCTCTGCCTGTCGGAAAGGATTATTTCGGCATCCTTCACCCCCGCGAGCAGATTCGCGGCGGAGATCCCGTCTGAAACGCCCGTTTCCAGCAGCAGGTCGCCCGGCCGCACTTTTTCCATTACGGCCCGGTCCGTCAGCGGGCTGCGGTTGACGGCGGTGGTCTTGTACGCGCCCCCGCTCCTGAACAGCGTCATGGCGCGGGAAAAAAGCCGCCCCTTCTCTTCCGCAGGCAGCCCGGAGGCTCGTATCTTTTCGAGTATGTCGGGGGTGAATTTCAGCCGCAGAAGAATGAGCGGCCATTTCAGGACGGGGCTTTCCAGGGCCGACAGGTAAAAATTGAGCACAGGCAGCGAATCCACGCAGGGACCGCTTCTCATTATTATCTGTCTGATATCCGGCAGCATCGAGTCTGATTTTAGCAAATGCGGCAAAGCTTTTCAGACTTTCCCGGTGTTTCCCCGGCAGGAACGTGCCGGGCCGGCGCGGGCTATTCGTTTCCAATGGGCGGTCATATTGTTTTATAATTGAATAAGACGCTCAAATGACAAAAGAACTCGATCTGTCCGGAATGCGCAGGATCCTGGTGGTGAATTCCCGCTCCGGCCCGGGGAAGCTCGCCGGGCAGGTCATGTGGGGCGCCTGGGCCGTAGCCAGCTATTTTAAGACCGCCGTAAAAGACTCCGACGTCAAATACCTGGACGAGAACAACGAGGACGATTTTTTCGCCAAGTTCGCGGAAATAGTGAAGGACCGCGACACGGTCGGCTTCTCCGTGACCTCGATGCAGATAAAGTACACGCTGCCGCTCATCCGTTATATAAAGGAACATCATCCCGGCGTGCGCGTCATCACCGGGGGCATTCACCACATACTCTTTCCCGGACAGGACCCCGGAAAGCTTATCGACGAGGTGGTGACTTACGAACTGCCCCGCGATAATTTTCTGTACGAATTCCTGCCGGAAAAGGTGCGCGAGGGCTACCGCCGGGACAGGGCTCAGGTCATCACCGGGTTCAATTGCTCTTTCAAGTGCGCCTTCTGCGTCAACAGCGTCAGGAACTGCCGCTACGAAGGCAAACCGGTGGACAAGATACTGGCGGATATCGATTACGTGGTAAAGGAATTCAGCCCGCCCAAGATCTACTTCCGGGACGAGGATTTTTTCTTCGATATCGAAAAGGCGAAAGCCGTGGTCGCGCATATACTGGAGAAGGGCTACCGGTTCAAATGGGAGGCCACCTCCCGGGTCACGAATTTCACCGACCTGAAAATAAACGACGCCCTGCTCGACCGGATGGCAAGGTGCGGCTGCGTGCAGCTCCGCTTCGGAGTGGAGAGCGGTTCGCAGAAGACGCTGAACCACCTGCGCAAGGGCCAGACCGTGGCGCGGATAAAGCGCGCCGTGGAGCAGTGCGTCGGTCACGGCATCAGCGCCAACTGCTCGTTCATCACCGGCATTCCCGGCGAGACGGCCGCGGACCGGGAAGAAACTTACGCCCTGATCTCGGACCTGCACGCGCTCGGGCCGCTGGTGGAGATCTTGGGGCCGCAGGTCTACAGGCCTTATCCCGGCGGTACGCTGTACGAAGAGGTAAAGAAATACGGGCTGCATTTTCCGGCCAGCTTCGAGGAATGGGAAAATTTTTACGACAGCAACCCCACCGGCTCGGTCTTCGACGAAAGCCCCGGGTACCCGTGGCTGAGCGCCGGAGAGAACAAAAGCCTCCCCAAGGTGTGGGAGGTGGCGCATTACGGCCTGAACTGGAGCGCAGCCCGCAACCCGGTAAAGAAACTTGTAGGTTTCTGGTTCAAGAACCTGCACTGGCGGCCCCGCTGGTTCGGCGGCCCCGATCTCTGGCTGTTCATGTTCCTCCGCAAAAAACTTTTGAAGAACGGGATATAGTTCTCTCCCGGTGAACGAGCGCTCCGGCCGCCTTGGCAGGGACGCTTTTCAGCGCCGATTGTTTATAAACGCGTTTAAAAATTGTTTAATAGAGGTACTATGCTTAAAAAGATCGTTGAATCCTTTATCGGTTCCAAGAG
>SESF01027003.1_pt1 | contig 31561 bp, 23 predicted proteins | sample 3171521 | NCBI WGS metagenome assembly SESF01 (sample SAMN10866945, study PRJNA518727) | freshwater metagenome | biome: subpolar coniferous forest; feature: holomictic lake; material: water; isolation source: holomictic Lake 227, 6 m and 8 m depth | place: Canada: near Kenora, Ontario | collected...
CGTCGGTCAGGGCTTGGCCGAACACGCCGTGGAAGTTGTTTTCCATGTCTTCGGCGATTCGGCGATAGTCGCTTTCGTAGATTTCCCAGTAGCGGGCCTTGCGCAGAGCCGGCACGATTGAGCCGAGGAGATTCTCCCGGTCGAGTTTCTGCTTGAGGTTGTCGGGCCGGAAGCGGTCGAGCAGGCTGTTGAGCGCGATCTGCATGGCGCCGACCAGCGCCATCTCGTGGGCCTGGACGTCGCGCACGGCCTCGCGGGTGGCCCTGGCCGGCTCGAGAAAGCCGGGTTTTGGCCGGTCGAGCAGCGCAAGCGCCGCCCGCTCGGGGCTGACCGAGAACTTTAGCGGATTGTTGTCAAGGGGTTGCAGCATGGTGCGATCCATGCGCAAATCGGTTTTGACCATCGTCCGGGCCTCGAGGATGGTCATCAGGCCTTCGATGGCGGCACGCCATACCGCACCGGCCCGGGTCATGAGTGCGACCGAGTCGGTTTCGCCCAGCTGGGCCGCCGAGAGACCGGCCGCGCTCAGAAACGCCTGAACAGCGGCGCCATCCGCGGGAGTGACGGGGGGCGCGGCGGTCCGGGGCGCCTCCAACGGTTGCGCCAACGGCGACGGTGCCGGAGTTGCGACCGCGGGCCTGGTCGGCATCAGATGGTGCGCGAACACGGCGTCATCGTCATCCGACAAAGAGTCATCGTCACCGAACGGAGCGTCTTTCCAGTCGGCCGGCCAGTCGCCCGCCGGGGACGAGGCCGAAAGGGCTGGCGGCCGTTCAACGGCCGGTGGCCGGACGAAGTCATGGCCGCCGGGCGCATGATTGTGATCGGTGCGCACCGGTGCCGATGCCTGGACCGAAGGCTGGAACAACCCTCCGAACGAATCCTCAGTCGCGGTCGGCATCAGCGGCGACCATGCCGGCGCCCTGGCCGGAGGCGGAGCGGTGGGCAGGCCCCGGCCGGAGATTTCCGTCGCCGGCTTCAGCAGATCCGCGATCCCCGGACCGGTCCGGGAGTCCATCGGCAGCCCCATCATGGCGTCTGTCCCCGGTTCGGCGCTCCATCCCGGGTTGACCGTCAATTGGTAGGGGCCGACCAGGATGCGATCCCCCTCGCGCAACCGGACCCGGCCGTTCGTCCCCACCGGTTTCGACTGGTCGTTGATTTAGACGCCGTTGGCGCTGGTGTCTTCCAACCAATACTGGCCCTGAACGAACCGAATCACGCAATGGCGCCGCGACAGATTGCGATCCGCATCGGCCAGAACCCAGTCATTTCCGGTCGCGCGACCGATCGAAACTTCCGCACCCGAGAACGATCGCGTCTCGGGCGGGTTCGCTGAGGACGGAAGCGTCAATGTCAGTGTCAACTTTTGCATCATCTCGTGATCTTGAACCATTCGAATGGGTGCGCCGATGGATACTGCCTTGCCATGTTAGAAGGAAAGCGGTCCGACGGAAACCTGAAAAATAAGCCACGCTACCAAGGAGTCTTGCGGGAAGATCGCAACCTTAGCATAGTAGGTCGCTCTTCCGCGCATTGGCAGCCGGCCGATCCGACTGGAAGCGTCAATACGGGAGCCGTAACGTCGTGGAACAGGCGGACATCAGCACACTCGGCAAGTACGAGATTCTCGGCCCGCTCGGCAAAGGCGCCATGGGGGTGGTCTACAAAGGCAGGTATCCCGTGATCGAGCGGTTCGTCGCACTCAAGACCGTAAGAACCGATCTGCTCAAGGCCGAGGATGCCGACGCGACCCTGGCCCAGATCGCCCGGTTCAAGCGGGAAGCCCAGGCGGCGGGGCGTCTCAGCCACCCCAATATCGTTGCCATTTATGAATATGGCGAAGACGGCCCGGTCGCCTTCATCGCCATGGAGTTCATCGCCGGTCGCGATCTCAAGAGCTATTTCGATGCCAGCGAACGGTTCGACACCAAGGCGATCGTTCGCATCATGACCGAAATGCTGGCGGCGCTCGACTACGCCCACAAACACGGCATCGTTCACCGCGACATCAAGCCGGCCAATATCATGCTGACTGGCAGCGACGCAGTAAAAATCACCGACTTCGGCATCGCCCGTCTTGAATCGTCCAATCTGACCCAGGCTGGTACAGTCATGGGGACGCCCAGCTATATGTCTCCGGAACAATTCATGGCCCAGCCGGTCGACGCCCGCTCGGATATTTTCTCGGCCGGAGCGGTCTTCTACCAGCTTCTGGCCGGCGAAAAGCCGTTTTCCGGCAGCCTGCACGCCATCATGCACCGGGTGTTGAATGCCGATCCCGAGCCGCCATCGGTGCTCAACGTCCAGGTCCCCCGTGCGTTCGACCCTGTGGTGGCGAAAGCCATGGCCAAGCGGGCGGAGGATCGCTACCAGAACGCAGGCGAGTTCGCCCGTGCGATCCGCGACGCGGCTGATCACCGTCCATCCGATCCCCCGGCACCGCAGGCCGGCGATGATGAGGCCACCGTGATTGGTGATGCCACGGTGCGTGCTGCCGCACCGGCTTTGGTCAGGCCGCCGCCCCCGCCGGCCGCCGTTGCGTCCCTGAACCCCGCGCCCCTCCGGCCGGACGCCCCCGTTCCGGTCAAGGCGGGGGGAAAGCGCCTGATTATCGGTGGCGGTGCCGCGCTTCTGATTGCGCTGTCCGTTGGCGGCTGGTGGCTGATGGGGGAACCCGGCCAATCCGGCCAAATCGAACAGCTGCCGAAGCTAACGCTCCGATCGCCCGCCGCCCTTTCCAAACTGCAAGAGCGGGAGCCGCGGCATCTGGCGAGCTTGAACGCCTTGACCTCTTTGCGTTCGGCTCTCGGCGGCGTTCCCTGCTCGCTGCTCGCGGTCGATGCCCGCAGCGAGGGCGTCCTGGCCGTAACCGGAGTCGCCGCGGACGAAGCCTCTGTGCGCTCTCAGATTGCCACGACGGCACCGGCGGTGCTTAGCTCGCTCTCGCTGAGCCCGATCTCTCCCGCACTGTGCGGCCCGCTCACTGTGACCGGCCCCCTGCGGCAACGGAACCAGACCCTGCCCGCTCCGGTCAGTGTGCAGCCGGGCAACCCCGACGGCCGCTACCCCAGCGGCCAGACTCTGGTTGTGGATGTCTCGGCTCCGGGCTTTCCTGCGTATCTTCAGGTTGACTACTTCACTTTGGAAGGTGACGTCGTCCACCTGTTCCCCAATGGCGCTCAGCGGGCCACCCGTCTGGCTCCCGGCGAAACTCAGCGGCTCGGGGATCGCACGGCCGGCGGTCAAGCCTGGAGAATCGGCCCGCCGTTTGGCCGCGAACTGGTCGTGGCCATCGCCAGCAGCAAACCACTGTTTTCGGCCCCGCGCCCCGATACCGAAACGACCGGGCACTACGTCGCCGCGCTGAGCGAGGCGCTTAACGACGCCAACCAGGCCGAAGGCCCGGCTCCGGTGGCCGCGGCGACGGTGATTACCACGATCCCGAAATAGCGGCTGACCCGCTTGGTCGCGGAGTGCCGATTGCGTTGCAACGCGGCAATGGCATAATGCGGGTCCACCGACAGGAACCGCGACATGCCGTATTTGCTTGCCCTGCTCGTGATCGTCGGCATCGTCGTCATCCGGAGGCTCTCGGGTCAGCTTCGTTGGCTGCACTCCGAGGTGACCGGCCTGAAACGGAAGCTGGCGGCGCTGGAGGCCCGGTTCGGCGAGGAACCGCGCCCCGTCATCCCTGAGGCCGCCGCGACCATCAAGAGCGCGCCGCCGCCGCCGAGGGTGGCGCCACAGCCGGCGCCCGCCGGAAAACCCGTCCCGGCCACGACGGGAAACTGGGAAAAGACGCTGGCCGAGCACTGGCTGGTCTGGCTGGGCGGTGTCACCCTGGCACTGGGCGGCGCCTTCTTCGTCAAGCTGTCCATCGACCAGGGCCTGCTGACGCCGGCGGTCCGGGTCTTCCTGGGTGTGATCTTCGGCATCGCGCTGACAGGGGCGGGCGAACGGGTGGCACGGCGCGACCGCCTGCCCGGCGAGACCCTGACATCCTACGTCCCCCAAGCCCTGACCGCCGCCGGCGTGGTAACGGTGTTCGCCAGCCTCTACGCCGCGCATCAGCTATACGACCTGCTGCCCGGCTGGCTGTGCTTCGCCCTGCTCGGAACCACCGCCGCGGCGGCTGTGGTGCTGTCGCTGCGCCAGGGGCCGCTGGTCGCCGCGCTTGGTCTGACCGGTGCATTCCTGGTGCCGCTGCTGGTCCGGAGCGATCAGCCCCAGGCGATGGTGCTGTTCTCCTATCTCACCCTGGTGGTCGGCGCCTCCCTGGTGCTGGTCCGTCACCAGGGCTGGCCGTGGCTGGCCTGGCTGACGCTGGTCTCGGGCCTCGGGTGGAGCCTGCTCTGGTTGTCCGGCGCCCGCGACGGGTCCGGCTCGCTGTCGGTCGGATGCTTCCTGCTGGTGCTGCTCGGCAGTTTCGCCGTTTTCCGCCGGGGTCTGGCCGCCGTGCCGGTGCTGAGCGGCGTCGATGGCAGCCCGGTCACCCGGATGGTGGTGCGCGCGGCCTTTTGGGCGGTCACCGCCGGTCTGCTGGTCCTGGTTCACGCCGACGGCTATGGCGCGACCGGGCTGGGCTGCGCCCTGGCCGCGCTGCTGTTCCTGCTCTGGTTCGCCCAGCGCGACCCCGAGTTCGACGATGTCATTGCCGCCGCGGGACTGCTGCCGCTGGCCGTGCTGGTGACCTGGGCGCTGCCGACCCCGGACCTGCTGCCGTCGCGGGTGGTTCTGCCGCTGATACCACCCGAACTGGTCAGCCGCTTCGTGACCGTCGCCGCCGTTGCCACGATCCTCTTGGGCGGTGGCGGCTTTTTGGGCATGATCGCGGCGCCGCGGCCCGGCCGCTGGGCAACGCTCTCGGCCACGGTCCCCCTGTCGGTCCTGATGGTCTCCTACTGGCGCCTGCAGCCCTTTGCGCTCGACATCGCCTGGTCGGTCTCGGCCCTGCTGCTGGCCGCTCTCAGCTGCGCCGCCGCCGAACGGGTCGCGGCGATGCGCCGGCGCGGACCGCACTGGGATGGCGCCCTGGCCGCCTACGCCGTCGGCGTTCTCGGCGGCACCATCCTGGCCGCGACCATCGCCCTGGAGCAGGCGTGGCTGAGCGTCGCCCTGGCGATGCACCTGCCGGCGCTGGGGTGGGTCGAGCAGCGGCTGAAGCTGGCGACCTTGCGCCACGTCGCCATCGGGGTCGCGGCAGCGGTCCTGATCCGGCTGGCGGCCAACCCCTGCGTCCTCGATTACCCGATGGCGACAACGCCGGTGTTCAACTGGCTGCTCTACGGCTACGGCCTGCCGATGGCGGCTTTCCTGGTCGCGACCCGGCAGTTCGGACGCGGCGCCAATGACCTCCTGGTCGCCCTGCTGGAGGCCGGCGGCATCGCCTTCCTGGCACTGCTGGTAACCCTGGAACTCCGGCAGGCCCTGAACGATGGCAAGCTCGCGCTCGACCTCTCCGACCTCGGACGGGATTCCGCCGAAACGCTCGCCTGGCTGGCCCTGGCGGCCCTGTTGCTGCACCAGGGTCGCCTCCGGAACCGACGGGTGCCGGTCTGGGGCGGCTGCGTGCTGTTCTGGCTGGCTGCCGCCCAGGCGGTGCTGTGGCAGGCATTGTGGGCCAACCCGATGCTCACGGGGGCGTCAGTCGGCTTAGGACTGTGGCCGCCGGCCGACGCCCTGACCGTCGCCTACGGCGGCCCCGGACTGCTGTTCGGGCTGATTGGCGTCCGCCGGCTGGGCCCGGAGGCGGTGTGGCGGACGGCACAGTGTTTGACCGTCGCCTTTGTCTTCGGCTGGCTGACCCTCGAGGTGCGGCACGTCTTCCAGGGCGACGTCCTCGACGGCAGTTCCGGCGGCGATGCCGAATGGTATGCCTACTCGGTGGTCTGGCTGGTCCTGGCGGGCATCGGTCTGGCCATCGGACTGGTCCGCAACAATCCATGGCTGCGGAAACTGGCCCTGGCCGGACTCGGTCTCGTGGTGCTGAAGGTCTTTCTTTCCGACACCACCGATCTGTCCGGTTCCTGGCGGGCCTTGTCGTTCCTCGGGCTGGGCGGCGCCCTGATTGCCGTCGGATACGGCTACCGGCATCTCAGGAAGCCCTGATCCAGGACCGGCCGGCATCCCGCTGCGGCCGGACCAGCGCCGGCCCGCTTACCCGACCAGTTCGACCCGGTAATCCTCGATCACGGTGTTGGCGAGCAGCTTCTGGCACATGGCGTCAAGCCGCGGCTGGGCCTGATCAACAGCGGTGTCACCGAGATCGAGTTCGATCACCTTGCCCTGACGGGCATCGGCAACCTCGGCAAAGCCGAGGGAATTGAGCGCATGAGCGATGGCCTTGCCCTGGGGGTCGAGCACGCCGCGCTTGAGGGTGACAAAAACTTTGGCTTTCATACCCGGTGGTTCCTCATTCCCGCTGTCGTCTTCACTGCACCGCTTTCGGGCCCTTGATGTCGCTGGGGCCGCCCTCGGGCAGAATGCCGAGCCGGCGGGCAACTTCCTGATAAGCCTCCTCGACCCGGCCGAGATCCTCGCGAAAACGGTCCTTGTCGAGCTTTTCGTTGGTCTTGCTGTCCCAGAGCCGGCAATTGTCGGGGCTGATCTCATCGGCCAGCACGATGCGCATCTCCTCGTTCTCCCAAAGGCGGCCGAACTCCAGCTTGAAGTCGATCAGGCGGAGACCGATGCCGAGGAACAACCCGGTAAGATAATCGTTGATGCGCAACGACAGCGCCATCATGTCGTCGAGGTCCTGGGGCGCGGCCCAGCCAAAGGCGGTGATGTGCTCCTCCGAGACCATGGGACAGCCCAGCTCTTCGGACTTGTAATAATACTCGATGATCGAGCGCGGCAGCGGTGTGCCCTCGGGAATGCCGAAGCGCTTGGCCAGCGACCCGGCGGCAACGTTGCGCACCTGCAACTCAATCGGAATGATCTCGACCTCGCGCACCAGTTGTTCGCGCATGTTGAGCCGGCGCACAAAGTGCGTGGGCACACCGATCTCGCCGAGACGGCTCATCAGGTACTCGGAGATCCGGTTGTTGAGCACGCCCTTGCCGGTGATCACGCCGCGCTTCTGATTATTGAAGGCCGAAGCGTCATCCTTGAAGTATTGCACGAGAGTTCCAGGTTCGGGTCCTTCGTAAAGAACCTTGGCCTTGCCCTCGTAAATGCGTCGGCGTCGTGTCATGTTTTTTGGTCCGCTGTGGCGCTCCGACAGGACTGGGAGCGGTTTTGCGCCGCCGATCGGGAAGTTTGCTGCTGGTCATATAGCAAGTTAGGCGCCCGGACACAACGAAACGAGACACCCCGCCGCCGAAGGGTCAGCCGGGGCCGACCGGCTGCCATGTCGCCTTGTCGGGCGGGCCGCCGGCAAACAGCCAGACCGGCCGGCGCCGGCGGCGACTGTTCGCGCCGGGCAGCGCTATCAGCGCCGACGAGGTGGTGCCGAAACCCGAGGGCGTGAGAAAGCAGAGGGCGCTCCGCGCCTCCGCCGGATCGGCCGGTTCCCGGCAGGCCAGCAGGTGCCGCCAGGCCGCCCAATCGTCCCGCTCCGGTTCCGGCGCGGCCGCCCGCCCGAAGCGCGGCAGGCCGCCGCGAATGCGCGGATCGTTCGGGTCGTTGCAATCGAAGGCGGTGATCATCGACAGTCCATCGACCAGCGGCGCCACCACCACGGGCGCCCGCCCGCCCGCGTCACGATGATAAAGGCAGAAGGCGTCGCGGTTGTCGGCGATCACCAGATTGAACGGCCGGTAGGCCGCGGGATTGAGATCGGCCAGCGCCGCCGCCGCCGCGGCCGCATCGGCATGGTCGAGCGCCTCGAGCACCAGTTCACCGCGCGAGCGCTTGCCCGCCGCCGGTCCCAGCGTGCCGTAACGGTTGAGCACCACCGCAACCACGCCGGCTTCGTTAAGGCCGAGCCAGCTGCCGCCGCCAGTCAGGTCCAGCCCACCGCGCACCTCGGGCCGGTCAGGCCAGTGGCGGCCGGGCGGACGCCACGGCCGGTCAGACATTTCGTCGCGGTTCGCCCCGATCAGAACGGGCCAGTCATGCCCGGAGCGACGTAACACGATGACGGTACACATGGTTCCCCCCGGGGCTCTCTCGGTGTATGGTTGTTTCCGGCTAAGCCATCCGGCGCCCCCCTGACTGGACGCCTTGGGGCAACCATATAATAGATATCGGCATTACAAACGATTATAGAGCCGGCCAAGCGCGCCGTTCCAGGGAGACCAAATGCCATGAGCACGTTCGAGGATCGCGAACAAGCCTTTGAGAACAAATTCAAGTATGACCAGGATATCCTGTTCAAGATCAACAGCCGGCGCGCCCGGCTGATCGGTCTCTGGGCTGCAGAGCGCCTGGGCATCACGGGCGCCAAGGCCGAAGCCTACGCCCAGGAGGTGGTCTCGGCTGATCTTGACGAGCCCGGTCATGCTGACATCATTCGCAAGCTTCAGGCCGACTTCAAGGAGAAGGGCGTCGACATCAGCGACCACCGGATCACCAAGGAGCTGGATCGCCACTGGGAAATCGCCCGCCAGCAGGTCGCGCCACCTTCGGTGGGCTGAGGGTCCGGCGGCAGCCGGCCGGGAAAGCCCCGTCGGCGCGGACCCGTGCCGGAGGCCGCGCCGGCCCCCCGCCGGGTCATCGGCCCGGCCACCCGAGCCGGGTTTCAATCACAACTCCTCTGCCCGGCGCTCCGACTCGGGGGGTAGGCGTCAGTAGGCGAATTCCCGGAACACCGGATCCACGCTGCCTTCCCAGGCACCGTGGAAGCGTTTCAGCAAAGTTGCCGCCGGAGTTTCCCCCGAATCCGCGATCGCGAACAGGGTCTGGAGAAAGCCGCTCTCATCGTCGCCGCAGTCGCTGTGGCGGGCGCGGCGGCTGAGGCCGGCAGCGGAAATCGTCAGCACCTCCAGGGCGATCTCACGCACGGAGCGGGTACGGAACGGTGTGGCCAGAGCCAACCGGGGCACGTCGCGGCGAAGGCCGGCCCGCTCTGCCGCGCTCCAGTCCTTCACCAGGTCCCAGGCGGCGTCCAGCGCCACCGAATCATAGAGCAGCCCGACCCAGAGCGCGGGCAGTGCGCACAGACGCTGCCAGGGACCGCCGTCGGCGCCCCGCATCTCCAGAAACTTCTTCAGCCGCACCTCGGGAAAAAGGGTCGTCAGGTGATCGGACCAGTCGGTGAGCAACGGCGTCTCACCGGGCAGGGCCGGCAACCGGCCCTTGAGGAAATCCCGGAACGACTGCCCCGAGGCGTCGAGGTAGCGGCCATTGCGGAAGACGAAATACATCGGCACGTCGAGGGCGTAGTCGACATAGCGCTCGAAGCCGAAACCGTCCTCGAAGACGAAGGGCAGATCGCCGCAGCGGTCGGGATCGGTGTCGGTCCAGATCTGGCTGCGAAAGCTCTGAAAGCCGTTGGGCCGGCCCTCGGTGAAGGGTGAGGCGGCGAAAAGCGCGGTCGCGATCGGCTGCAGCGCGAGACTGACCCGGAACATCCGCACCATGTCGGCTTCGCTGGAAAAATCCAGATTGACCTGCACGGTACAGGTGCGGGTCATCATGTCGATGCCGAGGGTGCCGCGCTTGGGCATGTAGTCGCGCATGATTTTGTAGCGGCCCTTGGGCATCCAGGGCACGTCTTCACGCCGCCATTTCGGATTGAAGCCAAGGCCGATCATGCCGGTGCCCAACTCGGCATCGATCGCCCGGATCTGGCGCAGATGCTCGTGAACCTCGGTGCAGGTCTCGTGGATCGTCTCGAGGGGCGCCCCGGACAACTCGACCTGTCCGCCAGGTTCCAGGCTGACGCTGGCCAGCCCCCGGGTCAGCGCGATCACATGGCCATTTTCGGACACCGGCGCCCAGCCGAACCGGGTCAGCCCCTGCAGGAGGGCGCCAATGCCGTCGGGACCGTCGTAAGGCAGCGGCGTGAGGTCGGAGAGCCGGAAGGCGAACTTCTCGTGCTCGGTCCCGATGCGCCAGTCGCAGGCCGGCTTGCACCCGCTCTCGAACCACGCCGTCAGCTGACGGGGATCCGTGATCGGGGCACCGGGAGAGGTCGGGGGTGCGGACATGGCGGCTCACAAGGTTGGAAGAGGAAAAAAACAGCGGCTTACAGCGATCGACCGTCAGGACGGCCCGGCCCGGAATGGCGGCCGGACCTCGGCGCCGGTATCGTCCGACCAGTCGCCGCGGAGCGCCTGCCAGCAGGCGAGAGCGGCCAGGGCAGCGGTTTCGGCCCGCAGCACCCGCGGACCCAGACCAACCTGGACAACAAAGGGCCGCCGGCCCAGTTCGTCAAGCTCGGAATTGGCGAACCCTCCTTCCGGGCCGATCAAAACTGCTGCCGGCCCGGGCGGCAATGCCGCCACCGCCGCCGCCAGCGGCCGCACCGGCCCGGCTTCGGCGCAGACCAGCAGCGGCAGCCCCGGCCAGTGAGAGAGAAGCTGGAAAAACGGCGTCGGGGGTAAGAGTTCGGGAACGGTGAGCCGCTCGCACTGTTCGGCGGCCTCGCGGGCGATCGCGCCCAGCCGCTCCAGATTGACCCGGCCGATGTCGGTATGCCGGGTCACCACCGGCACCAGCCGCGTCACCCCGAGTTCGGTCGCCTTCTCGATCAGGGTTTCGAGTCGCGCCCGTTTCAGCGGCGCGAACACCAGCCACAGCCCGGCGCCCGGCGCTTCGGGCGCCCGGCGCCGGCTGTCGACCACCAGCCGGCAGCGATCCTTGGCAAAACCGTCGATCACCGCCCGCCATTCGCCATCGCGGGCATTGAAAAGCGCTACCGCCGCCCCCGGGGCCAGCCGCAGCACATGGCGCAAATAATGCCCCTGGCCGGACTCCAGCTCAACCCCGGCCCCGGCCGAGAGCGACGCCCCGATCCAGAGCCGGGTGCGCCCGTCCCGCCGCGCCGTATCCTCTTCATCCCCGCCCCGCACGCCCGCCTCCCCTGCCCGATCGCCCCTAAACTGCCCACGAAACAGGCCGGGGGCAAGGTGCAGGTCCGGGGAAAATGGGCCAGTCTGCCGGCGCCCGCCCCAGCCGCTGCCGGCCCCAGCGAGGCCAATCCCCTTGCCCCGTACCCCCGCCCTGCCCTATAGTCCCCAGATATTGTGATGGGGAGGCTCGGATGCGCCAGGGGTTGGGATGGGGGGCCGCTTTGGCGGGTCTGTGGCTGTGGGCGGCCGCGAGCGCGGCGCTGGCGGAACCACCCGCGACAGAGGCGGCGCTGGCCGACCGGGTGCTGGGCGATCCCCGGGCACCGGTGACGATGCTCGATTTTTCGTCGCTGACCTGCCCGCATTGTGCCGAGTTCCACACCAAAACCCTGCCGGAGCTGAAGACCCGCTATATCGACACCGGCAAGCTCAAGATGGTCTTCCGCGACTTCCCGCTCGACCGCAACGCCCTCCACGCCTCGATCCTGGCCCGCTGCGCCCCCGCCGCGCGCTATTACGGCTTCCTCGATGTGCTGTTCAAGAGCCAAAGCAGCTGGGGCCGGGCCGCCGATCCCAAGAAGGCACTGGCCCAGATCGGCGCCCTCGGCGGCGTGCCGCCAGCGGATTTCGAAGCCTGCCTCGCCATGAAGCCGCTGGAGGATGCCCTCATCCAGCGCACCTACGAGGCCCAGAAGAGTTTCGGCATCCAGTCGACTCCGACCTTCGTGTTCAATGGCGGTGCCGAGAAGCTCGAAGGCGCCCAACCCCTGGAAAAGTTCCAGGAGGTCATCGACCGTCTGCTGAAGCCCTGATCGAGCGCGCGTCGTGGATTTCATCAAGCTTCGCCTCGCCGGCTTCAAGTCCTTCGTCGATGGGACCGAACTGCTGATCGAGCCCGGTGTCACCGGCGTCGTCGGCCCGAATGGCTGCGGCAAGTCCAATCTGGTCGAGGCGTTGCGCTGGGTGATGGGCGAAACCTCGGCGCGCAAGATGCGCGGCGACGAGATGGATGACGTCATCTTCGGCGGCACCTCGCGGCGGCCGGCACGCAACCTCGCCGAGGTAACGCTCACTCTCGACAACGCCGCCCGCACCGCCCCGGCCGGCTTCAACGACTCGACCGATCTCGAAATCACCCGCCGCATCGAGCGCGGCTCGGGGTCGGACTACCGGATCAATGGCAAGCTGGTCCGCGCCCGCGACGTCCAGTTGCTGTTCGCCGACAATTCCAGCGGTGCCAACTCGCCGGCACTGGTCAGCCAGGGCCAGATCGGCGCCCTGATCCGCGCCAAACCCCAGGACCGCCGCCAGTTGCTCGAGGAGGCGGCCGGGATCACCGGCCTGCATTCGCGCCGCCATGAAGCCGAACTGCGCCTCAAGGCGGCAGAAACCAACCTGACCCGGCTCGACGACGTCATCGGCGCCATGGACGGCCAGTTGCAGGGCCTGAAGAAGCAGGCGCGGCAGGCCAACCGCTATCGCAACCTCTCGGACCTGATCCGCCGCGCCGAAGCCGTGCTCTGGCATCTGCGCTGGCAGGCCGCCACCGCCGCCACCGAGAGCGCGCGCGCCCAGTTCGCCACCGCCGAGTCGCAGGTCCGCGACCTGATGGCCGCGGTGGCCAACCTGACCACCCGCCGCACCAACGATGCCGCCGACCTGCCGCAGCTGCGCCAGTCGGAAGCGGCGGCGGCGGCGGCGCTGCAGCGGTTGGTGCTGGCCCGCGAGCAACTGGACGCCGAGGAACGCCGGGTCATCGAGTCCCAGACCGCCAACCGCCGCCGAATCGAACAGGTGCGGGGCGATCTCGGCCGCGAAAACGCCCTGGCCGCCGACGCCGACGGCGCCGTGCTCCGCCTCTCGGAAGAGCGTGACGCCCTGGCGGCGGCCCAGGAAGACGAGGCGATGCTGGCCGAGGACGCCGCCGAACGCCTCGCCGGCACCCGCGAAGAGGTCGAAGAGCTTGACCGCGCCCTGACCCGGCTGACCGAGCAGGTCGCCGCCGACGAGGCCCGGCGCGGCGCGCTGGCCGGGCAGGTCCGCGACCTTGAGCAACGCCTCGCCGGCGCCGAAACCCGGGCCGCGGCCCAGCGCCAGCAGCGGGAAGCTCTGGAGCACGAGCAGGCCGCCCGCCCCGACCTCGAAGAGGCCGCCCTCGGCAGCGCCGCCGCCGAAGACCGGCTCGAAGCGGCCCGCGAGGCGGTGGAGCAGGCCGAGCAGGCCAAACAGGCGGCAGACAGCCGTCAGGCCCGGGCGCGCGACGCCCTGCAGGGCGTCGAGAGTGTGCGGGTGCGGCTGAAGGCCGAGACCTCGGCCCTGACCGAATTGCTGCACGGCCGCGCCGGCTCGGGTGACCTCTTTCCGCCGCTGATCGACGCCGTCACCGTCAGCCGCGGCTTCGAGGCGGCGCTGGCCGCCGCCCTCGGCGACGATCTGACGGCACCGCTCGACGATGCCGCCGCCGTCCACTGGCGCACCCTGCCGCCCTATGCCGAGGTGCCGCCGCTGCCCGAAGCCGCCGAACCGCTGGCCGCCCGGGTCAGTGGTCCGGCGGCCCTCACCCGCCGCCTGACCCGGATCGGCATTGTGGCCGACGGCGCCACCGGCGCCCGTCTCGCTGCCCAACTGCTGCCCGGCCAGGCCCTGGTCACCCGCGAAGGCGCGGCCTGGCGCTGGGACGGGCTGACCATCGCCGCCGGCGCGCCCTCCGCCGCCGCGATCCGCCTCCGCCAGCGCAACCGGCTCGAAGACCTGCGCCAGGAGCTGGCGGTCGCCGAGGATCGGGTTGACGAGGCCCGCGCCGTGGTCGAGGACGCCCGCCGGGCCGCCGAGCAGGCCACCGCCGAGGAGAAGCGCTGCCGCGAGGCCATGCGCGAGGCCTTCAGCGCCGTCAACACCGCCCGCGACCGCCACGCCAAGCTGGTGCGCGAGGACGCCGCCGCCGCCTCCCGCCTCGCCGCCGTGCTGGAGCAGCTCGAACGGCTGGAGGCCGACCGCGCCGAGTTCCAGGCCCGCCTCGCCGAGGCCCGCGCCGCCCTCGCCGCGCTGCCCGAATCCGGCCCGGCCCGCGAGACGGTCGCCGAACTGCGCGCCCGCCTCGCCGAGCGCCGGGCAGTGCAGACCGAGCGCCAGAGCCAGCTCGACCGCCTGACCCGCGAGGCCCAGGCCCGGCGCCAGCGCCTCGCCGCCATCGAGACCGAGGAGCGCTCGTGGCGCAGCCGTCAGCAGGGCGCGGGCAGCCGGCTGGCCGAACTGACCGAACGCGCTGCCAGCGCCGAGGCCGAACTCGAACGCCTCGCCGGCCGCCCGGCCGAGATCGAGGCCGACCGTCAGGGCCTGCTGACCCGGATCGCCGATTCGGAGCGTAGCCGTGGCCGTGCCGCCGATGCCCTCGCCGCGGCCGAAACCCGGCTGGCCGAAACAGAAAAGCAGCTGAAGCGGGCCGAGGCCGGCCTCTCCGACGCCCGCGAGGCCCGCGCCCGCGCCGAGGCCGCCGTCGGCACCGCCCAGGTCCACGCCGCCGACCTTGCCGAGCGCATCCTTGACCGGCTGGAGTGCGAACCCGGCCAGACCCTGGCCCTGGCCGGACTCGCCCCCGGCGACGCTCTGCCCGAGGCGGTGGCGGTGGAAAGCCGGCTCGACCGCCTGACCCGCGAACGCGAAACCATGGGACCGGTCAATCTCCGCGCCGAGATGGAAGCCGAGGAACTGGAAACCCAGATCACCAGCCTGACCACCGAGCGCACCGACCTGATCGCCGCCATCAGCCGGCTCCGCCACGGTATCACCAGCCTCAACAAAGAGGCGCGCGAGCGGCTGCTGGCCTCGTTCGCCACCGTCAACAGCCATTTCCAGGAGTTGTTCGTCAAGATGTTCGGCGGCGGCCGCGCCCACCTCGAACTCACCGACGCCGAGGACCCGCTCAACGCCGGCCTGGAAATCTTTGCCAGCCCGCCGGGCAAACGCCTGCAAATTCTCAGCCTGCTCTCGGGCGGCGAGCAGGCGCTGACCGCGCTCTCGCTGCTGTTTGCCGTCTTCCTCTGCAACCCGGCGCCGATCTGCGTCCTCGACGAGGTTGACGCCCCGCTCGACGAGGCCAATGTCGGCCGCTTCTGCGACATGGTTCACGACATGGCGCGCTCGGGCCGCACCCGCTTCCTGATCATCACCCACCACCGCCTGACCATGGCCCGCACCGACCGCCTGTTTGGCGTCACCATGGCCGAGCAGGGTATCTCCCAACTGGTCTCGGTCGACCTCGGCGGCGCCGAAGCCCTGCGCGCCGTCGGCTGAGCACAGCCTAAGGCGCGACCCGCCAGTTTTCGATCCAGAGCGTGGTCGGCTCCATATGGCCGGTGGGAACGATGCCGGTCAGCCATTTCGGTTTGACCGTCGCCTCGGCCCGGTAATAAAGCGGCAGCGAGGGCAGCTGTTCGGCATAGCGCCGTTGCAGCTTGGCCCAGAGCGCGCGGTTGGCCGCCGGTTCGCAGACCACTTCGAGATCATCGAGGGTGCGGTCGAGGTCGGGATCGCTGAGACCGGAATAATTCTGGCCGGAAAAGCCGTTGGCCGCGCTCGGAATCATCGAGGAATGCAGAATGCCGCGGGGAATGCTGCCCGGGGCGCTGATCCAGGCAAAAAGGGCAAGGCCGGTAAAGCCGCGTTCGCGCAGGGTCTGGCCGAACAGAACACGCGCCGGCTGGTTTTCGATCCGGACCTCAACCCCAACCTGCCGCCACTGGGCCTGGAGCACCTGCTCGACCAGTTCGCGCGAGCGGTTGCCGGCGGTGCTGGCAAGGCTGAGCTGAAGCGTCTCACCGGCGGCGTTGGTGCGGATGCCGCCCCGGCGCCCGGTCCAGCCCGCCTCGTCGAGCAAGCGGTTGGCCGCCCCTGGGTCGTACCGGTACCTCGGCACCGCGGGATCAAACATGCGGTCGAGCGGACTGACGATGTCGTCGGCCACCGGCTGGCGTCCGGCGAACAGCTGGCGGCTGATCGTCTCGCGGTCGATGGCCTGGAGCAAGGCGCGCCGCACCCGGACATCCGCCAGCGCCGGCGTGTCGAGCCTGACGTCGACATGCTCGAAGAATAGACCGGCCCGGGTCAGTATCTCAAAGCGGCCGTCCTGGCGCTTGTCGAGCGCCAGCACCTGATCCAGCGGCAGGCCGATCTCCCCCGGCACCAGGTCGAGGTCGCCGGCGAGCAGACCGGCCTCCAGCGCCGCGCTGTTCTCGACCGCCCGCACCACCACCCGCTTGAACGGCGGCGGCGCCCCCCACCAGCGCGGATTGGCCTCCAGTTCAATCCGGCTGCCGGTGTCGACGGCGGTGATCCGGTAGGGGCCAAAATAGAGGCCGGGGTTGGTCGGGTCGGTCCGGTAAAGCGTACGGTTCGTGTATGCCGCGGGATCGGCCTCGAACACCGGCCGTTCGAGATGCGCGGGCAACAGCTCCAGCCCGTCCAGCCCCTGATAATCGCAGGTCCGCCGGGCCAGATGGACGGTGAATCTCCGGTCGTCGATCGCCGTTATATCTTTGATGTCACGGGTAAAGAGGTCATGACTGTCAAAGCCGCTCAAGGGATGGCGCCCGGCCTCGAAGGTAAAGAGGACGTCTCGGGTCGTCACCGGTACACCATCACCCCAGACCGCCTCCGGCCGGATCGTGTATGTCACCGCCATCCCACCCCCGGGCTCGTCGGCGGCGGTTCCGGCGCCACGGTCCGGCAAGGCGGTGCACAGGAGACAGACACGCTGCCAGTCGGCGTCATACGCGGTCATCGGCCGCCGGGTCATGGCAAGAACATAGGTCTTGGCCGCCATCGCATCGATGGCGGGATGGAGGGTCGAAGGATATTGGGAAATCCCGATCCTGAGTTCGTCATGCCCGGCGCGGGCGGAACCGCTCGCCCCCAGAGCGAGACCCAGCACCAACACCAGCACCAAAGCCCTCACCTTATGCCTCCAGGGATTCCAGAAGTTCGCCCGCCGAAGACAGGCAGGCGCAAACCAGCGGCCCGCCGCCACCACAACCGGCGTCGACGGTGAGGGTATATTTGGTCATGACGAAGCCGCCACCCGCAGGGTCATGGCCGCGGACGATGCGGGCAAAGCCGCCATAATGGCGATCGATGCGGGCGAACGGGGCGCTGCCCCACCAGAAAGCGTCGCCCTGGGCCTCAAAGCTGCGCTCAATATCAAAGCCGGCGCTGACCAGCAGCACCCCGCCCTGCCCGCCTTCTTTGGGCGGCAGATCCGGCGACCCGGTGAAGGCAGCCCGGCGCAGGGCGCTGAACAGCGGTTCATGACCCGGCGCCTTACGCATCGTCTCGCGAAGGCCGCCCGTAAACCGGGCGATGCTGCGCGCGCTGTCGCGGGCGACCGCACGGGCCTGATCGGCGCTGCTGCCATAGGATTCGAGGGTCGCCCCCAGACCCTGGCTCAGCATCCAGGCCATGATCTCGCGGGGATTGGGCGCCAGTTGCAGTTGTAGCAGCTTCTGCCACATCTCCTCCTGGCCACCGCGCAGGTAGACGATGTCGGTTTCAAACAGCCCGGGCACCGCCAGCAGCGCCCGCCGAAACATCAGCAGCTCTTCAATGGTTTCAAGGGCATGGGGGCTACGGCCGATCATGTTGCCGAGATAGACCAGACGGTCGCCGGGCTGGAAGCGCGAGCCGAGATCATCGTGGAGCTTGACCAACCGCCGGATCTCGGCGTGGACAGCCGCCACCGCCCAGATGCGCCGGGGTCGACCCAGATCAACAAAACGTTGATTATCAACCATGTGCCGCCAACCCCGTGTTGCGTGGCCCGTTTCCCGGCTCGGAACACCCACGAATTGCGGGGCGGAGTTTATGCGGCGCGCAGCCCTGGTGAAAGGTTAAAATACAATGCCGGAGGCACAGCCTCCGGCATTGCCGAAAAAAACAGTTACGCCGCCTTGGTCAGAACCTGCTCGAGGCGCTCGGTGGCCTTGAGTTCGTCGATTTTCTCGACCGCAGCCAACTCGCGGGCCAACCGCTCCAGCGCCGCCTGATAAATCTGGCGCTCGCTGTAGGACTGGTCACACTGGTCGCCACCGCGATAAAGATCACGCACGACCTCGGCGATCGAAACCGGATCACCGGAGTTGATCTTGGCTTCGTATTCCTGAGCCCGGCGGCTCCACATGGTCCGGCGAACCCGGGAGCGGCCCTGGAGGGTCTCAAGTGCGACCTTGATCCGATCCTTGGAGCTGAGCCGGCGCAAACCCGAATTCTTAGCCTTCGCCACCGGCACCTTGAGCGTCATCCGCTCCTTTTCGAAGGTGATGGCGTACAGCGTCACCTCCTGGCCGGCAATGTGATGGGTCTCGACGCCTTCGACACGACCGACGCCGTGGGCCGGATAAACGACAAAATCTCCGGCCAGGAACTCTAGCTTGTGCGACATTCTGCTTGGCTCTCACTGTGTGCGATCAGCACCGCGGTTGACCACATCCCGCGCCCGGACATCACCGGGATACCGGCGCGGGGGATTCCGGCCTATCGGCATATTCCGGCTTGCGCCGGGCTGCGTTTCACGCAACGCCCTCCCCTGCACGCTGTTCGCACCCGTCACCCCTCCGGGAGCTGCGAAGCACGCCTGGGTCGCCGCTTCTGGTCCCCTGTATAGCTGATGTGTCGATAAAGTTACATACTTTTGATCGACTGCTGCAGTGCAGCGGACGAGCGGCCCGACGATAGCTGGCGTGCGCGATTCGCATAACAAAATCACCGCCGGGCGGCACGATTTTTTCTCAAGACAACAATCAGGAACCCGGCTTTTCGCTGAAGTATTTGTCAAGCTTTCCCGGGAGGTCTTTAAACGCATCGGCATCCGCAGGCGCATCTTTTTTCTTGCTGATATTCGGCCACCGGGTGGAGTAGTCTCGATTTATCTCGGTAAATTTTGGCTGAGCATCAGTATCGGAGCAAATCGCCTCTGCGGGGCACTCCGGCTCGCAGACGCCACAATCAATGCACTCATCGGGGTTGATCACCAGCATGTTCTCCCCCTCATAGAAGCAATCGACCGGACAGACTTCGACGCAGTCCGTGTACTTGCACTTGATGCAGTTTTCCCCAACGACGTAAGCCATTACCGTTCTCCGATGCTTTGCCTGCCGAAGCTCCGCTTCGCAGTCGTTGTTGCACGGGCGTGCCCGGAAAGCCGGGAACCGCATCCGGCCGCCACGCCGTTTCCGTAGCACGGCCAGAACGGTTCGGGCAACCCCTGGGAGCCTCCCGGGCCGGCGCGACAAAGCCGCAGCGGGCGCCGTCGGCGACTCCGAGCGGTTTGCCGCCGCTCAGCGGCCGAACGGCAGATTTCCAGCCACGATCGCCGCCAGCACCAGCCAGCCGAACCAGCGATTCGACTTGAAGCGCAGCAGGCAATCGGCGGGATCCTGCATAATCCAGCCGCGCAGCTGCCATGCCAGTTGCAGAGCGGCCAGGACCAGCCCGAGGGGGAACAGGGGGTTGAGACCAGCCAGCCAGCCGGCGGCGGCGATCCCGGCAATGGTTACGAAATAAAAGCCGGCAATCCAGACCCGGCTGCGCTCGCCCAGGCGGCGCGCCGTCGATTTGACGCCGATGCGGGCGTCGTCCTCCTTGTCCTGATGGGCGTAGATCGTGTCATAACCAAGAGTCCAGGCAATGCCGGCGCCGTAAAGCGCCAGCGCCGGCAGGGCCACCCGGTCCTGCGCCGCCGCCCAGCCCATCAGCGCCCCCCAGTTGAAGGCCAGCCCCAGGAAGGCCTGAGGCCACCACGTGATCCGCTTCATCAAGGGATAGGTGAACACCAGCAGCAGCGAGGCGACCCCGAGCCCGATCGCCGTCGGCGTCAGCTGCAGCAGCACCACGAGCCCGAGCAGCATCTGTCCGGCCATGAAGACCAGCGCCTGAGCCACCGCGACCTGCCCGCTCGGGATCGGCCGCGCCCGGGTGCGCTCGACCCGGGCGTCGAGATCGCGATCGAGGATATCGTTGACCGTGCAACCGGCCCCGCGCATCACCACGGCGCCGATCCCGAACAGCAGCGCCAGCCCGAGCCAGTGGCGGTCCGGCCAGCCCGGCGAAGCCAGGGCCAGACTCCACCAGCAGGGAAACAGCAGCAGCCAGGTGCCGATCGGCCGATCGAGACGGGCCAGCCGCAGATAGGGGTGAAACGCAGCCGGCGTCCATCGCTCGAGCCGGCCATCATATCGGATATCGGTGAAACCCTCGGGTCTGTCGGAGCGCGGCATGAGGTCCATGGTCCATCGCGAAATCGTCGCCGTCCGGCCGCCGCCGTCGCCCGCGTCGCGGCACAGCGGGCGCGGCGTGCAGAGCCGGAGCCCCAGCATAGTCGGACCGGCCCCCGAGGGCAAAAGCGTCAACGCCGCACCGCGGCTTTCCCCCGACCGGCGGAACCGGGTTACCCCCGGGAATCCGCCAGGGATTTCAGCGGCGGGCCGGTCACGAAAGGCTGTGAATCGCCGGCCGTTGTGGTATCGCTACCCAGCCTTCCGCCCCTCCAGCCTTGATTGCCGACACCGTGACCGCCACCACCGAAACTTCAACCGGAACCGAGCACACCTCCAGCTGGCTGCTGGTGCGCCGCGTGCTCGGCAATTATCTGCTGCCCTACCGCTGGCCGTTCATTTGGGCCCTGGTGTTCATGGCGGTCAACGCCGCCACCACCGGTGCCATGGCGCGGCTGATGGAACCGGTGATGGACAACGTCTTCTCCCAGCGCGACCGCACCATGGTGGTGCCGGTGGCGATCGCGGTGCTGGTCGCCTTCACGGTGCGGGGCTTTTCCGACTATTTCCATTCGGTGCTGATGAACCGCATCGGCCAGCATCTGGTTGCCGACCTGCAAAAGCAGCTTTATGGCCATCTGCTTGAGGCCGACCTCGCCTTTTTCCACGCCACGTCGGCGGGACAGCTGATCTCGCGGGTGATGAACGACGTCGGCGTGATGCGCGGCACCGCCGCCGAATGCCTGACCAGCATGGGCAAGAGCACGCTGACCCTGCTGTTCCTGGTCGGGGTGATGTTCTACAACGACTGGCGCCTCGCCACCGGCGCCTTCATCGCCTTCCCGGTGGCCGGCTGGTTCGTGGCCTCGATGGGCAAGCGCATGCGCCGGGTGTCCTTCAGCACCCAGGTCGAACTTGGCAACTTCTCGGCCCAGCTCAACCAGACCTTCCAGTGCATCCGCCACGTCAAGGCCTATGGCATGGAAGGCCGGGAACGGGAGCGGGTGGGCGCGATCATCGACCGTCTGTTCGAACTGGTCTGCAATTCCTTTCACGTCCAGTCGCTGACCTCGCCGGTGACCGAGGTGCTGAGCGGGATCGCCATCGTGGCGGTGATCGTCTATGGCGGCCTGCGGGTGATCGACGGCCAGAGCACGGTCGGCGCCCTGATGTCGTTCATCGCCGCCTTCCTGCTGGCTTACGAGCCGATGAAGCGGCTCTCGAAAATCAATGCCCAGTTGCAGTCCGGGCTGGCCGCCTCGGAGCGGGTGTTCGAACTGCTCGACACCCACGCCACCATCCTCGACCGCCCGGGAGCGCGACCGCTGGCCACCCAGCGGTATGATATCCAGTTCCGCGACGTCCATTTCGCCTATGGCGACGACGCCCCGGCGCTGCACGGCGTCACCCTCGAGGTTCCCCACGGCCAGACCGTGGCCCTGGTCGGCCCCTCTGGCGCCGGCAAATCGACCTGCCTCAACCTCATTCCCCGCTTCTACGATGTCTTGCGCGGCTCGGTCGCGATCGGCGGCGAGGACATCCGCGACGTCGCGCTGTCCTCCCTGCGCAGCCGCATCGCCCTGGTCAGCCAGGAAGTGGCGCTCTTCGATCAGTCGATCCGCGAAAACATCGCCTACAGCCTGCCCGGCGCCACCGAGGAGCAGATTGTCGCCGCCGCGCGTTCGGCCGCCGCCCACGACTTCATCGTTACCCTGCCCCACGGCTACGACACCCTGGTCGGCGAACACGGGGTCAAGCTCTCGGGCGGCCAGCGCCAGCGCATTGCCATCGCCCGCGCCATGCTGCGCGACGCCCCGGTGCTGCTGCTCGACGAGGCGACCTCGTCCCTCGATACCGAATCCGAGCGCGCGGTCCAGGGCGCGCTGCGCACGCTTCAGCGCGGCCGGACCACCCTGGTGATCGCCCACCGGCTCTCAACGGTGGTCGATGCCGACCGCATTTATGTCCTGGATCAGGGCCGGGTGGTCGAATCCGGCAGTCATGCCGAGTTGCTGCACCACAATGGCCTTTACAGCCGCCTCTACGGCCTGCAGTCCGGCAGCGCCGAGTTCGAAGCGACCTTCGCGGCGCCCTGACTCGAAAGCCCCGCCCCCGCACCCTCGCGGGGGTGGCAGCAACCGGCCGGACCGGCCCTATTCGAATTTCGGCATCGCCGGCACGGTGGGTGACTGGAGCAGCAGTTCCGACATATTCAGGTTGAGCGCGACCAGACGGCTCATCAACTCGTCATCAACCTCCTGCAGCAACAGTTGCGCAGCCTTGATCATGAACTCGCTGGCCTGAATCAGGAAGTTCTTGGTGTCAGCGGCGATATCCTCGCTGGAGTTCAACAGCAAGTTCTTGAAGAACAGCCACAGCGCCACATTGTCGTCGAGCACCCGGCCCAGCAACTCCTTGTCGGACGGATTTTGTTTCGCCGTATCGATACGCACCGCCGCTTCCAGGAACGGATAAGCAACTTGTTCCTGCGGCGAAAGGTCGTCGGACATGTTGGAACCCCCAATCTTAGCGAATCATCAGGATGGGAAAATCGATCAAACGAGTGACGACCGTCGTCCCAGTGGCTTCTACTATTGATCCTGCCCTGCCCCTCTACACTCCGCGCCGGAGAATTTCCGGCTTGATCCCGTCAGGCGAGGACATGAGCCGGTGTCCCCGGCTTACCCAATCCGCCGGCTTTATCTTAGTCGTTAGGGGGCAAATAATCAAGCACTGACCGCGAAAGACTTCGCCGCCGGCCCATCACCGCCAAGTAATCCCGCGACAAATCTCGGGCAATGGCCGCAGCTCGACCGCAGCGTGCATCGCGCCGCCGAGGTAATCGCGAGCCGCTCCCCGACCCCAAACCGCCGCTGATGGCCAGGATCGACGGGCCGACACGGCAAAGGTTGTGTGCAGGCGCTAAAAATGCTAGGAACAGCGGGCGTAGAGCACCGTTTCCGGGCGGTGTCGCCGCCGGCCCGGCAAGCATCGCGGGGCGCCCTCAGGACCTTTTGGAAGAGTTCATTACTTGACGACGACATCGACGCCGCCGCACGCCGACATTTCTCCGGTCACGATCGAAGACGAAATGCGTCGCTCCTATCTCGATTACGCGATGAGCGTGATCGTGAGCCGGGCACTGCCCGACGTCCGCGACGGCCTGAAGCCGGTCCACCGCCGCATCCTTTTCGCCATGAAGGAGGGCGGGTACGACTCGAACAAGGCCTACAAGAAGTCGGCGCGCATCGTCGGCGACGTCATGGGTAAATATCACCCCCATGGCGACAGCGCGATCTATGACGCCATGGTCCGGATGGCGCAGGATTTTTCGATGCGCCTGCCGCTGATCGACGGCCAGGGCAATTTCGGCTCGATGGATGGCGATCCGGCGGCGGCGATGCGCTACACCGAGGCGCGACTCGCCAAGTCCGCGGAGGCGCTGCTCGACGACATCGACAAGGATACCGTCGACTTTCAGGCGAACTACGACGAGTCGAGTTGGGAGCCGACCGTGCTGCCGGCGCGCTTCCCCAACCTGCTGGTCAACGGCGCCGGCGGCATCGCGGTCGGCATGGCCACCAACATCCCGCCCCACAATCTCGGCGAGGTGATCGATGCCTGCTGCGCCTGCGTCGATAATCCCGGGATCACCATCGAAGAGCTGATCGAGTACGTTCCCGGCCCCGATTTTCCCACCGGCGCCCTGATCATGGGCCGCGCCGGCCTGCGCTCGGCCTTCCACACCGGCCGCGGCTCGGTGATGATGCGCGCCCGCTCGACCATCGAGGAACTGCGTAAGGACCGCTGGGGCATCGTGATCACCGAGGTGCCCTATCAGGTCAACAAGGCCAAGCTCCAGGAACGCATCGCCGAACTGGTCAACGACAAGATCGTCGAAGGCATCTCCGACATCCGCGACGAGTCCGACCGCGACGGCGTCCGCGTGGTGATCGAACTGAAGCGCGACGCCAACCCCGACATCGTGCTCAACCAGCTCTACCGCCACAGCAATCTCCAGACCTCGTTCGGGGTCAACATGCTCGCGCTGCGCGGCGGCCGGCCCGAGATGATGACGCTCAAGGACATCATCGCCGCCTTCCTCGAATTCCGCGAAAAGGTCATCACCCGGCGCACCGAATACGAGTTGGGCAAGGCCCGGGAACGCGCCCACGTCCTGGTCGGACTTGCGGTGGCGGTGGCCAATCTGGACGCCATGATCGCGCTCATTCGCAGCGCCCCCGACCCGGTGACCGCGCGGGCCGAAATGATGGCCCGTCACTGGCCCGCCGCCGATGTCGCCCCCCTGATCGCCCTGATCGAGGAACCGCCGCGCGGCGTCGCCGAGGACGGCAGCTACAAGCTGTCGGAAATCCAGGCCCGGGCGATCCTCGATCTGCGCCTGCATCGCCTGACCGGACTCGAGCGCGACAAGATCGGCGCCGATCTCCGGGAACTGACCGACCGCATCGCCTACTACCTCGAGATTCTCGGCAACCGGGCCAAGCTGCTGGAAATCCTGCGCGGCGAACTGGTGGAGATGAAGGAGCGCTTCGGCACGCCGCGCCGCACCGAGATCATGGACCTCGAATTCGAGGCCGACATCGAGGATCTGATCCAGCGCGAAGACATGGTGGTCACGGTCAGTCACTCCGGCTACATCAAGCGGGTGCCGTTGTCGACCTATCGCGCCCAGCGCCGGGGCGGCAAGGGCCGGTCCGGGATGTCGGTCAAGGCCGAGGACACCGTCTCCGATCTTTTCGTCGCCAACACCCACACCCCGCTGCTGCTGTTCTCGACCCGGGGCATGGTCTACCAGCTTAAGGTCTACCGGTTGCCGCTGGGCACGCCGCAGTCACGTGGCAAGGCGCTGGTCAACCTGCTGCCGCTGGCCGAGGGCGAGACCATCTCGACCGTGCTCGCCTGGCCCGAAGCCCCCGAAGCCGCCGAGGCCGGCACCGAGGCCGGCGACCTCAACGTCATGTTCGCCACGTCCACCGGCGGCGTCCGGCGCAACCGGCTTTCGGACTTCGGCAACATTCGCGCCAACGGCCTGATTGCCATGAAGCTGGAGGAGGAAGGCGAGCGGCTGATCGCGGTGCGGACCTGCGCCGAGACCGACGACATCCTGCTCGCGACCCGCGACGGCAAGTGTATCCGCTTCCAGGCCTCCGATGTCCGTCTGTTCAGTGGCCGCACGTCGACCGGCGTACGAGGGATCCGGCTGGCCGGCGGCGACGAGGTGATCTCGATGTCGGTGCTCCACCATGTCGAGTCCGACCCCGACGAGCGCGCCGCCTATCTCCGGACCCGGCGCGAAAAAGCCGGCGAGGAGCCTGCCGGCGACGCCGCACCCGAGGCCGAGGCCGAGGGCGCCGAAGCTCCGGTGCGGGCGATCACCCTGTCGGCTGAGCGATACGAGGCGCTGGCGGCGCAGGAGGAGTTCATCCTCACCGTGTCTGATCGTGGTTTCGGCAAACGGACCTCGTCCTACGAGTACCGCATCACCAACCGCGGCGGCCAGGGCATCTGGAACATGGAGATGAGCGACCGCAATGGCGCCATCTGCGCCTCCTTTCCGGTCACCAACGACCAGCAGATCATGCTGGTGGCCGATAGTGGTCAAGTCATCCGCATGCCGATTCACGACATCCGGATCGCCGGGCGCAAGACCCAGGGCGTGACCCTGTTCCGGGTCGCGATCGGGGAGCGGGTGGTATCCGTAGCCTCGGTCGACGAGGACTCAGAGGCCGACGCGCCGGCCGAAGCCGGCGACACCACGGCCTAACCCCAGGAATACCCACAATGTCAAAGACACGCGTCGGCGTTTATCCGGGCACGTTCGACCCGATCACGAACGGCCACACCGACATCATCCAGCGGGCGACCCACATCGTCGATCACCTGATCGTCGGCGTCGCCCGCAACGAAGGCAAGGGTCCGCTGTTCACCACCGAGGAGCGCCTCGAGATGGTGCGAGACGAGGTCGCGGCCATGAATACCAATGGCACCACCGTCGAGGTCCGGGCCTTTGAGACCCTGCTGATGCATTTTGCTGTCGACAGCGGTGCCAGCCTGATCATCCGCGGCCTGCGCGCCGTCTCGGACTTCGAGTACGAATTCCAGATGGCCGGCATGAACGCCCGCCTCAACCCCAACGTCGAGACCGTGTTCCTGATGGCCGCCGACCGCCACCAGTTCATCTCGTCGCGCTTCGTCAAGGAGGTCGGCCGGCTCGGCGGCGACATCCGCCATTTCGTCTCGCCCCGGGTCGCCGAAACCCTCTCGGCCCGCTTCAACCTCGAGGCCGACGCCGGCGATGGCTCGAAACGGGTGCAGACCCGCTAAGCCGCGGTTGACCCGCGCCCCGCCCCGCCCTATCTTGCCGCCAGCCGCCGAACCCGCCACCGCCTATCATCCAATGATCCCGTAGCTCAGTTGGTAGAGCACTTGACTTTTAATCAAGGTGTCGTGGATTCGAATTCCACCGGGATCACCATTTTACCTTGTAGATCAAGGCATTAGCAGCACAACCCGATAACACGGGGCGTGCTGCTTTTGCGTGCGCTCGAAAACTAACGCATTGATCTTCAACGGTTTTGGTGCTATCCACACATTATCATCACGTAGTCAAAACAGGCGAAAATTACTCGTTTCCACACATACCCAACACGCGGGGTTCTCACCATGGGCTCCCACACGGATAAAGAACGAAAAATATGCGACGATAGAGTGGTCATCTATCAGCGAACCGATGTCAAAAAGGCGTCGTGGCATTGCAAAATATCCTTTCCAAAACATCCTCCGATCCGTCAAAGCCTGTGGACGGTCAACGAAAAAGAAGCCATCCGGCTCGCAACTGCACTTTATAATAAACTGCAATACCGATTTGACCGTGGCCTGCCAATCAAGCAGGTCAAATTCGAAGAAGCGATGGCGTCGTATTTCGCCAACCTTGAAGATGAGGTCAAAAGAGGTATCACCAAGCCGGAACGACTGGCAACCAACCGCATCATGAGCCGGTATTGTCTGGAGTTCTTTAAGGGAAAATACATCAACACTATCAGCACCAATGAAATAATTCGGTTCCAGAATTGGCGGCGGCGGTATTGGACAACCGGACCCGGAAGTAAGATTACCGAGCATACATATCAGCGACAGGGCAAGACCGTTGTATCCAAGGCTCGGCCACCAAAAGAACCTGCCGTCAGCACACAGAATAGTGAAAATGTTCTGCTCCGTGGAGTATTTAACCACGCAGCCTTAAACGATTGGATTTCCAAGGCTGAAATTCCTGTGATCGATATCAAAGTTTCCCAAGCGGAAAAATCCAAGGATGCAAAACGCCGCCCTGGAATTGATCGGGATGACTATGAATACCTGCTTAAAGTTAGCGAAGACAGGTGTAATGAGGTCGCCAACAATGATCGCCTTTACCACCAGCGGTTTATGCTCTTCACCTTCATCGGCATTATGGGCCATAGCGGGATGCGGCCATTTGAAGCAATGGGCTTGCGCTTCAAAGACTTGGAGTCCTTTATGCAAAAGGACACAGACTATGTTAAGGTCTATGTGTCTGGCAAAAACAAGTGGAGGCGCCTCGTTCCGCTACATGGATACTATAAGTTTTTTGACAACCTGATATCATATGTCAGCGAGTTTAAAGACAAGCGCCCCGAGATGTATCCTGAAAACTCCGGCGTTCAGAAAAACGATGATCCGCTTTTCTTTGATTATGACGGCTCCAAATTGAAAAGCATGGCGAAGGGCTTTTCCAATCTCTTGAAGGATGCGGACCTCTACATTGACAAGGAAACCGGAAAACGGAGAGATTCCTATTGCTTGCGCCACTACTACGCCACAGAACGGCTATTGGCTGGCGTCCCGCACCTTATCCTCGCCGACAACATGGGCACCACCGTGGCAATGATTGAACGCCACTATTCCCACATCAGGCCAGAGTTGTCGGCCAGCATCTTGACCCAAGAAAACAAAGACTAATACTCTTCGGCCAACATCACCGTCATAATCCGAACCGTCAAAGCCGGGTCGGTTGGATCGGGTGAACCGTATTCAAGATTGCGGTCATATGCATCTATCTTCCAGAATATTTTGTTTCCGTTCACCGCGATCGATGAAAAGTCATGCTCGCCATACGGATCATTATCATCGGTGAAGGCGTCGAACGCCCTGATCTGCTTAATTACTTCGTGAACGGCCTTCTGCCCGAGCGCCTGTATGCCCGTGGTCAGCATTATCCTGCCGCCCTCCCCGCGCTTACGCAAGGCGTCGTTCAAGGTGGCGATCTTCTGGCTGTTCGGGTGGGATAGCGTGTTCATGGTTTATTCTCATCTGCGGGCATGGTGGAAGGCTCCGACCAAAAATTCTGGAGTCGGGATGATTTTTGGTCGGGATGGTGGTCAGCAGAACGACCGGCCTTGGATTGGCCGGTCGTTATCGGTGGGAAATCACTTCCCGACCTTGCTGGTCTGCTTCGCGGTGGCCGGCTCGTTGGCGACGACGCTCTTGAGGGACCGCTTGCGGCTATCCGCCGCAGCCTTCAACGCCGCGTCGAGTTCACCCGCCATCACCGCCTTGCGCACGGTCTGGAGGGTCGGAACCAACTTATCCAACCCACCGACGACGATGCTCGGCTTGCCGCCAATCTGGATCGGCTTGTTGGCGAAGCGGAGTTCCACGAGGATCGCATCGCTGGCATTCCGATACCACATCCGGCGCAGCGGCTTCTGAACCTTGCGGCGCTCTTTGGCGCCGGTCGCGGCGTCGGTCTCAATCCACTTTTCGACCTCGACCACGTATGTTTCGTCCTTGGTCTCGGCCACCGCGCCAGCGATCTGGTGATCGAGAGCGGCGGTCATCTTGCGCCGGAGATGAACCTTCGGATCGATGTTGTCGGTGCGCTTGCTGGTGTCCGACAGCGTGAGTGTTTCGAGGATGCCCATGTTGTTCTCCATAAGTTCTGTTTCGTATGGAGAGCCTATGGATTGGTGGATGGAGGTCAACCGGAGATTGAGTGCAAATTCAGATTATTGGCGAGCATGTTTCGACGGGTTGGAGGGTGTAGCAGTGCCCGACATGATGACCAGCAAGTGCTACCCCGCCAGCCTCGCCAGATGCCCGCCCATGCGTTTGGGGGAACTACGCTACACAGACGCCAGCAGCAACCGATTGCGCAGGACACAGCGGGCAAGCCCCACACCAACATGCTCACCGAAAATACCCAAGAGCGGAAAGCCGATGTCGAAGGTTCTGGGCTTCGACGGTTGCAATTTCGTCCATCTCCGGCAGTTTGTCCGAGACGCACTCCATCACCTCGGCCATAATATCCCATGCCTCCGAGAACGGTGATTGAGCACCGATACAGATCACATCCTCTTGGGAAAGTTCGGCAACGAGGTAAGCCATTGTAAGATATTGGGTCGCGAGCGGGTGTTTCTCGAACAGCGGCGCTACGGCGTCAATTGTGGTCCGCTTTGACCGCCTCACGATCTTCGCCACTCGATCTGGAGCGAGATTTTCGACTGGCTCCTTGAGGGCCTTATCAAGCAAAAGTTGAACCCGATCAAGTTCTGGAGAACAGCCATCATCAATATCAAGCCGCTTTCTCATAACTGATATTATAGCATTGAGAGCGGCCGGCAAAACCATTTGCTCAACAATTTGACGGTCGCTAAAATGGTTTGCCACAAACAGCACCACTAATGTTTAATTGCTATTTTCCATGAGGACGAATAAGTCTCATTTTTCTTGCGTGCGCCCTTTTAATCAATAGCGGCCCAACGGGACCATCATCGGCAACAAAACTTGGTGCATCATAATCGGATACCGCCTTCATTGCTTTATCAAGATCGTGGCAATCAGAACGCGATTGGCAAGGATCGCAGTTATCTTTAATCATTGTATTGAGCATACTCGATAATGCGGACAAAGCCTCCCTCCTGTCCTGACCACCCTTACCCTTGAGTAGACCAGCAAACCAATTGATTGAAGCCGCTGCGGGTTTATGTTTGCAATTTTCCGTCATGACATCACCGCGTAAAGGCAACGGTTGGCATCTTTTCCTTTTTTGGTGATATTTTTTGCGCCTTTGCTTGTTTTAATTTGTTTACGAAATCCGCCAAGTCCATATCATATTCCTTAAGATGACCAACAATCCATCCGGTAATAAATTCAATAAATGGCGTCGGATCACCTGCCTGATCAAAATCAACAGCAAGCATATCAAATGTTGTGAGCATACTGCTATGCGCAATGGTATGGGGACTTACTTTTGGATACTTAATCACATACATCAAATCCTCTTCATGAAGGAAGTGCTGTTGCAATAACGCACGCAGTGTGGAAAACATCTTCGGTGAAAGGATGCGCCCTTGCTTGTCGATTGGGGCTCTCTCAATAATCCCAATAAAATCGATGAGATGCTTATGTTCGGCGTCAATGGACCGGACCCCAAGCGACATTGTCGTATCCCAACTTATCATTTCAATCACCAAGAGCGGTGTCATAAAAATGCAATATAAACTGCACACTCGCTATATTAGCCCGCCACCCGGTGACCAATCAATAGCGACCATGCTGAACGGGTTAATTTTATGTAAATGACTGATTTTATGGCCCCGTGTATGAAACTGCCTTGATGGTTGCCTTTCTACCGTATCTTTGACAGAGGTCAACTACCCACCCATGCGGTTTGGAATACCCCCGCTACGAAGTGAAGCGCCAACACCCGATTGTTCTGGAAGGAGCGGGCAAGCCCTGCGCCGCCGCGCCCGCACACTATCCGTATCAGCCGGACATTGGCTATCGAGCCAGGATCAGCGCCACCAGCGTATCGCCACGCGAGACGATCATCCCGTTGACGTTCTTGGTGACATCAAATCGAGGTTCGTAATAACCCTTCGGACGACCAAGATTATCATAGCCGACATCGTGGTCGCCCTGTTTCTGACGCCATCCGACCAAGACGTTAAGGTGATTTCTGAATTCTTGCCGTGCCATTGCAGCCTCCTTATCCAATAGTGATTTACTAATACCGATATTTAGTCTATGTAATTTGGCCATATGGTCAAGATATTATTCGAGCCAATTTTATGGATCAGAGCCTGTGCGGACACACAACATGATCATCCGAATGCCAACTTAAAAAGCATTTTCATCTCATCTGTCCACTTGTAAAATACAGGCAAACCCATGCTCTTAATCCATGGTCGAACTTCATGGCTGATATCAACGCCTCTTACCCACCACTCCGCCTTCCATATTTTCTGATTTTTGTTTATGCGTATAATTGCAGGCCCATCATTACGGTGATATTGC
>SESF01004341.1_pt1 | contig 31351 bp, 37 predicted proteins | sample 3171521 | NCBI WGS metagenome assembly SESF01 (sample SAMN10866945, study PRJNA518727) | freshwater metagenome | biome: subpolar coniferous forest; feature: holomictic lake; material: water; isolation source: holomictic Lake 227, 6 m and 8 m depth | place: Canada: near Kenora, Ontario | collected...
AATCCGACAGGCTGCTAGGAAAAACAGGCATCCTGGTTATGGGATGGTGTGCGGTTGTATGGCTGGTTACCCTGTTTTTCGGCCTTACCTTAAGCTGGCCTGCGAAGAGCCATAGAGTGGCATCATGGCTTTCGCTCCTGAAGGTGCGGTTGAAAGAGGGAAATTATAAAATCAACTACGACATGCACCATTTTATAAATGATGTATCTTGACGTATATCATAAGTTTTCAATATCTCTCGTATCTACTTATTATTCAACTGCTTTAATATCCTATCTGTTAGTGTTACTTATTATTCCCTTTGTTTAATTACTGTACATTTTGTAACCTATTTGAAACAGCAATAGAAAAATGTTACAAATTGGCGAATCATGGGCGTAAAGATCAGGGAAAGGAAATTGGCAGGGGGTGAGGTTGCCTTCTATATTGACGTTTATCATGGTGAGATCGACGAAGGGAAGCCTAAGCGGTTCAGTGTGAAAACTGGATTACAAGAGAATCCTAAAAATCGGAAAGCGTTCAACCTTGCGAAAGCTGAGGCCGAAGATCAGAGACGGGGATATGAAAAGGACTTTCAAGCAGACCCAAAGGGCTTGTTTGATCGGAAAGCGAAATCAGCAGGGGATTTTGTAGAGTACTTGAGAACGTCGATAGAGAATACGAGCTACCCTGTTGAGGTCAACGCGTTAAAGAAGATCGTTTCCTTTTCCGGTGGCTTAGTACCTTTTGATAAGCTAAATAACGAGTGGTTAGAGCGGTTCAAGGTTTATTTGTTATCTGAGGACTCTATCAATCAGAATACGGCAGCTTCTTATCTGGGACTAATAAGCAAGACGATACGGCAGGCTTGGCGGTCGGGGTTTATCAAAGAGGACTTCACGGGGAAAGTTACCCGCATCAAGCAAAAGAAACGAGAGGATATACAGCGTAATTACTTGACACTTGACGACATTGAAGCACTGCATAATGCGTACTGCAAAAACGAAATGCTTAAGCAAGCGTTTCTATTCGGATGCTTTTCAGGTCTGAGAATATCAGATATTGAATTGTTGACATGGGATAAAATCTCATTTGTCAATGGCGCGCCATTCATCAAGTTTCGACAGAAAAAAACCGGTGGGTATGAAGAGTGCGCTATCCCTGAGCAAGCGGTTAAAATTCTCATGGAGGTTAAGAAGCTGCATCCTGAGTTCGCACCGGATGGTAATGACAGGGTTTTCATTTTACCGAATAGACAGCTTATAAGTAAGATTCTGCATATCTGGGGTAGGGAGGCAGGGTTAACATGGGACTTACATTTTCATGTTTCCCGCCATACAATGGCCGTGATGATGTTATCAAGCGGTTCGGATATTTACGCAGTATCAAAGCAGTTGGGGCATGATGATATAGGCACAACACAGATCTACTGTAATTTAGCCAGTAAGGCACGAGTAAGAGAGGTGAACCGGTTACCTACGCTATCAGAGCCGTCAGCGGTCGCCATATCCCCGGTGATGATTGTATCAAGTCAAGAGCAAATAAACCAGCCTGAGCTAGTTATCACACCAAAAGCGGGAAGTATCGCGGAGGCATTGCAGGCAAAAGGCGAAAAGGTGGCAGCAGCTCTTTCATTGAGACAGAATGCAGCAGGTAAATACGAGTTTAACGGCCAGCATTACACGGCAGCAGAGCTTGCAATGGAAGTTTGAAAAAGACGAATAAGGATTCGACGCGCCGAAGACCTGGCGGATCAGCGGCGTTTTATTAGTGCTAAATTGTATGTTTTATTATTGCTTTCATTTTTATATTAAGACGTATCGCAACCGCCTATTGATGCTGGATAATCCAAAAGGAAACCAGTGTACGGCATGTTGAGGCAGGGAATCAGATGTTTAGAGAATAACCGATGATTGAATCTCTATTCAAACGAACAACCTGTTTGCTGATAAAAAGCCTCTCGAATTGGTAGGGTTTTTTATTGCGGTGAAATGAATCTCTGGCTTATGGCTGGAATAATTTTCAACGCAATAAAATATTTCTACTATGAATACGAGCCATCCGTTCTCACCTCCTGAGCAAAAATATTTCTCTACACCATCTTTAAGAAAATTTCTTGAGCAGTATGCAGATATAAAGTTATCGGACTCATCTGTTTACCGCTTAGTGATGGATAATAAAATCCCTCACAGAAAAGCTCCTGGCGGTCGCCTTCTATTTGAAATTTCCGAAATAAAACGATGGATTGACGGTGGTGAGCCTCAAACAGTGGAGGGTCAGCCATGAGAGCAAAAAGAAAACCCTCACAGGGTTCACCGGCAAGGGTTCAAAAGGCTAAGAAAAATCGGGCAGATCGTTCATCACAGTCTTCCCAATATACCACCCCCCAACAAAATCTCAAAGCGTTTGACATTGATAGCTATTGCTGGAAAGCAGACAAAGCCATTGCCGATTGCTTCGTGATGGGCTTGGATTTCCTTAGCCAGATCAAGTTTTCGTTTTTCATTGGTCGTGATGGTCGATTGATGACCAGAGGCGAAAGGAGGGGTGCAAAATGAGCAATATCAAGGATGAAGTGAGAGCTGAAGCATTATCGGCCAATGGGTCAGAGTACAAGCTCTTGAGAGTTGAAACGATGAACTCATGCTTAAGGCGAGCGGCGGAAATGCCTATACCGAAAATGCTTTATTCTGAGTTTTGGTTTGAAGGTGAACTTTGCGTCCTTTTTGCGAACACGAATACCGGAAAATCTCTTCTTGCTTTTCAGATCGCGGATTCAATAAGTCGAGGTCAGCCGGTCAAAGGGTTTAAAATGGATGCAGGCCGTCAGATCGTGTTGTATTGTGATTTCGAGCTTTCAGAAAAACAAAACCAGTGCCGGTATAGTGAAGATTACCGAAACACGTACCGGTTTTCTGAGGGTGTGTATCGAATCTCTATCAATCCTGATAAGTTTGATTTTGATGGTGATTTCGAGGCACTTCTTAAAGCGGACATAGAACAGGCAGTTAAAACCACAGGAGCAAAGGTTGTTATCATTGACAATATAACCTGGCTTCGCACAGAGACAGAGAAGGCACGGGACGCGTTGCCATTGATGAAGGCAATGAAAGGTTTGCAGCGGGTTCATGGCGTGTCAGTCTTATTGTTAGCTCATTCCCCAAAGCGCAATAACGCCATTCCCATTGGTTTAGATGATTTGGCAGGTTCCAAGCACCTGATGAACTTTGTCGATTCAGCATTTACGATTGGTACGAGCTTCAGGGATAGCGGTTTGAGGTATATAAAGCAGATCAAAGCGAGATCCTGCCCGATTGTATACGGCACTGATTTTGTAGTCTTATGCCGTATCGAGAAAGACGTTAATTTCACAGGCTTTCATGTTGAGGGTTACGAGGTAGAGTATAAGCACTTGAAACCGTTACCTGAACAAGAGAAAGAAGTTGATGAGGCGCGAGTTATCGAGGTTTTCAAGAAGAATCCAAAAGCATCACTTCGGCAAATCGGCAAAGAACTCGGACTGCATCACGAAACAGTGAGGCGGATACTGACGAGGGTTGGCTTAATTGGCACAGGCGGCACGTCTGACACAGTGCGCCAAGTGTGCCACCCTGAGAGCCAAGCAGTACAAGAGTTTACGGGTGGCACAGGTGGCACTTTGTGCCATAGTGGGGATAGTGTGCCACAAGATCGGGAGCCTTTCTGATGGCAGATTATCGTTTCACCCTTGAGAGGGGCGGGGTAAAATATCCCTGCCCTGCCTGCAAGAAAATGCGTCTTGTACGGTACGTCGACACTTACACAGGGGATCAGGTCGCTGATGATGTAGGGCGTTGTGATCGTGAGGATTCATGCGGGTATCACTTGAGGCCGAGTGAATACTTTGATCGGGAAGGAACCAAACCAGTAGGCGCACCAAAGCCAGAAAGGAAGCCACAAAGCGAGCCGGAACCGGCGCAACCTTCATTCATTAATGCAAAGATCATGCAGGCTAGTTTGAGCCGGTACAATGAGAACCATTTCTGCCGGTGGCTTTGTTCAGTGTTCGGAGAACAAAAGGCTTTTGAGTTAACGGTGGCTTACCAGATCGGTACTTCAAAGCATTGGGCGGGTTCATGTGTATTCTGGCAGATCGACAGAAACGGGAAGATCAGGACGGGGAAGATCATGCGTTATAACGTCGAGACAGGGCACAGGATGAAAGACCAGAGAAACCCTATTACTTGGGTTCATGCGGTGATGAAGATTCAGCCTTACCACTTGCAACAATGTTTGTTCGGTGAACACCTGCTCTCAATGGATTCTGAGAAACCGGTTGCAGTTGTTGAGAGTGAGAAAACGGCGGTCGTTGCCAGTGGGTTCATACCTCAATACGTATGGGTTGCCACAGGTGGAAAGGATAACAAGGTTAGAGAAAAACTGAGATCGTTACAGGGCCGCAAGGTGAAACTCTATCCTGATTTGAAGGCGTACGATAAATGGAAAGAGTATGCAGCAGGGATGCAGGGCGTTACAGTAAGTGATATTCTTGAACGCCGAGCAAGTGAAGAAGATCGAGCCGGTGGGCTTGACCTGGCCGATTACATGTTGAGAGAGAACTGGCAAACAGTGTGACAATGACAAATCAACAGAAGCACATTATGGATGCGGCCAATAGTGTTCGTATAGATGGCCTTCCCATACCGGCAGCACTGGACAAGGTAAGTAACCTTCTTGTTGCTGCACGAATCGTTTTGGATGGTGGCGATGAGAATAAGGCTTGTTATGGTGATGCTGTCTTAGACGTCGCACAATGCTTGCTTTTCAGTGTGAGAAACTATCTGGCAGGCGGTGATCCTGATGATGTTGGGTATGTAGTGAGCATGAACGCCTTAAAGCATTGATGTATGGGTTGTATAGTCTTAACAGAAGCACAGGAAGCGAACTTCCTGAAGGTTATCGAGGGGTTGCGTATCCACAAAGCGAACGGGACAACCCACTTGCGGAACAGTGAAGAAGCATTCACCTGTGTTGTCGATGATGCTATTGAGATGGTTGAGAAGGCATTGACTATACCAATGGTCGAGATCGGCGGTCGGTTGTTTGTTCGGGGTGGGGTCGGGTAGAGTAGGGATGGCATGTGTCTGATAGCCCCCCCTTCTTTTATTATTCGGCACCCGTCTTTAGGTGATGCACCCACCTGCGCAAGGATGTATTTTTCTGGGAGTGTAAGGGGAGCCCCCCCCACTTTCTTAAGGGAGATGTATCAATGCCTGTTTTATATGTACAATTTTTTGGGCAAATTTAGACGTATTTAATGCGGTAGAGAACAATGTCAAACAAAACCGGAAGAACTTATATGGCTCGGGCAAAAGAAGACTTGCAGGGAAAAAAAGTAGGTCGTAAAAAGACAGATATTCAAAACAGTCCTGTCAAACAGTTTTTCATATCAGCCTATTCTTTGGGAGCTTTGATACCTTTCGTTTCTATTACTAGCGGAGCGTATCGAAAAGAAATGTCGCTATCGGTATTTAATGAGTATGAGCATGCTTTTGTTCGTCATGGCCAAAATGATGCTCTTTTTATGGTAGGCCTATACATATTTTTCTACTCAATTCCTTTCGTCTATACATTCCTGGTCTTGTTTGACCCTCCTCTTGCCCAAGATCTTGAAAAAAGAAAAGAGTTAATACTGGGTAAGGTAATGTTTGGGACGCTCATCAGTGCATGGGAGCTATGGACCTTCCTCTTCTTGTTTCCTTCTTGCGCTGAGTTTATCCGTAATATTGATACAGATACATGGAATGGTTGGCTTTTCCTTATTTGGTGTTTCGTGAGTGTATTCGTCGTTTTCATAATTATTAGCATGATTAGAGATAACAAACACAAGTGGGAGCAGGATAATGGCAAAAACTAAGTATGAAGAGAACTTCCCTGCTCTTGTTGAAGGGTATGCAAAGCAGGGACTGATTGAGCGGGAAATGGCTCTAAAGCTTGGAATTAGTGTTACTACTTTTGAAGAATATAAGACCAAGATTCCTGAGTTTTCGGGTGCCATAAAAAGAGGCAAGGAAATCGTCGATCGTGAGGTCGAGCAGTCCCTCTATAAACGCGCGCTTGGCTATGAGTATGAGGAAGTAAAAACCACCACAACAGAAGGCCCTGCAGGTGTGACCACTATTACGTCAAAAACTACAAAGGTGATGGCTCCAGACGTAACCGCCATGATATTCTGGCTGAAAAATCGGAAACCGGCAGAGTGGCGCGATGCTATTCGTCTTGAGACTGTCGACATCAATCAAGCGCTTAAAGAAGCGGAAAAGCTTGATGCAGCAGAGAAGCGTAGCGATGCGATTGATACCAATTACTCTGTACTTGATGATAACCCTGAGTAAAGTTTACCAGTAACTTAATGGAGGCTGTACAATGGCAGAAGCACTGGAAGGCGATCAATACCCATTCAGCGAGGCGGAGTTAACCAGGAAAACAGGGTACTCACGGCAAAGGCTGACACAATTAAGACTTGGAATAAAACGGGAGATATACCCACAAGAGGCAGTGCTTACCGAAGGAGTGGATTGGAGACGGTACGGCATGGCTGTAATGTACGCTCGGCATATCCTCGGCTGGCTGGAAGAGAAGAAGGGAAAGACCAGGCTGGATTGCAGCAAAAAAGAGAGATTGGACTATTGGCGGAGAGGCGGAGAAGGTTATCAACCCAAGAAGCCGTACGAACAATATAAGCTGTTTTGACAAAAATAAGGAACCCTTCAGGATTCTTTTACAGTTCAATTTTGCCGGTAGGTGATGTATATTTCAGGCTGGTTTTACCCTTGATAAAGATCAATTTTCTCGTCTTTGTAACGTCTTTGTAACAGGATGGCCATAGAGCCTTTATTTACAAAGATAGTTATAAAATGCACCAGTTTGCATCGGTTTTGATTTTTCCAATAATGGTGATAGTTTCTTTTTCAGCAGTTTATTTGAATTTGCCTGAGACCGTAACGCCGATCACAAATATCGTAGCACCGGTAACTCCGATTCCTCACATAAAGTCAAAGAGCCCGCTTCAAGTAACAGGTATCGGCTGCAGTGTGGATGATGCCATCGGGGTTGTACACAGCACTTTTCCAAAAACATCGGTATACTCGGTGAATCGTGATCTGAAGAATGGCGTCTATACCATCCGATTTATTCTGCCCGGCGATGTTTCGCCAAATGGAAACAACTATGCTTACATCTCTATGGCGACCGGAGAGGTCGAACACTTGAGATTAGCTGAAACCGGCAGCGCGGGAGACCGGTTTATCAATTGGATGCGGCCTTTGCATAGCGGAAAAGCTTTTGGGCTTTTTGGTCAACTCGCTGTGTTTCTTGGAGCCATTTTTCTTTGTGTCATTTGCGTAACAGGTCTGAATGTTTATATAGGAAAAACCAGCCGTCACCTGAAGGTGGAAAAGGTCTGAACATCAATAACCCAAACTAACGAAGCCCTATGAAAAAGAATTTTATTGCCGGTTTTATCGTCTCTCTTGCAATGACAGGCCTCTTTGGCGGCATTGCTTTTGCTGAAGACAATCAGGCTGCTGATACCAGGCAGGTTGTTACCAACGAAGCAAAAACTGAAGCAGCGTCCGCACCCGAAAAAAATGACCCAAAAAAGGATGAGTGCTGTACAATGGGTGAACTGAAACCCTTATAAGAACAAAACCAAGGCTGCCGCGAACAATGCTGAAGAAGCATTTCGCGGCAAACGGGTTCGTTTTAATAGCCAAAAACCTCTTTAAGCGTCAACTCCCGGACCGTCCCGTATTTCTTCAGGGTTTCCATATCGAGATTGCCTGATTTGCCAAGAACCAGCATGACCTGTTTTCTGTCGTGAAAATGTTTGGCGTGAAATTGAGTGATATCTTCCAGACTCATTGCCGGGACGTCATGATAGATATCTTTTCTGATGTCGTAGCGGTATCCAAGCCTGAGAGCCTCTTCATGATTCAACAGGATTTCTGTTTTTGTTAACCGATTGGTTGATTTTCCCTGAAGAGTACCGTTTTTCGCTGAAGCGAAAAGTTTTGTTGATTTCGGCAAATCGGTCATCAGCTTTCTCATGCCTTCGAGCGCTTCGGGAAGTTTGTCTGACTGGGTACCGATATAACTGAAAATATAGTTTGACTTCCCTTTTTGCTTCGGAGCACTGTAGCCGGAAAACACTGCATACGCAAGAGCTTTTGCTTCTCTCAGTTCCTGAAACACAACGGAAGACATCCCACCGCCGTAATACTCGTTAAAAAGAGTGACAATCGGCACCATTGAAGGGTCATACAACTCATCCTTGGTCAACATGATAACTTCCGCCTGCGTCATATCGTAGTCCACAACGTAGACAAGATTATCCGGCTGTTCAAGTTCAATAAATGGATCAGACGCCGGTGGATTTTTGAACGACAGGGGATAATGACGCACAGCATGCAGCTCACTGAGCACCTCTTTAGAGGACGCCGGTCCGCAATAGAGTACACGATGGCGGTATTGCAAGAGGTTACGTACTTCATCAAGCAGCTCTTGAGATGTCACTTTTTCAAGCTCCTCACTGCTGAGCACGTTGGTGAATGGTGAGACCGGTCCATATTTGCCGTAATTGATCAAGCCATCGAAAAGAATCCTGTTTTTCGACAGTTTGGCATCGGCCCTCTCTTTCATGACGCCGGCCTTGAGTTTTGCAAGAGTTTCTTCATTAGGCTTTGCGTCGACAAGAAGATTTTCAAGCAACCGTATCGCTGCGGGAGCGTTTTGTCCGAGTCCGGTCAACGAGATAGAAACATTGTGCTCAGAGGTTGAAACAGAAAAACTCGCTCCAATTTTATAGAGTTCCCTGCTGAACTCGGCATTAGTCATTGTTGATGTGCCAAGATAGGAGAGGTAATTCAGCGCAAGATCGAGTTTTCTGTTGTTGTTTTTTCCGATATCAAAGACATAGGAGAGCGAAAAAAGATCGTCTTCCCGATTTTGGACATAGTGCAGCTTTATCGATGGATTGACAGCAGCATAGGTGATATCCTTTTTGTAATCAACAAAAGCTGGCTCGAGTTTGCTTGATTTCAGGGCCAGAACTTTTGCTGCAAAGGGTGACACGGCATCCCTGTTTACCTTCAGAGGCGTAATGAGAGGCTTCTGGATTTTAGCTTCGCTTACAGCCTTGCCGTTTTCCTTGTAAACAGCTACATAATTTGATCCATAGTGCTTGCGGGCAAAAGCCACAAGTTCACTCTTTGTAATTTTCTGAAGCCGCTCAAACTGGCTGACATGCTGCGACCAAGGCATACCCGAAGTATATGCATTAACATACGACTCGACTCGACCATGGTTTTGCTCATAGAGTTTCAGCCGGTCGATTTTCATGTCATTGATGGCAGCTTCCATCAGCCAGTCAGGAAAGTTCCCCTCCTTGAGACGTTCGATCTGTTCAAACAAGAGCGTTCTGACCTGCTCCAGGCTTTGACCTTTCCTTGGTTTTGCGGAGAGGATATGGAGCGAGTATTCATTCATCAAGGCCAGGCTTGAGCTGCCATCAAGCACTTTCTGCTGCTGATTAAGGTTGAGGTCAATCAGTCCTGCAGAATTGTTATACAAAACCTTATCGATAAGCGTCAGATAATCGGTATCGGAACTGTTGATTCCGTTAAAGCGATATCCAATGACAATCTCTTCGGCTTCAGGCCCCTTAATTTTGATAACAGATGGTTTTGTGATCGGCTCTTCCACTGCCGGAGTAAAAACGGGAATTGCTTTTGGCTTGAGGAGTGAAAATTTTTGATCGATCAGTTTTATCGTGACATCCGGATCAAAGTCACCGGAAATACAAAGGGCCATGTTGTTAGGGACATACCATGTGTTGTAATAGTCGATAACATTTTTTATCGATGGATTTTTCAGATGCTCCGCCTTGCCGATAGTAGTCTGGGTGCCGTATGTATGTTTTTTGAAAAGTCCGGCAAAGAGGGTTTCAGATATTTTGTTCTGGTCACTGTCCATGTTCCTGTTTTTCTCTTCATAGACTGTTTCAAGTTCGGTATGAAAGAGTCGCATGACCGGATTGCGGAAGCGCTCTGCTTCGATGGTCAACCACTGTTCGAGCTTGTTTGACGGGATATCATTTAAATAAACAGTCTCTTCTTTCCATGTATATGCATTGGTTCCCTGGGCGCCGATCGAGTTCAGAAGCTTGTCGTACTCATTGGGGACTGTCAATCGTGCAGCAACATTTGAAATACGGTCAATATCCTTGTAGATCGCAGCTCGCTGGTGGATGTCGGAGGTCAAACGGTACTTTTCATAGAGCGCTGTAATCTTGTCGAGCTCGATACGCTCCTTTTCATAGTCAAGAGCTCCCAGTGAATCGGTGCCCTTGAAAAGCATATGTTCCAGATAGTGTGCAAGGCCGGTTGACTCCGGGGGGTCATTTTTGCTTCCGGCGCGGACGGCAATCGACGTATAGATTCTTGGCTTGTCTCTATACGGACTCATGTAGACCGTCAGTCCATTGTTGAGTGTGTAGATTCTTGTATGGAGGGAGTCGCCGGGAACAGAGGTGTATGGATAGGAAGTACCTGTGTTCTTTATGGAAGTGCATGATATTAAGTGCATAAAAAATATCCCGATCATAAGCATCGTGACTGGAGTGTTGCGGCGTACTGAAAAACTGTTCCTCATATAACGGGAGATGTAACGCGTCTGATTTATAAAAAATCAGGCCTGACAGCCCGATTTGTTTTGCCAATATAGGTGATTCTCTGCTGCGAAGTGGATGAGTTTATTCATCGGGGGAGTTTGGAATGCGTGCGGAACGGATAACTTCTTCGGCCTTTCGAAGTGACTGGCGTGACTCCTCGGCATCCGGACGACTATCGGCAAATTTAACCAGATCGGCCTGTGCGAGAAGATTCATAATACTTTCAAAACCTGCGACACCAAGTTTTTTCAGATCGCGTTCAATCTCCTGCGTCACAGCTTCAAGTGCCCTGATGCGGTAATGCTTTTCAAGGAAAGTGCGCATGATGTTGCTGAGCTCTTCATAGCATTCCGGCGGCGGCATTCCGGCTGAAAGCCTCGAACCAAGTTTGCGAAGCTTTCGCTGGGCAACCTGACCGGGATCAACTTTTTCAACACTCGTACGCACTGTGCGCTTGATGATAAAAAGCACGAGCAGCACAACACCGGCAACACCAAACACCCCGAGGAGAACCGGCAAGAGCAGCAAAAGGGGGATCATTGGCTTTACAGGCGGCTTTATCGGCCTGAGTTCCTTCATGGTTGAGTCTGTAAGCGCCCTGACAAACACTGCGCTCGATGGCCTGTAGGGCTCACGGGTTATGACCTTACCCTGGTTGTTGCGAAGCACCACTGTAAACCGGGGAACAGGTTGCCGCCCTGTACCGAAAACTGCAAGCTCAAAATCAAACCGCTCCTGACGGGTCCCCGGGGATACAACTGCGGATGACTGTCTGCGATTGATCAGCTCAAATGGCTGCGCCGACAGGCTGTCTATACCTTCAAGCGAGACGACATCGTTTGCGGAGTGGCGGACACCAATGGTGCAATGGATACGATCACCGACAAGAACACTGTCGGGTGTAACCGACACCGTTACACCGGAAACAGCCCCTGATGCCCCCGAAGAAAAGAGAGGGACCATCATAATCGGAAGCGCAGCAAGCAGCAATAAAAGCAGCCACTTCGGCGAACCGGACCTATGCCCCTCACACCTTCCGTTCACGATACCGGAAAAAAGAGTTGAGGTCGCCGATAAAGGATCGGTCTGTATCGAGAAATACCGTATCGATTCGCATCCGGCGGAGACGCTGCCTAAGCTCTTCATGCAGCCTTGACTGCTCCTTGCGATAGCGGGCAACTTCACGGCGACTGGCGGCATCAACCGTTATACGCAAACCGGTTTCGGGTTCTTCAAGGTCAAGAAGGGCACTGAGAGGAAGCGCTTTGTCGAGTGGGTCGCTGATGTGTACCAGTATAAAATCGTGGCGGGCATTCAGCTGTTTCATACCTTTTTCATAGTCACTGGCTACCAGATCAGTTATAAGAAAAATAATCGATTGCCTTCGAATAGTATACCGGATAAAGGAGAGTGCCGGGTTGATATCGGTTTTGCCGCTTTGCGGCTTAAAGCGGAAGAGCTCTTCAAGAATGACCAGAACATGATCCCGGCCTTTTCGGGGCGCAATAAAGGTTTCAACCTGATCGGTAAAAATAAGAAGCCCTACCTTGTCATTATTCTGGATGGCACTGAAGGCGAGCACTGCGCTTACTTCAAGGGCAAGCTCCTTTTTTCGGCGCTCTTGGCTCCCGAAAAGCATCGAACCCGATCCGTCAACAACAAGCAGAAGAGTCCGTTCACGCTCTTCGGTAAAAAGCTTGACATACAATTCATACTTGCGGGCAGAGGTATTCCAGTCAATCGAACGGACATCGTCGCCATACTGGTACTCCCTGACATTGCTGAACTCGATCCCTTTTCCTTTGAACGAAGAGTGGTATTCGCCACTGAACTGCTCACTGGCCATGCGCTTCGATCGAATTTCAACCCGCCTTATGATTTTCTGAAGCTCTTTCAGATGATCGTCATTCCTTTCCATTATTGACTCCACTCATTGTTCAGCCTTCAACAGAAACCTGTGCAGAGGTTAAGGAACCTGCACGTGCTGAAGAATCTGGCGGATAATATCGTCCGGCTTTATGTTGTCAGCCTCAGCTTCGTACCCCGGCCTTATGCGGTGCCGGAGGGTATCGTATGCGATTGCCTTTACATCCTCAGGTGTTATGTAAGCCCGGTGCTGCAGAAAAGCATGTGCTTTGGATGCGAGCAGAAGAAAAATTGAGGCCCTTGGCGAGGCTCCGAACTCGATCATTGTTTCAAGAGAGGCAATACCGTACTGCGCAGGCTTTCTGCTTGCGACAACAAGATCGACGATGTAACGCTGCACTCTCGGATCGACATAAATAAGATCAATCAACGCTCTTGCTTTGGCAATATCGTCAGGCTGCACAACCGGTATGATTGGAGCTGCAGCAGCATTAGTAGCAGATTGCAGCATGATTTCAAGCTCCTCGTCGTACGATGGATAATCGACGAGAACCTTCATCATAAACCGGTCCACCTGGGCTTCAGGCAATACATAGGTTCCTTCATGCTCAATGGGATTCTGGGTGGCCAGCACCAGAAAGGGTTCTTCGAGGGGAAAGGTCTGGGTGCCGATAGTGACCTGGCGCTCCTGCATGGCTTCAAGCAAGGCCGACTGCACTTTGGCCGGTGAACGGTTGATTTCATCAGCAAGGATGACATTGGCAAAAACAGGTCCTTTACGGGGATAGAACTCCAGGTCTTTGGGATTGTAGATCATCGTACCGATGAGGTCGGCAGGGAGCATATCGGGAGTAAACTGGATGCGCTGGAACTTCAGGTTCATCGCTGCAGCAAAGGTCCGGATAATGAGTGTTTTAGCAAGTCCGGGCACACCCTCCAGCAGTATGTGTCCGTTAACCAGCATAGCGATAAAGATCCTCCTTATCACATCATGCTGCCCTATGACCCTGCGCGAAAGCTGTGCCTCCGCTTTTTCAATAAAACGGGAGGCCTCCGTTATTCGCGATCCAAGTTCTTCCAGTTCGACTGCATGCTGCATTGCGCCTCCTCCAATCTTATGCTTGTTAACGTAACGCCTTTTCCGGCTATCGGCTTGCTGAACAATTTCTACAGTTTTTTGTACAGGCCGTTAAAGCCGTAAACCAGCATAATAAGACCACCGATGACAGCCGACCATGAATAGATATCGGGGAGAACAAGGATACTGTTAAGAATACCGAAGTCGGGAGCAAGAAGAAGAATCAAGTCAGCGCCAGCGAGAATCACAAAAACATGAAAAACGCTTACCTTGACGTTCGGTTTGCTATTATTGCCCGGTTTGTTAGCTTTGCCCATAGCTCTTTGAAAAAAAATTATTCCATGATTATTTTAGGCATAGAAACCAGCTGCGACGAAACATCTGCTGCCGTAGTTCGTGACGGCAGGGTGGAATCGAACATTGTCAGTTCACAGCGCTGTCACTCAGCCTTTGGTGGAGTTGTGCCGGAACTTGCTTCGAGAGAACATGAACGGCTTATCGTTTCAATTACAGATTCTGCCGTAACTGAAGCCAATATAACAAAAAATGAACTTGATGTCATAGCCGCCACTGCAGGGCCGGGTCTTATCGGCGCTGTCATGGTAGGTCTTTGCTTTGCTCAGGGCCTGGCCTATGCACTTGGAAAACCTTTTGTACCGGTCAATCACATCGAGGCGCATATATTTTCTCCGTTTATCAATGAGGGTGAGACTCATCACGCCCCCGAGGGGTCTTTTGTCTCTCTGACGGTTTCAGGAGGACATACGATGCTGTCGGTTGTAGCGAAGGATCTTACCTACGAAGTTATCGGGCGGACACTTGATGATGCAGCGGGAGAGGCGTTCGACAAAACAGGAAAGATGCTCGGGCTCCCCTATCCGGCCGGCCCGGAAATTGACAAGCTCGCGGAGAAGGGCGATCCAGGGTTTCACAAGTTTCCCCGTGCGCTTACATCACAATCCCAGACAAGCAAGAGTTATCTGGGGAATTTTGATTTCAGCTTTTCAGGCCTCAAAACATCCGTGCTCACCTGGCTGCAGAAGCAAACGCCTGAGTTCATAGAACTCCATCTTCCGGATATTGCCGCGTCAATCCAATGGGCAATCGTCAGCGTACTGGTTGAAAAAACCATAGTGGCGGCCCGCAGCCGCGGGATAAAGAGCGTTTCAATTGCCGGAGGAGTCAGTGCAAACTCGGGACTCAGAAAAGCCATGAAAGAGGCTTGCGACAGGAATGGCATCACCCTCTATATCCCAGGCACCGTATACTCAACTGATAATGCCGCCATGATTGCCACTCTTGCCGGTGTAAAACTCTCTCGGGGAATGACGGCAGAGCGCTCTTATAACATATCTCCTTACGCAAGCTTTGCCGCTGGAGGGAGGAAGGCAGGATTGAAATAGTTCTATAAATACATTACATTGTTGATCATCAAAAAAGGCTTCTGGATTTTTATATAATATCACAACGCTACCATGCACAATCATATACTCTCTCTATTCCTCTTTGCATCTCCTGCAGGAGGCCAGACACCAAACCAGTTTATTCAGCTTGTCCCTCTTGTCCTTATCTTCGTTGTCTTTTACTTCTTTATGATCCGCCCGCAGCAGAAAAAACAGAAGGATAGAGAAAAAGTACTCGACAGCTTAAAAAGAGGTGACAAAATTGTTACCATAGGCGGTGTTCACGGGACTGTTGCCGGAATTGATCCAGACAAAAAAACCGTTCTTGTTCAGGTATCTGATACCACAAAAATCAAGTTTGACCGCACCGCTATTGCCAATATCGATAAACAGGAATCGGGCGATAAACTCGCTACCAAGGAGTGACCAGTATAATGCAGCCAAGACCAGCAAAATTGGTATTAGAAAACGGATCAGTCTATAACGGGACTGCATTCGGACATATTGGAGAAGCATCAGGCGAAGTTGTATTCAATACTTCGCTTACAGGATATCAGGAAATTCTTACTGACCCGTCGTATGCCGGTCAGATGGTGTTGATGACCTATCCGCTTATAGGAAATTATGGCATCAATCCTTCCGATAACGAATCAGCAAAGATATGGGCTTCGGCCTTTATAGTGCGTGAAGTTTCGCGAGTCTACAGCAACTATGAAGCTACCCGTACTCTTGACTCATGCCTCAAGGAGGCTGGTGTCATGGGACTTGCAGGTATCGATACCCGCAAGCTTGTTCGTGAGATCCGTGAAAAAGGTGCAATGAGAGGCATTATTTCAGCGGTTGATACGATCGATGAAAGCCTGAAAACGAAAGCTCTTGCTATCCCTGAAATGAGTGGCAGCGATCTGGTAAAAACTGTGACGGTCAGCGAAAACTATACGCTTGAACATGCAAATGCCCGCTTCCATGTTGCGGCGTTTGATTACGGCATCAAAACCAATATTTTGCGGATGCTGCAGGATGCCGGATGCAAGGTTACTGTACTGAAGGCAGGAACAACAGCCGAAGAGGTCATTGCGCTTAATCCTGACGGTGTCTTTCTGTCGAACGGCCCTGGCGATCCGTCAGCGGTCGGGTATGCAATAGAGACCATCAAAAAACTTGCCGAGTATAACCGCACGACAAGAAAACTTCCGATTTTCGGGATCTGCCTTGGTCATCAGCTGCTTTCGCTGGCTTTCGGAGCTGAAACCTACAAGCTGAAATTCGGCCACCACGGAAGCAACCACCCGGTAAAAAACCTTACCAGCAAGCAGATAGAAATAACATCCCAAAATCACGGCTTTGCTGTTACAATGGATTCGCTGCCTGAAATACTGGAAATGACCCATCTGAATCTTTACGATAATACCGTCGAAGGTGTCAGACACCGCGAGCTTCCTTGTTTTTCAGTACAGTACCATCCTGAAGCTGCGCCGGGACCGCACGACTCGCACTATCTGTTTGAACAGTTTACCGCTCTCATGGACAAGGCAAAAAACTAATTTCATAGAATCTGCTTTAATTCTATTCAAACCACTTTCTGAAGAGATGAAAAAAAGATTATTCACACCAGGGCCGACCCCTGTGCCAGAAAATGTCATGCTTCGCATGGCGGCTCCGATTATCCACCACAGGAACCCGGAGTTCATGGAGATTTTGACCAGGGTCCATGAGGATCTCAAGTATCTCTTCAGAACCACTCAGCCGGTTGTTGTGCTCAGCTGTTCGGGAACCGGCGGTATGGAAGCTTCTATTTCAAGCATCTTCAATCGAGGCGACAAGGTCATAACCATCAACGCCGGCAAGTTCGGTGAACGTTGGGGAGAGCTTGTCAGAATCTTCACAGGCAACTGTGTCGAAGAAAAAGTTGCATGGGGCAGTGCCATTCAACCTGAGCGATTGGTAGAACTGCTCAAAGAACACCCGGATGCCAAGGGTGTCTGCCTTACCCATTCGGAAACTTCAACCGGCACCGCGGCTGATATCCAGACTCTCAGTGCTCTCGTTCGCGAACACTCGGAGGCGCTTGTGCTTGTTGACGGCATTACTGCGGTCGGTGCTCACGAGTTCCATTTTGATGACTGGGGCGTCGACATCTGCATTACCGGTTCCCAGAAAGGACTGATGATGCCTCCAGGCCTGGCACTTGTTGCCATTTCTGAAAGAGCACAGGATATCATTAATGGCCAGAGCGGCAAAACCCAGTACTACCTGAGCCTTAAAAAGGCCCTGAAAGCCCATGCCGGTGACGATACTCCCTTCACTCCGGCAGTTACGCTGGTTATCGGCCTTGACGAAGCCCTGCAGATGATCAAGGCGGAAGGCATTGAAACTATCTGGAAACGCCATGAAAGCCTGGCAAGTGCCTGTCGTCAGGGCTGTAATGCTCTTGGCATGAAACTGTTCAGCAACTCCCCTTCATTTGCCGTAACTCCGGTCTGGCTCCCCGAAGGTGTGAAATGGTCAGCTTTCAATAAAGCACTGAAGATCAACAACGGCATCACCGTTGCTGCAGGTCAGGATGAGTATAAAGACAAAATTTTCCGTATTGCTCATCTCGGGTACTATGATGAACTTGACATGCTGACGGTTATCGGAGGTCTGGAAAGGGCGCTGAAAGAGATCAACTATGATTTTGAAATCGGAGTCGGAGTCAGCGCCGTACAGAAAGCATTTCTCGGCAGCTGAACAGCATACTTTTTTATGAAACAGCCGCCCTTCGGGGCGGTTTTTTTATAGGTTTCTCTCTTTATAAAAAGTGTGTTCATTATGATCAGACTGCCTGCACTCCTGCTTATTGTAACCCTGGTCTCTTCCATGCAGGAGATGCTGCAGGACTACCGACTGCAGCTGCGCGCCAATTCCCTCTATGAAAAACGGGACTATGGCAATGCAGAAAGCACGTTGCGACAACTCTTGAGCACTCTCCCCGAAGGAAGAAAAAAAACAGCAACCACCTTCAATCTTGCCTGCACCCTTTATATGCAGGGAAAATTTGCTGAAGCTTCGGCCATGTTTGCGCACAAACCGAAAACGGCAGGCAAGGATCATGATATAGAGTTAAAATCAATGTTCAACGAAAGCAACTCACTTGCCAGGAACGCTATCGGAACCAATGCGAAGTCAAGCAAAACAGTGCTGTTCCGCCGTTCACTCGATCGCCTGAAATCAGTTCTGCTGAACAACCCGAATGATGGTGATGCAAAAATCAATTACGAAATTGTGCGACGTTACCTTCATGAGCTTGAGACTCCTCCACACTCTTCGTCATCAAGCACCGGCAATAACAGCAACACTGAGCCAAAATCAGGCATCAGTCAGGATATGGCGCAACGGCTGCTTGAACATACACAGCAGGATGAATCATCACTGATGCGCCAACTTCCCCGAAACAAATCGACAGCAGCAAAAAGCGGCAGCAACAACCTGGACTGGTAAGAGCATGCATGCAACAAAAAAAGTCCTGCTTGTTTTTCTCCCTTCGGAAAGCGGTGTGGACGGCGCACGATCACTCTACAGCGAAAAGGATAGCAACACCTTGTTCTCATGGGTCAACCGTTCCCTGAGAAACGTCATCAAGCAAAGCCAGTTCGCTATTCCTCCGCTCTCACTCATGATTCTCAGTTCTATTGAGGTACAGGGAGTTGAGCAGTCGATCTGCGACATGCGGTTTGAAGAGTTTCCCTTTAAAGAAACGTGGGATCTGGTGGGCATCAGCGTACAGACCGGAATGGCAAAAAAGGCCTTTGCTCTTGCCGATATCCTCCGTTCGCGGGGAATTCGTGTAGTACTTGGAGGTGCCCATGTCACTCTTTTTGCAGAATCGTGCAGACCGCATGCAGATGTTCTGGTGCTGGGCGAGGCTGACGACCTTTGGAAAGAGCTCCTCACCGATCTTACAAAAGGCGCGCTCAAGCCGCATTATCAATCCGACAGGTTTCCTGATCTGGCGCTCTCAAGACCAGTCATGAAAACATCACTGATCAACAACCGCTACTTTACCACCAACCTTATCCAGACAGGACGCGGATGTCAGCATAGCTGCGACTTCTGTAATGTGCATGTGCTCAACGGCCATACCCTTCGCAGACGGGCTATCGCCGATATTGTCTCTGAAGTAGCCCGGTTCAAAAAAGATGACCGGAGAATATTCTTTTTTGTTGACGACACGATAAACGCCGATCCGATCTACGCCCTCGAACTCTTCCGGAAGCTCACTCCCCTGAAAATCCGCTGGTTCGGCCAGGCCACCACAACTCTTGGGCAGCAGCAGGAACTGCTCGAGACTTTTGCCCGTTCAGGCTGCCAGGCCTTGCTGGTGGGCATAGAAAGCATAGAAACAACCAGCCGGAACGCTCACAAAAAGAACCAGAACAAAGCCGGAGAGCTCTCTATGGCTATTAAAACCATTAGAAATGCCGGTATAAGCCTTTACGGAAGTTTTATATACGGCCTTGACGGTGATACGCTTGAAACCCCTGCTGCAATCCTTGATTTCATCAGCGATACCCGCCTTGATGTTCCTGGAATCAATATTCTTCGACCTATTCCCGGAACAAGGGTGTTTGAACGGCTAAGGGAGGAGGGCCGGCTGCTTTTTGACCCTCTCGACATCACCGCGTACCGCTATACTTTCGGTCAGGAAATGCTTTACACTCCAAAAAAAATTCCGCTCGACGGTTTTATCGAAAGTTATTCAGCTCTAACCAGAGAGATATTCACCATTAAAAACTCAATAGGAAGAGGCATGGATGCTCCCAGAGCTAAAGCTGCCGTCCTGCTGTTTAATCTTTTTTACACCCATCTCTACAGCCTCTCACGGCATGACTTAAAGCAACAGCTGGAAAAAGAACAGCATGGAAAAAACCATTTTGCCATACGCTGAATAATTTTTAAACTGTCGGTTATAAATTTCCATACTATACCCGCTACTCCAACTAAACCAGTATTAAGCATATGAACATGAAACCTTTCCTGCCTTGTTTGACCTTGGGCCTTGTTTTCCTTGGCGCATGCGGTCTTGAAAAACCTCCTGCCAGCCTTAAATTCCCTGAGGAAAAGAAAGAAGCAGCCGCCCCGGCCGCTGCCGCGCCCGCTGCGCCTGCAGCTGCACCAGTTGCGGAAAAAGCTCCTGCAGACCCGAAACTTGCTGCCGGGAAAGCTGTGTATGACACAAACTGTGCTGCCTGTCACGAGGCCGGTATGATGGGAGCTCCAAAACCTGGCGATAAGGCTGCATGGAGTGCACGTATCCCTCAGGGTGTAGAGACAATGGCTAAAAAATCAATCGCAGGGTTCCAGGGTAAGGTCGGCGCTATGCCTCCACGGGGTGGAAACGCTACTCTAACCGATGAAGCTGTAACCAATGCTGTTGCCTTTATGGTCGACAAGTCGAAATAACCGGAACAGAACTTTGATATTCAGATACACACAACACCCGTTTCCACAAACCCACAACCATTATAAGGGAGGATTTTCCATGTCTCGTTTTCTGTCAACTGCACTGTGTGCACTTTTTGTTTGTTCAATGACCTCTGTCGATGCCAAGGCTGATGCCAAAGCAGGTAAAGCTGTTTATGACACCAACTGCGCTGCCTGCCACAAAGACGGCGTTATGGGCGCGCCGAAATTAGGTGACAAGGCTGCATGGGCACCACGCATCAAACAGGGTGTCGCTGTATTGAACAGCAATTCAATCAAGGGATTCAAGGGTAAAGTCGGAATGATGATGGCAAAAGGTGGTCATCCGACTCTCACTGACGCACAGGTTATCGATGCAGTGGCCTATATTGTCCAAACGAGCAAGTAAGATTATTTGCATGTAAGGCTGAAAGGCGGGACGATCTCCCGCCTTTTTGGTTTTCTGCCAAAAACAGTCCGCGAGCGCATTATGATGCTTCAAACAGAACACCTTGGCTATGCAGCCGGAATCATTACGACCCTGGCGTTTTTACCTCAGGCCATAAGGATTTTCAGAACCAGGCAAACCCGCGATATCAGTCTGCTTTGGGCTTTTGCCATGAATCTCGGGATTATTCTCTGGCTTCTGTACGGGATTGTAAAAAACGATCTGCCTATCATTACCGCCAACAGCATCACTCTGGTTCTCCTCATGATCATCCTGTACTGCAAAGTGCGCTACAAATAGAGAGAGGATTCAAACCCGGCAGCTGATGGTAAATCAGCGGAAAAAACGTAAATACCAGAACAGGCTACTCATTTTCTTAATACAGTAATTCAATGAATCAACTTCATATCGGCTTTGTTGGAACAGGAAGAATTGCCCGGGCACTTATTGCGGGACTTAGCGGGAAAAAAAACACAGTCATTTCTGGCTTTGACAAAGAAGCTGCGGCTCTCGATTCCGTTGCTTCCGAATACCCCGTTCAACCCTGCCTCTCTATTGAAGATATTGCCCGTACGTCACAGGTCATCATCCTTGCAGTCAAACCGTACCAGATTGCAGAGGTGCTTGCGGAACTGAAACCCGCTCTCAGTGCTGATCATCTGCTGATAAGCGTGGCAGCGGGAATTTCCAGCGACTTCATCTTGCAGAACTCAATAGATACCCTTAAAGTTATCAGGGTAATGCCCAATACTCCTGCATTCGTTGGCGAAGGAATGACTGCTGTCAGCAAAGGAAAGATGGCTTCAGATGATGATGTAGCTCTTGCGTGTGACCTGTTCAGTTCGATCGGCCGGGTAGCCATTCTCAATGAATCGCAGATGGACGCGGCAACTGCACTCTCCGGCAGCGGACCGGCCTATATGTTCCATATTCTTGACGCTCTTGCCGAAGGCGGAGTGCAGTGCGGCCTTACCCATGAGGAAGCACTCCTTTTAAGTGCTCAGACCATGCTTGGAGCCGCCAGAATGGTGCTCTCCGGAGGAAAAAGCCCCGAAGTACTGAAACGGGAAGTCACAACACCGGGAGGAACCACAGAAGCAGGCCTGAAGGTTCTTGATGAAAAAAATATCAGGCAGATTCTGGTTGAAACAGTTGCAGCAGCAGCAGCACGATCCATGGAACTTATGAAATAAGCACTATGAGAAGAGGCGTTGTTCGTATCCTGTACAGGGCACTATGCATGCTCGTGATAGCATTTACTTCTGTTCCGCCAATAGCATGGGCAGAAGTAAATCAGGCGAACAAACTCTTTATTGCTTCCACGGTAAACAATAGACTCCCTTATACAGGCCAGGAAATACTCCTGACCTATACGCTCTATTTCAAAGAGGTAGCGCCGAAAATATCCAATGAAACTGCCCCGTTGCTCAAGGGAGTCTGGACAAAGGAAACCGTTCCTGAACGCTTCATTAAAAGCTCACAGATATCAGTTAAAGGTGAACTGTTAAGATATGCTGTTGTCAAGCAGTTCAAGCTTGTGCCTCTTCAAAGTGGCAAAATCACTCTTTCAGGATACAGTATTTTATGTAACCTGCCGCAGGATCAGGGTGCTTCCGGCTTTCAGGAGAAGCCTGAAACCCATGTACGGATTACTGCACCTGACGTTGTTATCTCCGTTCGTGCCCTTCCTGAACCGGTTCCAGCAGGATTCGCCGGTGCTATCGGTACCTTTAAGCAGGATCTCGTTGCAGATAAGCTGAAGCTCAGGACCGGCGAACCGTTATCACTAAAGCTTCTGCTCACGGGAACAGGAAGCCTGCTTACCCTTAAACTGCCGGACATTCACCTACCTGCAAGCTTTCGACAGAATCCACCTGAAATAACCACATCGTTACCAGGCAATTCAGTCCCTTCGACAGGAACCATAACAGCAACAATTACTGCCTGGCCGCAATCAGCAGGTGAATACGAGATTGCGCCACTACGCACGGTTACCTTTAATCCCGATACAAAGCAATACAGCACCCTTATTTCAAAACCAATCTCCATATCAGTAGCCCCTGCATCAGAAGGAACAGCAAATAAAGCTGAGCCACGCAGCTCTGTAACAGAAAAAACTTCCTTTATGTCGCCGCTGCTCATAGTAACCGCCCTCGCATTACTCTTTTTGATGACCCGTGCGACCACAATACTTTTAAGAAGAAAACAGCTGAACCCGGAAAAAGGAAAGGGTCAGACCGGTAGTGACACAACTGCCGGTAACCTTAAGCTTGAACTTTTTTTGCTGCTGGAAAAAGCAGGGATAAAAAGCCCAGGCGGACTTACAAGAGTGGAACTGAAAAACGCTCTGCAGGAGATAGGACTTCCTCTGGACGTTCAAGCTGAAATCCCTGCGGTTCTTGACTCACTGGACAGAATTCTCTACAGTCCGACCGGAAAAAAAGAAGCCAGCGCTCCTGACTCGCTTGTAGAGAGGGTAAATTCTCTCCGGAAAGCATTGAGCGCCATCGGCATTGCCCGATAACAACAGCAATAGACCCTCACATTGCCCTGATACCACTATAGTGACGGTTCCTGAGGCACACCGAAAAGTGAAAGAGCAAGCTCAGGATAATCAGTGATAATTCCGTCAGCACCATTATGCATCATCGCGAGCATATCTTCCTTGCTGTTCACCGTCCAGGGTATCATCAGGATACCCTCGGCATGGAGATATTCTGCCAGGTCACGATCAGCAAGAGAAACATGGGGATTGACATATTGAGGGTTGAAGCCGAGCATTCTCAGAAACTGTTTCAAGTTTTTTGATTCTTCAATCAGCAACCCGTAACAGAGTTGAGGGTTGAGTTTCCAAGCCTCGCGAACAACTCGATAATCGAAAGACTGGATCCGGACACGATCCGATAACCCCGAAGCCTCCACCAGTCGAAGAACAAGTGCTGCATACCGGTCCGGTGACGGATGAAAGATTCCATCCTTATCCGGCCATGACTTTATTTCAAGATTATAGATCATCCGGCCCTTCATCCCTGCCAAAGCCATACTGGCATCAACTCCAGTGAAAACTGTAGAAAGAAGAGGCTTGCAGGAAGCAATACGCTGCTGAAGGGGAAAGGATGGATGCGGCAACCCGCAATCATAGCGGGCGATATCACGATATGCCATATCATAGAGACGTTGCTGCCGGTTTTCGGTGCTCAATGGATTTCCATAAGGTTCAGAACAATGGGGACCGGAAAGCCAGGGATCGTGAGAAACAACAATCTGGTGATCTTTGGAGACCACAAGATCAAGCTCCACCACTCTGACACCAAGATCGGCTGCCTTGCAGAATGCCTGTATGGTATTTTCAGGGAAGAACGATCTTGCCCCCCGATGCGCCTGTATTTCAAAAACCATACCTCGGAAATAATAGGAAAATCAATGCCCCTCTGCCGGTGGCTTTACACAATCGTTATTGAACAACAATCCAGTGCTTGAAACCTTCAAAAATTTTGTCAAAAACGCCATGAGCCTTTATATCAGAAGAAGAAAGCTGCTGGCCCTCGTGGCCGACAATGGCAAAATAAATAGCCTTTTCGTAAAAGTAGTTCAACTGGTGGGAAAATTCGATCGCGCGGTTTAAATCGATACCTTCGGTAACAATACCTTCATCAAGAAGGTAGCTCCATAGAAGATCCCGTTCAAGCATGAACGAATAGACCATTTCACTTACTTTAAGACCTGATTTTGCCCCCTGAACGCCTATTTCACAGAACTGCTCTGCGATTTCACGATCTCTACCCTCTTGTTTGCCTATCCACTGACCCAGTTTTCTGAACCGGCTATAGACAATATCATGAAGAGCTTCTTTTGGAAGTCTGGCGTATCCTGATGTGAGTGGATTATTGCGGACATTCTGAACCCATTGCAGAGAAAGGGATTCAGCATGATCCTCAATAAGACGAATGAAGCGATTGATAAGCAGCATAGTCTTTGCAATGTAATGATGAAGTTACAACCCATGTGAAAGCTACGAATCTTCTTTGAAGAGTTCAACAGCTGAAATATGAACGCACAATCCCAGCCTCAGATAACGTTGAGGATAAAGAGTGTGGTATAGTGATTCAGCAGAGCTGCTTACGGGTTACGTTTGCCTGAAGTGGGTCGATATACTTTGGAGGATGTCTTTTTTTTCGGCTTTCTTTTTTGCTGCAGCTTGTTGCCGTCAGCACTTTTCGATGCAGATCGTGCACCTGTACCGCTCACGCTGAAAAACTCGGAAGGATTTTTGCTTCTTCCTTTGTTAAACCGGTTTTTTCGATACTTTTTTTCAAGGTCGGCGTAAGGGCTTGGCGGCTCTGACGAGGTATTGTGGTTATTAAAATTCGGCTCTTCAATGACCTCTTCTACATCATCCAAAACCACTTCGGGATGAACTTTATTAGGCAAGTTATTTCAATTTATGTTGAACAAATCAAGAGAATTATTTACTCACGATTTTTCTGAAGGGAATTTAATTTACTAATTTAGCTTAAAAAAACAAGCTTTACTATTATCAAATAGTGACAAAATTCATGATGATGTTTTTGCATTGCTTGTTGACGGTTTAAGTGGTAACTTTTGTTTATTTCATAAAAAAGGAGATTGAATATGGATATTCGCAGATTGATTCTCGCCGTTATTCTTCCACCCGCCGCTATTATGAACAAGGAAGCCGGGACGATTATGCTGACCGGGCTTCTAACTCTGCTTGGCTGGCTGCCGGGAGTTGTTTTTGCGCTTTTCCTGATATCGCAGGAACAATGCAAATGCGAAGTAAAAGCCTGAGAGCCATTTTCTGAAGGCTATGCGGTGGATATTAACCCTCGCTTTTCTCTATCAGGCAATCGCAGAATGAAATTCTGCAGGTTTGCTTAACCTTCTGCGTCAAGGACACAGTGCCATGAAGCTTCTTGTCGCCATCGATTTTTCGGAACTTGCCGAGCAGATTATTGCTGAAGCGGAAAAACTTGCCACAGTCCTTCATGCGAAAGTTTTTCTGCTTCATGTCGTACCTCCGCCTTCACCGATCATGGACGTCCCTCCTGACGTAGAAGCACTGATTCCCCCAGAGGAAGTGTTTAAGAAAACAAGCATTACCGCGCCATTCGATATACCTGAGTCCGCCAAACTTATTTCGATTGCCAGACGACTGCAGGAGAGCGGTATTGATACTACAGTTATTGCCTCTCAAAACGATGAGGTTTCGGCGATTATCGATGAAAGCAAAAAAATCGGCGCTGACTGGATCATGCTTGGATCACACCGACATGGCGCACTCTTTCACCTCTTGGTAGGCAGTGTATCAGAGGGAGTAATCCGTCAGGCAACCTGCCCGGTCATCATTGTGCCTTCAATACAGCAGTGAGCTGCCGCCAGGCATGCACCAGAAAAAAAGCTGACCCTGAAACAACAATAATTGTAGCTCCGGATGCCAGATCCCACTGATAGGAAAACCAAAGGCCGATGATGCTGAATAATGATGAAAGCGCTATTGCCAGCACCATCATACCTGGCAGAGTGCGACTGAACATCCTGGCAATTGCTGCGGGAATAGTGAGCAGCGCAATAACCATAACGATACCAACGACCCGCATCATGACCACCACCGTCAAGGCAATCAGACAGAGCATCAAAAGGTAGAGGGCTGTTGTTTTCAACCCCGATACCCTGGCGTACTCCTCATCAAACGATATGGCAAGAAACTCCTTGTTGAGCAGCCATACCACTCCAATGATAAAAAGATCAAGCAACAGGATCATCCAGAGATCAAATGTTGGAACCGTAAGTATGTTGCCGAACAGATAGCTGAAAAGATCGGGGGCATATCCAGGTTTGAGACCGATACATATTACCCCGACTGCCATCCCGACTGCCCAGAACGTACCGATAGCACTATCTTCGGCAACCTTGGCCTTTTTGCTCATCAGTCCGATAGCAACGGCGGCGAATAGACTGAACGGTATAACTCCGAGGAGTGGATTGATCCCGAGGTAGTAACCAAGACCGATGCCGCCAAAAGCTGTATGTGCGATACCACCGCTGATAAACCCTATCTTTTTCACTACGACGTAGGTGCCTATAATTCCACAGGCGACACTGGAAAGAAGTGCAGCAAGCAACGCATTGCGCATGAACTCATAAGCTAGAATTTCGTGCAGCATACCGTTAAGGATGATCAAGAGTTCTGGAAACCTGAGAGTGATGTACAACCGGATTGACCGGATAGTGGTAGAGTGCACTGAGGCTCTCCCTGTTCGGGCTCAAGGCGGACTCATAGAGTTCAAGCGTTACATTCAGAGAGGCTGTTCTGGTCACGTAACGGCTTATGGTTCCGGTATCGTGGGTGACAAGCACAATCGTAAGCTTTTCTTTGAGGTGCTCCATCAGATCGTAAATAGTAGTTTTCATCTGCGGATCAATACTTGCCGTTGGCTCATCAAGCAGGAGGAGTTCGGGATCTCCAGCCAATGCACGTGCAATAAGGGCCCGCTGCAGCTCGCCTCCGGAGAGGTCGCCAATGCGGCGCTCCGCCAGCCGTTCAAGGCCAGCCGTACAGATTGCCTCATCTGCTTTCTCCCTGTCTCTCTTGTTATAGTGCTGAAAAAGTTTTTTGTTCGAAATTCGACCCATCAGGACAAGCTCGCGGATACTTATAGGAAAGTCGCGGTCAAAAAACAGGCGCTGAGGCACATAGCCGATTCGAGCGGGGAAACTTCCCGGAGCGCCTCCGAAAACCCTGACACTGCCTGCTGATGGAGCTTCCAACCCGAGAATCACCCGAAGAAGCGTTGTTTTTCCCCCGCCGTTAGGCCCTATAATACCAAGAAAATCACCATCATGAACCGACAGTGTCACCTTGTCAAGCACTTTCATTCCTCCCAACAACAGAGAAAGCTGGTCACATTGGATAATTGGATCCTTCATTGCATGCTCTCGATGAATGTTTTCGTGGCACGTCGCAGATTCTCCTGGTAATCACCAGCAAGAGGATCAACACTCCTGGTTACTCCACCAATTTCTTTAGCGATGGTTTCAGCCTGGGATCTGCTGAATTGTGGTGAAACAAACACCACCTTGATATTGTTTGCTTTGGCTTTATCGATGACACGCTGCATCTGCCGGGGAGTCAGCGTCTTTCCCTCATCCTCAACTGCGATCTGTTCCAGACCGAAAGCTGCAGCATAATATCCCCATGCGGGATGAAAAACCAGAAAACGTCTATTCGTTACACTCGCAAGCTGACGCTGAATTTCCCTGTCGAGCGACTGCAGTTCAGTTACAAGCTTTTCCCTGTTTTCCCGGTAGTCGTTCTTGTGGAGCGGGTCTGCTGAAGAAAGGGCATGCTCGACATTGTCGGCAATAATAATTCCGTTCGACGGTGAAAGCCAGTAGTGCGGGTCATATCGTCCGTGATGATGACTCTCTTCTTGAGAAGTTTCATGCGCATCATCTTTTTTTACCGGAATAAGGCGAACACCTTCAACTGCATTACAGACTTTAAGGGTACTGTTCAGTGACAAAAAGCGCTGCATCCAGTCAAGCTCAAACTCTACCCCTGATCCGGCCTTGATGAAGAGTGCTGCGCTGCCAAGCCGGACCATCTGCCTGGGTGAAGGCTCATAACTATGGGGATTTCCGCCTGGAGGAACCATGACCGATACAGCAACATGACTGCCTCCAATCCTTTTGACAAAGTAGGAGAGCGGTTCAATAGAGCAGACAACTTGAAGTTGTGTTGTGTCGGTCTGATGCACACATCCGCTCAGGAAGAGAAGTCCAAGGAGCGTATAAGCCAAAACTGACGAGTGCACAATGCTTTTCAACTGAAACCCTCCTTTTCTTTCGATACACAGGAGTCACAGATGCCACTCAGTTGCACCACATGGCTCACAAGCCGGAAACCTTCAATCATCATCCCCTCATGATAACCGCATTGATCAACCTGACCTACCTTTCCACATGATGAACAGATAATATGATGGTGATGATGATGTTCCTGGACGGGCCGGCAGCAGAGAGCATAGCTTCGCTCACGGGCAAAACCTACAACGCGGAATAACACCCCGCAATCGGCAAGGGTTTCAAGGTTGCGATAGACACCGGGCAGACCGCACTGCCGGAAGTGAAGTTTCAGATGGTCCTGAACCTCCAATGGCGAAAGCGGCTTTTGAGTGTGCAAAAACAAGGCAACCATCTCTCGACGACGCGGCGTGAGCTTGAGCCCGGCCCCTCTGATCAAGGTATACGCTTCATTCATGGACTAAACAGAAATTATTTCTATTTATAAGATAAAAATGAGTCAAACCGTTCCTGTACGAAAAAAAATAGCGGTAACCGATTACAATAATCGGGTTACCGCATGAATAAAGAGAGTCAGGGAAGACGGTTCAGTGCGCTGACCGTGGCTTTGATGGAAGCAAGACTGATATTTGAATCGATTCCCGCGCCATAAGCAATCCTTCCGTCGGCGCTGCCAATCTTGATATATGCTATGGCAAGTGCCCGGGCGCTGTGTCCGATAGCGTGCTCGGCATATTCTTCAACGCTGAATTCAAGGCCACTCTCTTTGATAAAGCCCTTGACAAACGCATCGAGAGGACCATTGCCCCTGGCCTCAAAGCTGAATTCCCTCTCCCTCATCTGCACGATGCAGTTTATAGTCGTCGAATCTTCTTCACTCCGGAGAGGATCCTCATCATCCCAGCTGAAATGACACTTTTTGAGCGTAACAGGTTCCTTGAGTTTAACATACTCGGCATGAAAAAGATCATGAATCTGCTCAGACGAAAGCTCTTCACCGGTAGTGTCGGCAACGGCCTGAACAGCTTCGGCAAAATCGGGCTGCATCCATTTCGGAATCTGAATCCCGAAATCCTTCTCAAGCACATAGGCCATTCCGCCCTTTCCGGACTGACTGTTGATGCGTACTATCGCTTCATAGGTACAGCCGACATCCTGAGGATCGATTGGCAGATAGGGAACAGCCCACAACCCGTCAGGTGACAAAGCATGCGCTTTCATCCCTTTGCTGATTGCGTCCTGATGAGAACCGGAAAAAGCTGTATACACCAGTTCTCCTGCATAAGGATGGCGAGGATGGATATCCAAACGGGTGCACCGGCGATAAACCTCGCGTACCCGCGGGAGATCGGAAAAATCAAGCTGAGGATCGACACCCAGACTGAAGAGGTTCAATGCCATGACTACGATATCCATGTTGCCGCAGCGTTCGCCATTTCCAAACAACGCTCCTTCAATACGATCCGCCCCCGCCAGAAGGGCTAATTCAGCAGTTGCTACGGCTGTGCCACGATCATTATGAGCATGAACGCTGATCAGGACAGCATCCCGATTCTTTATATGGCGACAGAACCACTCGATCCGGTCAGCATAAATATTCGGGCGGGACATTTCAACCGTTGAGGGCAGATTGAGGATGATTTTTTCATCAGCAGATGCTCCCCATGTATCCATCACTGCGTGACAGACTTCAAGGGCATAATCGAGCTCGGTACCGGTAAAACTTTCAGGGCTGTACTCGAAGCGAATGCCTGCACTGCCCGACTGATCCTTCAGGCGGCGAACGAGTGCCGTTCCCTCGACAGCAATCGCTTTGATCTCCTCCTTGTTTTTGCGAAAGACAACATCCCGCTGCAACTGTGAGGTCGAATTGTAAAGGTGAACAATTGCCCGCTTCGCACCGCTGATTGCATCAAACGTTTTTCGGATCAAATGTTCACGAGACTGGGTAAGCACCTGAATGGTAACATCATCCGGAATCAGATTGTCGTTGATCAATCTACGGACAAACGCATACTCAGTGGCCGAAGCTGATGGAAAGCCGACCTCGATTTCCTTGAAACCCACGGAGATCAGAAGCTGAAACATGGAGACCTTTTCTTCAACGCTCATCGGTACCGGAAGGGCCTGATTACCGTCACGAAGATCCACACTGCACCATATCGGCGCTTTTGTTATGGTGTTGTCCGGCCAGCTCCTTGCGGTAAGATTAACCGCAGGATATGCTGCATATTTTTGATAATTCATTTTTTTCATTGCACTTTCTTCTCCTTTTGATCCTTTAAAATGACAAAAGCCACCAACCCTGAGAGGCTGGCGGCTTTAACAATGTTCTTTCCGGCGATAAAAACGAACTAAAACGCACCTCCCCTTAGAGCCAAAAAGCCCGGAGCAGCAGAGCCAGGGTAAGCAAAGGGTTATTCAGGTTCGCAATGTTCATCGTCAAGAAAAAATTAAATCGATCAATCAATACCGTTGCATTAAAAATACAAAATTCGCGAACGCTTGCAATACAAACCTGAACATTTTCCTACATCAGGAATGTCCTGAAAATTAAGAGCCAGGTAAACCCATCAGCCCGGGAGTTATACCTTAACAGGCAG
>SESF01011671.1_pt1 | contig 31283 bp, 27 predicted proteins | sample 3171521 | NCBI WGS metagenome assembly SESF01 (sample SAMN10866945, study PRJNA518727) | freshwater metagenome | biome: subpolar coniferous forest; feature: holomictic lake; material: water; isolation source: holomictic Lake 227, 6 m and 8 m depth | place: Canada: near Kenora, Ontario | collected...
AGTTGGTGGCAAAACGGGCCCTGTAGCTTGTGGGTGTTCACCACGCCCGAGAGCCAGAACCAAAAGGCGGTGACGCTCAAATAGGCCGCTTTGAGCGGTTCCTCTCGTCCACGCCACCAGTTTCACTGGTGGCACCTGACGTCCCAACCAGTGGGGACTCCGCCGAGGAGGCCGTTGATCTGGTTGACGATCTGCGCGGTGAATTTCCCGCCGCCGCTTCTTTCGGTGTAAAATAACTTCTGAAGCGGGGGCTCCCGGCAATCAGGTTTCCCTTTATGCGCTAAACCGTTCTTGCCCGATTTTCTTCCGGCAAACCTCCCGCTACGCTCTGCCTCCATGAACGAGCGGATGCCAGGCGCGGCGTGGTGCAGGGAGGCGATGTTGAGACGGCGTTTATTGGTGGGCAATGACGCTGTTGGTTTGTTCCTAGCCTGGGCGGAAGGAAGGGTTCCAGTTTTCAGAGGTTGTTGGCTGGGGCCCTTCCAACCGCTTCGTTCACCCCCGTTTTTTTGAGTCAGCTTTCGCCTGCTCCCCATCTCCTGGCGAAGGGTGGCTCATCTAAGAGGACACCGGCGGCTTTTTCCCCCTAGAGCCGCCGCGTGTCCTCACTTTTTCGGCGGGTGCGGGCTTGGCAGCCTGTTGCGGGGTTGTTCTTTGCGGGGGGGTGGGTTAGGAGTGGAGCAATGACACTTTCTCCCCGGCAGCATTTTCGGCTTTTCCGTGTTTTTGGGATCACGGTCTTTTTGCACTGGTCGTGGTTTCTCGTGGCGGCTTATGAGCTGGACCAACGCTCGGGCCGGTATGCTTCGCTGGGCTGGAACGTGGCGGAATACCTGGCGCTTTTTGGAATCGTGCTGCTGCATGAGTTTGGCCACGCGCTGGCCTGCCGGCAGGTGGGCGGAAGCGCGGAGGAGATCGTGCTTTGGCCGCTGGGCGGCGTGGCCTATGTCGCTCCGCCGCAGCGCCCCGGGGCGATTTTATGGAGCATCGCCGCGGGGCCGCTCGTCAACGTGGCGCTGGCCGGGGTGTTGATGCTGGCGGCGTGGGGCGTCGGTTTCGCGGGACCGGGTGCGCTGCCTCCCGCGGCGTGGCATTGGCTGCGGCAAATCGCGTTCATCAACTTCGGCCTGCTGATTTTCAATAGTCTGCCGGTCTATCCGCTCGACGGCGGGCAGATTCTCCGGGCGCTCTTGTGGTTTGCGATGGGTCCGGTGCGCAGTTTGTATGTGGCGTCGGGGATCGGGGTGGCCGGAGCCGTGGGATTGGGAGCGCTGGCGCTCTGGATGGGGTCCGTTTGGACGGGGATTCTGGCGGCCTATATCCTCCTGCACGCCGTGCGGGGGTTCCGGGCTGCGCGCAGCAGGTTGTCGGCCTAGCCCTCCGGCAAATGCCGGCGTTGGCGCTTGGGCGGGGCGGGGGAGGTTGAAGCTTTTGGGGCGGCAGGGGCGGCGCTGCGGAGAAAAGCGGGCCGTTCGGTGCGCCCTGCGCGGGCAAAATCGTGGTGCAGGGCGGCACGGACGGCGTCGGGTTCCTGCCCGAGGGGGCCGGTCAGGTAGGCAAAGAGGGTTTCGGCCCAGGTGTTCAGGCTGATGCTGTCGGTGCGGCGCAGCGTTTGGTAGGCCCAGTCGGTGAAGGCGAGGAAAGCGTCGAATGGGGAGCGGGCGGGAGCTTCCCAAAGGCGCGCGATGGTGCCGGCGTAGTTGCCGCTGTTGGCGAGGTGGTCCCAATATTTGGCGAAGCGCCGCACGCGCTGCATGGTGGGGAAGCCGAGGTCGCGGTTGCAGAGGAGTTCATACGGGGCGTCGGGCGCGTAGACCATGTCCCACGCTTCGGTGTGCCGCGCGATGGGCGCCCCACGCAACCGTTTGAGGATGCCGACCTGGATCTCGTGCGGGCGCAGGGACAGGAGGCGGTCGAACCCCGCGCCAAAGCTTTCAAGCGACTCGCCCGGCAGCCCGGCGATGAGGTCGGCGTGCAGATGGGCGGCGGTATGGGCGCGAAGGAAGCGCAGATTTTCCTCCAGGAGCGCGTAGTCCTGCCGCCGGTGGATGCGTTCGGCGACTTCCGGGTTGAAGGTCTGCACGCCCGCTTCCAGTTGCAGCACGCCGGTGGGAAAACCCGCCAACGCGTCGCGCAATGGTTGGGGGAGGCGGTCGGGGACAATCTCGAAGTGGAGAAAGAGGCCGGGCTGGCAGCGCTGGCGGAAGAAGTCGAGGATGGCCAGGCTGGTGGGCAGGTGGAGGTTGAAGGTGCGGTCCACGAATTTGAACTGCCGCGCGCCGCGCGCCAGGAGGCGTTCCATTTCGTCTAGAAAACGCTCCAGCGGGAACTGCCGCACGGAGGGCGCGAGCGAGGAGAGGCAAAATTCGCACTGGAAGGGGCAGCCGCGCGAGGCTTCGACGTAGAGGACGCGGTGGGCCAGGTCTTCGGGGCCGTAGAGCGCGTAGGGAGAGGCGAGGGTGGCCAAGTCGGGCGCTTCCGCGCTGACGAGGTGGGGGGGAGCCTCCCCCGCGAGGAGGGCGCGGCAGACGGCGGCGAATTCGAGATCGGCTTCGCCCCGGATCACGACGTCGGCCAGCGCGCAGATTTCCTGTGATCCGGGCTCGTGGCTGACTTCCGGGCCGCCCACAACGAGGGGAATCCACGGGGCGATCCGCTTGAGTAGCCGCGCGACTTCCAGTGTTTGCCGCGCGTTCCAGACGTAAACGCCCAGGCCGATGAGCGCCGGGGCGTGGGAAAGTAAGCTTTCCGCGATTTCCAGGGGCCGCTGGTTGATGTCGAACTCGGCGATGCGGGTGCGCGGGGCGAGGTCGCCCATGTTGGCGGCAAGGCAGCGCAGGCCGAACGAGGCGTGGAGGTATTTGGCGTTGAGGGTGCTGAGTAGAATGGGCGGCACGGGAGGGGAGCTTCTCTCAAAAAGCGCCTTGAGACAAAGGGAAAGCGTGATGGCTGCCGTGGCGTTTTCTCATGGATTTTCGCCGGCCCCCGTTGCCCAAACGCCGGAGCTTTACGCGCCGGGGCGTTTCCGGCGCGGCGCGGCAGGGTTACCGGTGACGACGGTGTCGGCTTCGACGGGCCGGGTGACGAGGGCGCACGCCCCGACGACGGCCCGGTCGCCCACGGTGACGCCTGGCATGAGGAAGGCGCGCGCTCCGATGAAGACGTCGGCGCCCACGGTGATTTTGGCGACTTGCAGGGGCAGGTTCGGGTTGTCCAAATCGTGCGTTCCGGTGCAAAGGTAGGCTTCCTGGGCGATGATGGTGCGCGCGCCGATTTCGATTTCGCCCAGGGTGTAGGCGTTGGCGCGGTCGCCCAGGCAGGCGCGGTCGTGCAGGGTGAGGTTCCAGGGGATCTGGATGCGCGCCCGCTGGTGGACAAAGGGGTAGCCGTCGATGCGCGCGCCGAAGCGCCGCAGCCAGAAGAGCCGCCAGCGGTTGAGGGGCTTGGGAGTCCAGCGGCACAGGAGCGCCCAGCAGGCGTCCCACAGGAGCATGCCGACCCGCTCCCGGAGGGTCCACGGCGAGGCGTAAGCGGAGGCTTGGGCAAAAGTTTTCACGGGGTTTATGGGCGGAAGAAATAGACGAAAAGTTCCAGGAGTCGTTGATGGAGGTAGCGAAGGAGGACGATTACGCGCGTGCGCCAGTGGATGGGCTCGCCCAGGTAGGCGCTCGTGATGAGGCTGTCGCGCAGGCGGTTGCGCTCGGCGCGGGCGGGATGCCGCTTGACGGCGAGCGGGGCGGCGCGCAGGCGGTGGTGGGGCTGATCGTGGGTGGTGTGGGTGGCCGCGACGCCGAAGCCGATGTTTTCGATGAGGTTGACGGCGGGGACCACGGTGAGGCCGCCGAGGGTCCAGCAGGTGTAGAACCACTGGAAGTCCCAGGTGTTGGTTTTATCCCAGTCGGCGCGGGCTTCGCTGAAGGTGGAAAGCCAGAAGGCGCGTTCGCGGCGGGTGTCGAAGCTGGCTTCCAGGTGGGGGAGGCGTTCGTCCCACGTCTCCATGAGGGGATCATACTGCCGCCAGGCGCGCCGCCAGGTGGCCCAGCCCCAGACCCAGACGTGCTTGCTGAAGAAGTAGCTGTCGCGCACGCGGGAGCCGGACGGCAGGAAGCTGGTGCCGTTGATGTGGAGGATGCGCGGGTCGTAGCGGTAGCGGGCGAGCATGGCGTCGCAAAACGTGAAGAAGGAGGGATCGGGCAGGCAGTCGTCTTCCAGGATGATGGCTTCTTCCACTTGGGAAAAGACCCAGTCGAGGCCGGAGGCGACCCGGCGTCGGCAGCCGAGGTTGGTTTGCGAGAAATCCCGGTGGACGGTGCAGGGCCAGTCCACGCCGGTTTCGAGGAAGGCGCGGACTTGCGCCACGTTTTCGGCGTCGGCGGGGACGTGCGCCCGGGGGCCGTCGCAGACGAGGAAAAGCTCGGGCGGGCGCGCTTCCCGGATGCGTTCAAAGACGCGGCGCGTGAGGTCGGGCCGGTTGAAGACGAGGAAGACGACGGGCGTGTTGATGCCCTCCGGGGGAGGGGGTGGCTGCGCTGTTCGCCGCAGGCCGTGGACGTAGCGCAGGCAGCCCCAGTTGGAGGAGGCAAAGGGGTTGTATGCCACGGCACGCAGGGCGTTGGCCCACGCGGCGGCAAGGTTTCCGCCTTCCGCCGCGTCCAGAGCCCATTGTCTGCGGCAGGCGGCGGGGCCGGAGGGGAGGGCGGCATATTGGGGGAGCGCTTCGGCGGGAAGGAGTGGGAGCCCTTTTTCGCGCCGCAGCGGGGCGATGATTTCCGCGACTTGCCGGGAGCGGTCGCCGACGACGTGGTTGACGCTGCCCGGGTGCTGCCGGTAGGCCAGCAGGATTTCGGGGAGATTGGCCAGCCGCCCCACGCGCAGCAGGCGCACGTAGAGGTCGAGGTCTTCGATGAAGTTGTACTGCGGGCGGTAGCCGCCGCACGCCAGGAGGGCCTCCCGGCGGAAAAGAACGCTCGGGTGGATTAACGCGCCGCCGTTGCCTTGCGCGAGTTCGGCTTCAATGGCGTCGTGATGGGTGGGGGGGCGGTAGGGCTTGAGTGGGCGCCCCTCGGGATCGGTGAAGAGGATGGCGGTTCCGAGCGCGACGCAATCGGGCTCGTCTTCCAGGAAGGCGAGTTGCTGTTCAAAACGGCCGGGACTCGCTACGTCGTCGCCGTCCATGCGGGCGACGTACGCGCCATGCGCGGCGGCAAGGCCGTCGTTGAGCGCGCCGACGATGCCGGTGTTGGGGCGGCTGATCAGGACGATCCGGGAGTCGAGTTGCGCGTAGTGCTGGAGGATGGAGAGGGAGCGGTCGGTGGAGCCGTCGTCCACGGCGAGCAGCTCGAAGTCGGGAAAGGTCTGGGTGAGGATGCTCTCCACGGCGCGCGCCAGGTAGCTGGCGGCGTTGTAGACCGGCATGACGACGCTGATGGTGGGCGGGGGCGCTTTCATGGGGCGGGGGAGGGTGGCGTTTCGAGGATTCGCGCGCAGAGGGGGCCGTAGCAGGCTTCGGGCGAAAAGCGGGCGGCGATGGTGGCGCGCGCGCGCGCTTCCATGCCGCGGCGGGCCTCGGCGTCGGCCAGCAGGCGCACGACATGGGCGGCGAACTCGCTGGCGAGGCCCGCGATGCAAACGCAGTCCTCAAGGACCGGGACGCCTTCCACGCCGATGGGGGTGGAGACGCACGCTTTGCCATGCGCGAGGGCTTCCAACAGCTTGATCTTGACGCCGCTGCCGCGCAGGAGCGGGACGATGACGGCGGCGGCTTCCTCGTAAACAGCCGGCAGGGAATCGACAAACCCGCGCAGGATCACCCCCGGCTCCTTGGGGGAAATCTGCTGGCAGATGGTGCCGCAAAGGTGGAGTTCGGCGGACGGGTGGGCGGCGCGGACTTGTGGCCAGGCTTCGCGCAGAAACCATGTGATGCCCTCGCGGTTGGCCTCGTTGCCGGCGGCAACGAAGAGGCAGCGCAGCGGCAGCGGCGTGCTACGGCAGGGGGTGGCTGTAAAGGCGGGGAGGGCGGTGAGGACTTCCTTGCCGGGGAGCAACCGGCGGAAGGTTTCGGCGTCATCATCGCGGATGGCGACAATGAGATCCGCCTCGCGCAGGTAGGCGGTTTCGGTTTCCCGGTCCATGGTTTCCCCCTCGCATCCGACGATGCGCCCGTGGACGAGCATGCTCGCGCGGTGGCGCAGGTCGTGGGTGAGGCTGATTTTCAGGCACGGGTCCGCCGATTGCCGGAGGATCGGGTTGAGCCAGCAGTAGTTGGCGAGGACGGCGTCAGGGCGGAGCCGGGCGAGGGCGCGCCCGAAGAATGTTTTTTCGTACGGGTCCGGCGGGCGATTCCAGGCGTAGGGATCGGCAGCAGGGGCGTCCGGCGGGACGGTTGGAGCAACGTCGCGCTGAAGCCCGAGGAGGGGGCCGAGCCCGAGGGCGAGCAGCGCCCGCTTGAGTGCTTGGCGCAGGCGCTTTTTCCAGGGGTCGAGGAGGGCCGAGGGGAAAAGGCGCAACCGGCCGAGGCAGATCCCGCCGGGCAGGAGGAGGGTCGCCACTTCGGCGATCTCTTTGGGCACCACCCACCAGCCGCGCCGCCAGACGATGGCGGGCTGTTCGCTCCAGCAGAGGGTGATGCGGACACCGTGGCTTTGGAGGTGGCGCAGGAGGGAAAAAAGGTAGGTCGCGCTGCCGGATTGGCCGAGCGGCGAGAAGCGGGTGAGGACCAGCAAGCTGCGCGCGGCGGTGGAGGCTGGGCTGGACGGGTTCACGTGGGGAGGATCCTCAATCTTTGAAGGAGCCGCCGCGAGAGGTGGCGCACGCGGTTGAAAAGGGGTGGTATTGTCCAGCGCCAGCGGTCGGCCAGTTTGTAGAGCAGGGCTTCCCAAGGGGAGGCGTTGAGCAGCCGGAAGTGGTAGAAAAGGTGGCGGTTGGGGAAGGCGTCCCCCTGGTTGTGCCCGGCCCAGTGGATGAAGGGGAGCGGGCTGTTGTAGTCGTTCGAGCCGGGGTCCAGCAGCCGGTAGGCCCCGTTTTTCCAGGCGATGGGGGTCTGGTCGCCCCAGGTTTTCTCCGGGTAGCCGGGTGCCACGTCGGGCAGGCGGCGCTGGTAAATGCCACTTTTGTCCACGGCGAAGTTGAAGAAGGATTGGTCGCCGTAAATGGCGAACTCTTTTTTGTGCGGCTGGGCTTCGTCGGCTAGCCGCCGCACCTGTTCCATGGTGAAGAGGCCGCGCCGGGAGAGGAAGGCCCCGGCATTGAACGATTTGGAGTGGTATTCGCGCTGCATTTCCTCGCGGAAGGGGCCGGGGCGGTAGGCGCGGGTTTCATCGCTGTCAAAGCTCAGGAAGTCGCAATCGGCGCGCTGGAAGAGGGCGAGAAGCTTGGCGGGGTCGTCGAGCAGGGCGATATCGACGTCCAGGTAGAGGAAGGTTTCCAGCGGTCCCCAGAAGGCGGTGAATTTGCGGAACATCCGCTGGCCTGCTCCCGTTTCGCCGAAGGCGGCGGCGGCGAGGGCGTCCAGGTCGGCGGCATGCGGGGCGTCGTAGATGCCGATGCCGAAGGCGCGGGCCTCCCGGGCAAGGGCGTCCATGCGGCCGTCGAAGGGGATGATGTACGCCGGGATGCCGGGGTTGAAATGGCGCAGGCTGCGGAAGAGCGCCTTTGCGTATTCGAGAACGCAGTCGTTGGCCAGGATGTAAACGCCGTCGCCCTGCCCGGCTTTAGGCGGATCGGGAGTCATAGGCGGCGGTTCCATTCTCTGCGGTGATGCAAAGCTCCGGTTCGATCCGGCAGCCGCCGGCTCCCCGGTCGCTCCAGCGGTCTTCGTCGCTGGTTTTGACTTCCCAGAGGGCGGCGTCGAGCATGTCATAAAAATGGCCGCCGCCCCCCATGCTCACGCAGAAGTTGTAGTAGCCGGGGTGGAGGGGCAGGTTCTCCATGCGGGCGCGGAGGATGTATTTGCCCGGCTGGAGGTCGAAGTAGTGGTCGTTGATGTCGGAGTCGAGCGTGAGGATGCGCGTCCCCTCGACGGTGTTGAAGGCCATGCCGAGCATCCCTTTGGTGATGGGGCGGTAACACGTGAGGTGCACTTCGATTTCGAACGGTTTGCCGAAAGCCAGGAAGTGGTTGGAGGTGACCCGCAGGCGCTCCATGCGGCAGACGCGCGCCTCGGCTCCCCAACTGCGCGGGAATTGGCTGACGTCCAGGTCGTACACCGATTCCGTCAGGTTCTCGGTGTACAGCTCGATGGCCGGTTCGATGTCCAGCGGCTGGGTCGCCACGCCTTGCCGCAGGACGACGCATTTCTGGCAAAGGCGGCGGATGGCGGCCATGCTGTGGCTGACGAAGAGGATGGTGCGCCCATCGCCGGTGGAGATCTCCTGCATTTTGCCAAGGCACTTGCGCTGAAATTGCTGGTCGCCGACGGCGAGGACTTCGTCCAGGATCAGGATCTCCGGCTCCAGGTGTGCGGCGACGGCGAAGGCGAGTCGCACGTACATGCCGCTGGAGTAGCGTTTGACGGGGGTGTCGATGAATTGCTCGATCTCGGCGAAGGCGACGATTTCGTCGAATTTGCCGCGGATCTCCGCTTTTGTCATGCCGAGGATCGCGCCGTTCAGGAAGACGTTTTCGCGCCCGGTGAGGTCGGGATGGAACCCGGTGCCGACTTCCAGCAGGCTTCCCACCCGCCCGCGGATGGTGATCTCGCCGCTGGTCTGCTGGGTGATGCGGGAGAGAATCTTGAGGAGCGTCGATTTGCCCGCGCCGTTGCGGCCGATGATCCCGATGACCTGCCCCGGCTGGACGTCGAAGGAGACGTCGCGCAGGGCGACAAACTCACCTTGCCTGGCGGCTTCGGCGCGGCCGCGCGCGCGGTCCCAGAGGCGGGCCAGTTCCTCTTTCAAGGAGGTCGCTCCGATGGCGCCGAGTTGATAGACCTTGGAGACGTTGCGGACTTCGATGGCGGGGCGCATGCTTTAAGAAGAAGGGGTGTTATCCGCAGATGATCGCAGATTTTTTATTTCGCGGAGATGGAGGCTAGACGGTGTCTACAAAGGTTTTCTCGACTTTGCCGAAAAGGAGCAGCCCCACGGCGAGGGCGGCCAGGGTGAAGGTGACTGAGAAGACCAGGTAGAGGGGTGCGACCGTGCCGGTGCCCAGGAGCATGAGGCGGAAGGATTCGACGATGGAGGTCATCGGGTTCAAGGCGACGACCCAGCGCCATTGGGGCGGGAATTGGGAGAGGGGGATGATGACCGGGGTGGCGTACATCCAAAGCTGGATGAGGAGCGGGGTCAGGTGGACGAGGTCGCGGTATTTGGCGGTGAGCGCCGACATGAGCAGGCCGAGGCCGAGGCTCAGGAGCGCGCTCTGGAGGACCAGCAACGGAAGGAAAACGAGGTGCCAGGTGACGCCGAAGTGGCCCTGGTGGGCTCCGTATTTGTAGAAGAGGTAAAAGGCGGTGAAGGTGGCGGCCTGGATGAAGAAGGTGAGCAGGTTGGAGACGAGGGTGGCGAGGGGGACGACCAGCCGGGGAAAGTAAACTTTGCTGAAGAGCCCCGCGTTGTTGACGAGGGTGGCGGAGCTGGCGCCGAAGTTCTGCGCGAAGTAGTTCCAGCCGAGTTGCCCGCAAAGATAGAAGAGCAGCGGCGGCAGGCCGTCGGTGGGAATGTTGGCCACTTTCCCGAAAATGGCGGTGAAGACGACCGACATGAGCAGCGGCTGGAGGATGAACCAGAGCGGCCCGAGGATGGTCTGCTTGTACTTGGCGACGAAATCGCGCCAGACCAGCAGGGAAAGCAGGTCGCGGTAGTGCCAGATTCCCGCAAGTTCGATTTGCAGCCAGCCGGTGGTGGGGCGCAGGGTCACCTCGAAATCCGCAGTTTCGTTTTGCATGCTAATTTGCTTGGTTCAAAGGTCTAACGGGATGTCCGGGTGGTGTCAAGGCGCACGGCGGTCTTGACGGATGGGCTTTGGAGGCCCACATTGCGCCCTATATTTTCCGCGGATGATTCGCGGCTTTCCCCCATTGTTTCTTCCTGCCGTGCCGGTTTCCATTCTCATACCCATTAAGAACGAGGCGGAGAATCTCCCCCGTTGCCTGCGTTCGGTCGCCTGGGCGGACGACGTTTTCGTGGTCGATTCCGCGAGCACGGACGGTTCGCGGCGGATCGCGGAGGCCCATGGGGCGAAGGTGGTGCAATTCGCCTTCAACGGTGTCTGGCCGAAAAAGAAAAACTGGGCGCTGGAGAACCTCCCGTTCAAATACGACTGGGTGTTCATTCTCGACGCCGATGAGGTGCTTCCCCCGGAGGCGGAGGCGGAGTTGCGCGCGATTGCCGCGGACCCGCATCGCGCGGAGGCCGGGTACTGGATCAACCGGCGTTTCATGTTCATGGGCAAATGGCTCCAGCACGCCTATTACCCGAATTGGAATTTGCGTTTCTTCCGGCACAAGCTGGGCCGCTACGAGCAGCTCACGGGTGTGGACACGCACAGCGGGGACAACGAGGTGCACGAGCACGTGATCGTGCAGGGCAAGACGGGGTTTTTGCGCGCGGAGATGGACCATTATGCGTTCCCCTCCGTGGAGGTGTTCGTGGAGAAGCACAACCGCTACTCGAACTGGGAATCGCGCGTGGCGCTGGACCGCTATTTGCAGGCGAGCGAGGGGCGGCTGCAAAAGGGGGAGGTCGGGTTGCGGCGGCGGCTCAAGCAGCTTTCCCATCGCCTCCCCTGCCGCGGGTGGCTCCGGTTTTTGTATGTTTATCTCTGGCAGCGCGGGTTTTTGGACGGGCGCGAGGGGTATTATTTCGCGCGCCTGCACGGGTTTTACGAGTTCTTGAGCGTGGCGAAGACGTACGAATTGAAGCAGAAAAACGCGGCGCAGGGCGGCGCTGCGCAGCCGCCGGAATGAAGCCCCCTATGTCTGCCCCGGAAATTGCAGCCCCCTCTTTTTGCCGGATTCTCGGCGTCCGCTTTTTCAACGGCCCGGCGCGGGAGGCCGTGGCCATCGGGATGCGCGGCGGGTTGGTTGCCGTCCCCTCCGCGCCGGTGTTGCTGGCGATGGCGCAGGACCCTTTCACGTGCGAGGCGCTGCTCCACAGCGACCTGGCGATCACCGACAGTGGCCTGATGGTCCTGCTCTGGCGGTTGCTCCGCCGGGAGCGCCTGGAGCGGGTTTCGGGGCTGGAATATTTGAAGCTGCTTTTGGAGGAGCCGGCGCTGCGGGAGCCGGGCGCGCTCTTTTGGGTGATGCCCTCCATCGCCACGATGGAGAAGACGCTCCATTGGCTGGGCGGGCGCGGGTTCCCGACCACGCGCGAGGATTGTTACATCGCCCCGCGCTACGGCCCGGGGCGGGTCGGCGACGCGGACCTGCTGGAGCGCATCAACACGCGGCGTCCGGCGCACGTGATCATGGCCATCGGCGGCGGCGTGCAGGAGAAACTGGCCTATTTTCTCAAACAGGGGGCCGGGTATCGTCCGTCGATCTATTGCACGGGGGGAGCCATTGGATTTTTGACAGGGGACCAGGTGCGCATTCCCGGCTGGGCGGACTATTTTTATCTTGGGTGGCTCTTCCGCTGCCTGCATACGCCGGGGCAGTTCGTCCCCCGTTACTGGAAGGCCCGGAAGTTGATCCCCCTGCTGCTCAAATACCGCGACCAGCCGCCGAGTTCGCAGCCGCCGTAACCTCTCTTTGCCCATTTATGCAGGGAACCCCATTGTGCAAACTTGGCCGTTTGGCCGCGAATCTTCTGCGGCACCCGCGCACGCTCCCGTTTTACCTGACGTGTGGCCCGTTTGGGGAGCGGACGCCGTTGCAGCTCCAGTTGCCGTGGTTTTCGCTCGCCTCCATCGCGTTCTTGGACCGGTTTATCACCCCGTCGATGGAGGTGTTTGAATACGGCGCGGGCGGGTCCACGCTCTATTTCGCCAAGCGGGCGGGACACGTGGTTTCCACGGAGAGCGACCCGGTTTGGCTGGAGCGGGTGGAGCGAGCGCTGGCGGCGGGCGGTTTCGGCAATGCGGAGGTGCAATACCGGCCGTTTGATTTTCACCACGCGGAGGGGTTTGAGGCGTCGGCCTACCTGCATTCCATCCCGGACCGCCTCTTTGACGTGATCGTCCTCGATAGCGCCGAGGAGGAGACGGTGGTGCGCCCGGCGTGCTTTCGCCACGCCGAAGCGCGGGTGCGCCCCGGCGGCATCATTGTGGTGGACGACTCGTGGCGTTACCCGGCGTTGCGCACGGAGCACCACGCCAAGGCATGGCGGGAGTTCCGCGGCATCGGGCCGTGCCGCCCCGGGGTGACGTCCACGGATATTTATTTCTATTGAGCCGTCGCCGCCGTTGCGGCAGCAGCATTGCCCTTTTTGAGTTCGAGCAGGAAGGGGAGCCGTTGCCGGAGGGCTTTCAGGGCATTCTCCTGCGTGTCATAGCCCGCGAGGGCGAATTCGACGGTCTGCTGGCCCAGGTTGCGCTGTCCCTGGAGAGCCCGGGTGACGCCAAAGGCGTCCTGCAGGAAGGCGTCAGGGGTTCCGCTCCGGCCTTCGTTGTGGCGGCAGTAGAAGACGAAGATGGACTGGGCGCGGTGTTTGAATTCCCAACATTCGAAGAGCAGGTCGCCGCTGGGGAGCGTCAGTCTTACCGGCAGATAGGTGTGCGTCAGCGGCATGCCGGAGGCCGGGAAACAGATGTCCGGGGTGTGCATGGGAGCCCACTGGCTGGTCCCCTTGGGGCCGCCGCCAAACTGGAGCATGGAGAGCGTCCATTCCGCGCCGTCGCTTTCCCGCCAGCGCCCGCTTTGGCCGTCGGAGCAAAGGGTGACGTCGCGGACGCGGTCGGGGATGTCCACCGGGGTGAAGGTCGGGTTCGCCTGGGGCCAGTGGATTTCCACGCGCCGGGTGTCGGCCGGCTGGGTGTCGTGGATCCGGTACCAAGCCTCCGAGCCGATGAGGGTGGCGAGGAACCAAAGGGTGGCGGCGGCGGCCATCCAGGTGGGCAGCTTGCGCAGGGAGGGGGGCGGCCCGCTGCCGCCGGTTTTCACTTTACCGCCGAGTTCGTTGGCCACGAAGATCATGATGCCCAGCGAAAGGAGCAGGATGGACCACCCGGCGCGGTCGTGCCATTGCTCAAAGTCTGTCATGCCGTTAAAGAGGCAGACGAACGAGAGGATGAGGATGCGCAGGACGTTGAAGGCGAGGGAAAGGGCGACGCCGAGGGCAACCATGAAGCACCGCAGCCGGATGCGCATCCGCCGTTCTTCCCCCAGGAAGAGGGCGACCATGAAGAGGGATTGGAGAGAATGGATGCCGCTGCACGCTTCGCTGATCCCGATGACCCCTTTGCTTAAGATGACGAGGTTGCCGCTATGGACGGCGGGAATGCCGAAGAGGTGCAGGATTTCCACGGCGGACCCCGAGACAAACCGGCTGAGCGACTGGATGAGCCATTGTTCCGGCGTGAGGGGGAGCTTGACGGCGCAAAAAATGAAGAGGATGGGGATGGCCATCTGCCGCGCGAGCCGCCACCCTCCCATGACGCCGAGCACGGCGAAGGTGTAGGCGGCGATGAGGGTGGTGAGGCCGTAGCCCGGGATGCTCCAGTGGGTGGTGGCCTGCCGGATCAACCACAACGGGGCGATGAGGAAGGCGAACAGGGCGGTAGCCCCGCTCGCGCCGATGCCGTGCCCCCGCTGGTAGTCGCCCTGCGCATTCCAGCGCAGCAGGAAAAGCCGTAGCCCAAGGGGGACGACGAGCCAGCCATATTGATACTGCGGCGAGTAGGACCAGAAGATATGCAGGTAGGCGACCAGCATCCCCCAGGGGAGAATCAGGGAGGCCCATGTCAGGGCGCGGTTCAGGGAAACTCGCATCGGCCAATCTTATCAGATGGTTTGCCGGGAATCCAAGCGTTTATCGTGGTAATACTGGATACCCCGCGAAGTCCAGCCACGCGATGCTGCGCCGCATCCCTTCGGCGAAGGAAACCGGCGGGGCGTAGCCGAGGACGGTCTGGGCTTTTTGGAGGGGGAGCCGCCAGCGGCATTGCTGGAGGAGCGTCATTTCCTCGGTGACGGCGCAGGCGGGCGCTTCGGCCGGAAGGGTCCAGACGTTTTCGGCGGGCGGTTCCTGCCAGTTGGCCAGCAGGAGCTTGGTGAGGCGCTTGAGTTTGCCGGGGATGAGCGGGAGGACTTTTTGCGTGGCGGGCAGCGCTGTCCAGGCCCCGACGCGCTCTTTGAGGGGGCGGCGGAAGACCGGGGGTTCGATGGAGCGGACGGTTTCCATGGAGACGCCCAGGGCGTCGGCGAGGGTCTGGTAAAAATCGCGCCAGGTGACGCGCTCGGTGTCGCCGACGAGGAAGGCTTCGCCTGCGGCCTGGGGAGCGGTGAGGGCGCGCTCGATGGCGTGGATCAAGTTGTCCACGTAGATGCTGTTGCAAAGGGCGCCCCCGCCGCCGATGAGGCAGGCGGAGCCGTCGAGCAGTTGGCGGGCGGCGTCGGCGATCCAGCGGGACCGGGGGCCGTAGACGACCGAGGGGCGCAGGAGGACGATTTCCACGGAGCCCCCGGCGCTGAGGCGGCGCAAGACGGCCTCGGCGCGGACCTTGGCGGTGTTGTAGGCCATGGCATGGCGCTCGTGAAGGGGGGTGGTTTCATCGGTCCCTTCCGGCGGAGCCTGGCCGTGGACGGAGGAGGAACTCAGGACGACGAGCCGCTTTACATGGGCGGCTTCGGCGGCGCGGTAGATCGACTGCGCCATGGTGACGATCTGGTCGGGATCGCCGATGGCGGCGTGGACGACGGCGTCGCAGCCTTGGAACGCCCGGGCGAGCGCGGCGGGGTCCAGGATGTCGCACACGGCCCACGGCAGCTCGAAGCGGGCCATGACGGCGAGGCTGCTGTAGGAGCGGACGACGGGGACGACTTCGTGGGTTCCGCCCAGATGCCATTGTTCCAGGAGGCGTGTTCCGACAAATCCACTGGCTCCGACGAGGGCGACTTTCATAGGGCGGAAGAGGAGAGTTTTTGGGCGGCTGCGGTTTCGCCGGGGGTGAGCCAGGGCATGTCGATAAGCCCGGCGCGTTCGGCATAGCAACGCTCGATCAAGCGCAGCGAGCGGATGCCTTCCTCGCCGGGGACGCGCAGCGGGGACCGCCCCCGCATGGCATCGGCGACGTTGCGGAGTTGTTGGATGAAGCTCTGCGGGTTGGTGCGCTCCTCCGCGCCGCAACGGAGCCGACCCCCTAAGGTGTGGAGTTTTCCCGAAAGAAGCGTGGGCATCCCGTCGGCCTGGATTTCGAGGTGGTTCGCGTCGTTGACTTTGTAGCGGACTATCCCGCGCTCGAAGAAGAACGTGTATTCGTTGCGCGTCGGCCAGTCGCGGCTCAGGCGGACCTCTCCTTGCGCGCCGTTCGCGTAGTCCAGTTCCAGGCGGCAGTTGGCTTCCTGGCCGCCCATGGCGTCGTCCTCGTAGCGGAGAGCGGCCGGTTCGCCAAGCCACCAGAGGAGCAAATCGAGCACATGGACGCCGATATCCAGCATGACGCCGCCGGGGGTGATGCTTTTGCGGAAGAAGGAGTCGGAGGCGGCCTGCCAGCCGAATTTGCCCCCTTCCTCAATGGTGAAGCGGCGCAACGCTCCCAGGGGGCGCTTTTCCAGGACGCCCTTGAGGGCTTCGCAGGCGGGGAAGAAGCGTTTGTAGAGGCCCACGGCCAGGAGCGATCGGCTCTCCCGCGCGCCGGCGAGCATGGTTTCCGCCTCGGCAACGCTGTCGGCCATCGGTTTCTCGCACAGGACGGCGGCTCCGTGGTGCAGGGCGTGAAGGGTGGCGGCGGCGTGGTATTTGGGCGGCGAGGCGACGATGACGAGCCGCCCGGCGAGGTCGGCTTCCTCCAGCCGGGCGGTCTGGCGGGCGTGGGGAAAGGATTCGGCGAGGGCGGCGAGGCTGGCGGGCGAGGGATCAGCGAGGGCCTCCACCCGCATGACGCCCGCGGCTTCCAGGGCCGCGAGGGAAGGGGCGTAAAAGAAGCGGCTGACGGCGCCGCATCCGGCGAGCACGACCGGCACAACGGGATCTGCTTGGGGGATCATGAGGTTTTAGGGCGTGTTCACAAATTTAGCGCTGAAGATACCCCCGCGAAGGAGAAATTGACCTCACGCAAAGACGCAAAGGAAAAACAAAACATCCTCTTCTTTGCGCCTGTGCGTGAAACTTAAAATGCTAGGCGAGTTTGGCTTCAAAGGCGGCCTGTATAGCATCGGGATCAAAGACTGTCTGCGCAAAACGGGCGGTGCACGCCGCTTTTTTGCTCCATGCGGGCTCGGAGCGCAAGGCTTCCACGAAGGCGGCGAGCGCGGGCGGTTCAGCGGCGGGGAGGAAGTCGGGATAGCGGTGTTGCGTGGCCCAGAGGCCGATGGCGCTCTCGGGCGGGGCGACGAGCAGGAGCGGCAGGCCGAGGTGGCTGAACTCGGCGAATTTGCTGGGGAAGCTGGTGGCGATCCAAGGCATCTCCTCCACCCGTTCGCAGTAGCTCGCCAGAAGGGCGGCGGCTTCCGTGTGCAGGAAAGCCAGGGCCTCCGCGTTCGTGGGGAAGAGGTCGCGGCGTTCCACGGGCTCGGCGGCGCAGAGGGCGTCCAGCGCGGGCGTTTGGCGCGCCAGCAGGAGGAGGCGCGCCCCCGCGGTGTGGAGGGCGCGGGCCAGGCTGCGGAAGAGGGGGATCTGCGCCGGGTAGACGGCCCCGGCGTAGACGATCAGGGGGGCGGCGGCGAACGCGGGCTTCCAGTGGGCGGGTGCGCCTCCCCCTTCCGGGATCGGTATGAGAATCCCTTTTCGCTCGGCCGGGAGGGCATAGCGCGCGGCCAGTTGAGGGGAGGCGAACCAGACCTGGTGCGCCTGGTTCAGGACGGCGTGTTGCCGCCCCAGGACGGTGGAGCAGTGTTCGGCGGGGAAATCGGGGAAATCCGGCGGGTAATCGTGCACGATGACGGTGAGCGGCGCGCCGCAGCGGCGGGCGTAGCAGGCGGCGGCCTCGGAGTGAAGGGTGCTGTGCAGGCTCAGGTAGGTGAGGACGGCCCGGGGCGGCGCGGGGAAGAAGCTGTCGCATTCCGCCGCCCAGAGGCGCATCCGCATGGCGCGCAGCAGGCGGTTTTCGGGCCGGAAGGGGGGCCACCACGGCTTGCGCAGGCTTAAGTGGAAGACGGGCCAGCCTTCGGTTTCCGGCACCTCGGCGGATTGCCCGCTTTCGGCGACCAGGGAGACGGCCCAGCCGTGGGCGGCCAGCCGCCGCAGATGCCGCAGGAGGATGATCGGGCTGCCGGTTCCCTGCCCGGGCGTTTGGCCGAAGTAAACAATGTGCGGGGGGTTCATGGGGGGGGGAAGAAAACAGCGGGTTATTCCACGGGGTCGTTTTGGGCGGAGAGTCCTTTCCATGCCGATCGGCACAGGGCGAGGATCCAGTCCCAGCGGGCCTTGGTGGGGGCGCGCAGGAAGGAGGGGAGGGTCTGGAGCGCAACCTTCAGGTCGCGGAACGGTTTGTGCCGCCGGTAATAATGCCGCCGGGCTTCCGCCAGCAGGGATTGTTGCCGGGGATCGTCCGTTTGGTAGTGGTCCCACTTTTGGCGGAAGGAGGTGTAAGAGTTCTGCATCCGCTCGTACTGCTGCGTGAGGGCGGTGCCGTGCACGCGCTTGAAATAAAGGCGCTCGGGCAGGTAGTGAACGGGAGCCTGGAGCGCCATCTGGCAAAAAATATCCGTGTCCTCCTGGGCGAAAAGGCGGCCAAATTCCGTGCAATAGCCGCTGGTTTTGGCGTAAACCGCCTTGCGGAAGAGGGCAAACGGCCCCTGGCCGGTGGCACAGAAGAAGGTGACAAAGGGCGTCTCGTATTCGTCGTCGCGAAGCTGGCGAGGGAAGAGCCGTCCGGGAACCCAACGGCTGCGCTTGGCCGTGCCGAAAGGTTTCCCGGCGGCGTCGATTTCCTGGAATTGGGACCCCACGAGGCCGACATCGGGGTGCGCGTCCAGGTAGGCGCTCATCCGGCGCAGCGCGGAGGGGAACAGGCAATCGTCGCTGTCGAGGAAGAAGAGGTAGCGGGCCTCGGGGGCGCTTTGGGCCGCGCCGGTGTTGCACGCCGTGGCTCGGCCCGCGTTGGCCTGCCGCACCCCCCGGATGCGGGGATCGCGCGCGCAGGCGGCCCGGATGATCTCCGGCGTGGAGTCGGTGCTGCCGTCGTCCACGAGGATCAATTCCCACTCGGGGAGATCCTGAGTGAACACGCTCTCAATGGTTTTTTCGAGAAAGGCGGCGGAGTTGTAGCACGGGACGATGACCGAGATGTTGGCCATAAAACAGGGAGAAGGGAGCAGGCGCTTGACTATCTCTTTCTTTTTCCAAGGGAGTCAAGGCAAGATCGGGGAAAGCCGGAGGACATTTCCGATGCCAGGGTTCCGCATGCGCGCAATCCGCCGATCCTTCCCGAACCTTCTTTGGGAGTTTCAAGGAGGTGGGGGTTATGTTGAGATGGGCTGTCATTTTTCTGATCATCGCGCTCATCGCGGCTGCTTTTGGGTTTACGGGGATAGCCGGGACGGCGGCGGCGATGGCCAAGGTTCTCTTTGGCATTTTCCTGCTTGCCTGCCTGTTCTTCTTTTTGCTGGCCATGTTCCTTACGCCAAGGATGTAGCCCCTCCATGAAGCGGATGATTGAGCCCCCTCTCATTGCCCATGGAGGCCTTTTCACCGACCTCTACGAATTGACGATGGCGCAGGGGTATTTCTGCGCCGGGATGGCGGAGTCGGTGGCGTGTTTCGACTATTTTTTCCGCAAGAATCCCTTTGGCGGCGGGTATGTCATTTTTGCGGGATTGGAGGATCTGCTTGAGATGCTGGAAAATCTCCGCTTTGGGCCGGATGACCTCGAATACCTCGCGCGCCAGCACTTCCGGCGCGACTTCCTGGAATGGCTTGCGGCGTTTCGTTTCCGCGGAGAAATCGCCGCGCCGCCCGAAGGCGAGGTGGTTTTCCCCGAAGAGCCGGTGGCGCGGGTCCGCGCGAAAATCATTGAAGCACAACTCATCGAGACGGTGGTGCTGAACCTGCTGAATTTCCAGTCGCTCATCGCCACCAAGGCCGCGCGGGTGGTGCAGGCGGCGAAGGGGAGGGGGGTGGTCGATTTCGGGCTGCGGAGGGCCCAGGGGCTCGGCGGCATCCACGCAAGCCGCGCGGCGGTCGTTGGGGGCGTCGAGGCGACCTCGAATGTCTATGCCGCGTTTCGATACGCCATCGAGCCGAACGGCACGCAGGCGCATTCGTGGGTGCAGAGTTTCCCCGATGAACTGGCGGCGTTCCGCGAGTTCGCAAGGGTTTTTCCCGATCGCTGTGTCCTGCTCGTGGATACCTACGATACCCTGCGAAGCGGCATTCCCCACGCGATCGCCGTCGCGCGGGAACTGGAACGCGCGGGGCACCGGCTGGCCGGCATCCGACTCGATAGCGGCGATCTCGCCTGGCTCAGCAAACAAGCGCGCGCGCGGCTGGACGCGGCGGGGCTGGGCTACGTGAAGATTGTCGCGTCAAACCGGCTCGATGAAACCATTGTGCGCAGCCTGCTCGATCAAGGCGCGCCGATTGACAGCTTTGGCGTCGGCACAAGCCTCGTCACCGGCGCGGGCGACGGCTCCCTTGATGGCATTTACAAGCTCTGCGAACTCGACGGCTCGCCGCGCATGAAGATTTCCGACAGCGAGGCGAAGTCCACGCTGCCCGGACGCAAAGAGGTGCTCCGTTTTAAAGATAACGACGGGCGTTTCACCGCCGACGCCATCGTGTGCGCGGGGGAAACGCGCGTGGGGGAAATGCGGCATCCGCTCCTGCCGCACCAGCGCACCCCGCTTGCTTCCCTCCAGGGCGGGGAGCCGCTTTTGCGCATCGCGATGCGCGGCGGGCAACGCGCTTCGGAGCCGGTGTCCGTCCACCAAAGCGCCGCTTACGCCAAGCAGCGCCTCGCCTTGCTCCCGGCGGAATTCCAGCGCTTTGAAAACCCGCATATCTATCGCGTCGGCATCAGCGAAATGCTCGCCGGGCTGCGGCGAACCCTCCTCGACCAGGCGCGGGCGCGCATGGAACAAGAATGAAGGCCTTGCTCATCGTCGATGTTCAAAACGACTTCTGCCCCGGCGGCGCGCTGGCTGTGCCGGAGGGCGACAGGGTCATCCCCGTCATCAACCGGGTGATGGACGGATTCCCGCTCGTCGTCGCCTCGCAGGACTGGCATCCGCGCGCCACCGCGCATTTCGACAAATGGCCGCCGCATTGCGTCGCGGGCACGCCCGGCGCCGCGCTTCATCCCGGGCTGCGCCGTGAGCGGATCGCGCATCTTTTTAGAAAGGGCACCGGCGACCGCGACGACGGCTACTCGGCTTTCGAGGCGACGAACACGGACCTGGAAAAATTCCTCAAAGAGCGCGGGGTGGACGAGATCGAGGTTGCCGGCCTTGCGGCCGAGTATTGCGTTTGCGCTTCGGCGCTCGATGCCGTGCGCCGGGGCTTCCGCGTGCGGGTGATTGCCAATGCCATCGCGGCGGTTGCCGACGCGGAACCCGCGCTGCGCACGATGCGGGAAGCCGGCGTCGAGCTGGTGGAGAGGTAATGCCCGCCCGGTTCCTTGGGCGCGCGGGGCGTCATGAGGACGGGGCGCTTGCGCAGGTTTCGCCCGGGACGGACCCGCGGCAGGCTGAACCAGAAGGTGCTCCCTTTGCCGACTGCGCTGTGGACGCCTTTTGGTTTCCTCCAGTTTTCCAGAACATCGTCTATCACAAGAATGCTCGGTGCGGCTTGGCTGGAGGGCTGGTTGTTCATCATTTTTGGAGGCCGGGGTGGAGGGGGGTGGTGAACGAGTCCTCGAAAATCTGCCGGGGATAGGTTCGCAGGTAGGCGGCGATTTCGTCGAGGAAGGGTTCCGCGTATTGTTCCAGCTTCTGTTTCCCGACGCCGGAGATGCGCGAAAACTCCTCGCGGTTGGCCGGGTAGCGGTTGGCCATTTCGCGCAAGGCCACGTCGGAGAAAATGATGTAGGCGGCCACGTCGTGATCGTCGGCGATCTGGCGGCGCAGGGCCCGCAGGCGCTCGAACAGCGGTTCGTCGCACGGGATCTCGCCCCGGCGCTTTTGTTTTTCAGGCCTGGACGCGGCGGGCTGTTGCGTGAGCGTCACCTGCCGCCGATCCTTGAGCGCCTCCCTCCCTTCGGGCGTCAGTTCGACCACGGAAAATTTCCCGCTGGTCTGCCGCAAAAACCCAAGCCGGATCAACTCGCGCCCGATGGCCTGCCATTGCGCCTTCTTCAACTCCTGGCCGATGCCGTAGGTGGAGACGGCGTCATGCCCCCATTTGCGGATCAGCTCCGTTTGAGCGCCGCACAGGACATCGATGACGTGGTTCATGCCGAAGCCGAAGCCGGTTTTCTGCCAGACGCGGTACACGCAGGAGAGAAATTTCTGCGCGACCAGCGTGCCGTCGAAGGTCTCGCGCGGGTCCAGGCAATTGTCGCAACCGCCGCACGGTTCCGGCGGCCAGGCTTCGCCGAAGTAGCGCAGCAACGTTACGCGGCGGCATTCCGAGGACTCGGCGTAGTGGACCATCTGGCGCAATTGCTCGCGGGCGATTTGCTGTTCCTGCGCATCCGGCTTTTCGTCGATGAACCCGTTCTGTTTTGCGACATCGGCGGCGCTGAAGAGGAGCAGGCATTCGCTCGGCAGGCCGTCGCGCCCGGCCCGCCCGGTTTCCTGGTAGTAGCCTTCGATGTTTTTGGGCAGGTCGTAGTGGATCACATACCGGACGTTGGGCTTGTTGATCCCCATGCCGAAGGCGATGGTGGCGGCGATGACCCGCACTTCGTCGCGCAAGAAGCGCTCCTGGTTGCGGTCGCGCTCCTTGGCGGTGAGGCCCGCGTGGTAGGGGAGGGCTCTGATTCCGTCTTCGTTGAGCCGCGCGGCCACGCTCTCCGCCGCTTTCCGGCTGAAGCAGTAGACAATGCCGCTCTCGCCGGGCCGCTGGCGCACGAAGTCGAGCACCTGGCGGTAGGGTTGCGCCTTGGGGACGACCCGGTAGGTCAGGTTGGGGCGGTTGAAGCTGGCCACGTAAGGGCGGGCGGCGTCCAGGCGCAACTGCCGCACGATGTCCTCCCGCACCCGTTCAGTCGCCGTGGCAGTGAGCGCAAGGATCGGCACGCCGGGGAAATGGTCGCGCAGGGAGGAGAGCTGCCGGTATTCGGGCCGGAAGTCGTGCCCCCATTCGCTGATGCAGTGGGCCTCGTCGATGGCGATGAGGCTGACGTTCCACTTTTTGAGATCCTCCAGCATCCCGGAAAGCATCAGCCGCTCCGGCGCGGCGTAGAGCAAGCGGTAATCTCCCTGGTGGAGCCCGCGCAGGCGCTTGCGGCCTTCGCCCTGGGCCAGGGCGGAATTGAGGAAGGTGGCCGCGATGCCGCTCGCCTGCAAGGCGTCCACCTGGTCTTTCATCAGGGAAATGAGCGGCGAAACCACCACCGTCAGGCCCGGCAGCATGAGCGCGGGGAGCTGAAAGCAAAGCGACTTGCCGCCGCCCGTGGGGAGCAGGGCGAAGACATCGCGCCCCGCCAGTACATCCAGGATGATTTCCTCCTGCAACGGGCGAAAGGCGGGGAAACCAAAGGATTGCTTCAAGGTGGCCAACAGCGGCGGCGTCATTTCCGGGCAGTCTGGCACAGATCGCCGGAATCGGAAACCCAATAACCCACGCCCAGAAGGTGTGAATCCCGGGATGCCCGTTTTCCTCATTGCGGTTTGGAGTCCTTTTGATTAGGAACAAAACGTGAATTTTTATCGTAAAATGCCCTTCGCAGGCCTTTTTAAATCACCGTCCAGGCAGGTTGAGTGGTTGCTGTGGATGCTCGTGATTGTCGCCACCTTGGGCATCCGGCTCTATTTGATCCATCTATTGCCCATTGCTCTTTGGTCGAAGGATACGTCGTCTTATATCGGTTCCGCCCTCACCTGGGTGCATTCCGGTGTTTGGGAATCGGACCCCCGCCGGGGCGCGATCTATTCGCTTTTTATCGGTCTTTGCACGAAGGGATTGGGCTCCGTGCATGCGGTGATGGTTTGCCAGCATGTGCTGGGCGCCCTGGCAATTTTCGCGACGCTGGCCGCCGCCCGGTGCTGGCTGGGGAAAAAAGCGGCGGTGCCGCTGGCCCTTTGCGGCCTGGCCTATGGAATTTTTGACCTGCCGATCCACCTGGAGCATTTGCTTCGGAATGAAACTCTTCTCTTCTTCTTCGGATCGCTGACCTTCGCCTCCTGGCTGCTCGCCCTGCATCGGGGGCAAGCGCGTTGGCTTTGGATCACAGGAATCAGCGCGGCGTTGCTTACCCTGACGAAGAACGTTTACGCGCCCTTTCCCCTTTTGCTGGTGGGGGGGCACCTCTTTTTTTTCCGGGCCGACCTTCGGGCGGCCTTGAAGCAGGTGATGATTTTTGCCGTGGCCTTTGCGCTCCCGTTTGCGGGGGTCAAGGCGCTGGACTCTTTTTCGCCTCGGAAGGCCCCCCCCGCGCCGCAGGATGGCATCCTTTTTTATGGGAGGACGGCCCAGTTTACCGTGCTTGATGGAGGCCGCCATCCCGAAATCAAGGCGGCCATCCGGCAGGAAGTGGAGGATTACCGGAAGCTGCCCAAACGGGATAACAATATCGTTATCCATCGAACGGTCGTGCCGCACTTGCAGCGCATCCTCTCCGCGGAGGGGAAACTCCCGGCGGACGTCAACCGCTTGTGCTGGGAGCTGGGCGTCGAAGGCGTCAAGGCGAACCCTGAGGCTTATCTCCGGCAGGTGAGGGGCGATCTCTACCAGGTTTTGTTTACCTGCATCAGAGGGTCCTCCACGATCTCCAAGCAAGGGTTCAAAAGCGTCAAGAAAACCCTGGAAACTTTGGAAAACCAAGATCCGCTGCTCGACATCCCCGGCATGATCCACCAATTAAGCGAAGCGGCGCGGGGGGGCAAATTTGGGGTTTACTACAATCTTGTGGCCTTGAGCTGGCTGTTCCATTTGGTGCCGGCGGTCTTGACGACCTTGCTGCTCCCTTGTTTTTTCTGGCGGGCAAGGGGGGCTCTGCGCCTGTGGTGGTTTGGCCTCGCGGGAGTCTGGTTTTTCAACGTGGTGCTGCTCTGCACCGTGGGGCGGCCCCTCAATCGTTACCTGATTCCCGTCGTGCCGATCATGTTCTGGACGTTGAGCGCGGGATTTGTTTTCTTGTGGGGGTGTCTGAGTGCCCGGTTTGGCTCCCAAGCAACACCGGAACGGTTGGAACCCATCGGGAAAACGGTGTAAGAGAGCAAGTCTGACCGGCTCTCTCTTCGTGACGGCCCCACGGGGGCCTTCCTGAAAAAAGGCCACGACCCCATGAAAAGTATCGATTCTCAAAATTCTCCCGCGTGTATCCCGGAAGCGGCAAGCAGCGCCCCGGGGTTTTTAGGCAACCCACGGCTCCGCGAATTATTCCGGTGGTGCCTCCCCGCGCTGATTGTAGGGGCGCTGCTGCGCATCGCCGTGACGATGGATATGCCCTACGGATACACGCAATACGATTCGGCGGACTATCTCACGACCACCCGGGCGTTCATCAAGGAGCACCGGCTCCATATTCACTCGAAGCGCTCCTTCCTGACGCCGGTGCTTTTCAGCCTGCCGTTTCTCTTGCCGGTTCCCGCGCTCCTGGTCATTCCGGCGGCGCAGCATGGGATGGGGCTGATCGGCATTTTGATCACCGGGGCCATTGTCCGGCTCTGGTTCACCCATTGGAAATTGTTTGTGATTCCCGCGACGCTCTTGGTGGGAGCCAGCCCCATGATCATTTGGTATGAGCACACGCTCTTGGGGGAGGCGCAGTATTTGTTCTTTTCCCTCCTGGTGGCATACGCGGCCACGGTCTGGGTCAAACGCCCGTCATGGGGCACCTTCGCCTTCTTCCTTGCCAGCCTGGTGCTGGTGACCGGAACGCGCCTGGAAGGGAAGCTCTATTTCTGCGTCGCCCTTGCGCTGATCCCCTTTGTCCTCTGGGGACGCTGGCGTGCCATGCTGGTGCATGCCCTGGTTGCGGCGGGACTGATGGCGGGCGGGTTTGCCGCCAGCGGGGGGCGCGACGGGTCGCCGCTCTTGCTGGCCACGATTCTGCACCTTGCGCCGGACCATTTCCAGTCCGCCCCCGAACTGGAGCCTTACCTCATTCCGCTGCGGGACGAGCTTCGCAGGAGCTACCCGGAATATCCCGCCGAACTTGTGGAGACATCCAAGAAGTTGACCAAGGCGGCGGACCAATGTTTCAAGGACATCGGCACGGGCGAGAAGAAAGACAGGGAGAAAAGGCAAGGCAAGGCGCTGCGAGCGGTTTGCCTGGAAATTTTATCCGCCCACCCGTGCGAAGTGCTGGAACTCCCCTTCCTCAAGTTCCGCCTGGCCGTGGACGCTTGGAGCGCGTATTGCTGGAACGAACATTATTTGCACCAGCGGCAGGCCGAAGCCCTCACTCAAAAGGAATGGATGGCCCCGGTCTTAAGCAAGGGGCTTACAGGCAAAAAGCAGACGCCCGAAGAACTCGCGGAATGGGTGAAAGCGCATTTCGACGTCCAGCGCATCCAATGGTTTACCGATTACCAGACGCTCTGGAACAATGCGGGGCTTTATTGCCGCACCCCGGATCGCCCGGCCGCGCAAGAGCGCTGGGTGCATGATTTCTTTGGCGGCGTGCCGGGGGGGCTTCGAACAGTGCCGGGCTGGCCTTTCTTCTACCCGCTGGCGCTCCTGGGGATGGCCGCCGCCATCCTGCGCTGGCGCAACCTGGGTTGCCTGCACCTGATGTGGGCCGGCTGCATGATGGGCATCTGGTATGCGGCCATGATGGTGGGCGTCACCAACGGCCGGTTCCGTTTTGCCTACGAGCCGTTCTGCCTCCTCTATTTCCTGCTGCTCCTGGATATTCTTTGGGATGCGGGCCGCTCGCTTCGGAAACCACAACTTCCCCTCTCCCCCGTCCTATGATTTACGTGATCGGCTCCGGCCCGGCTTCCATCGCCGCAACCATGGGATTGGTCCAGCGCGGCTTGCACGTCACCGTGCTCGACGCGGGCAAAACGCTCGAAGAGGAGAAGGCGGCGATTCTCCGGCGGGTCGCCGGGCAGGAGCGGGAGGCGTGGAGCCCGGCGGATCTCGACGCGCTGCGCGGCGACGACCAGAGCAACCGCGAGGGATCCGTCCACGTCAAGCACACCTACGGGTCCGCCTATCCGTACGAAGACCACGGCGTGGCGCTCCAGGAGCCGGGGAAGGCCGCCGACTTCCATTATTCCATGGCGTGCGGCGGATTGAGCCAGGTGTGGGGGGCCTCGCTGATGCCCGCCCGGCAGGCCGACATCCAGGCGTGGCCCGTCACGGCATCCGAACTCGCGCCGCATTTCCGGGCGGTGCTGGATTTCATGCCCTCCACCGCAGTCCAGGACGACCTGGAAACGATCCTGCCCACTTTCACCGGCCATGGGGAATGCTGGGAACCTTCCCGGCAGGCGCGGGCTTTTTTTGAAGATTGGAGCCGGAACCGGGAGAGCCTCCTGCGCTCCGGGATCCGTTTCGGGCGTTCCCGCATGGCCGTGAAGGCCAGCGGCGACGACCGGCGGCATGGCTGCAACTATTGCGGGCGCTGCCTGTATGGCTGCCCCTATTCCCTGATCTATTCCAGCGCCCACACGCTGGAACGGCTGATCGAAGAGGGGAAGATCACCTATATCAAAGACCACGTGGTGGATAAACTGGAGCCCGTTCCCGGCGGCGTGAAGATCCACGCCCTGGACGTCCGGCGCAAGGAGCCGGTCTGTTTTGACGCCGAACGGGTTTTCCTGGGGGCCGGTATTCTGCCCACGGCCGCGATCGTGCTGCACTCGCTGGGTGCGTACAACACCCCCCTGCAAATGCTCGACAGCCAGTATTTCATCTACCCCTTCTTCCGGCTGAAAAAGACATCGGGGGTCGAAGCCGAGGAACTCCACTCGCTCGCTCAGGCGTTTCTCGAAATCGACGACCCCGCCGTGAGCGCCGGCTTGGTGCATGTCGAAGTCTTCACCTTCAGCGACTTCCTCAAGCGCGCCCTGTTGGAGACGCCGGGGCTCGGGCTCCTGCTGCGCAACCGCTGGGTGGCCGATCAACTTCTGGGGCGGCTGTTGGTGCTGCAAGGCTTCATCCATTCCGATGATTCCTCGCGCATCACCTTCGAGCTGCGCCAGCGCGAGGGCGGCAAACCGACGCTCTCCGTCGGCTCCAGTTTCCGCTGGAAGAGTCTTTGGACCAGCATCAAGGCGGGGCTCAAATTGACTTTGAGCGCCTTCCGCCTGGGCGGCATGCCCGTCGTTCCGGCCCTTCAGTTCGCCAAGCCGGGCCGCAGCTATCATTCCGGGGGCGGCTTTCCCATGCGGGAGCATCCGGGCCGCTTTGAGACGGACCGGCGCGGGCAATTGCCCGGTTTGGAGCGCGTGCATCTGGTGGACGGCTCCGTTCTGCCCAGCATCCCCGCCACGACCATGACCCTTGGCGTCATGGCGAATGCCCACCGGATCGCGGTGGAAGCCATGGAGGAGCCCCCGCCGCGGCCATGAAGCAATGCGCCGTGACAGGAGCCGCCGGGTTTGTGGGCGGGGAGATCGCGCGGCATTTCGCGCGCAACGGCTGGCGCGTGCTGCACCTGGGCCGCAGGCGGCCTTCGGGCGAGGAGCCGTTCTGCCCCTACGACCTGCTCGCGGACCCCGAGGCACTGCCTTGGGGGGAGATCGACGTTTTGGTGCATTGCGCGTGGGACCTTGGCCTGAAGCGCTGGGAGGAGATCGAGCGGGTCAATGTCCAGGGGAGCATCCGCATCTTGCGGGCCGCCCGGGCGCATGGCGTCGCGCGCGTGGTCTTTATCTCCTCCTTCAGCTCTTTTGCGGGGTGCCGCTCCTTGTATGGGCGCGCCAAGCTGCTGGTGGAGGCGGAGGCGGCACGCCTCGGGTACGCCGTGGTCCGGCCCGGCCTGGTTTACGGGGACCGCTCCGGCGGGATCGTGGGGCTCATGGAAAAGGCGGTCCAAAAAGCCCGCGTGCTGCCCCTCATTGGCGACGGCTCTTATCCGCAATACCCGGTGCATGTGGGGGATGTCGCGGAATTGGTCTTCCGCGTCGGTTCGGCGGAGGAGGCGTTCGCGGGAAAACCGCTCAGCGCCGCCCCTTCGGAGCCTGTCAGTTTCCGGCAAATCCTGGAACGCATCGCCGCGCGGACGGGCCGCCGCCTCTGGTGCGTGCCGGTGCCGTGGCGGCTCATCGACGCCGGGCTGCGCGGGATCGAGTTCCTCAAGCTCCCGTTTCCGTTCCGGCGGGACAGCCTGACCGGCATCGTCTTCCAAAATCCGCACCCCGATTTCGAGCTGCCGCCCGCCTTGGCCGTGCCCTTCCGCCCCTTTCCATGAAGACATTCCTGTTCAGCGTGGATCTGGAAGAATTCACCCCGAGCCGCGCCGGGATGGCGTTTCGGCGCACCCCGCTCCCTTGCCTCGCGGGGCGGTATTTGGAATTTCTGCGGCGGCACCAGGCCCGTGCCACGTTTTTCGTCGTGGGCGAGGTGGCAAAGGCGTTTCCCTCGCTGCTGCGGGAGATCGCCGCTGAGGGCCATGAACTCGCCTGCCATACTTACGCGCATCAGCCCTTGGGCGCCTTCACCCCGGAATCCTTCCGCGAGGATCTGGCCCGCAACGTGGAGGCCGTTCGCGCTTGCGCCTGCCGCCCGGTGATCGGCTTTCGCGCGCCGGTCCTTTCCCTCACCGAAAAGACCCGCTGGGTGTATCCCATCCTGGCGGAGGCGGGGATTCGGTATTCCAGCTCCGTCCTGCCCGCGCCCAATCCCTTGCATGGGTGGCCCGGCTTTGGCTCCAGCCCGCAATGCCTGGACGGCGTGATGGAGATCCCGGTGACGCTGGCGAAGGTGGCCACGGCCTCCCTGCCGTTCGGCGCGGGAACGTATTTCCGTTGTTTGCCGTTTGGCCTGATCCGCCGCCGTTTTGAAGCCTGCGCCCGGAAGCGGGAGCCCGTGATCGGTTATTTTCACCCCTACGACATCGACACCGCCCAGCAGTGGATCATGAATGCCGGCGTGCGCGGCAACCCGCTCTTAAACGCCTTGCTTTATTTCAACCGCTCCCAAACGATGAAGCGGCTTGATTTTCTCCTCCATGACGGGTTCAAAATCAGCCCCTACGATGACTATCTCTTCTCTCATCCGTCCTAGCGATCCTTCCTCTTCCTCCCGGCTCCGCACCCTGGCGGTCGTCGTGCCGTGCTACCGCGTGCGCGAAAAGATTTGCTGCGTCGTGGAATCGCTGCTGGAGGTGGCCGATTTCGTGATCGTGGTGGACGACGCTTGCCCGGAGCATTCCGGCGCGTATTTGCAGGAAACCCTCTCCCATCCCAAGCTGACCCTCCTTTTCCATGAGAAAAACCAGGGCGTGGGCGGCGCCCTTGTCACGGGGTTCCAGGAGGCGTTGCGGCTAAACGCCGACATCATCGTCAAAATGGACGGCGACGGCCAGATGGACGCCCGGTATCTGCCGCGCCTGATCGCCCCGCTGGTCAAGGGGCGGGCGGATTTTGCGAAGGGGAACCGTTTTTTCGACCTGCACGCGCTCCAGTCGATGCCGTTTATACGGCGCGTCGGCAACCTGGGCCTGACGCTCCTCACCAAGGCGGCCAGCGGGTATTGGAACATCTCCGATCCCACCAATGGCTACCTGGCCGTCCGCAAGGATGCGCTTGCTCTCGTCAACCTGCATCTTCTGGACCGGCGCTATTTCTTCGAAATCAGCCTGCTCATTCAACTGAACGTCATCCGGGCCCTGGCCGTCGATATTCCGATCCCCGCCAAGTATGACGACGAACAGAGTTCGCTGAGCCCCCTGAAGATTCTCTTCTCCTTTCCCGGCAAGCTGTTGCGGGGATTGATCCACCGCGTCTGGTGGCGTTACTTTATTTACGACATCAACATCGTCACCATCTTTCTCGTCACCGGGATCCTGTTCTTTGTGGGCGGCGGGATTTTCGGCGCATGGCGGTGGGGCCTGAACACCACCCATGAGGTGCATCAAAGCGCGGGGACGGTGGCCCTGGCGATGCTGCCCATGATCCTCGGCTTCCAGATGCTCCTGCAAGCCGTGGTATTGGATACCCTCCAACAGCCGGAGCGCCCCCTCAGCGACAAATTGGAGATGGATTAGCCGGGTTTTCTGTGGCATCCTCACCCCCCCGTTCTTCACGCCCTATTTCTATCATGCAAACTCCGCAAATCGAAGTCAGCGTCCTTATTCCAGCGTATAACGAGGAGGAATCCCTCGCTGCCACGGTGGGAACGCTTTTAAAACAAGCCTGCCATTTCAAGGCGATGGAGATCATCGTCATTAATGACGGCTCCAAGGACCGCACGGCCGAGATCGCCCGCACGCTGCCCGTCACGTTGATCGAGCATGACCCCAACCGGGGGTATGGCGCTTCCCTCAAGACCGGGTTGCAGGCGGCCCGGCATCCGTGGATTTTGATCGCCGACGCCGACGGCACCTATCCCCTGGAAGACACGCCGAGGCTGCTGGAAGATATCGAAAAATACTCCATGGTCGTCGGCGCGCGCACCGGCGCCATCGTGCAGGTTCCGCTGCTCCGCCGCCCGGCCAAGTGGATGATCACCCGCCTGGCGGAGTACCTCAGTCACGTCAAGATCCCCGACCTCAACTCCGGCTTCCGCATCTTCCGCAAGGATATCGCGCTCCGTTTTCTGCCGCTTTATCCCGACGGGTTTTCGTTCACCACCACCATTACCCTCTCGATGCTGACCAACGGGTACCGGGTGAAATTCGTGCCCATCAACTACCTCCGGCGCACCGGGAAATCCTCCATCCATCCGATTCGGGATACCACCAACTTTATCATTCTCATCATCCGCGTTTGCGCTTACTTCAACCCGCTGAACGTCTTCGTCCCGCCCGCGCTGTTGCTCTTTTTGCTGGGGCTCATCAAGGGCGGCATCGATTACCACGGCGGGGGGCACCTGGGGCTCCTCGGTGTCGGGATGGTCATGACGGGCATCCAGATGCTGTTCATCGGATTGGTGGCCGACTTGATCGACAAGCGGATGAAGCTCTAATACCATCCATACGGTTTATTTGGCAGAATTGGCAGAGGGCTTTACGGCAGAGGGCTTCGC
>SESF01025358.1_pt1 | contig 31249 bp, 26 predicted proteins | sample 3171521 | NCBI WGS metagenome assembly SESF01 (sample SAMN10866945, study PRJNA518727) | freshwater metagenome | biome: subpolar coniferous forest; feature: holomictic lake; material: water; isolation source: holomictic Lake 227, 6 m and 8 m depth | place: Canada: near Kenora, Ontario | collected...
GTTTTTGGGGAGTAGCTCACAGAGAGGCGAAAGTGTAAGAAAAACAAAGAAACCAAAAAGAACGAAATTCAACCAACTGCTAAATGCGACTACAGTGAGACTGTAGATTAGAACGATTAATACAAGCGAAAAAAACAACCATACCAAGTTGTATCCGAGAATACTCCAAAGACGTTTAGTCATCACGTCCCATGCGTTTTCGTAGGCATCAAAACCGTTCATTCTTCGTTCAACCATTGTGTTCTCCGCTCCAACGTTTAATGAAGATTAGTTATCACTTTCTTAGAACAAAATTATTATATTACACGAGCATCCCATAGGATTTACCAGAAACATTACAGCACCTATGATTGGCTTATATTATGCGGGGAGGGGGCAAAATAGTCAACCCCAAAAATAATCTTTTTCGCACCTATTTTACGAACTCGAACGCAGACACAATTTATCTTTTGGCCACTTGTTTCGCCCTTGCATATCGGCTTAAGAATAGGCATAATTATTGGCTCATTTTTATAACCATAAGGAGACAAAACACATGCGCACAAAAATCGTTGCAGGAAACTGGAAAATGAACAAGACCGCGTCGGAAACAGCGGCGCTTATCGAAGGGATTAAAAAAGAGACTGCCGGCATCACGAATGTCGAAGTGGTTGTTTGCCCTCCGTTTACAGATTTGAAGGATGCCGCAGCAGCGTGCGCGGGTTCGAACGTTAAGTTGGGGGCTCAGAATATCCACTGGGAGGCATCTGGCGCTTACACGGGTGAAATTTCCGCAGCAATGTTGAAGGATTTGGGTGTGACGCATGTCATTGTGGGTCACAGCGAACGCCGTCAGTATTTCGGTGAAACAGACGAGACCGTCAACAAGCGCACAAAGGCTGCTTTGGATTCCGGACTTGTTCCGCTGGTTTGCGTCGGTGAAACACTGGCAGAACGTGACAATGGCCAGATGGAAGCTGTGGTGGTTCGTCAGACCAAAGCCGGTCTTGCAGGACTCGATCTTTCTAAGGTTGTCGTCGCTTATGAACCCGTATGGGCGATTGGCACTGGACGCACAGCGACTCCCGAACAGGCACAAGACGTGCACGCAATTATCCGTCGCACGCTTGCTGAAATGGCAGGCAAGGCTGTTGCTGACACGGTTCGTATCCAATACGGTGGCAGCATGAAGCCTGATAACGCAAAAGAGCTGATGGGTAAGCCTGACATTGATGGTGGACTCATTGGCGGCGCTGCATTGAAGGCAGATACCTTTGCTGCAATCATTAAGGCGGGTGTATAAGCTTTATGAACATTGTTGAGAAAATCCTTACGAAACATCGCATGTCGGGTGAGCTGACTCCTGGAAAGGAGTTGGCCATCCGTATTGACCAAACGCTGACACAGGATGCGACCGGCACGATGGCCTATCTCCAATTTGAGAGCATGGGTCTGGATCGTGTGAAGGCCGATTTAGCGGTCAGTTATGTGGACCATAACACGATCCAGGTCGGCTTTGAAAATGCGGATGACCATGCGTATCTGAAGAGCGTGGCCAAGCGTTACGGTGTTGTTTTCTCGCGACCTGGTAACGGCATCTGTCATCAGCTTCATCTGGAGCGTTTTGGTAAGCCTGGGGCGACGCTCTTGGGAAGCGACTCGCATACCCCGTCTGGCGGTGGTATGGGAATGATCGCGATAGGCGCGGGAGGGATTGATGTGGCGGTGGCCATGGGTGGCGGTCCGTTCTATTTGGTTTCTCCCACGGTACGGCTTGTCAAGTTGACTGGGAAACTGATGCCCGGTGTTTCGGCAAAGGATGTTGCTCTTAAAGTTTTGACCGTTTATGGGACCCAGGGTAATGTAAATTGCATGATCGAATATGGCGGTCCCGGTGTGCAGACGTTGAGTGTTCCTTCTCGCGCCACCATCACCAACATGGGTGCGGAGCTGGGGGTGACCACATCGGTCTTTCCGAGTGATGCAACCACACGTGCATTTTTGAAAGCGCAGGGCCGTGAACAAGACTGGACTGAACTGCTTGCGGATGCCGATGCGACGTATGACCAGATCGTGGAACTCGATCTCTCAAAGGTTGAACCCATGGCCGCGTGTCCTCATTCGCCGGGTAATATTGCTACTATCGCTTCACTGGCGGACAAGAAGGTTAATCAGGTTTTGATTGGTTCTTGTACAAACTCATCTTACCGCGATTTAAAGACGGTGGCTCTGATGCTTCGAGGCAAGAAGATTCATCCGGATATCGAAGTCGGTGTTGCGCCTGGATCACGTCAGGTTGTGGAGATGCTGGCTAAGGAAGGCTTGCTGGGTGACCTTGTCAGCGCAGGGGTACGTATTCTCGAAAACGCCTGTGGCTTCTGTATTGGAAACCACATGTCTCCCGGCACGAATGCAGTCAGCCTTCGCACGAGCAATCGTAATTTTGAGGGACGATCCGGCACGCAGTCCGCGCAGATTTATTTGGTTAGCCCGGAAACAGCCGCAGCCGCGGCATTGACGGGCTGTTTCACCGATGCGCGCACGTTGGCGCTTGAGCAGGCCGTTATTGAGCCGACGAATTTCTCGATTGACGACAGTATGTTCCTGTTCCGCGATACAGCCTGCAAGGGTGTGGCGGGAACGGAGATTGTGCGGGGTCCAAACATTGGCAAGGTCCCATCGGGCCAGCCAATGGCGGATGAGATGAAGGGCGTAGCAGTGATTAAGGTTGGCGATAAAATTACGACGGATCACATCATGCCGGCTGGCGCGCGGTTGAAATATCGTTCGAATATTCCTCAGTACGCAAAGTATGTTTTTGAACATGTGGATGCGAACTTCCATGCGAATGCATCGGCAAACCGTGATGCTGGGCTTGCTAATGTGATTATTGCGGGTGACAGTTATGGTCAGGGATCAAGCCGTGAACATGCTGCGATGTGTCCGATGTATCTCGGAGTCAAAGCACTGATTGCAAAGAGTATGGAGCGTATTCATCTTGCCAATTTAATTAACTTCGGCATTGTCCCCTTTACCTTTGTGAATCCGTCTGATTACGATGGAATTCAGAAGAACGACAAGCTGAAGATCCCAATCATGCGAGAGGTGATCGCTGGAAACGGCAGGGCTGAGGTTACGAACGAGACTCAGGGAACGTCCTTTGAAGTGTCGGTTACGTTGACGTCACGTCAGAAGACCATCCTGCTGCACGGGGGCCTTCTGGCCGCTGTCGCGGCTGGGGCCGTCAAGTAGTAGGCAAGCCCGCTGCCTGCGGAGCTGGAATATACGAGGGAGAAACTTCTTAATTAAAAGTTAAACGTTGAGAGTTAAAAGTTTGAACGCTTAACGCTTAACGTTTAACGGTTAACGCTGAAGTTGGGATAAATAAGGCAATAACGCAATAAGGCAATAACGCAATTCCATTGAAGTTATAGGAGCTGAGAGTATGGCAGAAAAGAAAAAGAAAATTGTTGATCCGCGTCCGAGTTGGGATGAATATTTCATGGAGATCGCGCAGGTCGCCTCCTCTCGTGCAAACTGTTCTCGTCGTAAAGTGGCTGCAGTTGTCGTTGTTGACCAGCAGATTGTGGCGACGGGTTATAACGGCACGCCACGCGGTGTTAAGAATTGTTTTGAAGGTGGTTGTGCGCGTTGTGCAGGCAATGCACCCTCTGGCTCAAGTCTCGAAGAGTGCATTTGCGTGCATGCGGAACAGAATGCGATTTGCCAGGCTGCCTACCACGGCACACGGATTGCTGGTGCAACTATTTATGTGACCATCAGTCCCTGTTTGACCTGTGCAAAGCTTATTATCAACGCCGGTATCCGTGAAGTGGTGTATGGCGGTGATTATGCTTTTACGGAGCAGACCGAAAAACTGCTCAAGGCTGCAGGCGTGAAGTGCCGTCGCTTTGCGAAAAAATGAACATAGAACCCATGCCTGTACACGATGTGAAGTCTAATCGTGTTGTGAACGCATTTAGCCGTTATCTTGAAGCTGAATGCAATGCATCACCCCATACGCTATCTGGATATGTTCAAGATATTGGACAACTGTGTGCCTTTGTTTGGCCTTCGCTCAAGGCGCAGTCGCCGGTTGATTGGCCAAGCGTGACACGTGAGCAGGCACGTGCGTTTCTTGTAACCTCGAATCGCTTGGGGGCATCTCCCGCCACGACTCGGCGTAAATTGGCATCCTTGCGAAGCTTCTATCGTTTTCTGGTACGAGAAAAACAGATTGTCACTAATCCTTTTGTAGGTATTCGCGGACCCCGTATGGGCAAGCGCCTTCCGACTGTTCTCAGCATTCCCGAGATTGAAAATCTTCTGGCGGCGCCACTCAAGAATCTTCGGATATATCGGGAACGTCATGGCGCTGTGCCCCCGGCCATGGACTATGCGGCTAAGCGCGACCTGGCCATTTTCGAGGTACTGTACAGTACGGGTTGCCGTGTGAGTGAAATCGCGGCGCTCACATGGTCGGATATTAATTTTGAGCGTGGTACCACCATTGTTGAAGGGAAGGGACGTAAGCAACGTCTGTGCGTGCTGGGCGGACCTGCATGCGATACATTGAAGGCGATGCGTGTCTCCGCAGAGGCCTTGTGGGAAGAGAAGGCGGTCGATACCGCTGCGCTATTTTTAAATCTGAAAGGCGGTCCTCTGACGGTTCGATCCATTGAACGACAAATGAAGACGTGGTTAGCGGCTGCGGGGCTTCCACCGGAACTGACACCCCATAAGCTTCGCCATAGCTTTGCAACGCACTTACTGGATGCAGGTGCTGATTTACGTAGTGTTCAGGAGATGCTTGGACATAGTAGTCTTTCGACCACACAGATTTATACGCATGTATCGATTGAGCGCCTCAAAGAAGAATACGACAAGGGCCATCCGAGAGCGTGAATGAATATCCAATATCCAACAGGGAATATCCAATATCCAAGGGGAAGGCCGCGTTTCCGATGGGTATTGATCATTCCGTGTTCATGATTAGATATTCAAGTGCTCTTTTCAGCTTAAACACTTCTACTAGTGGGTATTTGAGCTTGCAAAGTGACCTCCGCTAAGATTAATCTATTGAATCACTGGACTATGGTTGTCCGTTTTTGTTTTACGAAGCTAGAGGAAGTACGAACATCATGATGCATTTACACCCAGCCATTGAGAACGCATACAAGGTTTTAGAGGGAGCGTCTATCTCGCATGAAGAAGCGCTTGAGCTGGTCACCCAGATTCAGGGTTCCGACATTTTGGATCTTATTTCCCTGGCAAATAAAGTCCGTCAAAAGTTTGCAGACCCGCTTGCGCCTTGTTCCATCATCAATGCGAAGTCAGGCCGGTGCGAGCAGAATTGCCGTTTCTGCGCGCAGAGTGCCCATCATGATACGGGTATTGAAACGTATGAGTTGTTGCCGAAGGAAGAGGTGGTTGCCGCAGCAAAGAAGGCATACGCGACAGGCGTCCGTATGTTTGGATATGTGACGAGTGGCTTGGGCTATCTAAAGCCGGATGATGAGTTTAAAAAAATATTGGATACACTCGATGCGCTTCATCAGGCATTGCCCGATATGAAACTGTGTGTGTCGATTGGTATTTTGAGCTCGGAAACCGCTGAGTTGCTGTCCCAGCATCATGCCTGGCGCTATAACATGAATTTGCAGACGAATCCAGCACGGTATAGCGAGCTTATCGCCAGTACGCACTCGATTGGTGATAAGATTGCGACCATCAAGCATCTTCAATCTTTTGGAGTGACCAACTGCACGGGCGGTATTTTGGGTTTGGGCGAGACGTGGCAAGACCGTGTGGACATGGCCTTTGTTGTTCACGATCTCAATGTAGATGGCATCCCGCTGAATGTGTTATTGCCGATCAAGGGGACCCCTTTGGAAACGTATGAAATTTTGAGTCCTGCAGATACGGCCAAAGCCTTTGCGCTCTTTCGCCTTGTCAATCCGACAAAGATGATTAAGTTTGCCGCTGGGCGTGAGACCGTCATGAAGGATTTTCAAGGTTTGCTCATGTTGGCTGGAATCAATAGTCTTATGACCGGTGGTTATCTGACAACCCGCGGGCGTAGTATCGAGGATGACTTAGCCTTTATTGGACATTTGGATGATTTCTGAACTCTTACAGGATACAGAGGATCTCAAGAACAACGGACGGTTCCGTATGTTGCGTGAGATCGCACCATTGGGAGATGGGCGTTGTCGTTGGGAAGGCAATGAGTACTGGAATCTGTCGAGTAATGATTATCTGGGCATTGCTGGCAATGCAGATTTAAGACGGGCGTTTTATGCGCAATTCGATTTGGGATCGCCTGAACTGGCTTTGACCAGTGCCTCCAGCCGATTGCTGACCGGTAATACGTTAGCCTATACGCGATTGGAGAATAAGCTCTCTGAGTTGTATGATCAGCGTGCGGCATTGGTTTTCAACAGTGGGTATCATGCGAATATTGGGATTCTCCCTGCACTCGCAAGCAACAAGGATTTGGTTCTCTCGGACAAGTTGAATCATGCGAGTATCATTGACGGCATGAAATTATGTGATGCCGAGACCCAACGTTATCGCCATCTGGATTATGAGCATTTAGAAAAAATCCTGTCTGAGAAGCGGGCGCAGTATCGTCGTGTCTTTCTTGTCACGGAATCTATTTTTAGTATGGATGGTGACCGGGCGGATATCTTGAAACTGGTCGAGTTGAAGGAAAAATACGATTGCCTCTTGATGGTTGATGAAGCGCATACGGTTGGCGTGCGGGGACCTTCCGGGACTGGGCTGTGTGCCGCGCTTGGGGTTCACCAGAAGGTTGACATCCTGATTGGAACCTTTGGTAAAGCGTTTGCCTCGGCCGGCGCATATGCAATCATGGCGGCAGAAGTGAAGGACTATCTGATCAATCATGCGCGATCGTTTATTTTTACAACCGGTCTGCCACCGGTTGTCTTGAATTGGAGTGCCTATGTGCTGAAACGCTGTTCACGCATGGATGCGGAGCGTGAAAAGCTTACGCGCATGGGTATCCGCTTGCGGACCCTCATTCAGGCGAAGAGGCTGGGGACTACGATCGAAGGTGATTCGCAGATTGTGCCACTGATTATTGGCGAGGATGCAGATGCTGTTGAAAAGGCGAGCGAGTTTCAAAAAAAGGGATTTCTAGTCTTTGCAATTCGTCCGCCAACGGTTCCGCTAGGAACGTCGCGCCTTCGGTTTTCGTTGAATGCAGCCTTGGAGGAATCAATTTTAGATCAACTGATATGATTTCAACATTCCTTAACAAAATGCAGCATGAGGATCTTATCCTCTTTTTTAATGGATGGGGGATGGATCATACGCGTTTTGCTGAATGGTCCTGCGGGCCTTATGACGTATTGGCTGTTCATGATTTTGCTCAGTTGGAGACTCTGCCTGATGTGTCGGGATACACACGCATCCACTTAATTGCATGGAGTCTTGGTGTTTGGGTGGCTGCAAAATTACTAGCAGATACCAAGGTCGTCCATCAGTTGAGCACCAGCCTTGCGATTAATGGGACGCTGAATCCGATTGATGCCAAGGACGGCATACCGCCAGAGATTTTCGATGGAACCATTGAGAACTGGGAAGATGTGTGCGCACGCGAAAAGTTTGGACTGCGGGTTAGCGGAACGACCGAGAGTCTGACGCTGCGTTCGCCAGAAAACCAACATGTTGAGCTTCTTGCGATGCATCAGCTCATCAAGGCATCTCCGCCTCCGAGAAACATTTTTTCAACCGCTCTGATTGGTACACGCGACCGTATTTTTTCGCCTGGTGCGCAGCGCCATTTTTGGTCGCAATGCGAGGGGGTGACCATCATCGAGAAGCCTATACTTCACGATCCATTTGTTAATCTGAAGTCCTGGGAGGTAGTTCTTGCGCTTGCAAAAACCTGATACATTCCGCATTCATCAACGGTTTAGCCGCAGCCTTGCAACCTATCAGGAAGCGGCTGTTGTCCAGAAGCGCATGGCTAGTGCGCTCAATGAGATACTGACGCAGACCACGTCTAAACGTGTTTTTGAGACTGTTCTTGAATTGGGATGCGGTACGGGTTTGCTGACAGATGCATTTGCATCCTGTTTCACGTGGGAGAAGTTTTATTTGTACGACTTAATCGCCGAATGTTCGCGCTATCATGAACATCGAACAAACACGCAATTTCACGTAGCTGATATCAATGTGTTTGATGCTTATCCGCAAGCGGATCTGATTCTTTCAGGGGCCACATTCCAATGGATACATGATATAGATGCGTTACTCATACGTCTTGGACATGCGCTCAAGCCCGGCGGCATACTTGCATTTACCTCGTTTGCGCCTGGGAATTTAATGGAGGTTTCGGCCGTGACGGGTTCAAGTCTTTCCTATTTCACAGAACCCCAGCTTTGCAATACGCTAACGAAAGCAGGCTTTCATGTTTCTGCATTTGAAACGCAGATCATGATTGAACATTTTTTCTCCCCGCGCGCTGTCCTTGCCCATCTGAAAGCAACAGGGGTAACAGCTACCTCTGAGAATCGCGTCTGGACAAAGGCTTCTTTGCAAGCGTTTGAAGAGCAGTATCATGCTTTAAAGACAGCGGACGGATTATATCCTCTGACCTACACCCCTCTATATTGTGTCGCTGAAAAGCGAAGCTATTCCAAAGAATGATTTACCTCAGCACGGTAATTGAATTTGATCTTTATTAACTCAAGAAAAATTTTATAAATATCGCGGATCCGGAGCTTGGTGCCCGGAACGTCATGCCATGCCTTCAAGTGGAGTTGCTCCACATTATTCAGTAAGGAATCTGGGCCTAGAAAATGCTTAATCCGAAGGAATATCTCAATATCGAAGATCCATCGAGCGATAAAGCGAGTCTCAAAGATTTTTGACGCAAGGCGAGATGTAAACATTTTTGCGCCACATTGAGTATCATGGATTGGCAGCCCGATATAGTGCTGTATGATCGTGTGCATGATGATGCTGATAATTTTTCGTGAAAAAGAACGCTGTATTTGCGCATCCGCTTCTTTCTTGCGAAATCCGACGACTGCCTGTAGCGATTCATTTTGGATAAAGGCTTGTACGAATCGATCCAGCTCTGAGAGAGGCGTTGCAAGGTCAGAGTCCCAGAAGCCGATCATATCAAATGGATTTAAGGTTTCTGCTAGCATCGCAAGAACCCCTTGTCGGACAGCCTCTGCTTTGCCTTGATTCTTTACCAAAGAGACAATGCGAATCGCATCAGCAACATGCTGTGCTGTAAAATTTTTTACAATGCGCAATGTTTCATCCGTGCTCCCGTCATTCACAAAACAGAATGTCGTTGTGGGATGACTTTTTAAAAAAGCGGAATAGGCTGAAACATTGAGTCGCTTGGACTCATTATAGCAAGGAATAACGAGCGCGAGTCTTTTTTGAGATGCCGTAGCTAGAGGCGTTGTTGAAACCATAATTGGGCAAGTATACATTTGACTGTCTGAAAAGGCAAGCGTCGCTTTGGGAGTTTGCGTGTGATAATTTTTGTTATATAAAATCACTAAGTTGGAAGTAAAGGGAGTAGAGCGCATCTGCGATTTTTCGAATTTCGGTTGACTTTTTTAATCGTTCTCCTCATAATTACACCATATTTTTGAGTGTAGATCGAATCATCAGGAGTAAATCATTATGAATAAAAAATGGAGCATGATGGTCGCTGGCTTTATGACATTTAACGCGCAACCTGCTGATAATCGCGAAAAGAAGGATAGGCGATACACACGCGGCATCGGTTGGACATTCTAAAAGTTGTTTGCTAGGAGGACAATATGCATAAGTGGAAATTTTACAGGACGGGTGGTCTGGATCAGGTGATGCTCCGCAACGGTGCTGACATTGCAAACCTGAAGGAGCTTGATCAAAAGCTGTGGACGGCATTAAGCTGCCCCACCAAGGGCATCCGATTTGATGCAAAGACGCTTGAGCTGCTGGACACGGACCACGACGGCCGCATTCGCGTGCCCGAATTGTTGGGGGCGATTCAGTGGCTTTTAGTCCGCCTTGTTTCATTAGACACCCTGCTGGAAGGATCCGAAACACTCCGTCTGTCGTCAATCAATAGTAAGACCCCTGAGGGACAGTCCCTGCTGGCGAGTGCCAAGCGTATTCTTGCCAACCTTGGAAAGGGGGCAGCAGATGCCATTTCGATAGCCAATGTCACGGATACCTCCAAAATTTTCGCGGAGACCTGCTTCAATGGTGATGGCGTCATCCCTGCTGACGCGGCTGATGACGCAGTCACGCAACAAGTGATCGCTGATATTATTGCAACCTTGGGGGCTGTAACCGACCGCAGCGGCAAGCCTGGCGTAAACCAGGAAAAGGTTGATGCCTTTTTCTCTGCGGCCGTTGCTTATCTCGATTGGACTCGCCGCGCGGATGCAGCCGTTCTGCCTCTCGGTGAGAAGACTGTTGCTGCTGCAGCAGCACTTGACAGGGTCAAAGCGAAACTAGACGATTATTTTACGCGCTGCCGCATGGTGGCTTTTGATTCACGGGCAGCCGGGCCACTCAGTCGGACAGACGGCGATTTCGCCGCGCTGGCGAACCAGGACCTTACAGATAAAGTGCCCGCCCTTGCGACCTTCCCGCTGTCTGTTATCGCCGCAGGACGTGACCTGCCTTTGAAGGAAGGCGTGAACCCGTATTGGACGGAAGCGCTGGCTCTCTTTAAATGCGAAGTCGTGGGACCATTGCTTGGCGCGGACATTTCAAAGCTTTCCGCTGCTCAGTGGCAACTCTTGAAATCCACGTTCGCGCCTTATGAGGCTTGGTTGGCTGCTAAGGTTGGTTCGGAGGTCGAAGCACTCGGCGCAGGGCGCCTGGCCGTGCTTCTCGAGGGACGTGCTCAAGCGGAAATCTCGGAGCTTATCGCGAAGGACTCCGCACTGGAGGCTGAGAATGCCCAGATTACCGAAGTTGAGAAGCTGCTGCGACTTAACGCCTTTATCTTCACACTGCTCAACAACTTCGTGAACATGGCTCGCCTCTATGACCCGAAGGCTATTGCTATTTTTCAAGTGGGCACGCTCTATATGGACGCACGCGCTGCCACACTCTGCTTTCATGTGGATGATGCAGCGGCGCATGCAACCCAGGCCGCGGCCAGTAAGTGCTGTCTTGCCTATTGCAACCTTGTGCGTTCAGGAACGAAGGAGACGCGTACCATCTGTGCGACGTTCACCTCTGGTTTTGCAAAGACTCTGTGGATCGGGCGCAATGGTATCTTTTATGATTTGGATGGAAAAGACTGGGATGCCACCATCATCAAGATTGTTGACAATTCCATCAGTTTGAAAGAGGCCTTTTGGGATCCGTGGCACAAAATGGCGGGTATGGTTGGCGCTCAGGTGCGTAAGATATTAGCCGCTAAGCAAGATGCTAACCTCATCAATGCCGCAAAGAAAATTGAGACGACTGCTGTCATGCCCTCGGAAGCTCCGAAGAAGGTAGAGGGCGCGGCCCTCGCCTCCTCGGCGGCGGCCATCGGCATCGCAGTCGGATTGGTTAGCACAGCCATTGCAGGTGTGGTGAGCGCTATCGCCGGCATGTCGTTCTGGAAGATTGTAATGGGGTTGATTGCCATCCTCCTGCTGATCTCTGGACCCTCGATGATCCTGACCTGGTTCAAGTTGCGTGCCCGCAATGTGGCCCCGATTCTCAATGCCTGCGGATGGGCTGTGAATCGTAACTTGCGTCTCACGCTCAAGCTGGGAAGGATCTATACGACGGAGGGGGTACTTCCTCTTCATGCCGAGCGACAGTTGAAGGACCCATTTGCCGACGATAATACAGCGCGGAACAGGCTCATCGTATTGATCATCCTTGCCTTGTTGGTGGCGGTTCTCTGGTTTGCGGGTCTGCTGGACAGTGTGTTGCCCGGGTCGATGAAGAAGAATCGTGCAGCCCCTCGGCCTCCAGTTGCCATTAAGGCTCCAGCCACACCTGTGGTCAAATGATGTACAATCAGAAAACGTCTTGTTCGGCAGGGAAAACAAAGTATGTTTGAGCGCAAGTCAGAAAAATTAGTTCCGCTCCGAAAGTTTGTGAAGCGAATGGCGCTCTCCATTCTGTTGCTTCTGGTCGTCTTGTCAGTGGCGTTAGGCTTCGGTGTGCTAGGATACCATGAATGGGCAGGTCTTTCATGGATCGATTCCCTCCTCAACGCCTCGATGATACTGACAGGCATGGGACCTATTGCCCCGATGAACTCGACTGTTGCTAAACTTTTTGCATCTGGCTATGCGTTGTTTAGCGGTGTCATTTTTTTGTCCTCAGTCGGACTTGTGCTTGCGCCGGTATTTCACCGCATCTTGCATAAGTTCCATCTCGATGATGAAAGCCATTAATGTGTTTGATAGGGTGGGGGCGAGTGTATGACTGATTTTTTTGAGCAACAAGAGCAGGCACGACAAGCAACCTTTCGGCTGGTTGTGCTTTATGTGCTCGGCGTGATAGGAACATGCGTGACGCTTCATGTGGGTCTTGCTGCTGCGCTTTCCTTTGCTTCATCTTCCTCGACTGACTCGACCGCTTTTAACAGGATGCCTTTTTGGGAACTTGCATTGAACCCCCTTTTTGCATTGTTTACGTTGGGAATCACCTCGTTGATTATCGTGTTGGCATCCCTTTATAAAATGGCATCGCTTCGTGCAGGTGGTTCTGTTGTTGCGCAAGAAATGGGGGGACGTGAAGTTTTAAACACCACACAGGATATACTGGAACGACGCCTTCGGAACGTTGTAGAGGAGATGGCTATTGCTTCTGGAATTGCAATGCCGCGCGTCTTCGTTCTTGATAATGAAATGGGAATGAATGCGTTCGCTGCTGGCTTTTCTTCAAAGGACGCCGCGGTGGCGGTCACGCGTGGGTTATTGGAGATTGTTCAACGCGATGAATTACAGGCTGTTATCGGACATGAATTCAGTCATGTTCTAAATGGGGATATGCGATTGAACATCCGGCTGGTCGGCATCTTGTATGGCATTTTCGCCTTAGCGATTCTGGGTCGTGTACTGATGGAAATCGGGTTACGTTCCTCCTCCCGTTCCTCTTCGCGTAAAAATAATAGTTTAGTTGTGTTGGCTGTTGTGGGCATTGTTTGCTGGCTTGTTGGACAGATTGGATTCTTTTTTGGCAGGCTGATTCAGAGCAGCATCTCCCGACAGCGGGAGTTTCTTGCAGATGCGTCGGCTGTTCAATTTACACGCAATCCGCTGGGGTTGGGCAATGCGCTGAAACTGATTGGCGCTGCTGGAAGCCGCTTGGCCAGCCCAAATACATCAGAAGTTTCACACATGCTGTTTGCGTCTGGGATGGAATCGTTGTTTGCGACACATCCGCCTATCGTGAGTCGCATCCGGCGGCTCGACAAGCAGTTTGACGGAAACTTTGCCGAGGCACGCCAGTTGCTAGACACACGTCAGGCAGCGTTTGCTGCAATGGCCTCTGGCGTGCAATCAACTGCGGAAGAGGGTAGCGCAGAGGCACTACACGGTCTTCAGCGGGTAGTGCCGGGTGCCGGCGTCCCAATTCCTGGATTAGATCAGGATGATGCTGAAATGGTGGGTTCGGCTTATGCTTTGGCATGGCTCCAGAATTCAGAACGCGCAGCTTTAGGTGATCCCCTTGAGGCAATCTCCTGTATATGTGGCGCGTTGTTATCGGAGGAAGAGGAATTGCGAGACCGGCAGATGGCACTGTTGCCATTCATGAACAATAATGAAGAAAGCCTTCGTCAAAAGGCAGAGGCTTGGCGACTTAATATGCGTTCGTGGTCTGTTTCGCAGCGTCGGAAGACTTGCGAATTAGCTGTGTCGGCATTACGCAATGAGTCGCACGGGCTTCGTACGAGACTTGCTGCTGCCATTGATGCGATTAGTGGCGCGGATGGTGTTATTGAACCGTTAGAATTTGCAGTCGGTTGCATGATACGTCGTCGGCTTCTACCCGGCGATACGATTACTTATGCGCGTAGGCCTCCAATACCTCCACGTCAGATTATTAATGAAATCATTGAGGTTCTATCGAGTATTGCGTTCTACGGCGTAAAAGAGGGTTCGAGTATACGTCCTGCGCTAGAGGCTGGCTTGAAACGGTTGTCACCTTTTTTGGGTGTAGTACACGTGACGACCCTTAATCAGGCGATTGATGGACCTAAACTGGATCGTGCGCTTCGGCAAGTGGAATGCCTTGCACCGCTTATGAAACGGGAGTTTATGCAAGCCTGTGAAGTCGTTATCCTGCAGGATGGTGAAATCAATGAGACCGAAGAGACCTTTCTCTTTGCCATAGCTGACGCCATTGATGCGATGGGTTGGAATGCGACGTTCCGGATGAAATAAAAAAAGAGCGTCGAAAGTGACGCTCTTTTTTATTTTAGTTTGCTCGTGAAGACTATTGAACCGGATCCGTTGGTTGTTCCGCTTCAACAGTTGGAACTTCGCTCAACGCCTCGATCGTCGGCGCTTCATCTTGACACGGGGCTGGGTTTTCCAAAGGGGGTGTTGCTGCGCCCTGTGCTTCCGCAGGTGGTTCTTCCACAAGAACTGCTGCCGCAGGAATTACAGGAGTCGGAGCTACAATGGCAGCCTCTTTCGGCGCTGGTGGGCGTTGCCCGCCACCTCCCTGATACTGCTTTTCGCCCGGCAGATATTTGAAAGCGGGATACTCAGTCGGCGCGCTCAGGACATCATTGTAGAACTCAATCAGATGTCCTTTTTCAAGCAACCATGCCAATTGTATGAGAATCTCTTTCTTTTTCGCTTCATCATTGCCTGAAAGATTGGTGATGAGTTCGATTTTGGTACAGGCAAGATGTTCATTCACATACATCAGTACATCGTGCAGAGCTTGCACCGTGTGCGCTGGATCCAGAGCGGAAGGTATTTTAAGCATGACAAAATCAGGCCCCTTCACGTCGTTAACACGGAAGAGGTTAAGCTTGCGGTGGCGGAACGCGCCACGCAGAGCAAAAAAGAGCGATGCCGGGAATCGACGCTCGCGGTTAAGCGTGTCGCGGAGCATGGCGCCTAGAAGGCGGCTAGAAGTGTTCACGGCTATGGCTGCGGTGCAAACCAGATGTTTGACACTTGCGAGGTGAGCGGGAACAATTTCACGCGTAAAGACGAGTTCTGCCACTTCGCGGGAAAGGGGTGGAGCTTTCGGAAGGGGTTCAACCTGAACGTCGGCACCTTCAACAGGCGGATTGACCGGCACCGTTTCCGTTACAACGCCTTTACGGCGATAGACTTTCTTTTTTGTGCATTGCTGACGCCATTGTTCAATGACTTCGGGCTCGCGAACGACTTCAATCCGCGCACGGTATGTTTCTTCGGACATGGCCGGATACTTTGTACGCAGAACTTCTTGAACTTTGGATGCAAAACTATGATGGTTAGGAGGCCCTAGAAGTTCGCCACTCAAGGAACAACGCGCCACACTATTAAAGACGCCACTTGGGGGTTCGCAATCCACCTCTTCAATTTCAAAAAAGTCATGAATATGGTGGTTTGTCAGATGTATCCGAACCTCTTCTTCTGTTAAAGCCGGAAATCCACAAACCTTACATTGGAACAATGGAACCTGCTGATCCTTTAAAGGCTCGATACGAATGAGGCAGGAATTAGGGTTGTCAAGGAAGAGCGACGCAATGTCACGCAATGGAAATGCACAATGGGAAGTCTGCACGCGACGGATAATGGCGCCCAATGCTTTCTGCTCGGGGAGGACACGTATTTCCAACGGAAGTGCGGGTTGCTGGAATTCCTGACGAAAAGGCCGTTCAAAGTGGGGTCGATTGTCTTCACGACGTGGTGGCCGCGAATCGTTCGCTGGGCGTGATGTACTAAAGTCAACAACTGCACCCCGTGATTCGGGACGCGACATATCCGGACGAGGACCCGGACTTTTACGGTCAGCGTCACGACGTGGTCGACGATCAGCACCGCCTTTGTTTTGTTCTGTATTGTCTCGACCGACAGGGCGGCCACGTGAGCCATCTCGCCTGCTCGTATCACGTCGAAACGAACCATCGCTCGAGGAATCGTCGAATTGACGTCCCTTAAACCGATCCATGGTGGCGTCCGGAGCATTGCGAGCCCAACTCGGTGTTAAGTCGAAGCTCAAATCCAAAACAACATCTTTATCATCAGTATTCATCTTGACCACTTTCATCTTGACCACGTGCATCTAATTGGGACGGGTAAATACTATATCGTGTGTTGCCCTGTTGGGTCAATGAGAAATATGGTTTGTTTCTCCTTTTTTATTGAAAAAACATAAACAAGGGTATTCAACGGGTTGACTCTCGGGAAGGTCATCGTGTATCATTTCAAAACATATGCGAAAGATCACGAGGCAAATTCAAGTAGGGGATATTACCGTCGGTGGGGGTGCACCTGTTCGAGTGCAAACCATGGCAAATGCCCATCCGCATGATGAGGCAGCACTCCTTAAGCAGATTATCGAGGCTGCTGAACTCGGGTGCGACATTGTGAGGTTAACGGTGCCCGACAGGCTGGCAGCAGATGTGTTTAAGCGTGTCCGTCAGCATGTGCCTGTTCCACTTGTTGCGGACATTCACTTTGACTATCGATTGGCTTTGGCTGCTTTAGAGGCGGGTGCGGATGGTTTGCGGATTAATCCAGGAAATATTGGGGGTGTCGATTGTATACGGGCAGTCGTTTCTGCCGCTCGTGTGCGTCACGTACCGATTCGGATTGGCGTCAACGGAGGTTCCCTTGAAAAAGATATTCTGAAGAAGCATGGTTCCGCAACAGCGGAGGCGCTTGTTGAAAGTGCATTACGTCATGTTGCATTACTGGAAGCGGAAGACTATCGAGAAATAAAGATTTCGGTTAAAGCGTCCGATGTTATACGTACGCTTGCTGCTTATCGGCTTTTGTCGAGTCAAACCGATTATCCGCTGCATCTCGGAGTGACGGAAGCAGGCACGTTTATTCCGGGAACTGTCCGTTCCTGTGTTGCAATGGGTGCACTTTTACTCGAAGGTATAGGGGATACGATTCGTGTGTCGTTGACAGATACTCCAGCAAAGGAAGTACGCGTGGGGGTTGAATTATTGCGTAGCATTGGCTTGCGTGCGCCTGGCGCAGCTGTCACGTCTTGTCCGACCTGTGGGCGTACACGTGTGGATGTTGCAGGCATCGCTACACAGGTGGAAGAACGGTTGGAAGTTTTTTATCGTGAATATCCAGAGGCATTTCGTCCGCATGTAGCGGTGATGGGATGTGTTGTCAATGGACCTGGAGAGGCAAAAGGTGCTGATATTGCGGTCGCAGGGGGAGAGGGTGAATGGGTTCTGTTTGTGCGTGGCGAACGCGTTGGCAAGATACCCGAGTCAGAAGCGATAGAGCGAATTGTTGAATTAGTCAAAAATTGGACGTGCCAGTAATAGTAAGGAAGGATTGAAAACGTGATTCGGATTCATTTGATTGTAGTTGCGAGTATCGGGTGCTTATCGATTGTGCAGGCAGAGACGAAGCTGACACCCTTAAAAACAGGTGGTGGACGTTCCTTGGAGTCGATAAAGGCTAAGAAGGCGCCGCAAGTATCTTTGCCATCGTGGGGTCCGTCCCCAAAAGAAGAAACACCGCCTGCACCTGTGTTTAGTGGTTCCAAAAGCGGGTGGGGGATTGTCAATGAAGTGTGTGCCTATTATTCTCTTGAAGGACATAATATGGGCAAGTTGCCGGTTGGAACGATGTTGACCTATTCAGGTGTTAAGCAATCCACGAAAAGTTTTGTTTTGATTTCCAAAATTCAGCGTCAGGAGAAAACGTGGGAAGGACCGTTTCTCATTGAGGCATCGGATGTGGTGATCTATCGTGGCGAGTTGGAAAAGATGCCTGATAAATTGATGGGTGATTTAAAGGCCTATTATGTGATCAAGGGACAGATTGCCGACCGCAAGGATCAAATAGAGGAAAAGACGCTATCTCTCAATCCACACTTCGATACGGCGAAACTTTGGCAACAACGCTATGCTGAGTCTATTGAAAAGGCAGGGAAGATGGAGGAGAAAGCCAATGTATTGACGGGATCGGCAAAAAGCAACATGCTGGATGCGTTGCGTTCGCTGAAATATGAGCAGACTCGCATTAAGACTCAGGCGGATAATGAAGCCATGAATTATAAGGCTTGGAAGGATCAGCACCCGATTAATCCAGCTCTCTTTAATAACGATGCCGAACTTAAGGTATTGCAAACTCAGTTGAAAGAAGCCAAGGCGAAAATCAAAGACATGGGGGTTGAGTAACAAACATTTTTTTGCTTAATTTCGTACGTATGCATACCTATAAAATTGCTTTGATCATTGAGAAATCGCGCGCGTACGGGCGTGCAATTTGTGAAGGTATCGCCGCCTATGCTCATCAGCAAGGCAATTGGGAGTTGCATCTTCTTGATGAGATGAGTACAGATAAAGCGCTTAGACAGTTAAAGGAAGTTGATGGCGTTATTGCGCGAATCCTCAAACCCAAGACCTTGGCAGCGTTACGGACACTGAAGGTCCCGATTGTTGATGTGTTTGGGGGCGAGCGCTATTCGGAAATTGGTCTCGTTGACAGTGATCATCAGGCTGTTGGGCGTTTGGCGGCTGAGTGCTTTTTGATGAGGCGATTTCAGAGGTTTGCCTTTTGCGGATACCCAGGCATCCATTTTTCGGATTTAAGAGAAAAGGGTTTTGCGGAAAGTGTTGAAGCGAAGGGGTTTTCCTGCCATCGATTCCCAATGACATTGGAAGATGTGCGGTCGCTGACGGAGCGCATTATTCGTCATGAAAAGATTGAATTGGATGAACATCGGAAACAATTGGCGCAGTGGTTAAAATTGTTGCCGAAACCGATTAGCATTTTTTGCTGTCACGATATACGCTCCTATCAGCTTGCAACACTGTGTAAACACCTTCACATTCGCGTACCCCAGGAGGTCGCCATTTTGGGTGTGGACGATGATCGTATTTTGTGTGGCTTTTCTTCGCCGATGCTGTCCAGCATTGACCCAGATGCCGTTGAAATTGGACGCCAAGCGGCAGAATTATTAGCGACGGCGCTGGCCAGTCAGGGTAAGTTTTCACGGATTGGAACTGCAAAAAAAATCCTATTAGTACCACCCAAACAATTGGTGGAACGGGCGTCAACCGAAGTCTATCCGCTGGAGCCAGCATGGCTTTCAGAGATCATGATATTTATACAACGCAATTATATGCGCAATATTAGTGCTGAGGATATTTTTAAACTTGCAAAGCGCTCCCATACGATTGTCGAACGGACCTTTCAGAAAGTCCTTGCGACAACTGTGCGAAAAGAAATTATCCGTGCGCGCATGGCCGAGTCGGCACGATTATTACAATCAACGGAACTCTCGTCGTGTAAAATCTCGGGACTGGTTGGTTTTACAAACCCCCAATATTTCAATCGCTCGTTTCGGGTTACCTATAAAATGACACCAGAGACCTATCGCAAGCAACGGAAGCTCGGTGAAACTGGACAAAAAGGTTAAGTTTTTGGTCAGAAAATGTATTAACAAACCGCCCGCATTCCGCTATACTTGAACTTCATTAAATAGCAGGGGATTTCCCTGGAAAGGAAAGTATGAGTTTGGTTGATGATTTTGTCGCGATGTCGCATGCCGCAGGCGCACCTGAATTGGATGCTGTGATATTAGGTGAAGGCAATACGTCTGTACTTGCTACAGATGACACATTTTATGTGAAGGCGTCTGGATGTAATCTCTTGACGTTAGGGGTTGAGCACGCTGTCCACCTGCGTCGTGCACCTTTGATGGCCTTGCTGGAGAAAGATACGGTTAGCGAGCAGGAGTTGCAGGAAACCTATAAGCTTGCGAAAGTGGATGAAACGGTCAAGGCACGTCCTTCTGTAGAGGCCATCTTTCATGCGCTCTTACTTGGATATCCGAACGTGAAGGCTGTGGTGCATACGCATGCCACGGCTGTCAATTCGTTGACCTGTAGCAAGGGATGGCCGACTGTGTTGGCTGGCCGGCTTTGTCCTGACGAAGCTGTTGTGCTTGGACCTGATTCCGTCTTGGTCGAGTATGTGGATCCGGGCGTAGTTTTGGCGAAGTGTATTCGGACGGGCGTGGATGCGTATATGGCTAAGTGGGGTCAGTTCCCGAAGGTTATTTATATGCAGAATCATGGTGTGATTGCGCTGGGTGCGAATCCAGCGGAAGCACTGAATGTGACACAGATGGCCATTAAGGCCGCCCGGTTGCGTCTGGGTGCGTTTCAAGCCGGTGGTATCAATCCGCTTTCGCCCGAAATCGTCTCGCATTTGCTCGGACGACCGGATGAAAAATATCGTCAACAATTGTTGGCGGGCAAGTAACATGTCGCAGGGGCTGATCGTTATATCCGCCCATTTTTAAAAAAAGGAGTTATTGATGAATCAAGATCCTGTATTAGGAACCATGATATTTGTGCTAGGCGGCTTGGCCGGTGCAATTTTTACATTGCCGTTCAAGAAGGAAAAGGGATGGGCGTGGGAAAGTTATTGGATGATCTATGCAATCGTTGCATTGGTTATTGCGCCAATCACACTTGCATTCGCGACCGTTCCGAAGCTGTGCAGCGTTCTGATGAGTGCGCCGCCGAAAGAAATGGTTTATTGTTATCTCTGTGGTGCGGCCTGGGGCTTCGGTGGGATTACGTGGGGCTTGATGATCCGTTACCTGGGTGTCGGATTGGGCTTGGCCATTGGTTGCGGTATTTGTTCGGCAGCCGGCACTTTGGTCCCCGAGATCATTAAAGGGACGTTCATGAAGTTGCTGGAGTCAAACGCGGGTATTGTCTCGCTCGTCGGCGTTGGCATCTCTATCATCGGCATCGTGCTGGTCGGTATGGCGGGGATGTCGAAGGAGAGCGAACTTCCAGAAGAGGTGAAGAAGAAGGCGGTTGCAGAGTATAACTTCAACAAGGGTATCTTGGTGGCCATCTTCTCGGGCCTTGCCAGCGCAGGGCTCGGCTTCGGCTTGAAGGGCGGGGCTAGTCTCTCCAAGCTGGCACTGGAGAATGGAGCCTCTTCGGCATGGCAGGGAATGCCGGTCTTGGTGGTCTGTCTGCTGGGTGGTTTCACCGTGAATGTCATCCTCTGTATCTTTTATAACTTGAAGAACAAGACAGCAGGTGATTATTTCAGGAAGGATGTTCCTGGATTTATGAATTTCCTCTGGGCGGCTTTGGCCGGTGTCTTGTGGGTTTGCCAATTTGTGGCGTTTAAGACGGGCGAACCTTTGATGGGTAAGCAGGGGTATGTCGGCTGGGCAGTGTTGATGGGCAGCACCATCATGTTCAGCGGCGCCCTAGGTGTCTTGTTGGGCGAGTGGAAGGGAACAAGTGCGAAGACCCGTATGATGCTGTGGGTCGGGCTCTTCATTTTGTTGATTTCAGCGGTGATCGCTGGATACAGTGCTAAACTTGCAATTTAAATTCACGTGTCTTCATGAGTCATTAAAAAAAAGGAGAATGAGAATGAGTACAGTACAACGTTATGAATCGGCGAAGGAACTCTACGCCAAAATGGGCGTCAATACTGACGCGGCATTGAAGGAACTCAAGAAAATTTCCATCTCGATGCACTGCTGGCAGGGCGATGATGTCTCTGGCTTTGAAAACGCAGGATCCCTCACAGGAGGCATTCAGGCAACGGGCAATTACATGGGTAAGGCGCGTACACCGGATGAGCTGATGGCTGACATTGATAAGGCGATGAGCCTGATTCCTGGCAAGCATCGCGTGAATCTCCATGCGAACTATGCTATTTTTGAGGATGGCAAGAAAGTGGATCGCGACAAACTGGAGCCTAAGCACTTTCAGCGCTGGGTTGATTTTGCTAAGAAGCGCAAACTCGGCCTGGATTTCAATCCGACCATGTTTTCGCATCCGAAGGCTGATGGATTGACCCTCTCGCACGAAGATCCCGCAATCCGCGCCTTCTGGGTTCGCCACACAAAGGCCTGCATCAAAATTGCCGAATATTTCGCGAAAGAATTGAAGACGCACAGTGCTTTGAATATCTGGATCCCGGATGGATTCAAAGATGTGCCATCTGATCGCATGTCTCCTCGCGCCCGTCTGAAAGCTTCATTGGATGAGGTCTTCAAGATGAAGTTCGATCGCAAGAACGTTCTCGTGACCGTTGAATCAAAGCTCTTTGGGATTGGCGCAGAGAGTTGCACAGTCGGCTCGCATGAGTTCTACATGAATTATGCGGCAAAGAACAATGTGCTTTGCTTGCTGGACAATGGGCACTTCCATCCGACAGAATCCGTCGCGGATAAAATTTCCTCGATGCTCCTCTTTTCGGATAAAGTTGCTTTACATGTTTCGCGCCCCGTGCGGTGGGATAGCGATCATGTGGTGCGGTTTGACGATGAAACCCGTTCAATCGCAGAAGAGATCATAAAGAACGGTTCAGATCGCGTTGTACTCGCGCTTGATTATTTTGATGCAAGCATCAACCGCGTCGCGGCCTGGATCCTTGGTATGCGCAACATGCAGAAGTCGCTTCTAGCCGCCCTCCTGTTGCCCAAGGCAAAGCTTGCTAAGCTACAGAATGAGCGCCAGTTCACGGAGATGCTGATGCTTCAGGAAGAGATGAAGACCTATCCGATGAGCGACATCTGGGCGATGTTCTGTGAGCAGGCGAAGGTGCCTGCAAACGAAGGATGGTTTGACCAGATCAAGGCGTACGAAAAGGACGTCCTTGCTAAACGTGTCTAAGGAGTGGCTACATGCAGGTACATAATTGCCAATATCTTCCTGTTTCAAACCAGCAGAAGAGTTGGGGATTGTACCTGCAGGGTTGCGGACGGTCGCGCATACTTGCAGATGCGCAGTATCCAGAGTCTGGACATCCTGACGGGTATGCGTTTGATTGGAAGAAAGGACGCGTACTCAAGGATTTCCAGATACTCTATCTCTCCGAAGGTCATGGCGTTTTCGAAAGTGCAAAGAGCAAATCCCAAATCGTAGAGGCGGGAATGCTCTTTGTTCTTTTTCCCGGGGTGTGGCATCGCTATAAGCCAAGCCCGCGTACAGGATGGGAAGAAAACTGGATTGGCTTTTCTGGTGCGTTTGCGCCAAAGCTTATGCGATTTATGCTTCCGGAAAATCCAGTCGTACGATTAAGTGACTCAGCAATCTATGAAGTGATCCTTCAGGATCTGATTTCACGTGTGATGGAGTCGCCCATGGATCGTCCCTTTTCAGATGCTGGCGTTGTGATGGAATTGCTCGGCCATATTCGTGAAGGGCAGGTCATTCGGGGTGACGGAAACAAACACGGCTTAAAAATCCGGCAAGCGCAATCCTATATTTTGACGCATGCGACGGAACGCATTGACTTTGAAAAGCTCGCTCGCCAGTTTGGCATGAGCTATACGAGCTTTCGCCGTAGCTTCAAACAGCATACGGGCGTGTCACTGGCGCAATTTCACATTGATGTTCAACTCAAGCGCGCTGCGCGCTGGCTGGAGTCCTCTGAGATGACCTGCCGTGAAATGGCGGATAAGCTCGGCTTGGGTACACCAGAATATTTTTCCCGCCTCTTCACGAAACGCATGGGGTGTTCGCCTCGCGCGTTTCGCACAAAAATGAAAAAATAAAATGATGAGATAGCGGGGGCGTAATTTTCCAGTACTCGGAGATTCTAACATAAGGTGTGGCAGACATTTCTGCGGAAGCGACACACATAGATATCGCTTACAGGAATAAGTTCATGCTTCCATCCGATACGCTCCATAGCGGCAACGAACGTCGGCAGGTTGTCACGGCCGGGGTCAGAAATGATTGCTTCTCCATTCTGTGTGCAAAGCGCATCAATGGCACAGACTAGTGCAGGTATGTGACGTGTCTCATATAGTAAGTCACTTCCGATGACGAATGGAGCGCATGCGGGGGTCGTCTCTTTATTTGAGGCTGAAAGAAAAAGAGTCCAATCCAGTTGCTGATAAGTAAGATCAATCTTGTTTTCTTTTGCGTTATGCAACAGCCACTCGCCGGTATCCGGATGGAAGTCTGTTGCATGTACAATCGCGCCAAGCTTTGCAGCAAGGATGGAGGGTAACCCGAGTCCGCACCCCAGTTCAATCACGTTTGATCCTTTGAGCGTTTTACGCTCGTGCCACAGATAGTCTGCCAGTCCACGCGCTGCAGGCCATAAGATTGCGTAGTAGGGGATGCCATCGACAGTATGGGGTGCTTCCTGTGCAGCACGGTCTAGCAACGCATCCAAATCAGGCGGGGTCTCTATGATGATAGAAATATCTCCGATTTGTATGGTCTGTCGACCTTGGGGTGATACGGGATCAGACTTCACTTGCTCTCTTTTTCTGCGACAAGGGTTCGTGCGGAAGGATGCGACAGAAGACGATTGTACTCCAGCAAGGCTGGATAGAGTTGCGCAGGGACTTCACCGCTATTGCGTGTCTGAGTTTCGACTACGCGCACCATCATACGTCCATCAGCACGTTTCGATGTTGTCAGATCAAGGGTGAACGTCCCGAGACCGCATGGCAGATCCCATTTTCGAGAGGGCGGCAAAATGGGAAACGTTGTGTAGCCACGTGGCAGGATGATGACGCACTCACTTGTCGAAGAACCTTTTTCGCCAAAAAACAGAGGATTTTCGCGTGCATCACCGCGTAATCCGAAAATTGTTTTCGAGAGACTTGGTATAAGGAGCGTCAATGCTTTATCGTCCATAATTGCGTAGTTGGGTGCTTTCACGCTGTAGGTCAGCACGCCTGGGTAAGAGAGCGTGTCCGTATGAAGGTCGGAAGTTGCAACCGCAGATTTTGAAAGGGCTTCGACCATTCCAAGGGTGTGGCGTCTCAGGTCCTCGGGCAGCATTTCTGAATAGTTTTTGCGGAATATGCCAACGGAGGCACCCGTTATCCAATTCGTAATCGAAATTTTGGCAGTGCCTTTTTCGTCAAGATCGATGACCATGAGGTTACGAGACAACGGCTGGAATTGTTCTGGAACCTGAATGGTTTCAATCTTTCCCTCTAATGTTAAGCAAGGAGCTAAATGGAATGCGGATGTACCGGGTTCATCGTATTGATCCCCCGTGTTCAAGTAATAGGTGAGACCTTTGATACGCACGCGCACCAGTGCGTGATTGAAAGTATGTCGTATGGGATTGTCATGACGCGGCTGGGAATATTTTGGATAGCCTGTTCTGTCGTCTGATGCTAAGATGATTTCCGAATCGAGTCCGACAGCATCCAGCATTTGATTGAGAAGAATGGCGCGATCCATAATATGACCGTATTGACTTGTTAAGGTTTGGTCAGGTGTTGAAAGACAGGATAAAGGCAAGTCCATGAAGGAAACACCGGAGGGACGAATCGTGCGCAAAACAGTGTCGCGGACCGCCTTCATTTTTTTGAACGAATCAGATTCGCCTTTGACGAGCGTCTTCGCAAGTTTGCGGGCAAGCTTATTACCGCTCGACACCTTTTCAATGGCCGCTTCGAGCTCCTCCGCAAAAGAATCCCACGCGCCGAATGACAGAAAGAGTTCGGGCTGAAAGAAGTGCCAAGGAGGTGTCGATTCCTCGGGACGGATCAGTGGTGGTTTGATGACATTCCAACTCCATGTGATGGATGTTTTATTTGTTGAGGCGGTGAATCCAATCTTATCACAGTTGAATTGTTGGAGCTTGGGCGACATCGTTTTTGGGAAGGTTATGCGGTAAGTATCGCTTCCAATGGGTTCTGTGCCGCCAAAGCTCTTTGACTGACTATAAAATGGCATCTTGGTTTGCGTATACCGCGTGGTCACCGTAATGACGCTACCCGTCTCTACCCCTGGCAGATTCACCACGAGTATTTTCCCGGCTGGATAACGCGGTGCAGAGGCTGACCATGGCGCATCCATGATATTCATCTCTTTGGGTGTGATAACATATACAACGCCTGTTGTATTGGAGACCGTGGCAGAGACTATTTCAACCTCCTGCCAGCTTGGGTTGTAAGGGAGTTTGAGTTCGGCCCCATTCTTTTTTCCCGCGTAGGTCAGGATGCGCGACGAACAAATGTTGGTGGTGAGCCAAGATGATTGTGATAACAGTATCACGTCGCTGATCGAATAAAGCGTTTCTTGGTCGGGGGACTCTTTAGCAAACGCCTCAAACAAGGGTCTGCGTCGCGAGTTTGTTTCCATTTCTTTCAACACCTGCTTCAGTAGAAGATAGTTTTCAGGTGAAAATTCGGGAGCAGTGATAAGATAGTCAAGCGATCCTTGTAGGACACCCTCTTTCAAGGATTGTGCTGTACTGTATTCAATCCCAGGTTTTTTGACTTTGAAATCGGAAGGTAAGACATAAGGCTTGCCGAGACTATCACCGATACGGATCGTAATGCGTTCCCGTAAGCCACAGGTGATTTGTGTCTCCATGGGATAACGGCGCTTGTCGAGCCCCGTTTCCTCAATGACAAAGTTGACATATCCAAGCGCTCCGCCGAGCCAGGGCAGACTTACTGTGTCAAGGCCGTGTCCGCGAATCGGATAGTTAGGTACACGTGTAGTGAGCTCAATTGATAGCGGTGTTTCCGTATCTTGCAAATTATCAGGCTTGATAACACATTCCAAGACTTCAGCGCCAGCCAGACGTGCCTTGAGAAGGCCTTCAAACATTTTACGACGCTGGTCAACTTTCTGCCGTAAAAGGGTTCCACGATAGGCATTGTCATTAATGCCGTCGAAGTCAAGACGTGTTTTCAATACAAGTGAGCCTGTCTTGTCAAGGGTTCCCTCTGTCTGGATGCGCATCAGATTCTTTTCTGCTGGATAGGCATCGGATGTCAGTAACCCTTCGCCGTCTGGACGTGCAACCAGATAACTGCGGTTACATAAATACGCCGGACACAGTTCGCGCGTGTTTTCGTCGGTTGGATCCATCAGCGTATAACCGCCACCGGGCTTTTCAACAGCGGTAATGGCGTGGTTGAAGTAGGGGGTGGGAACATCAGGGTCCATCTTTGCGCCGGCGTGAATCAAGACAGGATAACCCTGAATACCAGCCATCGTAAGCATGACCGCCAGCAAGGCAGCCTTGTCACGGCAGACGCCATAACGGTTCTTGAAGGTCATACCGACTTCATGGGGCTCATAGCCCGGTGCTGTGTCTTCAGTTGTAATTCCCATGTATCGGATTTCCTGCGAGACAAACTTGAAGATGCTACGGATCTTATCATCGCGCGTGAATGCGCCTTCAATCAACTTATTGACCATGGGTTGCATCCCGGCGTCTGTCTTCTTGAATGCAGGCTGGCATAGATTCCAATACCAGCGGGAAATATCGCGCCAGTCTTTTGTAGTGCTCAGCATGATCCGCTGCGCTACGGTTTGAAAGGGCGGCATATTGGGCTCGGGGAACATTTGCGGAACATGACGAACCCGCCAGAGATGGCACGTGCGTCCGTTGGGCAGCTTCGTTTCTGTATAGGTGACCGTATTGGAAACCGGGGCACGTAAAATCTTGTGATAAAGCGGAAGATCGGATGGCGCAGAGACTTCATAATCTTGTTTGAGAATTGGATTGTCGTATTCAAAGATTGAGATATCGCTCCACGCGTTAGGAACATACGCCTTCTTTACGATCCGGCAACTGACAATATGATACAGGTCGTTGATTTCGATTCCTGGAATCGCACAGGTCAGGACTTTATTAGCTGGGTCATAGATATTCATTCCCATTTGTCCTGGGTCTGTCATAATGCGCGAATAAGTGTCTACGTCAACAGTAAGTATACGTCCGTCAGGCTTGATGATCTCAGCGCGGTAAACCATCGACGTCTCATAATGCGTGTCAAATACCAGCGAGAACGAACTGCTTTCGCGACGCCCCTTTTCAGTTAACACCTTAAAGTATTCATCATCCCATGTTACGGATGTCCCATCCTTCTCGTAAACTTCCAGTACATGATTGTCAATCAACATACGGTCAGAGTCGATATACTTTTCCCGTGTCACACTTTTTGCAGATTCAATGACCGCGCGTGTATCCAGCAAGAAGGTTGAGGGTGGCTCTACGCCACTCGTGATGAGTGTTGCCAGAGATAATAAAGCGAATAGTCTCATTTTCATGTTCATGTCTTTCGTGTAAAGCGGGGTCAGTTTAGCTTATAGTGATTCATCAGAACGTCGTACGTCTCAGCAACCGTTCTGCCCCATGCGATGACGCCATCCTCATGTCCCGTCATAACCAGAATACCATAGGGGGTTGTGTGACTCTTCACAAGGCGTGCAATATCTCGTGCCATTTCAGGTGTCCCGTAAGCGGCATCGGGCGAGGTCGCAGGACACGTGCTCTTCAACAGTTTCAAGAATAATGGTTTGTGATGCACATGAATAACGCAATTACTCAATGCATTCGCCTGATACACAGCGTCATGGCTCAAGGTTTCGGCGGATGCTCGTATATGTCCTGTGCAAAAAACCTCATTATTGTCGATTGAACAGGCGTCTACCCTGCAATAATCGCTAAAATCTAAGATGCGTTTTCCACCGGTTGCTGTACCAGAGATGAAGAAAACATCCGTGCCCGCCTCCTTGATACTGACATTTCCAAAGCCGACACCCTCAGGGAGGATACCAATCATTCCTATGTCACAGAGTGCAGTTCGTACAGCATTCAGTTCTTGTAGTGCTTGGGGTACCTGAATGTCTGCTTCATTGAGGTGAACAGAAAACTTGATATATCCTTCGTTTGTCATAGCGTTGATATCTCGGCTTCATTTGCGGCACAGATGCCATGTTCACAGATAAGCCCCGTGATCAAGCGAGCAGGGGTTACATCAAAGCCATAATTACAGGCAGGTGTCGTTTCTGGGCAGATGCGCACACTTGCGAGGGTGCCATCGCTCTGCATGCCTGTCATCAGTCGAACTTCTTCAGCGTCGCGTTCTTCGACAGGGATTTCTGCAATACCGTCAGCCATTGATAAATCAAAGCTTGAAGCGGGCAGGGCAACATAAAAGGGGACTTGGTTATCTTTTGCGGCAAGCGCTTTCAAATAGGTGCCGATTTTATTGGCGACATCGCCTCTGCGTGTCACACGGTCAGCACCGACAATGACGAGGTCAACCATTCCGTGCTGCATAAGATATCCTCCCGTATTGTCAGCAATCAAGTGATGGGATACACCCTGTTCGCCGAGTTCCCATGCCGTCAGGCTTGCGCCTTGATTACGTGGCCGAGTTTCATCCACCCACACATGCACGGGAATGCCTGCGTTATAGGCGGCATAAATGCCGGCTGTTGCAGAACCGTAATCCACGAAAGCCAACCATCCTGCATTGCAATGCGTCAGGATGTTGACCGGCTCGCCTTTTTTACGTGCGGCAATGGCTTGGATGAGCGGCAACGTGTGTTCGCCAATGCGCTTGCAGGCGGAAGCATCATCGTTTGCGATCTTTCGGGCGACCTGCAACGCGACATCGACCCATTCGTTTTGTGATCGGCAGCGTGAGAGGGCTTCTAACTGCTGCTGGATGGCCCAGGAGAGGTTTACGGCGGTCGGGCGCGTCTTGATAAGTGTCTGGGCAGCATCCCTCATAAAGGCCTCTGCGTCATGTCTGGGAGCATTCCGCACTGCAGCGACCATTCCGTATGCTGCCGTTGCGCCGATGAGTCCGGCGCCTCGTATTTGCATATCCGCAATGGCTTGCCGAAAGTCTTCGACGCTGACAAGGTCAAGGATTTCAAGGCTATGTGGTAAGCGACATTGATTGATGATCTGGACAACGCCAGGCTCATCTTTCTTTTCCCAAATAGTGCGATAATGTCTACCCTGAATCTGCATGGCGTAAAAATGTACACGACTTGAGGCAGTCGGGCAAGCGTCCTTTTTGAAATTGCTTAAAAAATCATCATCCTGCAATTGACTTTCAGCAGAATATTTGGTTAACTACGCATCTCTTTTAACAAAAAGACCTTTTGGGGGTATAGCTCAGTTGGTAGAGCGCTTGAATGGCATTCAAGAGGTCAGGGGTTCAACTCCCCTTACCTCCACCAGTCTTCATCCCCAACCTGGAACAGGTTGGGGATTTCGCCTAGGCAGGCCAGTTATGGGCTGCCAAGCGAAACACGGAGTGTGAAGACTGCCGCGGCGTAGCGAGAGCGAAGCCGGGCTGATCGACAAGGTCCTCTATGACAAACTTCCATTACGTCTACATCCTGGTTGATTGCGCAACAGGCAGGCACTTTTATGTTGGACAAACCCGTGATCTGAAGGCCCGTCTTGCCGCGCACAACGGCGGTCAATGTCCGCATACAAGCAAATATAAGCCCTGGAAGATTCAGACGGCCATTGCTTTTGACACCGAGGAGAAGTCAACAGCATTCGAGGCATACTTGAAGTCGCATTCCGGCCGCGCCTTCGCCACCAAACATTTTTAAACCCCATGCAAACAGGTTGGGGATTTCGCCTAGGCAGGCAATCCGAGTGTCGCCTCACGGTTCTCGATCAGACGCTCCCGAAAGAACTCCTTGTCCTCCGCGTCGATAACATCCGCGAACGATTCGACCTCGCGGTTTGCGATGTTGTCCTCGGCCTCCACGACCTGCTGGACCAGCACGGCGTTTTTGTCCTGCTCCTCTGAAAGAGCAGCCTCAAGCTCCGCCACGCGTGCGGACAGTTCCTCGCACAGCGCCGGATAGTCAATAGTGTTTTCATCAGCCATATCAATCTCCTTTATAGAAACATGATGTCCCTCTACTAATAGCAAGATCGTCAGTGTTAATTCGGGCGAAATATGCTTTTTAGAATTCCATTCCATCCCTGTTGGGTATATAATGTCGGCATTACAGCAACCTTTTTTACGGGGTGAAGCTATGCGCTTGATCAGTGCCATATTGTTTATTTTGTTCGTTGCATTCCATTCGGATGCTGCCACTACAGTCGTTACCAACCAGCCGCCGCCTTATGCGGGATGGGAAACATCAAAAGACGTCCCCCTGCCAGGGATGCAAGCGGAAACGCGCTTCTTCAGGGCTGAAATCGCTTTCACAGCCACCGCGTCCAACAACGTGCAGATGGCGTTCGGAACGGATATTGATAAGGACGGACGCTTGCCTGCCGAGGAGACCTCCGCTACAGTCGGATGGGATCGTGGTGCATGGTTCATCCTTTCTGGCAACCTCCTCCAAAGATTCACGTGCGTCCCGCAG
>SESF01023432.1_pt1 | contig 31219 bp, 15 predicted proteins | sample 3171521 | NCBI WGS metagenome assembly SESF01 (sample SAMN10866945, study PRJNA518727) | freshwater metagenome | biome: subpolar coniferous forest; feature: holomictic lake; material: water; isolation source: holomictic Lake 227, 6 m and 8 m depth | place: Canada: near Kenora, Ontario | collected...
GGCCAGTGGCGGCCTCCGGTGTCGCGACAACCTCGCTCCGCGTCCGGGCGTGTGCTGCGGTGCCATCGGGCTGCGGACGCGGATGATGCGCCTCCGCGCGGGCGATGAATACATCAATACCGCGCATAGGCACATCCCCACATTCCTCGCCTGCGATGTCACGCATTCCACGCCTCTGCCGCGCCCGCTCGTCCGTCGCGCCCCCGTTCATCCGCTGGCCGGCTCTTTCCCAGGGAGCCGGGCTATTCTGCTGAGTACTATTTAAGTTTACTCCGCGCAAATGTTCGCTTTGCCGTGCTGTATCCAGTGTGAGGCAGGCTGATTGAACCCGTGCGGGTCCGCCGGGCCCCTATTTGTGCTCTTCTTCGCGGTTTTTGCGGAAGAATCTTATGCGCGGTACCGCCCTCCTGTTCCGGACTCCCCGTAAACGCCCGCAACAACATTTCAGGCAACGTTGAAGCCTGCTAAGCAGACTACAGGATGTCTTACTCTTATCTGTGGGACGAAGCCCAAGTCAATGAATCGGAAATGCGCCCATTCATCATAGATGAAATAAATCACGCCAGTTAGAAGGAGGGGAGGAGAGAAGAGCTAATAGAGATAGGCATTTCAGAAAGACTAAACGTTTACATCAGCTCAGAAAATGTGTCTTCATCCAGAAGACAACAGCGAATAGCGGATAACTACTCTCTAATGCATTTCAAATCAAGATGTTACAACTCCTCCCTCCTCCCTCCTACCTCCTCCCTCCTCCCTCGGGTGTTGATTCAACAAAGTTGAATCGCACCCGTTCTTTTACAGCTTGCGAGAGAGGGATGAAAAGGGGTATAGTAATCCTATGCATTTTTATGACAAAAGGAATCACGTTATGAGAAAAACTAAAGGGTTATTGACAATTCTAGTTGTAGGTATATTGGCAGGATGCTATGTACCCTCCATCCACCCGCTCTACACGGACCAAGATTTGATTTTTAATCCTGAGTTGGTGGGTCAATGGGTGGAAAGCGAACAAGGAAAGTCGCAATGGGTGTTTGCAAAGAAAGAGGAGAAGTCGTATGACCTTCGTATCACCCAGGAAGACAAGAAAGTATTCGTGTTTACTGCCCGTCTGCTAAAAGTCGGAGCGTATCACTATTTGGATCTCTTCCCAGATACTGAGGATACTACAAATAATGATTTTCTCCTTAAGAACATGTTGCCCATTCATAGCTTCATTCGTATTAAACAACTGACGCCCACGCTTGAGGTAGAGGTGATGAATACGGAGTGGCTGACGGAGTTTATTAAGAGTAATCCCAAGGTCATCAAACATGAAACGATGGTTGTTGGCAAAAAAGATGAAACGCTGACAGTCTTGACCGCCCAACCCAAAGAACTTCAAGCCTTCTTGATAAAGCATGAAAAGAGTGAGAAGGTCTGGAATAAGCTGAATTCGCTCAAGAAACATGCACCTGAAGTAAAAACGCCATAACGTATGAAAAAAAGACAATAAGGAATCCGCTTCGATGAAACATTTTATAAATGACGACTTTTTGTTGCAGAATGAAGCTGCACGTGAACTCTACCACGGCTATGCCAAGCAGATGCCGATTATCGATTATCATTGTCATTTATCGCCTGCAGATGTCGCGAAGGATAAGACATGGGAGAACATGACCCAGGTTTGGCTGGGTGGCGACCATTATAAGTGGCGCACCATGCGGTCAAATGGTATCGACGAACGTTTCATCACAGGGGATGCCCCGGACCGCGAAAAGTTTCAGAAGTTTGCTGAGACTATGCCGTATCTGATGCGTAACCCCATGTTTGATTGGTCGCATCTCGAACTGGCCCGCTACTTTGACTGCTTCGCGTTGCTGTCGCCAAGCACAGCAGATCTTATTTGGGAAATAGCGGAAGAGAAGTTGGCGCTGCCCGAGTTCTCTGCACGAGGATTTATGACGCGTAGCCATGTGAGACTTGTTTGCACGACCGATGATCCGTGCGATACGCTTGAACATCATGCCGCCGTAAAGGCTTCTGGGTTTAAGACACAAATGCTGCCGACATGGCGCCCGGACAAGGCACTCGCGATTGACCGTCCTGCCTTCTGGAATGAATGGATGGATCGTCTCTCCGCTGCCGCGAAGAGTCCAGTTAAGACGTATGATGACTTTGTGGATGCCTTGCAGAAGCGTCATGCGTTCTTTACGAAAAACGGATGTAAATTGTCCGACTATGGTATTGAAGCGGTCTATGCTGAAACGTATACGGAAGCAGAAATCCGCGCCATTTTTACAAAGGTCCGTGAAGGCGGGACACCCTCCGCAGCCGAGGTGCTCACGTTTCGTTCGGCAGTGCTGTTTACGTGCATGAAGATGGATGCTGAAGCCAACTGGAGTGTGCAGATCCATTACGGCCCCATGCGTAATAATAACACCAAGATGTTTAAGAAGTTGGGACCGGACACGGGCTTTGATAGTATCGGTGACTTTCAGACGGCGCAACCTATGTCCCGTTTGTTTGATCGGCTGGAGCAGGCGGATGCATTGCCGAGGACGGTTATCTATACGATCAATCCGCGTGACAATGAGATGGTCGCTACCATGCTGGGGAACTTCCAGCGTGGGCCGGAAGCCGGGCGGATGCAATTCGGCAGTGGCTGGTGGTTCAATGACCAGCGTGATGGCATGCTGCGCCAAATTGAATCCTTGTCGCAACTGGGCTTGCTGAGCCGCTTTGTCGGTATGTTGACCGACAGCCGCTCCTTCCTCAGCTATACGCGCCATGAATATTTCCGCCGGATACTCTGCAATATGCTCGGCACGGACATCACGGAAGGCCGCATTCCGAGCGATATTGCCTGGACAGGTGAAATCGTTAACGACATCTGTTCGCGTAATGCAGTGCGCTATTTCGGATTTGATGTGAAGTAGTGAGGGGAGTCCTGGGCGTATAGGCGCCTGCCACGCCGTAGCCTTGGCGTAGGAGGGTCCCCGCCTGTACACTAAATTAAGAGGGGAGTGGCTGGTCCGGCAGTTGCCGGACCAGAGAACAGGCGAGACGCCTATTCGCCCAGCAACGTTTGACCATTAACTGTTGGCAGTTGGGGTTACAACGGATTTTCATATTTTAAGGGTTACGAGAAATGTTCAGCAATAGACACTATGCGCGTCTTGTAATTACAGCAGGTGTTTTTTGTTTTTTATATAGTTTGATTGCCTGTTTGCCGGCCTCCGTGTTTGATCTGATTTTTTGCCGGATGCCGGCGTGGCTGGCTTCTCTCTATTTAGGTTCGACCTGTGACGGCACTGCACTGACTCTTTGTTCGGGGCGAATACTGACGGTTACGCCTGCATGTGGAGGTTCTGATTTCTTCGTCCTCGTCTGCTCCATGATCGCCTGGTATGCAATGGCTCCTGGAGGACTGCAACTAAATGGTGGAGCAACTTTTTTGCATCGAATGACACGAACCACACGAATCAGCGGCTCACCGAGACGGTTCGCCCTACCTCCTTCGTCTCAGTTAGTTGCCCCGTGCGAAGCCGGTAGGGCGAACCGTCTCGGTGAGCCGCAAAGTCCCAATAATAAGGCAATTCTTGAAACTATACGTGATGCTTGCATTTTTCTTTTTATGGCATGGGCATTCGTGAACGGGGTGAACAGTATGCGTGTGGTGCTCTCTGTCTGGACGCGTTTGGCCAGCGAAACATTGTTGCCGGAACGATTCGATGCCGCCGTTCACATGGTTAGTGGCGTGATGATTTTCTTTCCAGCGTTATTGTGTGTCTGGTGGCTATGCAAAATGAGAACCAACGAGGTAATTAATGAACGAGAAAATTGAGAATTATTTATTTCCTGAAATGTTCAAGCGTCGTTGGAGTGTTTTGTTTACCGCTGTCATCCCTTCGGTCGTGGCTTTCCTCGTGAATGCGCTGGCATTTTGGATACTGTGGGGTGAGATGAAGGAGCCGTCCCAGCATGGGTATTCGTGTGTACTACTGGCGACAAGTTTATTACCTGCGATTGTCGGACTGTTGACCTTGGGTCTTCGGCGAACGATTCATGGGCTTGTCCAGTTTGCAATTGGCCTCTGTTGTTTGGTACATGTCATTGCTTTTTGCTATCTGATCAGCAAGGCGCTGCCCAGTGATACGCCTCAATGGATGGTAGGGGACTCCTTCGGGCTGATCCAGTTCTCCACCATGGTGCCGGGTATGTTTATCACGTTGTGGCGTATTGCAAGTGTACGCACAACGCTTTCGCCTTTGAAAGATTTTGCGCTCTCGATTCTGATCACGGCAGTGGGACCTGGCCTTTTATATGCCTTTTCTATTGGGTGTCATCTTGTTTTTAATTTGTCACGTGAATCCCACAAGTGGTTTGATGTGTTCGTGAAGATGGTTGTCCCCGTCCTGCTGGTTGTCGCCCCTGTCTTCTTCTTTATCGGTCTGTTGCGCTGCCTGATGTGGGTACGATCCTACCTTGTGCAGAAAAGTCAGACGTATCAATCCCTTCAAATTGCTTATATCGGCGCGGTCGCGTTAGTATTTCCGATCGCAGGATTGTTGCTGAATATGTGGATTCCCTTTCCCGCCGATTTTCAAAATCCATGGCCTTATGTGCTGACTGTTATCAATGCAGTTGCGTTGATGCTTCCTTTGACGGGGCTGGTATGGTTTGATCGTATGACTCGTTTTGTCCGTTGGACGATGATGCCTTTTACCTTTTATTTCTTTATTGTTTTCCTGCCCTTTATGCCCTTTTCGCTCTTTGCAATTTTAGCCATGGGCACGGGTTTTCTGATTCTGGCGCCGACGTTGCTTCTGGTTGTGCATGGACAACAATTAAAGAGGGATATTGAGGAGGCGCGCAGTTGCAATTTACCGATGCGTGGTTTTTATCTGCGTTCGGTTTGCGCTCTGTTGATTTTGCCAGCCTGTTTTGTATTAAAGGCTGAGTATGACCGCTCGGTGTTGCATCGGACATTGAATTATTATTACTCGCGAGATGATGCCACGGATTCGCGGAGTCCAGTATCGCCGGGCGATGTGAAGCGAATCCTCAAAAATGTCCGGGCCTTCAAGGATGGCGCGGAAATACCTTATCTAACGAACTGGTACAACTGGCGCGTGTTTGACAATCTGCTCCTTCAAGATGAGAAGTATAAGGATCTGTGGCGTGCGTATGTCGATGACAACCCGCCGGATAAGCAAAAAGAAGAAATGTTTCGCAATATTTTCGGTGGTCTGTTTGGAGGACGCACACGCACGCCTGGCACGCGTTTGGACTGGGAAGCGAGGCGCGTGTCGCGGAACGTCGAGCTTACCCATGTGCTGACCTCGTCTGTGACAACGAACAACGAAACGCATGTCTCCTTGAAACTCTCCGTGACCTCACGCGATAACAATGGGCAGTCGGAATATGAAACGCTGATTCAGTTGCCGGCATCTGCATGGGTGGCAGGACTAAAGCTCAAGATTGGTACAAACTGGGTTGACGGACGTATTGTGGAACGCAAGGCAGCAGGGTGGGTGTATCGTCAGATCCGCGATTCACGGCGCGATCCTGCCTTTCTGCGGTACGAGGGGGAGAACCTGCTGAAGTTGAGCGTCTTCCCTGTGCTAGCAAAAGAGACACGTGAAGTTGAACTGAAGGTGGTCTTCCCGTCCGGCTTTGCTGATGCGCTCACAATTGGGAACCGTCGGGTGGAGTTGTCCACAGACGGCATCGTGAATCAGATGGCGTATGCGAATGGCGTCCTCGTTGCGTCTACGCGATCGACACCTCTTCAAAAGCCAGTGTGGAAAGAGGAGGGCGCGTATGTCATCCTTGATTGCTCGAAGGGACAGCAATGGACAGACGAAGCATTAGTCAAAGCCTTTACGCGCTTGAAGGATGAGTTGAAATTACGGGTACGGGCAATCGTTTTTGCAAACTATGAGACGCGCGTGCAGTCCGTGACAGAGATCGAACCCTCTCTGCTGGCCTTGCAGAGTCAGAAGATGATGTTGCCTGAGCGTGGTGGGCTCGATTTAGATGCGGCCATACGCCGCAGCGCCGCTCATATTGCGCAAAGCTTTACGCTGAGTCCGGATTCGTGGCGGGTCCCTAAACTGGTGCTCTTACGGAATAAAATGCCTGTGGTCACTGCACCGAATAAATATCGAGCACGGAACAACCCGATAAAGGAGACCAAAAAGCTATTGTTGGTTCCAAAGGTGAAGGCGCAGTCTGTGCGTGTTGCAAATACATGGGTACCGATGTTCCCGACCTCCTTGACTGTGCTGGTGATGGATAAGACACCATCTGAAGAAAAGCTTTTGGAAGGTGCTCCGCAAGTGATAATGCCGGTTGATGCGAAGCAGTATATTCCTGTTGCTGTTGGGGAACATGTTCAATGGCTATCGGTTCTGGGTCAGAAGGCATGCGTGTTTACAGGTTTTGACGGCGACTCGGGCGTCCCAGTCAAGGCACAGGTAAAAGTTTGGGATTCAGAGAGCGCACAGTTTGTACCGCCTGCGCACGGCTTGTTCATGCCGTGTACAGGTACGTGGGCGCAAGGCGCATTAGCGTGGCAACTCCAGACTCAACTGCATCTCAATCCCAGCCAGGATATGTTGAGGCGCGGAATTTTAAAACAAAGCAAGACCAGCGCTGTCGTGACGGATATAGGTTCCTATATCGTTGTTGAAAACAGTGCGCAGTGGAAGATGCTCGAGTTAAAACAGATGCAGACGCTTGCCGCGAATGCCGCGTTGGACACGGTAGAAGCGTCCGCGCCTTCAATGGCCATGCTGCTGCTGGGGTTAATCGTGTTTATTGTCGCTCGCCGGCTGTATAGAGGATACAATTTCAATAAATAGGTGATGATGAATTACTGGGCGTATAGGCGTCCTCGCCTGTACAGCGAAGCCTGCTGTATAGGGCTGGTCTGGTAGTCGCCAGACCAGTGAACAGGCGGGGACCCTCCTACGCCAAGGCTACGGCGCGGCAGGCGCCTATTCGCCCAGCAAGGCTCCCCCCATCATTCTAGTTGAAAGTAATTTATGATAACAAAAAATTTGTTTGAAAAATTGACGGCGCAGTACCATGCGTATGTGGACACCTTTCGTGATGCGGATGGTACACTGCCGATCATGATGAAATTGAAACTGGAGCATACGCTTCGGGTAGTCGAAGATGCGCGGCGCGTGATGGTGGGCGAGGTGTGGGGGCCAGATGATTTCCAGCTCGGTGAAGCAACTGCACTGTTGCATGACACCGCACGCTATTCACAGCTTAGAGATTATCAGACATTTAAGGATAGCGACTCCTTTGATCATGCTGCGCAGGCCGTAAAAATTATTCATGAACAGCAGTGGCTGAACGAATTGACAAAGGAAATACGGGAGGCGATATTGATTGCAGTCGCTGTTCACAATAAGCGGGATGTGCCAGAGGCGGTCAAGGGTAAAGCCCAACAGTTGTCCTGGCTTGTGCGTGATGCGGATAAACTGGATATTTTGCATTTACTGGAACAGGCTGTTCTGGATGGCACACTGGAACGCAATCCAGAGATCGCATGGGGACTTCAAATGAAGGGCGCTCCGTGTCCAAAGATGATTGAAGCAGTCGAGCAAGGCAGGACGGTCAGTTACGATTGGATCCATTGCTTTGCAGATTTTGTGCTCATACAGGTCGGTTGGATGAATGGCGGGTTTCAGTACCAAACATCTGCTCGACTTGTGCTCGAACGCAAGGCTTTAGAGTTTAGGGAAGCGTTCTTGAAAACATTATCAGAAGACCACACAGGCATCATCCGATGCTGTAGGGCCGCACGGAAATGGCTGGAGGAGAAGTGTGGGGAGAAGTTCTAAAGTTCGAGCCGGCTTCGCAGAGAGCTACGCCGAGCCAGGGAAGTTCTAAAGTGCTAAAGTGAAACTTCTTAATCCGGTCAACACCGTCAATCCGGTCAATACGCTCACTCAGTCACTCAGTCACCCGGTCACCCAGTCAAAATAATTTTTAGCATCCGAAATACGCGCCTACGCGAATACGTCTACGGCGGACAGGCCGGGAATAAACTGCCTGATAACTTTTTCAAATGGCTAGTCGTAAGCCTGGGAGTATAGGCGTCCTCGCCTGTACACGAAGCCGGATGATTATGCGGGTCCGGCAACTGCCGGACCCGTGTACAGGCGCGGACCCTCCTACGCCAAGGCTACGGCGCGGCAGGCGCCTATACGCCCAGCAAGGCATCCAACCTCATCATTCCAACATTCCAGTTGAAGTTACCGGCAAGACCTACTTTTTTTCTGTCCTTATTGGCAGGATCGCAAAGGTGTGAGCGACGGGCTTGCGGCTCTCTAACGTCTTCTGCTCAAATTCGGTACTCTGTTTGAGGTAGTCATTATACTTGGGCCAGTTTTTAATGTAGTTGAGCGCCATTCCCGCATTGTACGCCGTCTTATCCTTGAAGCTGTCGTAATGAGCCTGCAAGGCTACTGGATTATCGACGTTAATCTTGTAGTAACTGATCATCCAACGCCGTGTGTTCAGCAGGCTGCGCGCCTGTACCTCTGCATTCCGACGCTGTTCGTTGAGACTTGCCACGCCTTGGGCCTGCTTGAATTGAGGTGTCGCCTCGTTGAAGCCGAGATTGATGCCCTGCGCTAACTCCTTGGCGGTATAGTGTCCTGCAGCGGTTCCGTCGATCTGTAGCACGTAGCTTCCCTCGGTAAGTCCGTTCACGGAGAGTAATTCTTGATTCAAATCTTTTTCAATCGGAATCATTGCCAACATGCTCTTGGCTCCAGGATCGATCGGGAAGGGGAGAGCCTTTTCTAATACGGTGAAGGTCACACCGTTATCCTTTTTCGCAATGGCGGTCACCTCGGCGTTAATGCTCTCCGTGGCGCGACTCTTTGTAACATCCACGGCTACTTTCGACACGATGGCGGATACGCCTTGCGTCTTTAAGAATAACCACGCCATCATCAGTAAGCCCTGCGCACCCGGATGTACACGGTCGCCGCCCACAAGGGTATACTTCGGATCTTTCTTCTGCTGTTCCAGATTGAACGTGGTCATGGGTCCATGAAAATCTACCACCGTGGCATTGTTCGGTGTTGCCAAATTCCGCACGATCTCTGCACAGCGTCCCAGTCCGTCGTTACAGCCCGGCTGGTTGTTCTCCCTGTCGAGTAACACGGTCTGATCGAACGGAGAGGGGGTAATAAAGTAGAGCTTCGGCTCTTTCGCTTCAGCACGGATGCGGCCGACAAGCTTTTCCATGTTGGACTTGTAACTATCCAGTGCCTGCTGTTGTGCTGCTCGTTTTTTTTCGTCTGGGTTGGCTACATAAGCACCGCGGTTCACATCGTTCATGCCGAACATCACGGCTACAGCATTTGGCTTCTTATCAATGACGTCATCCTGTAAACGTCCCAGTGAACCACCTGCGCTGTCGCCCGAGCGGCCAGCGTTCACAAAGCGGATCGTCCAACTGGGAAAGCGTGTCAGGTAATAGTTGTAGATCATATTCTGATAACGACCACCGTTTGTGATGCTGTCCCCAAGAAAACAGACCGTATCCCCGTCGTTGAATAACTCGGCACGCGCCAAGTTCCCAGCAACCAGAACCGCACCCATGATAACCCCAATCCATGTCATGTTTTTCATCGTTTTTCTCTTTTCTTTATTTTATTCGTTTTACGGTTTCAACAACATCAGCGGCCAGCGTTCTGGATGACCGTCGCATGGCAGACCGAGTTCCGTTGATGTGCTCAGTCCCTTGACATTCTGCCAATTATCAGCGTCATGATCGTGGACGTAAAGGCCGCATCCGAAAAGAAACCCGGGCTTGAGAACGATCGGCTCGATATAGCGCTGGGCAAACGTGACGGTCATGACAAAGCCTTTGCCGGTGCGACGGTAATCGCACGCGATCTTTCGTGCGGCTTCCTCTTTGGTTGCCATGTTGACGCCGTCAGCGAGTTGGTGATATACCTCACGGAAACGGCGGACAACGCCCGCGCCGGTCTTCGCATCTTTGGGCGGTGCAAAATCGTAACGGTAATCGTCATTGTCGAATGTCTTCGACGGATTGGACCGTCCATTAGCACCTGTGTCCAGATAGACCTCCAGTGCGCCATCGTATTCCCAGAGGCGCTGCTCGGCCTGAGGTTTTGCCCAGCGGTCTGGAAAAACGAGAATCGTGTCGTCTGTCACTTCAAGCCGCAGATAAAGGTTGTTCTTGTCCCATGCCATCTTGAAGCTGGCATCGTGGTCGCCGGGCTTGGGATTACTTGAAGCGCCTTTTCCCAGATTACGGTTGGTCATCGCGATCGCTGGGATGGTCTCCCAGCTCGGTGGGCCTTCGGTGTGGGCGACATAAAAATAGTCCATCCTCCATTCGCCAGCGAGGGATTCGCCGTTCTCGGGCGTTAGGCGGTAGACGACATCCCAGCGGTGCATTGTGTTTCCGGATGAACCGTTGTCCGAGGTCGGAATCGCGAGCGTCGCTTCGCCCGTGGGCGGAAGGGTATAGGGGAGCTTGTGCCCACTCACCTCCAGAACACCTTTCTGCTTGCGGCCTGTCAGGTTCTTGATCTTCGCCGTGATCGTACCGTCGAGCCGGGGCTCGAAGGAAACCGTAAGCGAGGACGCGCTGTCGTCGGGTTCGGCTTGCTGCAGAGCTTTAGCAAGTTTCTTGACGTCTTTCGCTTTGATGAACAGCGGGGCAGGCGTTAGAACCACTTTGGTGTAACCGGCTTTATCCGTTGAGGCGGAACGCGGGTTGCCCATGAAGTCAACAAATTCGACGGGTTGGCCGAATTTAACCGCCAGTACCGGACATTTGCGCAGGCCGTTCTCAACGTCAGCCTGCGTCGTCCAGATCGGTGCGAGGCCGGTGCCGTCTGGCAGACGGAACGCATAACCGCGAATGCCTGCGGCGGGCCGGATGTCTTCCGTGAAAGCGATGTCGCCCATCAGATGACCGAGCGTGTTGACTGCTTTGCAGAGGACGATGGGTGTGAGGTGCAGGTCCATGAACGGCTGAGAGACCCAGATATTTGCGCACTGAACGCGAGGCCAGTACTTCATGCAGATCATGTAAAGTCTCATGGCGGAGGAGGCTTGGACAAATTCGCGGTTGCCAAAATCATACGTCGGTTTGCCCGACTGATAGGCGTCGTAACACGGTCCCGCATCCCATGCGGGAACGAGGGTTTCCGGGACGTTGAAAAATTCCGTGAACAGGATGGGGGTCTCGTTGCCATAGCCGTAGCGTTTGCCCTGCTCGATGAGTCGCGCGGCTTCTTCGTCCAGGTCTGAGGTGGAGAGCGAACCCTTGTCGATAGAACCGTAAGGATGCACGGAGAGCGCGTCGTACTTGAACCCTGCGTCGTGGGCGGCCTTCAGGTAGCCCTCGTAGGGTTCAAAGCCGCGGAGCAGACTGTAACCCGACGTGCCGCTGGTGGGTGTGCAGCCAATGCCCAGCCGATGTGCCGCACGACCGACCGCTGTCTGCAGCTTGACGTAGTCGGCGAACCGTCCGCTGCCCGGATAACGCGAGCTTTCCTCTTCGTTCCCGTAGGCAGTGTAGGGGAGCAACTCTTTGTCCACCTTGGAGAGTGTCTCGTAGGCCTTATCCTCGACATACTTGACTACTTCGGGTGTGATCGCCTCCAGCTCATACATGTCGCGCTCCTTGGTCCACCACGGTGTCTCTTCGGGTTTGCGGTCGCGGAGCAGGTAGCCGGAAATGGATGTCTGCGCATTGATGATTTTGTATTTTTTCAACAACCGTCGTCCTTCGGTTTCGCCGGTGATGGTATCCAGGCCTGTCCAGGACGTGCCGCCCCAGCCCCATTCCATATACTTGCGGGCCAGATCCTCGCCGCGCGACACGCGGTAGCAGTCGCCCACCAGGGTGCCGATGAGTTTATGGGTCGGCTGGGTGTTGTCCAGTGGTTTCATAAGCGAAAAGCGATAGAACTCGTAATAGGGTTTGACACCTGACACGCGGTATTCCGTCTGAACAGCGAACACGCCAGTACCGAACTGAATAGCGGTGAGCGGTAACTTGACAACTTGCTTTCCCGCTGTGCCGATCGTCACCGGAAGCGTGACAGTATAGAGAATTTCTCGAAACGGATTTCGGATCGTCACGATCACGTCGCCGTGTGTGTTTGGTTTGCCAACGAAAATAAACCCAGCATTCATCGGTTTGCCTGGATGTAGATCGTTATCCGGGTTCGCTGTGACAAAGTTGCCTTCGATGGGTGAGCAGACAAATTCGGTCGGCTGATTGCCTTCCTCTAATTGGAGGCCGTCGACAAGTGTTTCCTGCCCAGAAGAGAGGTTCACTTTCAGCCCGGCAGCATCTGCCACGAAGACCCGATGATAACGCACCCACTGGTCGGTGATCTGGAAGTGCGACGCTTTGTTTTCAACATCGCCCCAAGGTGCGGATGAGATTGTACCGCCGCGCGCCGCGTTGGAGAGTGCGACGGAGAGGCCACCTCGTTTCCCCTTCTCAACGAGACGAGCATAAAAACTGAGCGTGTAGGTCTTGCCTTTGTTAAGCGACATGGGTAGCGTGTGGATGCCGGGCGACTGCATTTGCACGGGATTGATCTTGAGCGCAGACGGACCGAAAAGCCCCTCCTGAACCACCTCGTATTTGGGACGGTTGGTCGGCGTGTATTTGGCTCCGCCTCCGATCCACGTCCAGAAGCGCAGCCCTTGCTCAAAGCTGGGGTTGACCATCACGTTACGAGTCGGCGGAAGTGGCACGTGCGTTGCGTCGTCTTTCCAGAAATCGATACCGCCAACAGGTGGCGGTAGCGTGGCCGAGGGGAGCTCAACCTGCCCGAGGTCGATCACGATGCGCCCCCGGGTCGGGTCGCTTTTAGAGCCTGTCCGGTAAGAGGCTGAGTAGTGAACACTCTGTCCTTTGTCGTGCACGGCGACGCCCTCGCTGTTGCCGCCACTCAGATCCCCCATCTCCAGTTTGAAACCGTTGATCGGATCATTCGCGTCGAACACGAAGTCGCCCGAGAACGACTGCATTTTGGCAACGTTGTTCGTCAGCTCTTCCCGCGAATGTTGAATCATTTCAGCGCCACCAATGGTGATCTTTTTGCCACGGTAGAGGTTACTGAAACAGGCCCAGAGGCCTACGCCATGCCGAGAGCCCGTGCTCCATGTCAACTCGACCTTGCTATCGCCCAGCGGCCTGAGTGTGTATGTGAAGACTGCACGCTGGCCGTCTTCGGTTTTGTAAGGTTTGGTATACGTGGTGACACCCGTCTTAGCGTTGATCGTCAGGGAATCCGGATCGTTTAAAAGCGGGGCGAACGGCCAGCCGCAACCCAAGTCTTTGAGCGACCCCCACCAGGTAAGAGAGCAAAGTTCCTTGTCCGCTGCATAAATTTTTACAAGCTGGGCTTGCGCTTTCATTTGACGATTTCCGGAAATCCGGGTGGTCACGCATTTGTGACCCACCTGATAGATGGGTCGTACGGTCATGCCCTTGTCCTCATCTGGAAATTCAACCAAACGTAAAATCGGATCGGTTCGTCCGACGTCCTGCGCCTTGAAAATCGGCGGCGGATTTGGCAAAGCCGGCGCCTTGTCGTCGTGAACACAGCCAATAAGCAGGGTGATCCCGATAACCCCGCATATTCCGGAAATTCGAATCGTTTTTTTCATTAGCTATCTCTTTTATTTTTGTTGAAGCGCCTTTTCAATTTCCTTGATGATCTCCGTCGCCATGAGTCGGGAGACATCTTGATTCCAATGGACGCTGTCCTGCGACCCAGGTTTTATCGTGTTAAGTTGTTTCTCGGCAATGGCGTAGAGATCGACTTCCGGGATGCCTTGCTTTTCCATAACCTTATCCACAATCGCGTTGAACTTGACCATAAGGGCGTTGTTCGGATTGTCCAATGTTGGTGTTCCGTCCACCAAGTTGGAGCGGATCGGCGTGCAGCGCACCCAGATGAGCTTCGTTTTTGGCGCCACCTGCTTGAGATGCTCCACAGCTTCAGTCGCGCACAAGGCCAGAGCGCTTTCCGGACAGCGATTCGACTGGCTCGGCGACCACCAGTGGAGCGTCATCGCGTTCCACGAGATGACATTGTAGGGGCCATTGGAGAGTACGCCTTTCCACGAACGAACGGTTGTGGAGTCTTTGTCTCCGAGAGCCTTACCGTACCAGCTACAACCGCTCCCCACCCAGTAATCGACATACGCCCGACCCTTGAAGTGCTCCGTAATAAATCCCCGGTACCCCATGGAAATGGAATCGCCGATCACGAGGATGCGCGGCAATGAGGGGTTTTTAATATCCGCTCGCTGCATGGTGTATTGATCTCCGCTGACGTGTCTCATACGTTCCGCGCTCTGATCAAAACCGGTTGGAAAAATAGCCTGGTCGTAAATCCTGATATTGCGCAGCGGATAGGGCGAGATCTGAGCTGTTCGTATTTCACCGAATGTCAGCGGAAGTGAACTCGGCTTGACCTCGTCGGTCACTGCGAGGAGCAGCCCGTTTCTGAACACCGACAGCCGCCTGTCCTTGACTGCAAGGGTGATTTTGTTGAATGTGTTGTTCAGAAAACCCCGCTGCTCAACGGTCTGATACCCATTGCAGAACAGCCACATGGCGTTATATTCGGGCGGAAAATATTTGAATCCGAGTCCAGCATGGTTTTTGTCATCGGTGTTCGACACGAACGTGAGCCCGTGACCCTGTTTCGTGTCAGCAGGGCGCTGTACTTCAAATTCAATGGTATAGTCGTTCTGCGCTCCGAGCAGGTTTGCCGGTAAAGCAAAAGCATTCGCACCGTCCAGCATAACCGTGCCGTTAACGACGTCGACTTTGCCTGTGGTCATTTTTGGATCGATGGGGCTCTTGCCCAGTTCCCAAACCGGAGCTGGCGTTTGCGCCTGCAGGGCGGTGGCCATAAGTGTTAGAGCAATAAAAGTTGGAATTGTCATTTTATTTTTTTCTTTTAAAAGAGTTAGTTTTCTAGCCCTACTTGACGTTCGCACGCAAGACTTCTGTCATGTACGTTCCCACGTCTTTGCCGGCAGCGTTCGCAGCCGTTTTCAGTTTCGTATAGGTGTTGACGGAAACCGAAGGCATAAACTGGATGGCTCCAGGCGTGTCCAGCCACGCGTGGCGGCAGGCGGCGATTTCATTGTCACCCATACCCAGCACTCGCAACACTTCTCCGGCGAACATTTGATTGACGATGCATTTCGCCGCAAGACTTCCGTCCAAGGGAACCAGCGATTTTTCAATGTCTACAACGTTCACAAAATCGATCAGTGGCAAACCGTGTGCTTTTGCTAAAGCCCGGATGGCTTCATTGTGTTCAGCGACATTCGGATTGGTAGAGAATCCCCGATTACTGTTGGATGCATAGCTTGTCACGAGAACGGGTTTAATGTGAGCCGCTTGGAGTTTGACAAGGATGGCCTTTAGATTATTCGTGAAAGCCACAGACACGGTTCGTTCGGCCCACGGATTGTAGTCCGCGGTGCCCGGAATAATCAGCGTGAATGCTGGTTTTTTTGCGATGACGTCGGCATCAAGCCGTTCGAGCATCTGCGTTGTTTTCTGTCCCTCCAGTGGGAGCCAGAGTTCTTTTTTGACTCCAGCCTTGGCGAGTTCGTCTGTCAGCAGTCGCATGTATCCAGAGGGACTCCAATTCCAGATGTCAAAAGACTGTCCGGATAAAATTGCGATTTTATCGCCATCCTTCAGCGCAAGCCCGGCAGAAAAGGAAGAGGTTGCTAGGAATAAGGCAATAAGTGTCACTAAGGTTAAGAAGTTGATTTTCATTTTTATTACTTCACGCTGAGGGTCAATATTTCGCTTACTTGTTCGTCGATCGTTTTTCCGTTCTTGTCAGCGACGGCCTTGAGTTTCATATATTCGTTGACGGACACTACCGGCATAGCGACCGCACCGGGATATCCTTCCCACCGTTTGCGCAGGGATGCGACCTGTGCGCTGGAAACCCCCATCGTTTTAAGAATCTCAGCTGCCACGAGCTGGTTGCCTAAGCCGTTGAGATGGGTTCCGTCATACGTGAGCTTGAGTTCCTTCAAGCCGTCTTTTTTGCGCGCCGTCAGTTCTTGTGTCATCATGGCGTTTAGATCGACCAGAATCAGATTGCGTGCCTTCGCAAGTTTCCTGAACTCGTCGCAGAACTTCAGACATTTGAGGCTGCTAGGTGCCTCGAGGTTTTCACCGGCACCGACCGTCGTGGTCAGGAGAATGACTTTGATTCCTGCTGCACTCGCTTGATCTACGATCTTGGTGATGTTTGAGCCAAACTCTTCCACACTGAGCGGCCCAGCGTCGTTGATCCCGCTGTTCAGCGTCATCCACGTCGGTTTTTTGTCGATGACATCCTTCTGAAGTCTGGCCAGCATGTGTCGGGTCGTGTTTCCGCCGATCCCGACTGGAATCGGAGTTGCGTTCACACCTGCCGCTTTGAGGCCTTCGATCACCAGATGGATATAGCCGTTCGGTTTATGAACATACCCCAACTGCGTGAGGGAGTCGCCCATAAAGGCGATTGAATCGCCATCCTTGATGACGATGTCGCCCGCCATAACGCAGGTCGCCAAGAGTAGAGTCAACGATGAAAGTACACGTGTTTTCATTTAAACGATTCCATTCAATTGTGGATATAGCTAACGGGGGTTCCATCTTGCGCATGAGGGGCGATCCAGACTTGGTATTCGCCTGCGTCGACTTGCCATTTTCCATCGAGAGTGGTAAAACCAAGCACCTCACCGGTTAGCGGAAAACTCACATCTGCTTTCTCGCCGGGTTTCAGCGCAACGCGCTTGAAGCCACGTAGCTCTTGCTTGGGCCGTGCGCCGACATGGCACACCAGTTGACGGATATACATCTGGACAACTTCGATGCCCTCACGCTTCCCTGTGTTGGCCACGGTCACAACAGCCTCTGCTGGCTTATCGTTTGTGGAAGGGATGAGTCGAACAGGGCTGTACTCAAACGTCGTATACGTTAATCCATAACCAAACCAGAACTTGGCATCCATGTCTTTCATGTCCCTGTATTGACCCGAGCGTGGACGGCCTGTGTTGTAATGGTTGTAGAAGATGGGGACCTGCGCGACATCACGTGGAACCGACATGCTCAGGCGTGCGGAGGGTGACACTTTCCCGAGTAAAAGATCTGCAAGGCCATTACCTGCTTCGCTCCCAGGCTGCCAAGCGTAAAGAACGGCTGCTGCTTTTTCCCACACGGCAGGCAGCGCAAGAGGACGGCCACTAAAAATAATCGCCACGACGGGCTTGCCTGTTGCAGCGACTGCATCAAACAAGGCCTGCTGATTTCCACTGAGCGTCAGAAAAGCGCGTGAGGCATTTTCGCCCGTCCACCCTTTGGGCTCGCCGATCGCCATGATCACTACATCTGCATCCTTGGCAGCTTGCACAGCCTCATCAATTTTTAAATCCGCATCTGTGGGCGGTGCGCTTTCATCAGGCACAATGCGGCCGTCTTGAAGCGTTTTTGTTCCAGGGAGCGTGTTGATGGAACAGCCCTTCACCACGGTCAGCGTGGTCTCTTGCGGAAGCGCAGCCTTGAGTGCGCTGGCCAACGTCGGTTCACTCCACGAGCAACGCCCGGCCCAACAGCCGAGAATTTCGCGGTGGTCATCACCCACAGGTCCGATCAGCGCGATTTTTTTAATCGCCTTACCGAGCGGCAACACCCCTGTGTTTTTGATTAGTACAGTCGACTTCGTCACACATTCACGTGCCAGTGCTAAATCCTCTGGCTTCTTTTGTGCAGGTTTGTATGCTGCTTCGTCCACATACGGTTGATCGAAGAGCCCCACTTGAAATTTAACGCGCAATACGCGCCGGACCGCTTCATCCATCGTAGCCTGTGTCACGCGGCCTGCTTTGATTTCGTTTGCCAGATTGGGCACGTAAGCTTCGGCTTTCATGTCCATATCATTTCCAGCATTCAGTGCCAAACGTGTCGCATCGGCTTTGTCCTTAGCATATCCCCAGGGAATCATCTCTTTGACCGATTCCCAGTCGCTGACCACATAGCCGGTGAAGCCCCATTCGTTACGTAGGATGTCTGTTAAGGCGTGATGATTCGCCACAGCAGGAATGCCGCCGATCGTGTTGAAGCTACTCATCAGGGTTAACACCCCCGCCTTTACACCTGCATGAAAGGAGGGCAGATGCATATTGCGTAATGTCCACTCTGTGATCTCGGAATCGTTATAATCCCGTCCGCCAGTGACAGCACTGTAACCGACAAAATGTTTTAAGCAGGCTGCCACACGGTCCGGTGCCGCTGGATTGGTTCCTTGAAAGCCTCTGACCTGCGCCGCATTGCAAAGCGCGGACAAGTAGGGGTCCTCTCCGCTGGTTTCTGCTACACGTCCCCAACGCGGATCGCGCGCGAGATCGCACATCGGTGCGAAGACCCACTCAACGCCTTCGGCGCGCGATTCACGTGCTGAAACACTCTGCGCCCGTTCTAACAATGTGGGCTCAAAGGAACACGCGAGTCCGAGAGCGATGGGGAAAAGCGTACTGGTTCCATGGATCATATCCATGCCAAAAATAATCGGGATTCCTAGCCGGGATTGATGCACCGCAATACGCTGGAATTGGTTTCGCAAGGCAGGATCCGTGGTTGTCCAAATGTAAGAACTCACCTCGCCCTTTCGCATCAGCGGGAAGAGCTTCACATCGTCCTGCCTTCTTCCCAAAACCAGTTGATTTAACTGACCGACCTTTTCTTCCTGTGTCATTTGCTTCAGCAGGTTTTTTATACGCTTTTCAAGCGGCTGAGTCGGATCCTCGTAAATATCTTTTTCCCCGTTTTTGTTCAGGTCGAGCCAGCCTGGCTGTTCGACAAGAGCATTTTTCTTTCCAGCCATGGCAGGATCCGGAATCACCTCGAATGTCAGGCCTGCAATGCTTAGAAAGGAGTTATTCGTACCACCGAGCACCGCTATTGTGAATACATCGCAGATCGAGGCCCCTGTCACGATAAACCGGGTGAATTCATTGCTGAAGGCTGCTCTCACGGTTGCACAAGTGGCAACTGGATCGCCACCGTTGATTCGAAACGCCAGACCCGCGTTGCCGTTGGCGGTGGACTTCAGCGTGCTATCTAAAACCCAGACGGAAAACGAGGTCACCGCAGGATTGGTAATACGGAAGGTCGCGAAATCCCGATAGGTGTTGGGTTGGCCCCCGTTGTAGAGCAGACCTGTGTTGACCACGGGCGCTCCGCCAGGAGCGATGACCTTGGCGTATTGGGGAGAAGCGGGATTGGCCGGAATCATGCGTCCTCTGGTTGTCACATTAAAGTCCGTCAACTTGGACAGATTCATCGCTGGGTCATCACTCTCCTTGTCGCCAGGTTTCGCATGGGCTCCGAAAAATATATACTGGTTGCCAGGGGCCTGGCTTCCTGCAGGATGGGTCACTTGACTGTCGAAGGTGACAACAGCAGACAGAGGTTGAGTGGTCGAGGATGTGGCGGCCAAAGCCGTCAGCGTCATTAAAAACAATATAGCTATTTTTCTCATTTTTTCCCTTATCTTGCTTAATCTTCAATTACCACGCGGAAGCCGACATCGAAAGGACGCATCCATCCTGGGTAACTCCACCGCCAAGAGGATGAGGCGAGTTGTGGACGACGATACCATGAGCCACCGCGCACAACCTTGCGCTCGTCCACGGTCGTGTTGTTACGTCCGTCTGAATCGCTGTAGGGGTAAGGTCGATAAGCCGACCGTGTCCATTCGGCAACATTACCGTGCATATCATAGAGCCCCCATGCGTTCGGTGTATAGCTTCCCGTTTTGGCGAGATGCAATACGCCATCGTTAAAACGCCGATCTCGCAATTCGTAATCATACAGGGGCGAGGGGTTCACCATAGGCTGAGGATCAATGCCTGAGACAGCCAACTGGACGAGTGTGGCATCCGCGAGGTTTTCTTTCTTTGAGAAATCGGTGTTGAGATCGCCATAGTTCATCGGCGTGACTGTCCCCGCGCGGCAAGCCCATTCCCACTGAGCCTCGGTCGGCAGGCGGACGGTCTTGTTGATCTTCTTGGAGAGCCATGCGCAAAACGCATTAGCCTGTTCCCACGTCACGTGGATCACCGGGAAACGGGGGTCATCCATGAAGTAACCGCGGCGGACCTGATCTTTATTGTGCATGTCGTAGACACCGTCCTCAAAGGTAGGATCGAATTGGCGGAACTGTTCGACAGTAATTTCTTCGGTCCCCATCCAGAAGGGACGGGCGATCTTCACAATACCTACAGGTCGTTCGGCGGGTGTTTCGTCATTACTGCCCATCACAAAAGAGCCTGACGGGATCCATGCGAAGCGAATAGACTGATGCCAGCCGATTTCATAAACACTCTCGGGAATCCGTTTTTGAAGCGAGCGTTTAGCTGTGCTTGCATCAAAAGGCCAACCTGCAAGTTTAGGAGCGGCTTCTGGAACTGAGGGTTTTTGCGGCTGGACAAAGGTTTTGGGCGTGTAGGGATTGCTGATCACCTCTGAATTAAAATCATCGTCCGCATAAAGCTTGGCCAGCTCCTGGCGACATTTTAGCGTGTCGGGGTTGTATTTCGGACTGGGCTTATAGTTGCTCATGACTTCAGACCAGGTGCCCCAGTACGGCACGTTGAGATCAATCCAGGTAATCAAACGATCCCATTGTTCAACCGTAAGTTTTACGCCATGATGACCTTTCTTTAAAATCTGAACAAGCTCGGATGTATCGCTGTGGAACTCCAAGGGTGTCAGAATGTGATAGTCCCCCTCGGGGCCGTTGCGTCGCACATACGGATGCAGATTGAGATAGGAGACAGAATAAATACCCTGCACAGCATCTGTTTTATTGGTGGCTAAACGTGTGGTTGCAAAATCAGGAAGTTGGCCACCGGTTTTTGTTTTGGCAAGGGCTTTGTTGTTGTGGCAGCCGACACAAGCTTCATCGAGGACACTCTGCACCTCGCGCTCAAACGCGAAATTACGTCGCGCTCCGTACCACGGTGTGATGGCCTGAGGTGCTTGCTTTGCCGCGGAAGGTCGCACAGAAGGCGCAGCAGCGTTTTGCTTTTCGTGGCACCCAATGCAGGTGATCACTTCGCCGGGCATTCCGACGAACCATGAGCGCATCAGTTGGAGAGCGTTGCCGTCTGCATCGAGTGGTTGGACAGCGATCGGGGTATTGGCGGGTGCCTTGAAAAAACAGGAACCATCCGCTTCCACGGCGACAGTGCCCAATATGACTCGCTTATCCCAGGGGCCTTCAAAGCCGATCACGTAATGTCCGCCGAAATTTCGCGGTGCGTAATCGTATTGGTAGACGCGCAATTGCCGCACTTTATTTGCAGGCACGCCCGCAAGTCCGGGGCCGAGCTTCGCGCCGATCATATAGACCGAACACTCTTTATCGCCTTTGACAAGCCGGTCTTTAGGCAGGATAGGTGCAGGCTGTTTTTTAAGTGGGATGGGTTCGATTAGGTTGTCGCTGGCGGATGTCCAGAGTGGAATGATGTTGTCGTAGATATCGACCAAGGCGATGAAATAGTTGCACCACCATTCGTCTTCTTTGAGGGATACGAGGAACAATCCGTCATCGAGCGGGTAGGGGTGAAGGAAGAGCGGTGAACGTCCGGCCACAAGCGTATCCTTGGTAATGTTCTCAACGGGCTGCCCAAAGCCGGGAATGCGTTGGATGACACCGTCAGTCTCCATGCGACCTTTAGAGGCATCGAAAAGAATGAGTTCACCGCTGCGGTTATTGCCGTGATGCCCGGTGACGATGCCAGCGAATTTAGAGGTTGATCCTGGTAAGGCTCGCGTGTAAAAGATGCTGTTTGGCCAATACGAGTTACTGCCGTAAAACTCCTGCTGATCCGTACCATCCGGATTCATTGTCATGAGTACGCGGGCGAAATAATGTGCGGTGTCGGTGTACTCCCAACGAAGATAGAGCACGCGCCCATTAGCGAGGACGGTCGGACACCAACTGTTGTCCTGGTCAAACGTGAGGCGACGGACAGTGCCGTTCTTTTCCATCAGATGTAGGTTGCCGACATAGTCGCTGCCGCCTACGCACGGTACACCTTGAAATCCGCTTGTGGCTACAAACAGGCGGCGTCCATCTGGCAGATAGCAGGGATCATAATAGTCGATGTTACGCGGCGTGTCTGGCGTGATCTGACGTCGAACCCCTGGCTTTTTCAATTCAGTCTCAAAAATTCGCCATCCTTCCTCAGCGCCCTTCCCGGATGCGAACATGACCCGTTCCCCGCTGAAATCGAGGGCGACGTTGCCCACAAAGTTATGGTCGCCTGTGCTGGAAACGACAAGTTTTGCCGCCTCTTTCCCTTGTGCAATCGGTGTGCGCACAAGGTCATTGACATAGCCGTGCAAGGGAATGGAAGAGTTTCCGGCCCAGTTGGCGGGCAATCCGGTGTTGCCCCGGCTTCGGCGGACAAACAGAACATCCTTAAAGTCTATGGCAGGATGGCGCAGGTAAATGTCGCGGTTCAACTGGTCGATCCGGTTGGCTGCTTCATCCCGCACTTCAGGCGTATCTGACAGTTTCGCAGCGTCGACAATAGGTTGCAACTCCTTCAGCCTTTGCAGGAGCGGCGCGCTGTCCTTATAGACGCTCGGAAACTTGGATGAATAGGCGCCGATGGCTCGCTCAAGGGCGATGGGATCGAAAAAGCGGAATAGGACGTTCAGCCGAAGTTCACGCTCTCGTGCTTCGCGGTATGCTTTGCGAATGGGAGCCATGTCTTCGACAGTTTTGATCTGAGCCAATGTTTTGTAAAAGGCGTTACGCTGTGTTGCAATCATCGGCCCCAAGTACCGTTCGGCTAATTCCGATAATGTGCGAGGGAACTTGCGGCTGTGGTAAATATCACTTCCTTCGAATTCCATGCCGATGGCTTCCCGGTCGTTCGGAAAATCACGTAACAACGATAACAGAATCGGGTGTAACCCCCATGCGAATTGCACGGCGTCAGAGGTCGCGAGTACCGTCTCGATCCAGGTGCCACGTTTCCGGTAGTATTTAAGCATCTCCTCTTCAGGTACAGCCGAAAGAACACGCGGGATTTCTGTACCGAGCCGTGCGTCTGTCTGGCTACCATTGAATTCTAAAATGGCATTTTCCTTGGGAGGCTTGACTAATGTCTGTGCCCATTTCACTTTTCTGTCTTCACCCAAAATGAGCACCGACTGCCCATCCTGCGCACCCCAGAGGACTAAACGGTCAATCGATTTTTCCCCCAGCAGATCGACTTCCCACCACGGATGCTCAGAACTTCCGGATTGCGCGATGTTATTATTAGGTTCGCACCATTGCGTGTTGGTATCGCCACTGATCGCTGCGGAAGCTGGACAACGCCGTTGGTTTTGAGACGCATCGGTCATGTCGGGACGCCCTTCCGGCGCAATATTTTTCCCTCCGCAAAAAACTTGGACCTCTGCGATACTGAGACACTGTTTTTGACCAGCGAGTGCTGTTCGCTCAAGCCGCACGAAACGTCCTGTCATCGGGGCTGCCGCATACGCTACACTTGTTATCACAATACTCCACCCTGTGAGGCATCGTGCAACTGCTTGATGATAATTCATATATTTGATCTTTCTACTTTTGAATAAGAACACGAAAACCTACGTTATAAACGGGCTGGTGCGCTGGATAGCGCCATCGAGATGCGGAGGAAACATATTTCATCGTATCATTCCATGAGCCACCGCGAATCACCTTCAGCGAATCTGTAGTCTTTCCACCGCTTTCCGAATAAGGATAGGGACGGTACGCGCTGAGCGTCCACTCTGACACGTTACCATGCATATCGAAGAGGCCCCACGCATTGGGCGTGTAACGTCCCCCTGGCGTGCTGTACGGAGCTCCGTCGGTATAACCATTTTGAGCACGTCCGTAGTTCCAGTCCCGGATGTTTTCATCTGCAATGTTGGCTTGATGGTTGCCCAGCTCCGTTCCAGACGGGAAGTCTGTCGCGGTTCCCGCGCGGCAGGCCCACTCCCACTGCGCTTCCGTGGGTAACGTACAGACCTTCCCGCTCTTTTTTGAAAGCCAGTCGCAAAATGCTAACGCGTCATTCCATGAGATGCGAACGACCGGATGTTCTGGCGTGCCGATGTCGGTGCCGCGCGTCACGCGGTCTTTGCCACGGCCTTCGATATAGCCGTTCTCATGGTGCGAATCAAATTGGGCGTATTGCGCGCACGTCACTTCCATTGTTCCCATGTAAAACGCTTTGTCGATTGTGATTGCTGTCTGCGGTGCCTCATCCATAAACCCATGCGCGCGTCCCATGACAAATTGACCGGACGGGATCAGCGCAAACTTCATTTTCACATCGGCGCCCAAGTCGAGCGTCAACGCTTGCGCACCACTCGCTTTCTGCGCAGCGACCGCCTGCTCCGCTGTCATTGGCCATCCTGGAACCGTGAGGACACCGGAGGGCTTCGCGGCTTCAGGTTTCGGCGGTTGGAAAGGAGCGATCGGCGGAACGGGACGGAGCTTTTCGTCGCGGTCGTCCAGCCCGGAGTAGAGCTTCTTATACGCGGCACGCTGCTTCACGTGTTCCTCGTTTGGCGGGAGGTTTGATTCGCGCCAGGTGCCACAATACGGCACGTTGAAATCAATCCACGTATAGATCGCTTCCCATTCGAGCGAAGTCAGTGTGACGCCCTGATGCCCTTTTTTGAGCATCTGGACCAGGACGCTGGTGTCGGCATCGAATTCTGCCGGCTGTAGCATGTGCAGGTCAGCCTCATAGCCAGCACGGCGGACGTATTTTTGAAACCGCATGTAGGACGGGCTAAAACAGTCTGGTTGCTTTTGAAGATGTTTGTTGGCCGGCCCGAGCCATCCCCACCAACTGCATTTGTTGGGGATCAGTTTCTGTTCCGGTGGACGAATACGCTTGTCGCGAAAGTCTTCCAGTGGGATATGCTTACCGTTCACCGCATAAGGCGTGTCGTTATGACAACCTACACAACGTTGGTTGAGAATCGGCTGGATATCATGTTCGAAAGAGATGCCACGTGCAGCTCCGTTCCACGGCGCGATTTCAGAGGGTTTGCCTTTTACCGCTCGGTTGACCTGCGGGGAGGGCACGCTATTTTGCGGCTCATGACACCCCACGCAGGCGGCGGTCTCGCCGGGCATCGCTGTATACCAACTCCGCATCTGCTGCTGCGCCTTGCCTTCTGCGTCAAGCGGCTGCACAAAGATCGGCGTGTTGGCGGGCACGCGGAAAAAAGCGGTTCCGTCCGGGTTAACCGGCACAGTACCCAAGATGCGCTTAATATCCCAGCCGCCCTCAAATGAGCAGGAATAGGTGGCACCATTGCCATAGTAGCGGTAGTGATGCGTGCCAATCCGCAGTGCTTTGATCGACCCGCGCGGATAGCCGCGTAATCCCTCGCCTCGGTAGATATCCGCCAGATAGATGACTCCGTCCGGTTGCGCCGGATTTAATGCCGACGGGATGACCGGTGGTACGGGCCTGACTCTCAATGGCACGGGCGTCATATATCCAGCCGAAGACCATGGGGAGATATCGGGGGAGTTCGCTGCGGTCAGGATGGGCGTGATATTGTCGAAAATATCAACGAGGCAAAGATCCCAGCTCGAAAATTCATTGCGCTTCACGCACGCCAGAAAATACTTGCCCGCCCCGAGGTTGCTTCCCGGTTCAGCCAACGGATACGGGGCTGCGAACCGCGGCCAGACTCTTTCGATCAGGCGATCCATAATGATCGGCTCAACCTTTTGTCCATATCCGGGAATGCGCTGGACCACACCATTGGCCTCTTTGCGTCCTTTCGAGGGATCGAGAATGATCAGTTCGCCAACACGCGATACCCCGTGATGGCCGGATACGATGCAGACGACGGCATTTGGATCGCCAGGAATCGGACGTGGCCAGTACATCGCATTTGGCCAGTAGGACCCGCTTCCGTAGTACTCCATCTGCCCAGAGCCATCTGGATTCATCCGCATCAAAAAACGCGAAAAATAGTGAGGAATATCGGCGTATTCCCAACGCGTATATAACACGCGTCCATCCTGCATGACCGTGGGATTCCAGTCATGATCCTGATCATACGTGATGCGCCGTTCATTTTTGCCATTGGCATCCATCACGTGTAGGTTGCCCACATCGGGTTGACCCGTACAGGGCACTGCCTGATAACACGCGGTGCAGGCTGAGACGATCTTACCATCTGGCAGATAACAACCGTCGTAATGCGCTATGTCTGGCTTTTCCATCGATACCCGGCGTGGCACGGTGTTCGTCGACACGAGATCGAGTTCCCAAAGTGTCTTACGGTCTGAGAACAGGACGTGGTTGCCGTCCCAATGCAGGTCATAATCAGAAATGGCCCCCTTGTGTATCGTCGTCAGTTTGCCGGACGGCGTGACGGGCGATAGCACACACAACTCATTTCCAATGGTGTTGGGGCCGCTCCAGTTCGAAGCGAAATTGATGTCTCCCTTCGTCAGTAGAAGTTTGTCAAACGCAAGTAAGGGCGTGTTTAACAGAATTTTTGACTGTATGGCATGAATGGCTTGACGATTGACCATCAATTCGTTGAGAGCCTGGGCATGCCCAGAGAGTACCATTTTCCAGGCCGGCTCCAGACAGGTTTCGCGCTCTGTGATGTCGCGAAGCGCAACCTCGGCTTGAGGGTAACGCGACTTGAACATGGCGCGTTGGTCGTTTACCGCTAAACGCATCGAAGCGAGACGCGTGGCGAGGTCAGCCATCTCCTTCACTTCGCACAGTTGGTAATAAAGATGACGTGCCTGGTCTGTACTTTTGTCTGCAGCTAAGGCAACACGAACGGACTCGCACCAGGTCTCGAGCGTTTTCTTTCGCGGTTCGAGAACCTTCGCCTTGATACCGTCCGTCGTGGAGAGGATTGTCTTAAATTCTTGAAGACTTTTGACGGAGGCCGCTTGGTAGGCACTTTTAAAATATTGCGCACTTTCGCCAGGCAGCCAATCGTTCAAGGCACGGGTGTAATCTGGCAACTGCAACCAGATGTTCCCTTCAATCTCCCACAGCGCCACGAGCTGATCTGTCGGATCTGGAAACGCGCTAAGTGCCTTAACTAAAATAACGCGACGACGCATGGCGCGCTGATACAGAGCACCTGCGCCAAACTTCTCAGTATTGTTGGTTCCTGCCTGAGCATCCAGACGCGTTTCCCATTTCAAAAGTGCTTCGCGGTTGCTGACGAGCGTCTCCGCCCATGTGTTCATTTTGAGAAATTCGGGTTCTTTTTGCGGCTTGACCCCTTGTTGCGCAAATAGTGATAAAGCGAGTGCAACGTGGATACTGAAAGGAATGTACATATTCATACTGGGTTATTCAAAAAGGCTTATTGTTTTTCAGGCGTCAGACGGGTACAGATGAGACGTGGCGTATGCTTGACCGGCCAGACTGCGCGTTCGGGACTGGCGTAGAGCCCCATCTTTTCAATGGGCAGTGCCTTAAAACCGATCTTGAAGGCGGGAGAGTCTGGCTTCATGCGGTAGTCATCTTTCTCGGCATTGACAAAGAGGGGGTCTACTCCCGCTAGATTGTTCTCGCCGATTAACCAGGAATTTGTGGTCCGAGGATAGTTCTTGTAATGCACCATCCATTCTTGCGGTCCGCCCCAAATAACATTCCGCTCAACGCGTGTGCGTGTTTCGGGTGCACGGAGTGTCTTGTCCCGTACCGCGTTGCGCAGCATCGCCAGCCAGGTGTAGCGCTCTTTCCACGGTGACGCATCGACGGGCACAGCAAAAAGTTCTTCGACCATTCCGGGATGGACACCCTTAGGTGGCGTGACCGAGGCTGGTGTCTCGTATGTCTGCCACCCGGAGATCGCGGGATGACAGTTCACAAAAACATTGTTGTCAATCACATTTCCAACGGCGGAAAGTGAAATGCCTTCTGCCACACGGACGATCAGATTCTGTGTCATCGTGGTTCCGGCCCCGCCATCATCCAGCATGATCGCACGGTTACGCTGCGCACGCGGATTGTAGATGTCGTGAATGTAATTACCGTGAATGACATTGCCGACCAGCGTCCAATTGCGTCCCGTATAGAAGGCGCCCATTTCACCCGAGGTCAGGCAGATACTGTGGACTTCGTTGTACTCCATGACGTTTTCACGTCCGCCATACAGGATGGCCACATGGGGACCATCGTGAATCAAATTGTGTGACACTAAATGGCCGCACCCGCCAACCTGTATCGCCGCACCGTAGGTCATGCTGAAGCGTCCATAATCGTGTATATGGTTGTTGTCGTACACATGATTACAATGCTCGAGTGTCTGGTCATTACCCGCCGATGCTTTGATGCCGCCGTCACCCAATCGGGTCATCTCGCAACCTGCGATTCGATGGGCTTTGCCACCCTGAATACTCACGGCAAGGTGCCCGATGTTCCGTAGGGTGCAACCCGCGATTGTTACACGTTCACCTTTATTAATCTGGATGGCTGCACCTCTACAGTTTTCAAAGGTCAAGCCGCGGAACTGTATATGGGCGACGTTTTCTAACTTGACCAATTGTGTCCCCACAGAGACTTCCGCTGAGGTATTCGCAGGTTTATCGGTTGGCCAAAAGTAGAGTTTGCCGTCCAGGCGATCCACATAATATTCGCCGGGCTGATCGAGTTCGCACAGAATATTATAACCGAACCAATAGCCGCCCTTGCGGAACCCATAATTGCTGCCTGGTACTTTTTGTGTGATGGTTTTTGTTGCGGGATTGATCTTGTCAAAGGCGATGGCGCAAGCGGCCCAGTCGTGCGCCCAGTAGCCTTGGCCATGTGGATCAACTTCGTCCACCCACTGCGAAGGCCTATCTTCGGCATACGTGAAGGTATTGCCAGTGCTGCCATCAGGGATATCAACAATTTTGACATAGCCTTCGTTGGGCCAGCGTGCCAGATTCATGACTTCATCGCCATAGATCAGTTGAATGCCTGACGCAGGTGAGGCAGATGAACCGACAGGTTCAATACCGTAATCGGTGATCCCCTGAGCTGGCAAAGAGATCACTTTAACTTTCCCACGAGCAACCTCTGGTAGACGTTGCAACGTATTCGAGTTAGTCAGTGTCTTCATCTGCCAAAGCATCACACCACCTGTGATCCGTACCAGTGTCTTGGGCGCGGCGGTAAAGATGATGGGTGCCGACGCTGTGCCCGAATCCTCTTCTTTGAAAATAACGGGGGTGATTTGCTCGTAACGTCCGTCCTGGAATTGAACCGTTGCACCGTCGGGCAGTTTGCCACTGTTGCGCAGACGTCGCAGGGTGTCGCGCGCACCTGTCAAGGTGGCCAGCGGTCCGTCAGTCTTTGTTGCGTTCGGCGTGATCAAGGTCCCGCTCCAGATGTCCTGCCCCTTCGGCGACACATAGAGCGTCACCTCTTCAGCAGTTGTCATCATTCCCGTCATCATTATACTCATCGCCATTATCACTGCTTTGTTCATCGTTGTTTCCCTTTCGGACCTCCATTGTTTCCACAAAATACACTAAAAACACGAAATGCCAATTTCCCTCTGCGGCTCACCGAGACCCGCCTACGCTAAAGCTACGGCGTGGCAGGCGGTTCGCCCTACCAACCGGCATCTGCCGGTTCACTACGTTTCCGACTTACTGTCAACTGCTACTGCCACTGCCGACTGCCGACTGCTACTGCCCCATCCATCCGACGACAATCATCAACTTAGTCCATGTGCCGCCCAAGCCTCCTGTGCAATCTGGCGCAAAGACAATCTCCTCGCCTGCCAGTAACTGGGTCTCAACCGACATGTTCAATCCCTTCGACACCTTTTTGACCTCTTTCTGGAGCGCGAGCGATTCGCCTTTACCACCCTTCCAGGTAAACTTCAAAATGTTCATCGACATCTCTTTATCGTCGCTCTGCCACGCACCCCACGGACCGGATGTCACGGTGAGTGCATACCGACCTGTTTCCGGTGCGATGAAGCGGAGCAGTCCCATATCTGAACGGACACTTCCGAGAAGCGCATTCGAAGCGTGCGGACGGAAGAGCCCTTGCCCGTTCGCTCCTGTAAAACATCCATCCCCTTCGAACCAGATCATGTCATTGTTCTCCCACTGCGTCTTGTCCGCGCCCACGGTGGCATCTGCCTTATGTCCCAGTGTGCTCGGCATCCAGGAGAGTCGCCACAGTGCCTTGCCTTCTGCGTTTCGATAGACAGGGTCCTTGATCCAGTGCGTGGACGGAATGGGTAGGGGATAGACCTTCTGTGCCTTCTCACCCTTGGCGGTTATAAAGTCGCCCTTGTACTCCAGCGGCTTGACGACGACGGGCGGCGGGTAGACCACGAGGTTCGAGGTGATGGATTTGCCCAACACATGCGCCTTGGCAGGCGAGGCCTTCAGCAATTCGGGGAGGGCCTTGGTAAATACATCAGCAAACAGAATGTACCCGTTCTGATTGGGGTGGCAGCCGTCTCCGGAGAACCCCGACCACGGAATTTCTCCTGCATTAATTTTTGATGCGGCGTTGAATCCTGTGCCAAGTGTAGGAATGCCATAGAAGGCCGCCACGCGTTCATGCGCGCTTGCGGAGGGCGGAAGATTACCAGCTTTATAAAATTCAAGATGCGTCTGAGCTAGTGTATAAAAAATCACGAGATCAGTCTGTGGATTCTTCATCCATGTCTTATGCACCATCCGCTCCATGGCGGTTGTCTGGTCGCTGACACCGTCGTTTACACAAAACTCAATCAGCACGAGATCCGGATTCTTGGCAAGAACATCGCGATCATAACGGCGTGCGCCAAAATCAGACCCGGTTCCGGAGATGCCGGAGTTGATCACGTTGGCTTTTGCGTTTGGATAATTCTCCTTAAGCCACTGGGTCATAAAAGTGACATAGCCTTTGGGCGATGCACCGCCGCAAGTGATCGAGCCACCCAAGAAGACTACGTTAATCTCTTTTCCTTCCTTGAGCTTAGCCGCGACATTCGGTAAGCCGTCGCGCACCGTGAAGAGTGATGCGCGTTCAAGTTTTATGGGTGGGGTTTCCGCTGCACCAACCGGAATTGTATAAGCGAAAGCAATGCCTGCGATCAGACAACAAAAGGCCTTGGTCATATTCATTTAAT